>Ga0206853_1009_pt2 | contig 42218 bp, 43 predicted proteins | sample Alteio_BWOrgCont_52_FD_152859 | JGI IMG/M metagenome (GOLD analysis project Ga0206853, IMG submission 152859) | Enriched cells from forest soil in Barre Woods Harvard Forest LTER site, Petersham, Massachusetts, United States -... | ecosystem: Environmental > Terrestrial > Soil > Temperate forest >... | reverse complement strand
GCAATGCCTATGCAGGCACAGGCAACGCCTTTTCAGGCAAAAGACACGATTTGCGGGCAGGTATCCGGCAGGGATAAAAAACTCCGCGCGTTTGCCGCCCTGCACGATACGATGATTTTTGTTGCCGGAAAAAACAGCTCCAACGGCAAAGTCTTGTTTCATATTTGCTGCGATGCAAATCCGCATTCGCATTTTATCGAGAGCCCGGGCGAATTGCAGCCCGAATGGTTCGACGGCATAGAGCGCGTTGGAATTACCGGCGCGACGTCAACCCCGCTTTGGCTTATGCAGCGCGTGCGCGAGGAAATCCTTGCAAAGAACGGGAACACGATTCCAGTGTAAATATAGGTCGTTTTGGCAGGTAATCTCTCGAACGTGTCATTCAGAAGGCAGCACATTCGCTGTGCTCTGAATGACAATCGAAGTAACTTAATGAAATTGAGACTTTGATTCATGGCAAGATGATTCTATTTAAGATTTTTTAATTAACCCTATTTATTCACACAATATTATTTTTTAACATTAATTTATGACTGAAGCACAACACGAAACAGCAATCGCAAGCCCCAAAGCACAAGGAACAAACGCAACGCCGCAGGTGAGCGACGACGAGTTTGCCCGCTTGATAAAATTATACGAGGGAACGCTCGGCACCATGCACGAGAACGAAGTGATCAAGGGCACGATCGTTTCTATCGTCGGCGACGACGTTTCTATAGACATCGGATTCAAATCGGAAGGGATTGTCAACAAGAGCGAATTTCTCAGGGTATCCGATTTAAAGATTGGCGATACTGTTGAAGTGTTTTTGGAAAAGATCGAAGATAAAGACGGTCGCCCGCAGCTCTCGCGCAAGCGCGCAGACTTCCTGCGGACGTGGGAAAAATTGAACAACGCATTCACCACGCAGGAAGTATTGCAAGTGCAGTGCCTGCGCCGTATCAAGGGCGGGTTGGTCGTCAACCTGCTCGGCATCGAGGCGTTTTTACCGGGCTCCCAAATTGACGTCCGCCCCGTGCGCGATTTTGACGCATATATTGACAAAACGCTCGATATTCGCATCGTGAAAATCACAAACCCCACCGAAAATATCATCGTCAGTCATAAGATATTGCTTGAAGAGCACTTGAACGAATTGCGCAAAGCGATTCTCGATAAGCTCGACCGCGGTCAGATTCTTGAAGGAAGCGTGAAAGCGATTACCGATTTCGGCGCGTTCGTTGATTTGGGCGGCGTGGACGGATTGGTGCACATTACAGACCTTTCATGGGGTCGCGTAAGCCACCCGTCGGAAGTCGTGAAGCTCGACCAAACCGTGCAGGTTGTCGTATTGGATTTCGACGAAAACAAGAAGCGCATATCGCTCGGCTTGAAGCAATTGCAGCCGCATCCGTGGGAAAAGATTGAAGAAAAATACGCGGTCGGTCAGCATATCCACGGCAAAATCGTGAGCCTTACGGATTACGGCGCGTTTATCGAAATTGAAAAGGGCATCGAAGGTCTCGTCCATATCTCCGAGATGAGCTGGACCCAGCATATCAAACACCCATCACAGATTGTTTCGATGGGGCAGGTTGTTGAAGCGGTGATTTTGAACATTGACAAGAACGAGAAGAAAATATCGCTTGGCATGAAGCAGACCGAGCCGGATCCGTGGGGCTTGTTGCTCGACCGGTATCCGATCGGTTCAATCCACAAAGCGATTGTCCGCAACATTACGAATTTTGGCATCTTCGTCGAGCTGGAAGAGGGAGTAGATGGGCTTATCCATATCTCCGATCTTTCATGGACAAAGAAAATCCGCCATCCAGGAGAAGTTGTGAAGAAGGGCGACCAAATAGACGTGATTGTTCTTGCGATTGACGCGGAACAGCGCCGCATATCGCTCGGTCACAAGCAATTGTCCGATAACCCGTGGGAGCAGTTTGAAGACGCGTACAACGATTCGGCGGAGACGGAAGGAACGATTACGCTCATTATGGAAAAAGGCGTTATCGTCGAGTTGCCGCTCGGCGTGGAAGGATTCGTTCCGACCTCGCAGCTCTCGTTCACACCGGTGAAACATATTGCCGAATATTTCAAGGTTGGCGATAAACTCCCGTTGAAAGTGATTGAGTTCGATAAAGAAGGCAAGAAGATCGTTCTTTCGGTTGTGGAATACTTGCGCAGCAAAGAGCAAGGTATCATTGATGAATTCGTGGCGCAGCACCCCGTTCCGCAGGCAACGCTCGGCGAAGTGGCGCAGCGGAAAACTGCGAAACAGGGCAAGGGAAAGCGCGAGAACAACGGCGATCCCACTGAGCAATTGCTGAGCGGCGAAGGATTCGCCGCCGCCGAAGGCTCTGTAAATGAAGAGCACGCCGCAGAAATGGCAAGCGAAGCGCCGACGGAAGAACGCCCGACCGGCGAAACGGAAAGCGGCGCGGAACAACACGAGAGTGCAGCGACAGCCGGCGAGACGGCGGCAGCGGAAAACGAAGGCGGTGCGCAAGAGACTCCGGCGGCGGATGAACCAAGCAACGGCGAAAGCGCTCCGGACGCTGCGGCGGAAACGTCGGCGGCAGGCGAATAAAATATATGGATGGCGCTCCTGCGGATCGCGCGATGCGTTCCGCAGGCTGCGCGTATAACCTACGCGGATGTGAATCAAACCTTCCATTGACCTTATTCTCTAAATGCCTAAACAACCATTCCAACAGTCGCAGCGCGAAAACCAGCGATTTGGCGGACGCCCACGCAATCCCTCGCATTCGCCGCAACAACATCAGCCCCAACAACCGCATCAGCAGCATCGGGGGGACGGCACGCCGGAAATTTCCGTCGTCATTCCTCTCCTGAACGAACGCGAGTCCCTGAACGAATTGTATGAACAGCTTCGGACGTCGCTTACAAACGTCGCGGGCGGGCAATACGAAATCATCTTTATTGATGACGGCAGCACGGACGGCTCGTTCGACGTTATCCGCGGTTTGCGCCAGCGGGACAATCGGATAAAGTGCATCCGCTTCCGCCGCAACTACGGAAAATCGGCGGCGCTCAGCGTCGGCTTCGATCACGCCCGCGCAGAGATCATTATCACGATGGACGCCGATTTGCAGGACGATCCCGCGGAAATTCCCAATCTCGTCGCGCGCATCCGCGACGGCGCGGATATGGTCTCCGGCTGGAAGAAAAACCGCCACGACCCGATAACGAAAACGTTTCCCTCAAAGTTTTTCAATTTCGTCGTTTCCCGCATGTCGGGAATACGGCTGCATGATTTCAACTGCGGTTTAAAAGGCTACCGCGCCGAAGCCGCTCACTCGCTGGAGATATACGGCGACTTGCACCGGTTCCTTCCGGTGCTCTCCGCCATGCACGGTTTCAAAGTGGCGGAAGTCGTTGTCAATCACCGCCCGCGGCAGTATGGCAAGTCTAAATTCGGCGCCGGCAGGTTCATGCGCGGCTTTCTCGATCTACTCACCGTGATTTTCACGACGCGGTACATAAAGCGTCCCTTGCACTTGTTCGGCACGTGGGGCGCGGCTATCGGCTTCGTGGGATTCGTCGTTGATTTATGGGTAACCGGGGAAAAATACCTGTATAACGTGCCGCTCACTAATCGCCCGATAGCGCTGCTTGGCGTATTGCTTATGATTGTCGGCGTGCAGCTTATTTCAATCGGCTTGCTTGCGGAGTTGATTGTGCGCAACACGGGTCAAAACGAGGTATATTCCATACAAGACATTCTTTTATGAAATCCTTCGGCTGGGCTGCCATTGTTGCGCTGAGTTTGCGAATCGCACAAGCGCAAACGGCTGCGTCTGCGCCGAATACGCAAACCCCGTTGACTCCGCCCCAGCCTACGCCCAATTCTCTAAGTTTCGGTTTCGGTACTACAACGTTCCCGACTCCGATTGTTGCCGCCCAAAGCATTACCCAAGGCGGGGGAGGATTTGAAGGCGGTAACTTCACGCTCACAGTTCGCGGCACGCACGATATCAGTTCGCATTGGCGAATTCCCGTGTCTGTCTCCACTGCGTTTCTTCGCGGCGATCTGATTAAAACCGCATTGATTGTCCCTGCGCCCAACGATACCACGCTGACGCAATTCAATATCTCCAACTCCGTTGACGTTTTCAGCGCGCAGGTCGGAATCGAGTATTACGACCCACAGCCGTTGATAACCCTATTTGGCGGCGCTGATATCATGTATAGTTATATCACGTCCGCCACGCTCAATTGGATTGTTGAATACGACGGCTCCGATATCGTCCATCAAACGCTTCCCGCAATGTCGCGATGGGGGGTTGTCCTCCGCGGCGGCGGCGAGTGCCCGCTTCCAATAGATAATTGGTATTTCGACGCCACGGCGGAATTGGGAGCCATAAATGTATTAGGACGAACCGATACCCTGCAGCTATTTACCCCGACCCAAGAATCAAGGGACGTGAGCGCCGCCCGTGTTGCGAATGGGCAAACTGGCGAAGATATCGCCACCTTCATCCGTTTCATCGTGAGCGTTGCGTACCGGTTTTAACGAAATGGAAAAAAGAATAACGCCCCGGCGGCGCCGATGCGCCCGCATTGTTTTCATCGTATCCGCTGCAATCCTTATTTTTTCGCGCGATACCCGTGCGCTCGCGCAGGATACGGCGGGCGTTCACGCGCCCCCGCCGGTATCGCACCCGACGTTGGTAACGATTGGCGTTGGCTCAACGATATTTCCGACTCCCATTCTGGCAACGCAAAGCTTGGGCGGCGGCGGCGGCGGAATCATCGGCAGCAATATTACGGTGAATGCAGCCGCGAAGGAGGACGTCGCACCGCATTGGCGCATTCCGCTTTCATTCTCGCTGGCGTTTTTGCGCGGGAATGAAATATTTTATCACGACGATATTGCCTCCCCCGGCGATACGCTCGCCGATTTATACTCGCTTGCCAACTCCGTCAACATGGCGAGCACGCAAATCGGGATAGAATATTACTACGCGTCCGATTATATCACGCCGTTCATTGGCGCTGATTTTATGTATAATTGGATTGGGGAAACTTCGCTTAATTTTACGATTCAGCGTGCGTCCGGTCAGACCGTCGAAAGCGAAACGAACACCCTGCCCGCAGTATCGAGATTTGGCGCGGTGCTTCGCGCGGGCGCCGATCTCCCGCTGCCGGATTTGGACGGCTTGTATTTTTCGACAACGGTCGAAATCGGCGCGGCAAATTTGATTGGGCGCGCGAACGATTGGCAGTTGTTCACGGCGACCCCGCAATCGCAGAGCGTCAGCGCCGCCCGCGTTGCGTCCGGGCAAACCGGCGAGGCGGTGGCGACATTTTTTCGATTGCTCTTGTCAATCGGGTGGAAATTTTAATTTAACACAGTTCCAGTGATGCCCCCTGAAGTATTTGTGGTAAAAGACGATTGCCGGCTGTTTCGCGGGCATATTCCGTGCGCGCCGAATAAACGCGAGGGCGTGCATTGCGCCGATTGCCCGCATTACGATAAAATCGAAGAGCAGATACTCATCATCAAGCTCGGCGCAACGGGCGACGTTATCCGCACTACGCCGCTGCTGCACAAACTTGCGCAGGAGCACCCGCGTGCAAAAATCTGGTGGCTCACCGAGTCGCCCGCGATTGTCCCCAAAAGCGTGGACGTGGTGCTTCCTATGAACTTGCAGAGCATCCTCATGCTCGAAGCCGTGCAATTCGATATCGTGTATAATCTTGATAAGGATTTCCACGCGTGCGCCCTTGCAAGCCGTCTGCAAACCCGTGTGATAAAAGGGTTCACGCTGAAAAACAACGCCGTTGCGCCCGCCGACGCCGACGCCGTGGAGAAATTTACGACCGGCATTTTCGACGACGTCAGCAAGCGCAACACGAAGAGTTACCCCGTCGAGCTATTTGAAGTTTGCGGATATACGTTCAAAAACGAGAGATATATTCTCGATTCGTTCCCGAGCGAAGCGCGCGACTGGAACATAGACCATTCCAAATACATTATTGGATTGAACACCGGCTGCGGCGATCGGTGGACCTCGCGCCAATGGGCGGACGAGCAATGGATTATGCTTGCCCAGCAATTGCAATTTTTGGGCTGCGAGGTTATACTGCTTGGCGGCGGCTACGAACACGAGCGCAATCTCATGCTTGCAGAACGGAGCGCCGCGAAATATTTCGGGCATTTCCCGCTCCCCGCGTTCGTCAATCTGGTTTCGCATTGCGACATGGTGGTAACGCTCGTCACAATGGCGCTGCACGTCGCAATCGGCTTGGAAAAGAAAGTCGTCGTCATCAACAATATTTTTAACCGGCGCGAATTCGATTTGTACGGATTGGGCGAGATAGTCGAGCCGGAAAAAGAATGCACCTGCTATTTCCAGCAGCGGTGCATCAACACCGAGTACCGCTGCATGGAGCATCTGCCCGTCTCGCGGGTTTTGGATGCATGCATGCGTTGGAAATACTAACGGCTGCCGTTTTGATGACCAATGCCCGCCGCCGCGTCGTTCAGATAGGTCCCGCGTATCCCTTGCGGGGCGGCAACGTCCTGTTCGCCGCGCATTTATATGAGGCGCTTGCGCAGGAGTACGACGTCCACGCCATTTCCTACTCCCGCTTGTATCCCGGATTGCTGTTCCCCGGCACGCGCCAAACGGACGCGAGCGCTGTGCCTGTGAAACCGCATCCCGCCGAGCCGCTTATTGATTCAATCAATCCGCTTACGTGGTACGCCGCCGCCCTCCGCATCTGCGCGTTTGCGCCCGAAGTGGTGATTTACAATTGGTGGAATCCTTTTTTCGGACCCTCGCTCGGAACGATTGCCCGGTATGTTGCGAGCCACTCGCGCGCCACGCAGGTGTTCGTCTGCGAAAATCTTATCTCCCACGAATCGCGGTGGATTGACGCCGCGCTGACGAAATACGCCCTGCGGCACGGCGGCGCGTTCATGTCGCTCTCCGGCGCGGTGAAAAAAGAAATCGAAGAATTTTTCCCCGGCAAACCGATTTGGCAGATTGCCGTGCCGATTTACGATTGTTACTCGATGGAGCCCGGCATGACGAAAACCTCCGCGCGGGAGCGGCTTGGGATAAACTCCGACCACGTCATTTTATTTTTTGGCTACATCCGCGAATACAAAGGGCTTGATATCTTGATAAACGCAATGCCGGCGGTGATACAAGCAATTCCGGACGCGCATCTCCTGATTGTCGGCGAATCCTACGAGAAAATTTCCCGTTACACGCAGTTGATAGAATCGCTCGGCATTGGCGCGCATGTTACGCTTATCAATGTGTTTGTGCCGAACGAAGAAGTAGGCATGTATTTCACCGCCGCCGATATCGTCTGCCTGCCGTATCGCAGCGCGACGCAGAGCGGACCGCTCAATATTGCGTACGGCATGGGGACGCCCGTCATCGTGACGGACGTCGGCGGGCTTGCGGAGTTTGTGATACCCGAAAAGACGGGGTTCGTCGTGCCGCCCGAAAACCCCCGCGTGATTGCCGAAAACATCATGAATTTCTACACGAAATACCAGAACGTCAATTTCCGCGAGAACATCCTGATACACAACGCCGAAAATAATTTCAACAACGTGCACGCGGCGTTTCAGGAAATTTTTGCATTCCATGACTCACATACCGGAGTAACCGCCGCCCGATGAACGATATTTTACAGGACATCATCAACTCCGGTGCGCACGAATACACCCGCCATTATTTCCGGTACATGTATTTGCTTGGCAAAGAGTACCTCGTGCCATATCTTGAACAATCGGGCGTCAATATCAAAGGCGCTTCCGTATTGGAGATCGGCTGCGCCGAAGGCGGCGTGCTGTGCGCGTTTGCTGAACGCGGCGCCGTGAATTGCGTCGGGACGGACATTGCCGAATACCGGCTTGAGCAAGCCGCCATCATTGCAAAACACTTAAAACTCGATTGCACCTTCTCCTCGCACGATATTGTTACGCAGGAGCCGCCCGCCGAATTTAAAAATGCGTTTGATATCGTCATTCTCCGCGACGTCATCGAGCATCTGACGGATACGGACGCCGGTTTGGCTCACACGAAAATGGCGTTGAAGAAAAACGGCGTGTTGCTTGTTGCGTTTCCGCCGTATTACTCGCCGTACGGAGGGCATCAGCATACGCTGCATAACATTGGCGGCGCAGTGCCGTATATTCAAGGGCTTCCGGAGCCGCTGTTCAAGTTATTCCTGAAGGGCGGACGGGGAGGTGATATTGACGAGGTGCAACAACTGCGTAAGATACGTTTGACGATTGCTAAATTTCGCGCCGCCGCAAAGCGGACAGGCTACAGCATTGAGCGCGAAGACTTGTATATGTTCCGACCCGTCTATAAAGCCAAATTCGGTATGCCGCCGTTGCATTTCAATATTGCCAAAGGCATCCCCGGCTTGCGCGAGGTGCTCTGCATGGAGGCGGAGTACTTGCTGAGGAATGCGTAATTCCACCCTTGTCATTGCGAGGAGCGCAGCGACATGGCAATCTCCAAGACTGTAAGGCACAATTGATTAATGCTAAAAACATCAAGTGTGTCATTGGTTTGCGCATAATCTCACCCCTTGTCATTCAGAGCGTAGCGAAGAATCCATCATGATTAAACAAGTAGGTAACATGGATTCTTCGGTCGCTTCGCTCCCTCTGAATGACACCCTAAAGTGTATGCAATTCCTCGCCTCTTGTCATTGCGAGGAGCGTAGCGACGAAGCAATCTACTTGCTTCGGAATGGGGACGAAATTGATTGTTGTAAAGTTCCTTATAACTTGTTTATTTTGTAATTCAAATAAAGTCGAGTACATTTATACTTCTGTATTATTGGTGTATCCAAAATCGTATTGTACCCTAATTTGAAATTTTCAGAAAAGTATAAACGCCATGAAACAAAACGAAAAAATTGTGAGTATTCAATAAAACTATATCCAAACAAAAAACAGCAAATATGATTAAAAAAAGGGGACACCGAATATTTTGACGGTATCCCCGATAGGTTTTGTTCCAATGTTTACATCGAAACTGGTACAGACTTAATTAAAATTAGTCTTGAGCCAGTCAGAAACTTTGGGAACAAGATCGTTCCAAGCACTCTCTCCGGTGATTCCAAAAACTATTAATCGGTCGGAAGATTTGAGGTGCTGAAGTAATTCTCCTCGTATCGTTACGGCGTTTTCAGTTGTTTGGATGAACCAAAGTGAATTAAGAACATGAGCAAAAGTGCCGTATGCACGTATAGCGGCATATAGTGATTCATATTCTTCGATTGGAGCTGCCTTTAGGTCGTATGCAATAGCATAAGCCATTATTTTTATCCTTTCAATGGGATGAATGAAATCCGGCGGGGGCGTATCTTTCTAGCAGAACGCGCCCCTGTCGGGTTGATTATAGTGAATCTTTAGGATTCAACCTTTGTTGTTCTTAATCACCATTGCCATTGTCGCTATCTTGTGTTTCTGGGTTGTTTATACTTTCTTTTTCTATATTCTTACTGCCACTTTTTTCTCGTTTCATTCCCGGATAGAATTCCCACAGCCCATACGCATTACTACTTTTCACATAGACAAAATCAGTGCGGTTTTTGCTTAATGAAATGGCAACTCCACGCATGGGAACATTCTTACCAAATTCATATCCTCCTTTCTTCAGGGCACTATAAATTTCTTCAGCAGTTGCAGCCCTTTTTTTCATCCTTAAAAATTCCTTTGCCGCTGCCACAAAAGATTTTCCAAAGAATTGGTCTGGTCTAATAGCGCCCGAGCCACTATCATCTGGTACATCAACATCTGTATAAAAAACGGCTTCGCCGCTTAATAGATACAAATGATTGATGGTTTTTTTGATGTCAGCGGATTTTTCGGATAGCTTCTTGAGTTCTAATTTTAACACTTCAATTGCTTTGCTTAATTCGTTTTCCATTGTCTTTCCTTTTATTCGTTGTTCGTCATTTAAAGTTTTACAAATATAAAAAGAGCAAGCTGACTGTGCAAGTATTATTATCTAAATGCTTGTATAGCCTTCTATATATGGCTTTGCATGTATATCGTATTGATTGAATAATTCTTGCGAAATAATTGTTCCAAAATATTTTAATGAGAGCATTTAGAGGATAAATGCGAATGGGCATCGTTTTCGTAAGGTGGTGCGTGTGCATGATGCTTAGGGTAATTTTTGAACCCGCCCTATTTTTCCTGCTATATTAATCATACTGACCCCAAATCTCACCCCACACCCCTATCATCACATTTTCCTTTTTTACACGCGCATTGTCGGTTAATTTGTTGATAATTATTCGTTTTTGCTCATCAATTCCCGTTTGGCGTCCCGTTGAAAAAAATCCTCATCATCGCATATTACTTTCCCCCGTCCGGCGGACCGGGCGTGCAGCGCGTGCTGAAATTCGTCAAGTATTTTCCCGCGTTCGGCTGGGAGCCCGTCGTGTTGACCGTTTCCAACGGCGAATTCCCCGCGCGCGACGAATCGCTGCTGAAGGAAATCGCGCCAAACGTCCGCGTCTATCGTTCCCAGATATTCGAGCCGTACTCGCTCTACCGCCGCTTCACGGGCAAAGCCGCCGGCTCCGCAGTAGATGTGAACGCCATCCCGCAGAAAGGCGCGCGGCGCTCGGCAAAGGAAAAAATCGCCGAGTTGATCCGCTCCACTATTTTTATCCCCGATGCGCGCGTCGGGTGGCTGCCTTCCGCGGTGCGCATGGGAAAGAAAATCATTAAAGAGGAAAACATCTCCGCAATTTATTCTTCCTCGCCGCCATATACCTGCGCGCTTATCGGCAGGGCGCTGAAACGCGCGACGGGGCTTCCCTGGATTGCCGGGTTCCGCGACCCCTGGACGGGCTTTGAAAACACGCCGCGCCGATGGTTTATCCCCCGCGCAATAGACCATGCACTTGAACGAAGCGTGTGCAACGAGGCGGACGCGATTGATATCGCGTGGCTCGGCATCGAAAAAGATTTCCGCGCAAAGCATCCCGGCGTCAACCCTGCAAAATTCCATCATCTTCCCAACGGGTTCGATGGCGAAGACTACCCCGCAATCGAGCGCGCGAAAAACGCGCGGTTCACGCTCGTCTATACCGGCTCGCTCTACGGCACGCGCAACCCCGCCGATCTCCTGCGCGCCGTCGAAAATCTTGCGGCAAAAAATCTCATCGCAAAAGACGCATTTGTGCTTAAATTTGCGGGACGTTTCGGCGACGAAGTGAAACGGATGTTCGAGAACAGCGCCGTGAAAGATTGCATCGAAACGATTTCGTACATGCCCCACTCGGAAAGCATCCGCGAACTGCTCCGCGCCGACGCGCTGCTGCTGATTGTGGATGAGATTGCGGGAAGCGGCGAGGTGGTGCCCGGAAAAGTGTATGAATATCTCGGCGCGGGCAAACCGATACTCGCAATCGCGCCCACGACCGGCGCAATCGCGCAATTGCTGCGCGAAACCGGCGCAGGCGCTACGGCGGAACACGGCGACAACGCCGCAATCGAAGAGATTTTTCTCCGCTATTACCGGGCGTTCCGCGGCGAAACGACGCTGGAGCCCGCGAACGACGGCGAAATCAAAAAATACGAGCGCAAGGAAACGACCCGCGCACTTGCACGATTATTCAACGATTTAACACAAAAGAATATCCGATAAGTCTGTTTGTTAACACAAAAATTTAATAGTGAGTCATTGCGAGCACATTCGCTGTGCTCAGTGTAAACTCCGCGAAGCAATCTACCCGCCATTATCATTATTATGCAGATGGATTGCTTCGTCGCCGGTGCTCCTCGCAATGACGCAGGGCAAGAGCGATTCGTTCCTCGAACGTACTCCATTGGAAAAGTTAAATATATTTATTTCAGAGATTTCACAAAAATAACGGCACATGGCAACAACGGCAACCGCGCATACCGAACCCGAAAAAGCACCCTCAAAACCGATAATCCCGGTAAAATTTCAGGACGCGGTGTTCATCCTGCTCATCCTGTTTTCGCTCATCCTCTTTTTCAGCGGCTCCATCTACACAAACAAAACGCTGCGCGCGGGCGACGCGATTTCGTTCAATAGCTTCGTGCCGTTCATCAATCAGGAGGCGCAGGCGCACGAGGCGCCGCTCTGGATTCCCTATATTTTCAGCGGCATGCCGTCGTTCGGCTCGCTGATGGTTACCGGCGACCGATGGTACGACCTGACTACGTGGGGATACATACAGGTCGAGTCCGTTGCAAAAACGCTTTCATCCAACCCCGATATTTTCCGCATCGTGTTTGAATACTGGATATTCGGCATCGGCATGTATCTTTACATGCGCAGTAAAAAGGCGAGCCGGTGGATAGCCATGTTTGTCACGCTGGCGATGATATATTCCTCGTTCATCATCGTGTTCGTGATGATAGGGCACAATACGAAAGTGTGGGCGCTGATGTGCGCGCCGTATATTCTGCTGCTGCTCGATTCGCTGTTGCATAAATTCAAATGGTACTACGTTGCGCTTCTCGCAATCGTGGTGCATTTGTGCATCGAGTCAACGCACGTACAGATGGTGTTCAACATCTTTTTCGGGTTCGGCGTATATCTGCTGTACCAGTTTATTATTGCGGCGATTAAAAAAGAAAACGTGCTCCCGTACGTCAAGACGATTCTTGCGTTCGGGGTGTGCGCCGGCATCGGGGTCGGCATGGCGGCAGACCGCTACCTGAGCGTGCAGGAATTCAACCCGTATTCCATTCGCGGAACGGGACCGCTGCAACAGGCGGCGACCGACCACGCCACCGAGGGCGGCGGGCTTGATTACGACTACGCCACCAACTGGTCGTTCAGCCCCGAAGAAGTATTTACGTTCGTCGTGCCGGGCTATTATGGCACGGGCATTGTGCCGTTCCCATACAAGGGGCAGATCATGCACGCGGGCTCGTATTGGGGGCAGATGCCGTTCACGGATTTGCCGAATTACATGGGGCTTATCGTCTTGCTCCTTGCGATATACGGATGCGTGAAAAACTGGAAGAACCGCTCCGTGCAGGCGCTGGCGGTGATGGCGATTATCGGGCTGTTCATCTCGTTCGGGAAGAATCTCTCGTTTCTCTTCGATCTGATGTTTTATTATTTCCCGATGTTCAACAAGTTTCGGGCGCCGAGCATGATACTTGCGCTCGTGCAGCTGGCAACGCCGATACTTGCGGGGTATGGCTTGCTCTCGATTGTCAATGGCGTAAAGACGATGAAGGACGTGGAGAAAAAACGGATACTTTATATTGCAATCGGGTGCGCGGTGTGGCTGATAATCGGGTTCATTTATCAGGGGGCGAACAAGGATTCATACGTGCAATCGGTGGATGAGAGCCGCAAGTCCCAACTCCCCGGCGAGTTTGTGTTCAATATGGCGATGGGCGATTGGGAGCGGTGCGCCTTTCTTGCCGCGCTGTTCTTTGGAGCCGCATATTTGGTCGTGCGCGGGAAAATCAATGTGTGCTACGTATATGTCGCCGCCATCGGGCTTACCTTGGTTGATCTCATGTGGATTGACAACAGGCGAATGGAGATCGTGCCGAAAACCGAAATCACCGCCGATTACCAAAAGACCGACATCGTGGACTTTTTGCAGAAGGATAACTCGCTCTACCGCATGTACGACATCACCGACGCGCCGAATAAACCGGCGTATTGGAAAATGCAGCACATCGTCGGCTACGACGCGGCGAAGATGCGCGAGTATCAGGATATGTTGGACGTTGCCGGCGTAGGCGAAGGCGTGAGCAACGAATTCACGCAAGCCGCCGAGCAGGCAAACTCAAACAGCGGGGGACCGGTTGCAAACGCGCTGCTCTGGAATCTCCTGAACGTCAAATACATTGTTTCCACCGTTTCCCCCGGCGCGGCGTACAAACCCGTGTTTGTAGGAAGTACGTCAGGAAAGGCGAAGGCTGCCGTCTATGAAAACACGACCATGCTGCCGCGCGCGTTCTTCGTCAACCATTACGAGGTGAAACAGCCGCTTGCAATCCTGAACACGATGAAGCAAGGCTCGTTCGACCCGCGCGCCGTGGAGTACGTGGAGACCGACCCACACCTCACCGTGCAACCGCCGGACAGCACCGCTTCGGTAACGGTGGATTCTTACGAGCCGCAGCACATTGCGCTTACGGCAAACGCCAGCGGCGACAACCTGCTCTTCATGAGCGAAGTCTATTACCAGCCTGCATGGAAAGCATATATAGACGGGCAGGAAACCCCAATCCTCAAGACGGATTATTTATTCCGTTCGATACTCGTGCCGCGCGGCACGCACAAAATCGAGTTCCGCTACGAATCCAAAGCCTTCACAGAAGGGAAGAGCATCTCGCTCGGCTTGAACCTCCTCGCCCTCGTCGGCGTCATCGGGTTGGGCGGCGTGCAACTCATGAAAAAGCGGAAGCAAGTGTGAATTCTTCCCTCTCCCCGCGCAGCGGGGGAGGGTAGGGAGGGGGGCGCATTGTACAAAACCACTACCGCCACTTAGCACGTCTCTTCCCCCTATGGGGGAAGGACAAGATGAGGCTATTCCGTATTATTAAAAATATTCATTCTCACACCACCAGTTGCATATCTATTTGTTCGGTTTTTCTATGGGCGATTTGCCCATGGTTGTGCAGTTCAATGCTTTCGAGCGCGAAATTGCAGACAAGCGCCTCGACAATTGTCCGCCGGTTTTCGATTTTCCCGCCTGAGTGATAAAAATGGTCCCGTGTTACGACGTTGAAGCGGCTCCAGTATTTTGCAACCATGTCGTTCACGCGCCAGTCGTTATGATGCCACGTTGAAAGGATGAATTTTGCCTTTGTTTGGCTGAGCAGCGTAAACAATGTTTCTTCTTCCTCCTCCGTCCAGCCGTTGTAATAATCAACGTACCTACCGAAATAGGGAGGATCGCAATAAATAATATCATCTGCGCGTGTCTGCATAATTGTTTCGGCGAAATTCCCGTTCGTGAACGTCCACTCCTTGCCGATTGCCGATTGCACGCCCGCTACCTGATTGACGATTTTTGTGATGTATGCCTGCGCAAAGCGGTTCGGCTTTTTGCAAAACGGAATGTTCCAATTGCCCTTTTTACCGAATCGCATCATCCCGTTGAACCCTGTGCGAGAGAGGAAAAGGAAATCGAGGGGCGAAAATGTTTCGTTGAACCTATTGCGCACCGCCCGGAAATGGACGTAGCCGTTTTCTTCGGCGTGCAACAGCTTTTCGCCTTCTTGCTCAAGATAGCGTTTAACGATTGCGGGGGTGATTGTCCCTAGCTGAATGCCTTTATAGAAATTTATCAGGTGCGGGTTGCTGTCGTTGAGCAGGGCGCGTTCGTATCCGCTATTGAACGCAACGACGCCCGTGCCAAGGAACGGTTCGATCCATCGCCCTTTGGCATTTGCTTTCTTGACAACATCCATTATCCACGGGACAAGTTTTGTCTTTATTCCTTGACTCTTAATCGGCGGGATAAGCGTTCTCATTTGGCGTCCGCCTTTCGCTTCGTCATGCGCGCAACAATTTTCTTTTTCAGGTCGTCTCTTCCTTTAAATGCGAGGAAATCAGAAAGTTTCGTGATTCTCTTCGTCGTGCCATCGGCGACCATCATAGCCATGTCGTAATTTATCCAGTATTCGTCGAACCATTGTTCGCCAAGCTGTGCGAAAATGCCGTTGCCTTTTTTCAAATCTTCGATGCTCGTGATTGAACCGATGTTTGCGGTATTGGAGGAGCCTTGATTTTCGCTCGCAATTTCCCATTTCTCTGCGACAAAAAAATCGAAATCCTTTATTACGGACGTGATTGATTTCAGATGCTTCACGTCCGTAACCGCACGCGCACCGATGTTGCGACCCGCTCCATATTCCGGCTGCAACTCGTGCACGGCATAAACTCCTGTTTCGCGGGCTTCGTCAAAATCCGCGCGGGTATAAATTATCCCCATGCAAAAATGCCCGGTGTATTCGGAATATGGATATTGAATATTCTTTGTGCTCGTCCTATCCTTGAAATACTTGCCGTGGCTGCCGAGCGTGAATCCGTTGATATGTCCGGGATACGTCGGCTCACGATACGTCGTTTTCAAATCAACGGCAAACTTCACCTCTTCATTGTCCTTTTTCACAAAACTCAAGTCTGGATACCAATTTTGCTTTTCCGCCAATACGATTGAATATCCAATGCTATCCGCAAATGCCAGCAGTTGTGGGAAGATGTGGATTTCAAGAATTTTCGAAACAATTTTGGTGTCAGAAGAGATCGTATAAATATTCTTGTAGATATCTATGAATCCCTTCACCGTCCATTCGCCCGTCTCCGTCGAAACATATTCCTTCAGTGTCTCAGTGAACTGTTTCAGGTCGCGCTTGAATGTTGCTTTGAATTCGTGTTTTTCTTTGTTCGTCATAGGATTTACCGTAACGCAAATTACGGAAAAACTGTGTGAAAGACGAATCGCCGTACGTTTAACACGCAAAATTTATTCTTATGTATTTCCTCATTCATCGCGTCTCTCATTAGCCTCACTCCCCCACAAAAAAAGCGCCGGCGACGGGCATAATGCCTGTGCCGGCGCCGAAACTAATCGCGCCTTCCCTGAAGGATTTGTTTCCCCGCGGGAGTATCCCGAACTGCCCAAATCACTTACGCGCCTTTTTGCTCGATTTCGCCGTGCCTTCTGTGCCTTCTGTGGCGGCGGTGATGCTCATCCACGTTTACCACCTTCGGTTTATCCGCCGAGGTGCTGTATGTTTTCACAACTTTAGGAGCCGAAGGCTGGCTGAAGACGGCGGGCGCAAGCGGAAAAAGCACCGCGCCCAACGCCGCTGCGAATGTTACTTTTTTCATCGTTAGTAATGAATTCGATAGGATTTTTGATATTTTATTCATTGTTAATTGTTAATATTTCGTGTTACTGTTTTCTGAAATTGTACAACCTATTTCACGGCTTCGTCCTCGGATTTGCCGTACTCCTCCTGATTATTCCGTTCTTCCGGGTTCTTCGTTGCCGACATCGGCGCGATGAAAAACGGCGGATTCAGCGGAAAAAGCCCGCAAATCGTAATGGCTGCGACGCCTAACTTTTTCAAAACAATTTTAATCTTCATGTTTGTTCCCCATTATTCCCATTTTTCTTTTCCTGGTATTGCTGCATCTGTTCCACGGCTTCCCCGCGGGCAATGCCGAATTTTTGATGGATTTTTCCGACAAGCCGGTATCGCCTATCAACGTAATCGCCGAGACTGTCGTTCTCCGAAGATCGCCATGCGTCTCGGTCATGCGGTTCGTGTCTCATCCGGTTCGCGAGGGTGCTTTCATTATATACTTTGCGGTATTTCCCCATTATTGAACGTTCAAAACCCCATTCAGACAATGCAGACGCATTCATTTCACCGTGTGCGCAATGCAGGCGGTATGCCTCTTGAATTTCACCTACAAAACTACCGCGTCCGCATGGCGGGCGAAATAGCCCAAAAGGATGAAAAAAGGATGAGGCGGTAGTTCGAATTATACGATGCTTCCCCATTTGTCCTTGCATCGCTAATCCCTAATTTTGCGGCATGGATTTATCTATACATCGCCCGTTTCATCGTTTCGCGCCCGCGATAATCGGTGCATCGCTGCTACTATTCATATTCATTGGCGGCACGTTCATCGGCTGCTCGCGCGCACCGCTGCCTGCGGTGAAGAACGCGTTGGGCGGCGCCTCGCGCAATGGCTATTATCCGTGGCAGAGTAAAAACCTGTACCATAATAAAATTATCGCCGCCGATTCGGTGAAAATCGCGGCAGGTTATTCTGCGCAGCCGTTATGTATCGGAGCGCAGCAATACCTCGTCCCGACGAACGCGGGCGGGATTGTGGAGATATACAACGACTCAATGGGCTGGTACTTTGGCGGGCTGCGCGCCGCCAATACTGCACCGAATACCCCGTGTGATTCGAGCGCGTGCAATGCTCTTGCAATGGATTCGGCGGGCAATTGTTACGCCACAACGCAGCATTCCATTTTTTCACTTACATCGGCGGGTGCGCTCCGGTGGCGCGATTCGCTCGGCAGTTACGGCGATCCCACCGCGTCGCTTTCGCCGGTGCTTGTCCTCAATTCCCGCGTGTATTGCTGCTCCGGCGACGGCGATCTCGATTGCTTTGATCTCGCGGGAACGCTCTTATGGACGAAGAACATCGGTCATCCCATGCTGTCGCAGGTCGCGGGGCTTGCAAACGGCTCCATCGCGGTCGTGTATTCGCGCGGGGATTTCCACGAGACCGATTCGCTGGCGGTGTATGACGCATCCGGCAATTTGCAATGGATGCGCGAGACACCGGGTGTACGCATCATTCAAGGTCCAATCGTAACCGGCGAATTTAATGCGGAGATGATACTCGTTGCGGGTGCGCACGATTCTGCCGATGCGCGAAAGGGTGTGGTATGCGCGTTCACACCCGCCGGGAATGCGATTTACACCTCAAGCGTTGATTTGCTCCCCACGGGAATTTCCGCGGACATGGAGGGGAACGCGTATATCACGGGTGCTGCGCTGCATTCAGAGGACGTGCAGTCCGTCGTTGTGCTGGTGGATAAAAGCGGCTCGGAGCGGTGGGGGATTATTATTGACGGGATTATCGGCTGTCCGGCGGCGGTGACAAATAAGTACGTGTATTTCCCCGTCGCCACCAATTACGTGCGCGTGCTGTATCAGCTCTCGCACGAGGGCAAGACGGAGGAGATGGAGGCGCTGCCAAAAATCGCCTTCACTCCCTACGCGCCCATTGTTGACGGGCTTGGTCGCATTATCCTTGCCAACAAATACGGCAGCCAACTGTTCACCTACGAGTCGGACATCGCCGGGAAGATATTTTAGGGAACGACCCTACTTCGATATCAGCTTCATCACCACGCGGCGGTTCTTTTGCTTGCCTTCGTCGGTGTCGTTGGAGGCGACGGGCTGTGATTTGCCGAAACCTTTCGCCTTCATCCGCTTTGCGTTCACTCCCACGCCTGCAAGATACTTCACCACCGCTTCGGCGCGGCGCAGCGAAAGCGCGTTGTTGTAATCGTCCGTTCCCACGTCGTCGGTATGCCCGTCAATTTCCACGGTGGCGGTGGCGTGCTGCTTCATAAAACCGGCAAACCGGCTTAATTCGGGGTAGGATTCCGCGCGGATGTCCGCCTTGTCTTGGTCGAAAAACAGATTGTGCAGAACGATGTCGTTGCCGGCGGCGTAGGGCGTAAGGATGATATCGCGATTCAACTCTTGATATTGTGTAATGGCGGAGAGATCGAGATTTTCGTTTACGGGCAGATAGCCCTCGCGCTCGGCGCGGAAGCCGTAGTTTGTGCCGCAGGGCAGTGCGATTTCATACTCGCCGGTGCGCGGGTTCGTGTGGGCGATTCCCATTTGTTTCCCGTCGCTCAGCCGCTCGTAAATAATTTCCGCGTCAAGCGGTTTCGTCGTGTCGGGCAAAATCGGTTCGGCGGGGTCGGGGGCGGTTGCGGCATTCTTCTTGGATTTACCGATAGTCTTTGCGCTGGTAGCCTCAGCCGTCTGCTGTTTTGGCGTTTGCAGGCGCGCAAACACGCGCCCTTTCACGAGCACCACCGGTTTGATATGAAACCGCTCCGGCATTTTCACGCGGAAAATATCCATGTTCTTTGTCGGATTCTCCACCATGCCGGTCGTATAGGCGTAGTCGCCGGAGGCAGTGATGCTGTTGATGGCGTTGTAACCCGGGATATTGAATCCTTCGCCGAGATTCACGGGCTGCGTCCAGTTCGTCCACGTGGAGTCCAACCGCTGCGCCATGTAAATATCCACGTCGCCGATTCCGCCCGGGCGCGCGCTGCTGAAAAACAGCGTAACGCCGTCGGGCGCAAGCAGCGGTTCAAATTCGCTGTATTGCGTGTTGATTGAATTGCCGAGATTTTTCGGCTCGCTCCACGTATTCGTCGTTTCGTCCTCAAGAAACGAAACGTAAATATTCATCCCGATAATATTCATATCGGCATAATCCAAAACGCCCGTATTGTTGAACGCCTGGCAGCCGGGGGTTTTGTACGCAAGCATCAGCGTCTTGCCGTCGGAGGCAAGCGAGCCGGAAATAGTCGTGTTCGCGATGTAGTGAAAATTCTTGATGTGCAACGGAACCGGTTTTGTCCAGCCGTTGGCGGTGCGGTGAATCAAGCCGTACGTTGCATTGCCCTGTTCATCGTACGCCCACAAATACAAGGCGGTATTGTTATCGGGGAGAATTGTGCACACGCCATTGGATGGCTGTGGGTTTAGCTCCCTCAGGTTTTGCGCAAAACTCCATGTGCTGTCCTTTTGCAACTGACTATACCAGATTTCCAGCGTCTTGTTATTGGTTATCTTACGTCCGAATATATCTTTATCGTTGGCGTGAATATTGAGCGGATAATTCTTCCGCGCAAAATAGAGCGTTCTGCCGTCGGCGGAAATGATGGGGTTGATATCGTCCCATTGCGTATTGACGTTTTCCCCCATGTTTTTCCGCACGCCGGCGATTTGCGCGTGCGACGCTGTGCACAAGGGGAGAATGGACGAAATGATAATAACGGCAGCGGATAGCCCGCGCCATGCGCGCTGCATGGCTGCGCCAAAAGGTGTAATAGCAAGGATGGAATGCATAAAACGAATTGTATTATTGAACGTTTTACTGAATGCTTTGCGTAACAATGGGAATAGAGTGGAAGCGTTCAAAATTACGTGAATCGCTCGTAAGAGAAAATATTTTTGGTAGTGAAACGTCCGTAAGGGCAGTTTGTTTCCAATGTAAGGGCTAATTTCAAAGGATATTTTAATCGGGATTGAATAAACCCTCACCCCTTGTCATTGCGAGGAATGAGCCGAAGGCGAATGACGACGCAATCTCCTAAGCAATACTGTTGTGTAGATGCTTCTCCCTCAAGATTCTACCGTGGGAGATTGCCGCGTCGCTACGCTCCTCGCAATGACCGTATATCGAGTTTGGTAATTATAGAATGACAAACCAGTGGGTTCGACGCTTCAAACAGCGGTATGGCATAAAACTCGCGTTTTTCCGTATTTTTGCAGGACGTTCCACGTAACAATTGCGCTGGCTGTCATCGAACGATCCGCGCGGATTGTCTTTATTTATGAATAACACAACATCCAGCGTCCGGGTTCGTTTTGCGCCCAGCCCCACGGGCTATTTGCACGTCGGCGGTCTGCGCACCGCCTTATATAATTACTTGTTCGCCCGCCGGAACAACGGGGCGTTCCTTGTGCGCATCGAAGACACCGACCAAACGCGCTCGGTGGAAGGGGCGATTGAAAATATTCTCGACGCGCTCCGTTGGTGCGGTTTGGAATTCGACGAAGGTCCGGGAAAAGACGGCGGCTGCGGTCCCTATATTCAATCGCAGCGATTGGAAACCTATGCCGCGCACGCCAAGCAATTGGTCGAATCGGGCGCCGCATACTATTGTTTTTGCACGCCGGAGCGCTTGGAAACAGTCCGTCGCCAGATGCAGGCGCAAAAATTGCCGCCGATGTACGACCGCCACTGCCGCACGCTTACGGAAACCGAAGTTCGCGACAACCTGAACAACGGCGTTGCGCACGTCATCCGTCTGAAGGTTCCCATCCACGAGGAAATTGCGTTCAACGACGTCATCCACGGCGCGATGAAGGTGCAGGGGCACGTGCTGGACGACCAAGTGCTGATGAAGTCCGACGGGTTCCCGACGTATCACCTTGCCAACATCGTGGACGACCATCTGATGGGCATTACGCACGTCATTCGCGGCGACGAGTGGCTGCCTTCCACGCCCAAGCATATTTTATTGTACCGTGCGTTCGGCTGGCAGCCGCCGCTCTTCGCGCATCTGCCGCTTTTGCTCAACCCCGATAGATCGAAACTCTCCAAACGCCAAGGCGACGTGGCTGTGGAAGACTACCGTGCAAAGGGTTTTCTGCCGGAGGCGCTTGTGAATTTTGTCGCCCTGCTCGGCTGGAACCCCACCGGCGAACGCGAATTGTACCCGTTAGAGGAATTGATTGCGCAGTTCGATCTGGAGCGCGTGAACAAAGCGGGCGCGGTGTTTGACGTGAAAAAATTATTGTGGATGAACGCGCAGTATATCCGCATGAAGGACGACAATACGCTGGCGGCGCAATTGCAGTCCGTGCTTGCGAAAAATAACATTACTGCGGAGCCGGAGTATATCGCCCGCGCCGTGCACCTGCTGAAAGACCGCGTGGAGACGCTGAACGATTTTGCGGAGTCCTCCGATTTTTTGTTTCATGCGCCGCACGCCTTCGATGAAGCCTATATGCGAAAACATTGGAACGATAGCACGCCGGTTGCGGTTGCGGACTTGGCGGAGCGGTTCACAGCGCTCACCGATTTTTCGCACGAATCAATCGAGCGCACCGTGCGCGAATACGCGGAATCAACCGGCGTGAAACCCGCCGCGCTTATTCACCCCCTGCGGCTTGCGCTGACGGGCAAGGGAGTCGGTCCCGGTCTGTTTGAGCTTATCGCAGTGCTCGGCAGGGAGGAAACCGTCGCCCGCCTGAATTCATTTTTGGAGATTCAGCAAAAGTGAACGAATTACCGACGCCGCTCACCGGTACGATAACCATACACAACGCGGTCTTTTACGCCTATCACGGCGTTTCCGACGGCGAGCAGGCTGTTGGCGCGCAGTTTGAGCTTGACGTTGAAATGACTGCGGATATTGCACCCGCCGCCGCGAGCGATGTGCTTGCCGATACGCTGAATTACGAATCGGTGTATGCGGAATTACAGCACATCGTCACGAGCCGGAAATATAAATTGTTGGAAACGCTCGCCGCCGAAATTGTTGCGCATTTATTCCGCCATCAGCCGCGCCTTCTCGGCGTTGCCGTGCGCGTGCGCAAGCCGAACGCGCCCGTGAAAGGCGTGGTGAAATCCGTTGAGTTGAGCCTTGCGCTTACGCGCACGCAATACGAACAGGGGGCTGCCGACCGTAAAGAATCTGTGAAAAACAAAAGCGGTGCAACTGGCGGGAGCATGATACATTAATGACCGGCGACGCGAAGAAATATCCCGTGTGGCTTGGCTTGGGCGCGAACGTGGGCGACCGGTTGGACGCGATGCGAACGGCGTGCAACATGATAAGCGGTCTCTTGAAAACAAAAATCATGGAGTTTTCATCCGTGTATAAGACCGAGCCGGTGGGCTACAAAGACCAGCCGTTTTTTTATAATTGCGTCATCGAAGTGCGCACGCCGCTTGCGCCGGAAATATTGCTGAGCGGATTGAAGCGCATCGAGCGGGAGATCGGCAGAATCCCGCGCGGCGTCGGGCGCGAGCGCGAAATTGACATTGACATACTGCTCTACGGCGATCTTGCAATCAAAAACGATCTCATTGAAATACCGCATCCGCGCATGCACGAACGGCGGTTCGTGCTCGTTCCCCTTGCCGAATTACAGCCGAACGCATGGCACCCGGTGATGCGCATGACGGTGCACGAATTATTGGCGCAGATTCCGTTTGACCAATCGGTCGTGCGCGCGTTCGATTCGTCCTCCCTCGAAGATTATATTTCGTACAAATATTATGGCTAACGCCCGAATGTCCGCCGGTTCCCAGTCCCCGAAGTCCAGCGCCGACGAATTGCATTACATCGCCATTGAAGGCGTTATCGGCGCGGGAAAAACGACGCTCACGAAAATGCTTGCCGCGCGGCTGAACGCGGATATCCTGCTTGAAGAATTCGAGGATAATCCGTTCCTGAATGATTTTTACGAAGACGCGGGCGCAAACGCGTTCCAAACGCAATTGTTTTTCCTTCTCAGCCGGTTCAAGCAGCAGCAGTCGCTTGCGCAGATAAACCTGTTCCAGGCGATGATCGTCTCCGATTACGTGTTCGAGCGCGACAGGATTTTTGCCTCCGTTACGCTGAGCGAGAGCGAGTTGAAACTCTACGATCAGGTCTCATCCGTGCTGCAACGCAACGTGCCGAAACCCGATCTCATCGTGTATTTGCAATCAAGTCTTGAGCGCCTGCAAAGCAATATCACGATGCGGGGGCGCGCAATGGAGCGGCATATTACGCCCGACTACCTTGCCAAGCTGAACGACGCGTACAATTATTTTTTCTTCCGCTACCCCGATTGCCCCGTGCTGATAGTGAACGCGGCGGAAATTGACTTTGTCTCGAACCCGGAACAATTCGAGGAATTGGTGCGTGAGATACTGCGTCCGCGCACGGCGCACATTCAGTATTATCAACCGATGCGCAGCGAGTGAAAGCCGGAACAGAGAATGTATTTTGAATTTATATTGGATGCGCTGCTCGTGTATATCGTTGTGGCGATAATACGCTCGTTTTTTACGAAGAAGCGCGTCGTTTCGCGGCGGACGCCTCCGCGCGCGCAAACGCAGGCGCCGCGGGAGCATGCTTCCCCCAACGCCGACGCCAATCCTCCTGTCATCAAGGACGCGACGTTTGAGGAACTGCCATGAGGAAAAATCTTAGAGAGTCATTGCGAGGAGTACTTCGCTTCGCTCTGCACAGGCTCTCCGACGAAGCAATCCACCTGCATAGAACGTCTGAATATCATGATTTTGACTGCTTGGCAGGGAGATTGCTTCGCGGAGTTTACACTGAGCACAGCGAATGTACTCGCAATGACACACACGAACGTTCGTGGTATTCATAATTCATAATTCATAACTCAGCACTTATAACTCATAACTTCCGCTGAATATCATGATTTTGACTGCTTGGCAGGGAGATTGCTTCGCGGAGTTTACACTGAGCACAGCGAATGTGCTCGCAATGACACACACGAACGTTCGTGGTATTCATAATTCATAACTCAGCACTTATAACTCATAACTTCCCCCAATGATTTCCCGATTTGACGAAACCCGTTTACAGACGCTGTTTGCCTCGTTCGCGGGCAAGCGCATCGCCGTCATCGGCGACGTGATGCTCGACCGCTACTATTGGGGCGGCGTTTCGCGCATCTCCCCGGAGGCTCCCGTGCCGGTCGTGGACGTGCGCGACGAATCCATCCGGCTTGGCGGCGCGGCAAACGTGGCGAACAATATCGTAACGCTGAAAGGCGTTCCCATTATACTCGGCGTCGTCGGGCATGATAACGCCGGCAGGGAAATCAGTGCGCTGTACCGGCAGATTGACCAGTCGCATAATCTTATTGTGGACGCCGACCGACCCACCACGATGAAAACCCGCGTCATCGCCGATAGCCAGCACGTCGTGCGGTTCGACCACGAATCGCGCGAGGATATTTCGCACACGACGCAGAACGAAGTCTTCGCCGCTTTGCAGGAAGTCATAACGACGCTCGACGGCGTTATTCTTGAAGACTACAACAAAGGCGTTCTCGTGCAGCCGCTCATCGGCAACATCATCGCGCTGGCGAACAAGCACGATATTCCCGTGATGGTGGACCCCAAGTTTAAAAATTTCTCCGAGTATAAGAATGTAACGGTTTTCAAGCCGAACAAAAAAGAATTTGAAGACGCTCTCGGCGTGAACCTTGACGGCGACGGGCAATTAGAAAAATCGGCGGCTGCCCTGCGCGAGCGCATCGGCTGTAAGCACCTGCTCGTAACGCTCGGGGCAAAGGGCATGTTCCTGTATGATGACGACGGCGTCGCGCGCGTTGCCACGTATGCGCGCAAGGTTGCGGATGTTTCCGGCGCGGGCGATACCGTTATTGCGACGCTTACGGTCGCATTCGTCAGCGGCGCGACAATCCGCGAAGCCGCCGTGCTTGCAAATTATGCCGCCGGTTTGGCGTGCGAGGAGAGCGGCATCGTGCCCGTGAAATTGGAAGCATTGTATAACAAAATCGCCGACGACATGTTCGAGCCGTCGCGCTCCGAAAGAACCGCGCGATGATTCGCCCCGGCGTCGTGGACCGTGCGCTGGCGCACGAGCTTGGCGAGCAGCTGCGCGCGGAAGGAAAAAAAATCGTTTTCACCAACGGCGTGTTCGATATTCTTCACCGCGGGCATGTAACCTATTTGAACGACGCGCGCGCTCTCGGTGATATTCTTCTCGTCGGCGTGAACAGCGACGCCTCCGTGAAGCGCCTGAAAGGTCCGAGCCGTCCCGTCGTGAGTGAAGAGGATAGGGCGTTCGTGCTTTCCAATTTAAAAGCCGTTGATTACGCTGTTATTTTTACCGACGACACTCCGTATAATCTCATTGCCGACGTTCTGCCGGACGTGCTTGTAAAGGGCGGCGATTGGGCGGTGGATAAAATTGTCGGCGGCGATATCGTCCGCGCGCGCGGCGGCGTCGTGAAAAATATTCCGTTCGTGGATGGGCATTCCACGACGGGAATCATCGGCGCGATTGCCGGTGCGCCAAACACCTGAAATGCCTGCCGGTATTGAACCATAAGCCATTGGGGGAGGGAAACCCTTTGATTTACAGGCGTTTCGCAAGCATAATGCCGTAAAGTCGTTGTAAATAAAGCGTTTCCAGTCGCCCGCTTCCTCTCTTTAAGAACACCTGTATTCCCGTTTTTACCTCTGCCTTATCATGCGAAACAATGATGACATAGGGGTTGTGGGGTGAGTACCCGCCCGAAAGCCTTGTTAACATTGAAGATTTGTGCCATTGCCCCTTGCATATTCAATACAAAGAACATATATTTGTAACGCAATTAATCGTTTCCTCACAATTTAGAAAGGATCATTGATGAATAAAACTGAATTCATTGACGCGTTTGCGAAAGCAACGAGCTTTTCGAAGGTGGATTCCGAAAAGGCTCTCGATCATACTCTTGAGACCATTAAGAAAGCCCTGAAGAAAGGCGACACCGTCTCCTTCGTTGGATTCGGCACGTTCAAAGTCACAAAACGCGCAGCACGCGTTGGACGCAATCCCGCAACGGGAGCTTCATTGAAAATTCCCGCGCGCAAAGTGGTGCGGTTCAGCGCCGGCAAAGGTTTGAAAGACTCCGTGAAATAATTCACGATTTCATTCCGAAGTTCGGGCAAGCGCCGGTCGGCAACGAGCGGCGCTTGCGTGTTTTAAAGCTGCACGAGTCTTTTACAGTAACCCACGACTTTAGTCGTGGGTTACTGTAAAATTCATTTCCTTATACGCTTAGGCGATTTACACCACAACCGTGTCATTCAGAGGGAGCAACGCGACCGAAGAATCCATCATGCAGAAGCAGCTGCAAGTCCTATTTCAGCAGGTACGCTGTAGTGCCGCCATCGCTGCTAATCCGCATTTATACCCCAAGCGCCGTTTTCACCACCTCGCCAGTCGCCGCATCGTAATCATACATGATTGGTATAGCCGTGGGGATATTCAACTCGACTATTTCTTCCTTGCTCAAATTGTCAAGCTTCATTATAAGCGCGCGCAGCGAATTGCCGTGCGCGACCACAAGAATACTTTCACCGGCGGCGAGCTTGGGAAAAATGACCGTATCATAATAGGGCAGCACGCGCGCGGCGGTATCGGCAAGCGATTCCCCGTCGGGCGGGCGCACGTCGTAGCTGCGCCGCCAGATTTTCACCTGCGCCGCGCCGTATTTCTGCGCGGTCTCGTCCTTATTCAAGCCTTGCAGTGCGCCGTACATCCGCTCGTTCAGCGCCGCGTCGCGGAACACCGGCAGATTCGCAAACCCCGCCGTCTCGCACACGATTGTCGCCGTATCTATCGCGCGTTTCAGCACCGACGTGAAAAGGCAGTCGAAGTGATAGGATTTCAATTGCTCGCCGGCGGTGCGGGCTTCTTGCTCGCCCTTTGGCGAAAGCCCGATATCAACCCAGCCGGTAAAGCGGTTTTCCAGATTCCATTGCGATTCGCCGTGGCGAAGAAGCGTTAAGAGAGACATTCGAGTTATGAGTTATAAGTTATGAGTTATGAGTTATAAATTATGAAAAATGTGAGAATGAGAAATAGATTTAATAAGCATTGAAAATCAAGACAGAGTCATTGCGAGGAGTGAGCCGAAGGCGAGTGACGAAGCAATCCTTTCTGTCAAGGCATAAGGAGAAAAAGATTGCTTCGTCGCTGCTGCTCCTCGCAATGACGAGGGTTGAAGTTTTGCAAATACTCTCAAATGTGTCATTCAGAGCGCAGCGATGAATCCATCATGATTATACAAATAGGCTTCATGGATTCTTCGGTCGCGGAGTATATACTGAGCACAGCGAATGTGCTCCCTCTGAATGACAGCATAGGGCTTGTTTAATTATTCAATCTTTTCCGCGTACACATTCCCACTTGGGGAAAGGGGAAAACCGCCTTATTTTATATACGATAGCATCAGCCCATCCCCCACGGGCACGATCATGGATTGCAAGCGCGCATCCTTTACCACCGACTCGTTGAACGCAATCATCGCGGGTGCTTCAGAGTCCGTCGAGTGCTCATCGAACAACTGACCGAACGCAAACGCATTGTCGGCGGCAATCACGCCACGCCGCTTCACGAGTCGCATACAATGTTCAAGGTAATGCGGATAGTTTTTCTTGTCGGCGTCGAGGAATGCAAAATCGAAATGCTGCCCCGTAATCCCCGGAAGAACGTCAAGCGCCGCGCCCTGCATAATCTGAATTTTAGCGTGCAGTCCCGCTTTATCGATGTAGCGCTGGGCAAACTCCGCATGCGCCGGGTTGCGTTCAATAGTGACGAGCATGCCGTCCTCCGGCAGGGCGCGCGCCATCGAAATCGCGCTGTATCCCGCAAGCGTACCGATCTCCAGCACGCGCTTCGCGCCGATTGATTTGAGAAACACCTGCATGAACGCGGCTTGCTCCTCGGAGATTTGTATCTCCGGTATACCCGCTTTTGGCGCTTCGCGTTTCAGTGCGTGGAGCAGTTCGTCGTCCACGGAAAAGCGGCTGACGAGATACTCGAACATCTGATCGGAGAGCGCAGTATTTGAACCTTTAACAGCCATTTGGGGAAAGTTATAAATTATAAGTTATGAGTTATTAATTTCTTTTGATGTTTTTCTTCGTATTGACGATAATTGTCGTTATAATCGCAATAATTTCTTTCGTTTCTTGAATAATCGGTTGAAGGCGTTCATGATCTATGATTTTCGATTCTTGCAGCAGTTGAAGCCAATATAGGCATTCACGGGCTTCTTTTTGTGCGATTGTCATTTTATGAATGAAATCCGCGCGGCTTTCTCCGGCTTGTGCCTCTTGAATGTTCGCTCCTATCGAAGTGGCTGAACGCAAATATTGCTTGCCTAAAATATTCCCAGCGTAATTCTTCGATTCACTCAATGATTGAAAAAGATTGATAGCTCGCAGTGCATACTGAAAACTACGCGCCTGAATCTGGATTTTTTCTTCCGGCATGGTACACTCCTTGAAAAATAAGTTTTATAACTAATAACTTATAATTTATAACTTGGAATTTTCCAGCCACCGTTCCGCGTCAATCGCCGCCATGCAGCCGCTGCCAGCCGCCGTTACCGCCTGCCGATAGACGGAGTCTTGCACGTCGCCGCACGCGAATACGCCGGGGACGTTCGTATAAGTGGAGCCGGGTTTTGTTACGATGTAACCGGCGGCGTTGGTCTCGATTTTGCCGTCGAAAATCTCCGTGTTCGGCTTGTGCCCGATGCCGATAAACAGCCCGTCGCAGGGCTTCATGGAAACTTCACCCGTTTGCACGTTGCGGAGACGCAATCCCGTAACGGCTTTCCGTCCGTCGCGCGTTTCGCCAAGCACCTCGGCGACTTCGCTGTCGGTAAGGAATGCGATTTTCGGGTTCGCGTGCGCGCGCGTAAGCATGATTTTGGACGCGCGGAACTCGGAACGCCGGTGGATTATCGTAACTTTCGATGCGAATTTCGTCAGGAACAAGGCTTCCTCCATCGCGGTATCGCCGCCGCCGACAACGCAGACCTCCAACCCCTTGAAAAAGAATCCGTCGCACGTGGCGCACGCCGAAACGCCGTATCCCATGTATTCCTTCTCGTCCGGCAGACCGAGCAATTTGGCGGATGCGCCGGTTGCGATGATGATGCTCTGCGCGCTGTGCGTCTCGCCGTTTTCCGTTGTGAGCGAGAACGGACGCGCGGTAAAATTGACGTCGGTTACCGCCTGAAATTTGCATTCCGTGCCGAACCGCAGCGCCTGTTTGCGAAAAATCTCCATCAGTTCCGGTCCCTGCACGCCTTCGGGGAATCCGGGGTAATTCTCCACCTCGGTGGTAATCGTCAGCTGACCGCCGGGCTGGATGCCTTCAAAGAGCAGGGGGGAGAGATTCGCCCTTCCGGCGTATATCGCGGCGGTGAACCCCGCCGGTCCCGAGCCGATGATGATGAGTTTATGAATAGCTGGCATTTCGGATAATAGTTATTTGGAAAAGTTCTTTAATGAGATAAAAAAAATCACATAGTACGTCATTGCGAGTACTTCGCTGCGCTCTGCACAGGCTCTGCGAAGCAATCTACCTCCGTAGGACTTTCTCAGCCTCATGATTTCAATGCTTGGCGGGGAGATTGCTTCGTCATCCGCCCAAAGGCGGATTCCTCGCAATGACACTCTTGAAAGTGCTCTCTGCCGCGCGAAGTTTGCAAAATTACCGGAAAAAACACGCACTACCACGCCCACAGTTTTTTCCTCGTGCATGCCGGGGAATATGCGTAATTTTACGACGATAAATTTTGAAAACATCAACAGAACCTAAGGAATGGCGCAGCAAGAAGAAGAAATATTAGGGAAAGCATACGACGCGCGGCTTATGCGCCGTCTTATCAAATATTTGAAGCCGTATAAATGGCCCGTTATCGGCGCGATTGCACTCGCAATCGGCTCCGCCGCTTTGGGACCCGTGCGCCCGCTGATTATCCAGAACATCATTGACAAATATTTCAAGACGACCGGCGTAGAACCCGGCGGTATGAGCTTTCTTCTTGCCCTTCTGGCGGGAAGCCTTGTGCTGCAAGCAATCGCGCAGTATGCGCTTGCGTTGCTGACGCAATGGATAGGGCAGCATACGATTTACGATATTCGCGCGGAATTATTCAAGCACCTGCAAAAGCTCGCGCTCCGCTTTTTCGATAAGAACCCCGTGGGAAGGCTTGTTACCCGCCTGACGAACGACGTGGAAGTGCTGAACGACATGTTCTCCTCCGGCGTGGTGATGATTTTTGCGGACGTGTTCGTCATCATCTGGATTATCGTGTTCATGTTTTCCATCAGCTGGGATCTCTCGCTCGTCACGCTCTCCTGCCTGCCCCTGCTGGCGTGGGCGACCGCGCTCTTCCGGCAGAAGGCGCGCGCGGCGTACCGCGACGTGCGCAAGCACGTTGCGCGGCTGAACGCGTTCCTGAACGAAGGGATCACGGGGATGAACACCGTCCAGCTGTTCCATCAGGAAGAGCGCATGTACGGGCAATTTAAGGATATCAACCGCTCCTACACGCAGGCGAACATCCGCTCCATATTTTACTACGCGCTGTTTTACCCCGGCGTTGAAATTATCAGTTCCGTCGCAACGTGCTTGGTGTTATGGTACGGCGGCACACACGTTCTCGGTCAGCACATGAGCATCGGCACGCTCATCTCGTTCTTCATGTATATCGAAATGTTCTTCCGCCCCATAAGGGATCTCTCCGAGAAATACGATACCATGCAGCAGGCGATGGCGTCCTCCGAACGGATTTTCAAGGTGCTCGACGACCCGACGACGTTGACGCTCCCGGTGAATCCCGTTCCGCTCGGCACGCTGATTGGGAAAATCGAGTTTCGGAACGTGTGGTTTGCGTACAACGGCGAAGATTATATTTTGAAGGACGTCTCCTTTGTCGTCAAGCCGGGCGACCGGGCGGCGTTCGTGGGAGCAACGGGCGCGGGGAAAACCTCGATAACGAACCTGCTCTGCCGGTTCTACGAGTTCCAAAAAGGCGAGATATTGATTGACGATAAGGACATCCGCACGATTGACCCTGCGGAACTGCGCAGCGCGATGGCGATTGTGATGCAGGATGCGTTTTTGTTCTCGACGGATATTCTCTCCAATATCTCGCTTGGCAGCCCCAATATATCGTTCGAGCGGGTGGAGTACGCCGCGGCGATGACCGGCGCGGATAAATTCATTGCGCGGCTTCCGAAATTATACGAGGAGCAGGTGCATGAGCGCGGGGTGGTGCTGTCATCGGGCGAAAAGCAATTGCTTTCATTTACGCGCGCTCTGGCGTTCGACCCAAAAATCCTCATCTTGGACGAAGCAACCGCGAACATAGACACCGAATCGGAAATAATGATCCAATCGGCAACCGAGCGCTTGCTGGAGCGGCGCACGTCGCTCGTCATCGCGCACAGGCTCTCCACGATACAGCACGCGGAACAAATCCTTGTGATGCATCACGGCGAAATCCGCGAGCGCGGCACGCACCGTGAATTGCTTGCGATAAACGGCATTTATGCCCGTCTCTACCGCCTGCAATATAAAGACCAAACGGTGGAAGCGGCGGCGGCGTAGTATAAACGCCGTTTATCTAATCCCTTTTATTTGGTGGTGTTTCAATTTCAAAAGATATTGTAACCATCAAAGATGTCATTCAGAGCGAAGCGAAGAATCCATCATGATTATATAAGTAGGCTACATGGATTCTTCGGTCGCGGAGTTTACACTGAGCACAACGAATGTGCTCCCTCTGAATGACAATCTTCAAACTGAAACACTACCTTTTATTTGATAAGGGTCATACTGCGCATTGCGGAATATTCCCCCGCGCGCAACGTGTAGAAATAGACCCCCTGCGGCCGCTGCGTGGCGTCGAAATTCACCGCATACTGACCGGCGTTCATGAAGGCGTCCGTAAGCGTCTGCACGTGCTCGCCGATTGCGTTATACACGTCAATACGGGCTTTACATGAAACCGGTAAAGCAAAATTAATTGTGGTAATTATAGAAAAGGGGTCGGGGTAGTTCTGGATGATTACAGATAACTCTGGAACCAGCTCGGCAACAGATAAAGATAATTTCCCTGTACCATACATCGGTATATATACGGTATCGCCTGTACCAATGATGAGACCCGCGACCGCGTTTTCCGCATCTGCGACTGAAGGGCAGAACGTCATTATGATATTTTCGCTTTCGCCGGGTTGTAACGTTTCCAAGGTTATGTTCTTAACCGAATAGTCTTTCGCATACTGACCGCTAATATCTATTCCTTGTAATGTATCCGGTGCGTTGGTGATGTTTGTAAAAATCAATGTATCAGTCCGGCAGCCGCCTATGAGGATTGTATCGAATTGAAATGAAGCAGGAGATAATTCTTCAGGCACCATTTCTGAAAGAGGGCGTTTCCACACCCCGTCAGTTGTACTGGCAAATAGATAATTTCCGGAAATAGCAAGCGATAATATCCAACTGGATTCCAAGCCAGTATTTACAGCATTCCACGTTGAGCCGTTATCAGTGGAAAGATAGACGGAGCTATCAGCACCCGCAAAGATGTTGGAGCCATAAAGAGTAAATGCATCTACTATTTTATGCGCTAAACCAGATGGAGACCAATTTGCACCACTATTGGTTGTAAGAAATATTCCGTTCCCTGTTCCGGTGAAAACATTTGGTAGTGTTACACTTTGAATTTGTCCCTTTTGATTTATCACCCTTTTTACATTGCTTGACCGCATAAGATAGGATAATTTTGTAATGAAAATCTTAGACATAAAAATAGAATCCGAAAATATTTCGGTTGATATGATTCTCGAAAGTTTGACTGTACTTAGTTCTGCCGCGCGTGCTACTTCAGTTGGGTATTTAACGGTGGTTGAAATCGCTGAATCAATTCCGCTTCCATTGAATCCCGCTTGCGAGCATCCTTTTCTACGCGAGCATGGATTTCTGTCGCCCCTTTGCGAACAGCCTCATCCCAACGCTCATGCGAAGGTAAACGATTAGAAAAAGAATCGGTTTGCCCAATGTAATAAGCAATCCAAGCGTTTTTGGCAGCGTTTAAACCAGTAAAAATGTAGATTCCTCCTACATCGTTCCATTGAAAATTGGGGTTGCAGCGATTAAACTCATAGGCGCCCCAAGGTTGTTTTTCGTTCATAATTAGTCCCTATAAGGTGTATAATAAACATAATTTACAAGGTTTGTCCTTGACCGTGCAAGGCGATAATTCTATTTTGAGAAGAAAAATAATTAACCTTCTCGAAATGAAAGATTTTCTTGCTCCTTATTACTTTACATGCGGGTATCAAATAGAATTCGTCAATGGTTTACGATTCGATGATCCCGCCATTCTCGATTCACGGCTTTTCGACAGTCCGGCGGATTATAAATATTTCTTAGACTTTGTAACCGAAATACGGCAAAATTGCGATAGAGATAACTTTATAAGCGCTGTACATAAATGCGATTTCCTTCTCAATGAATTACGCAATGGAACGATTTCTTATCGTCAGGCAATTTTTACTACTAATGAAATTAAAAGAAGCATCGAATTTGATATGACCCAATACTTCTTTTATCGTATGACGCGCGGAGAGAGACAGGATTTAGAAAATGTAACCTTTTTTGGTGTAAATTCTTTTCGTGATATGCAGATCGAAGCGGAAGAATCCGTGAAATGTTATGTCTTTGAAAGATACACGGCTTCGGTTTGTCATCTAATGCGGTTATTGGAACTTCTTCATCAAAAATTAGGAGAACATTTCGGAGTAACACCTAAAAAAAATAACGAATATATTCCTATAACAGATGCAGATTGGGGACGTTTATCTTCTCTTGTGGAGCAACATATTAATTCGATTTTAAGCGATAATGCGAACAAAAGAACTGAAAATGAGAAGAAAGAACTTCTAACCTTGCAAAGTCTTTTATATCCGCTACGCATTATTAGGGAAGTGCGCAATAAGTGTATGCACGGACTTGAAACGTACGGCAAAGAGCAAGCCGAAGAAATAGCACAAACGTGTTCTCCTCAAATAAGAGCAATTGCAAAATTTTTGTCAGGCAGTTCAAAAATATATAATCTAAATGCTCAATCGGTCGCACAAGCGTCCCCGTGATATTAACCAACATGCAAAATTCATTGTAGACGCCTCCACAGGTCAAATAGAGATACCACCGAACGATGAAGGGAAAAACCCCGCCGCCGTTGCTCTCGGACGCTTAGGTGGATTGAAAGGAGGTTTAGCACGGGCAAAAGCGTTGACAAAGAAACAGCGAGTTGAGATCGCGACAAAAGCATCTGCCGCTCGTTGGAAAAAGAAGAAGAAAAAGACTTAGCATAGTCCGTTTTCGATGGGGAAAATAAATACCCTTAATAAACTGAATTATATCCTTGACTGGACAAGAATAGATTTGTATTTTTGTAGTGAATTTATTTCAGGACAAAACGATGAATCAATTAACAATAGAAAAGCGAGTTCAGATTCTCGGAATGCTTGTTGAGGGTATGGGAGTTAGAGCAACAGCGCGTTTAAGTGGTTGTTCGCCCGTTACTATTCTTAAGTTCTTAAAAGATATGGGAGAAACGTGTGCGCGTTATCAAGACGAAACGCTCCGCAACCTCAAATGCAGACGCATTCAAATTGATGAAATTTGGTCGTTTGTATACGCGAAAGCGAAAAACGCACCGGAAAAGATGAAAGCTGCCGGAGAGGCGGGGGATATGTGGGTATGGGTTGCCATTGATGCAGATTCAAAACTTGTTCCATGCTTTTATATGGGACAGCGTAATGCAGATGCCGCAATGATCTTAATGCAGGACTTAGCGTCGCGCTTGTCAAATCGAATCCAATTAACTACTGACGGACATAAAGCGTATTTACAAGCCGTTGAAAGTGTGTTTGGTGCAGATATTGACTACGCGATGCTGATAAAACTGTACGGAGAAGCACCCGAAGGAACACGTCGTTATTCACCCGCACAGATTACAGGAATTGAAACAAATGTAATTATGGGTCATCCTAACCCTAAGCACGTTTCGACAAGTTTTGTAGAGCGTCAAAACCTTACAATGAGAATGAATATGCGACGCTTTACACGCTTAACAAATGGGTTCAGTAAGAAAACTGAAAATCATTATTACACATTAGCAATTCATTATATGTATTACAATTTTGCGCGAGTTCATCAAACCTTGCGCGTCTCTCCCGCGATGGAAGCGGAAATTACTAATCACTTATGGAGTTTAGAAGAAATCGTAAACCTGTTACCTTGATTCAAAGTGTAACACTACCAAACATTTGCACCCAAAATAGTAAACGAATAAATATCAGTATTCGTTAAGCCGTTATTCCTCTCTTCCCAGTTCATGCCATTGTCAGTTGAAAGAAACACGCCGTTGTCAGCAGTTCCGGCGAAAAGATAGGCACCGGAGGACGACAATGATTGAACAAATAGGTCTGTTAAACCGGTATCTATTGAATGCCATTGATTACCGCCATCGGATGTATAAAGTATGCCGTTACCATACGTTCCCGCATACAGATTTTTGCCTGAATCAGCGAACGAGAGAACAATATAATTATCCAACCCCGCTGAGTACCAGTGAGAACCGCTGTCATTTGTTGAAAAGACGCCGGTATTTCCACCGACAAATATGTTTCCTCCTAATACCGCAAACTGAGTAGCACTGAATAAATCAGTATCTACAGACGTCCAATGAGCGCCGAAGTCAGTCGAGAGATAAATCCCGCTGCCATCCGTCCCTGCAAATAAATATATTCCATCCGCCAATAAAGCGGGTATGGTGCCGCCGGGGCAGTCCGTTTGCACCCAATCGGCTTGTGTAATAGTAATAGACGAGAAAAAGCAGATGACAATGAAAAATAATAACGGGAATCTATTCACCTTGCTTCGCATGGCTCGCTGCATGATATTTATTCTGCATTGCATCTTCTCAAGACGGTAAATTACAAAATATCAACGTATCAATGCCAATGTTTTTGAACCGATTGAATGATTTTGCATGATGCGGCAAATATACATGCCATCCGGATAACTGCCATCTATCGGCAATTGATAGGTTGTTTTTTCGCCTTTTACAGCTGTTGAGTGCTGAGCGCTTATTTCTTTTCCATCCGCGGTGAAAAGGGATACCGTGATTGGACCATCCTCCATTGCCGTATATTCAATTGATTCAAACGATGTGTTCCGCGCCGGGTTCGGATATATTACCACCAATGATTGTGCCGGTTCAGGGGGCTTTTTGGAATGCATGATAAGATTGCTCCAATGTTCTTCCGAGATAATCCCTATTGTATCTGTGGCATTCATTACATTCGTCCCCCAGTGGCTGGAACCATGATACGTAACACATGTTAATCGTATTGCCGTGGAACCACATCCCGGCGGCACTGGGCAAATGGTAAAAACAAAATTTTGATCATAACACGTTAGCATCTTTTCCCATACAGGGATTGGAGGGATAGGCATAAATGAATCAATGACGGGCGTTATACTGCCAATCTTAAAACATTGCGGGGATATACGCGTGAACGTAAACCCGCCATGCCCGACTATCGGATTCATTGAATCACTCGGCGTAAAAGAAATATTCGATTTTGATATGCTGTCCGGATTGCAGGAATCACTTAAACAGAATTGAAATTGTATTGAATCTACCGGATAATTGCATACCCACAGCGGCACGACAATCGTCAAACAATTTTGCTCCGGGACAGTTGCAAAACCAACAGGCAGAGAAGTATCCCCATTTGCGACGGAATCCATTAATGATGGCGGTTCCAAACTATCCCAAATCATATACGTACCTGGTGCAGTATCTTGTGTGGTGTATGCAAAAAATGGGGGAGCTGCAACAATAGTGTTGCATATCCAGCCCTCGACTCCACCACTATCACACAAAATATTTGGCTGAAAGCCGAAACCGATCGAATCGCCTCCACAGCTTGTGCATGCGCCTTGTGCAAGCAATGCGGATTGAATACAGAAAAGAACAATAACCGCTGTAAAAAGTTTCATTGTGTATGGTAATTGAGGTTGAACATATCATGAATTATATTATAATGGCAATGCATCATAATTTATTCTATAAACTATAATTATAAAATTCCCCGTAACCAATACCAAAATGAGCCGCTTGGAATAGCGATTATCCTTTTCTCTTCAAATTTATCTAATCAGCGTCATACTCTTTATTCGGAATATTCCCCCGCGCGCAACTTATAGAAATAGACCCCTTGCGGCAGCTGCGAGGCGTCGAAATTCACCGCATACTGCCCGGCGTTCATGAAGGCGTCCGTAAGCGTCTGCACGTGCTCGCCGATTGCGTTATACACGTCAATACGGGCGCGTGCGGATATGGGGAGCGAAAACGAGATGGACGTTGCGGGATTGAATGGGTTGGGGTAATTCTGATTGAGCGCGAACTCCGCGGAAGGGGCGGCTATCAATTCCGGCACGGAAATCGGCGCGGCGCTATCTACATTAATATTATCTATAAACCACCCGAATGATTGCTGAAATCCACCGTCGAAAACAAACCGCAATGACACCGTATCGCCGGCATGGCTGAACGGATTAAGACTGATATTCTCATGCACCCACGTGCATTGCGCTACCGGCAGGGAATCATCGTGCCATTCTGGCAGATAGCTGGCTTTTGAGTATTGTCGGATTGGCGTCCACGTAACGCCGTTGTTCGTTGTTAATTCAAGGTTTCCCGTTTCAAATACATTCACCAATAATATATGGTCAAATTCAAGCGCCGTATCCGTAGAGCTGCGGATGAACGGGGGGAGTTGGCAAAAAGAGGTATCGCGCCGGGGAAACTTACCCGCCGGGTTTGTTACGAGGCAATTGGGGGGTGATACCGAAACCTCGCTTGACGTTGACCACGGTGCCCCTTCCGCGTTAGCCGCCGTCCAGAGGAGAACCGGCGCATCGAAATTTTCATGAAGCTGCTGCAGCGGCGCACCGGCAAACGAGCTGAAATGATTGCTCGAATCGCCTGCGGCGTATGTGCTGCCTCGCAATGCGACGCCGGCTGCATAGACGTCCCAAATCTTGGTCGTATCCAGCGTGATAGTGTGCGATTGGAAAGAGCCGCCGTCGCTGGAAGAAACCAGCATTGAATCCAACGGGACTGCGGGCGTTTTCGAGGACTCGCTATAGAAATAAATTGCATGTAAATCGCACGATTCCGTGCCGTCCGTATGCTGCGCCGGCGATTGCCACACAGCCTCGACGCCGCCCTGCACGGGGCGGAGCGTAAAATCTCCGGGCGCGTTCAGTATATCGGAGCCGCCCGCCATCACTGTATCGGAGACCGCGGCGCTGAGCGAGTCAATGACAGCCGCCTGCGACGTTGGCGCCGAGACGACAATGCTATAAATATATTGCCTGCCGTTGGTGAGATTGAAATCCGTATAATGCGTAGAGCCTTGCGGCAATAAGCTGAGCACCGCGCCGTTGCGGTACAAAATAAGCGAATACGTCGTGAGCGCCGAATCGAGCGTCGTCACCGTCGGATCCGTCCATTGCACAGCGGCGGACGTTGCATTACATGCGGAATTCACCGTGATATTTGTGACTGGCGCCGGTGAGAGCCGTATTGGAGCCGTGAAAATATGGGTATCGTTATAGGAGCCGACGCTTTCCCACCAACAGGGCAGCACAAGCCCGCCGGAGGCTGCAATCCCCTGATAATCGCCCCAATAATATCCCGACGCCGGGTCCGGACTTTCCGGCAGCACTTCGGTCGTATCATCCGTTACTCTAAATTCGATGAAGGAATTCGCACCTGCGGGGGACGCGGCGCAATAGATATCCACGGCGGAATTACCCGGTGAATTGCGGCTGTCGTAATAATCAACATAGACGCCGCCGTTGGTTGGGTCGCAGGCGACAGTCGGGTAAAACACGTCGTTGCCGACGTAATCATGGTCAATAACCATTGGCGTTCCGAATTGCAATGCCGACTGCGTCGGTGTGATGACTTCAAGAAACGCATGTGGATAAAAATCGGTTCCCAGCCCTTGCCACGCAACGTATATGGAGCCGCGCGTCTGTGCGTTGGGGGAATTATCAACGGCGATGCTTGGGAAGGTGCCGATGCGCATGCTGTCTTTATCCGGGAGAACGGTTCTGCCATAGTCGGCGTTAAACATGCCGATAATCTGTATCGGGTCCGGCGTGATGGAGGCAGGCGCAGAAAACGTATTTCCCCCGTCATCGGAGCGAACGATAAATATATCCGTTTCATCAATCCCAAAAAGCCCCCAAGTGATATATAACGTGCCGTCGGGTCCCGTGCATGGAATGGCGCTTTGTCCGGGAGCGCTGCCTGCGAAATCCGTTGGGGTTGACCATGTTTTTCCCCCGTCCGAAGAATAGCTTTCCAAATTTGTATTTCCACTGGGCGCGAAATTCGTCCATGCAACGTACAGCCTGCCGCGGTATTGATCGGCGCCCGACGTGCTGGCGTCGCACGCCATGTACATTTTATCATAAAACGGCTGCACCGTGTTGCCGCCGCTGCCGGAGGGTCCGTCAAGCGTGTCGGATGCGACGGGTACGGCTGTTTGGAACGTCTCGCCGCCATCGGTTGATTTTGCAACGTAAATTGTATTCTGATACGTCTCGCCGTTGGCTTTCGAGGTCGCATCGCCGAAACAGACATATACGTTTCCGCGCGCATCATAGGCGACCGAAGGATCGAACGGAAGGTTGAACGGCTCCCCCGCCGGTACGGGAATGCACGTCGGAGCCCACGCTGCGCCGCCGTCCATCGTATAAAAGCACCGCATTCCCAAATCGTTCGATTCCATTATACATGCAAAATCATTGGCGCTGCATACCGCATTGAGCGGGTTTATCGGATTGATTGCAATGCTCGTTTCGGTTTGCTGCGAACCGTCGTTAATGATTTGAACGTTCGGGAACGGCGCGCTCGCTTGCGCTGTGCGGGGCTGAGCGGAGGGAGGTGATGGCGCGCGTAAATTGTCAGCCCTGTTTACCGCCGGGCTGGGGGGGAGGCTCCGCATTTCAGGCTGACCGGCGGAAGTCTTTCCCATAGCAGCCGCACAAACGTACAATAATATAAGCAGGCAGAACAAACGTCCATATTTTGATTGATTCATGTTCCCGAAAGCGGAATGATGCTCGAAAGCAGAATGATGAAAGAATCGGTAATTTATAACGGCGAAGCCTGTGTAACAATGCGATATTAGTTCATATCGCCATACACAGGCTTCCGGTTTTACCAGAAAGATTTTTGAAGTTCGCTTACATATTTATCGAATCACGATCATTCGCTTTATTGCGGAGTACTGTCCGGCGCGCAACGTATAGAAATAGACTCCCTGCGGCAGCTGTGAGGCGTCGAAATTGACCGCATACTGCCCTGCGTTCATGAAGTCGTTCGTCAGCGTTTGCACGTGTTCGCCGATTGCGTTATACACGTCAACGCGAGCCTGTTCGGAAACGGGAATCGCGAACGAGATGGACGTTGTCGGGCTGAATGGATTCGGGTAATTCTGATTGAGTGCGAAATTTGACGGTTCGGCAATCAGCACAGGTATGGAATTCGGCATGGCGCTATCTACATTAACGTTGTCAATAAACCAGCCGTACGACTGCTGGAAGCCGGCGGTAAAGGTAAAGCGGATGGAAAGCGTATCGCCGAGCTCGCAATATTTGAGCAAGACGATATCTTCGTGCGCCCACGTGCATTGTGCCACCGGCAGGGAATCGCCGTGCCATTCCGGCAGATAACTGACTTGGTCATATTGACGGATAGGGGTCCATGTAACGCCGTTGTTCGTCGTCAAATCCACTGTGCCGTACGTTGACGCATTTGCCAAAAGGATATGATCGAATTCAAGCGTCGTGTCCATTCCTGCGACAATGAACGGCGGCAATTGACAGAAAGAAGAATCGTGCCGGGCATATTTGCCAGCCGGATTGGAAACGAGGCAGTTCGGCGATGATACGAATACTTCATTTGACGTTGACCATGCCGAGCCGACTGAATTTGCCGCCGTCCAGAGATGAACCGGTGAATCGAAGTTTACATGAAGCTGCTGCAGCGGCGCACCGGCAAACGAACTGAAGTGCATGCTTGTATCGCCGGTTGTATATGTGCTGCCGCGCAATGAGATTCCGGTTGCATAGACGTCCCAAATCTTGGTCGTATCCAGCGTGATAGTGTGCGATTGGAAAGAGCCGCCGTCGCTGGAAGAAACCAGCATTGAATCCAACGGGACTGCGGGCGTTTTCGA
>Ga0206853_1011_pt2 | contig 50224 bp, 42 predicted proteins | sample Alteio_BWOrgCont_52_FD_152859 | JGI IMG/M metagenome (GOLD analysis project Ga0206853, IMG submission 152859) | Enriched cells from forest soil in Barre Woods Harvard Forest LTER site, Petersham, Massachusetts, United States -... | ecosystem: Environmental > Terrestrial > Soil > Temperate forest >... | reverse complement strand
TCTTCGGAGGAAAGATGAAATCGCAATTCGTTATAATATGCATATTGTTTGGGGGAAGCCACGCATTCGCGCAGGTAATCATTACCACGCAGGACGTACAAAACGTCTATCACAGCCAATCGCCGATTGTACTCGATAGTGGAAATCTAACGGGAATATTACACATCGGCAAACCGGATTCAAAACCGCAAATTTTTGATTTCTCCGGCGTGTCATTCAAACCGGATAGTTTATGCGATACAATCGTCGCCAGCGCTTCAACGCCGTATCAGGATTCATTTCCGGGCTGCCAGCTCGCGTTGAAAATTCCTTACCAAATAGGTTCAACGACCCTCAATGCATTCGCGTACTTTGGTTTTGACAGCACGGGTTTTCTCGCGAACGGCGTCTATTCCCCGTTAGGGAGCATCCGCCCCACACCGGCGGAACTCCAGGTGAAAACACCGCTAACGTACGGCACAACGTGGTCGTACGTATCCGATACAAGCGAATACATACTCGGCGATCATCAATTGATAACCATCATCAATAGCGCGGACGCATACGGCACGGTCATCGTCGGCGCCGATTCATTCCCCTGCGTTCGGGTTCGCACGTATGATTCAACTGTTACTTTTTCGTCCGGCGGATTATCAAAAACAAGCGTCAACTATCAATATTATTTTTACATGCCGGACGGTAACGTTGTCCGTATTGGGGTTGATTCCGCCAATGGGAATAGTGAAATGATAAATCCCCAATATTTTATTTATGCGCACCACGCCAACGCACCCGTTGTCCAATGCCAAGGCTCTTTATCATTCGGCATGAAGCAAATGAACACGTCGCCGAGAATCCGAACGATTCAACTGCAAAACACCGGCTATGGGTCGGCGCATCTTTTGAATTTTGGCGTTCAGGGAATGAATGCAAACGCATTTTCCATTAATGCGCCCCAGAACGGCATTATTCTTGGCGAAGGGAATAGCCAATCTTTTGCAATATCGTTTATCCCTCACGATACGGGAGCAATGAATGCAACGTTAACATTCACAGCGGATGACTCAACACAGCAGCATTCCGTTTCGCTTTTTGGTATCGGCATTGATTCCCCACTTTTATATCCACAACAAATTTGCTTCGCCTCAACAAGAGGCGATGACTCGACGTTTGAAGTATGTAATGGAACGGAAGATACGCTTATCGCAGGGAGTATTTCATTCGGTGCGAGTGTTAATCCGGAATTTTCGCTCGGCGCAATTTCAACTTCCGATACGATCTTTCCCGGCGATTGCCTTTTCATTGAAGTGACGGCGGAACAAACAACGATGCACGATACGGCGCTTCTTTCCGTGCAAACACAAACCACAACGGCGGAAATAACCTTAACGACGAATTGCGGCAATGCAAGCGGCGTTATAGAATCAATCCCCCGTGATGAATCCCTTATACATCATTACCCCGATCCCTTTACATCACGCACAACATTCGTCGCCGCATCTGCCGGACAGTTTGCGGCATACAGCCGCCTGCAAATTTTTGATATGCTGGGACGATGCGTCGCGAACTATTCACTCGCTCAACTCAGTGGGAATGAAATTATTGTGGACGGCAGTAATTTCTCGCCCGGCGCGTACAACTTCCGCTTTATGGAAGGTTCAAAATCGCTTGGCGGTATGATGGTCCATATCCGGTAATTATGCAAACCGTTGAAAGACATATTTAAAATAAAAACCCTCTCCACGTGGAGAGGGTTTTTCGTACAAAAAATTAAAGTCTTACTTTGTCACGACGGATATCAAATCGCGTTCAATACCATTAAAATTGTATCCCGCTCCTTTTAATGTTGTCGGTTCTGAAACCAATTTCACCACAACTGCCGGATTATATGCCATATATGTATAAATTACAACAGGTGCATATATACTGGAGGTTAGCGCAATTGTTCCGGTTTGTTGTGCATTATCGACAAGAAGGGTATCGCCGCTAATAAACATTGTTGTGTCTTTTACGTCTTGACCATATAACGAATCGCGCAGCGTTGCAGGATTACCTAAGATGGTTGCATTAAAATCCGACGTGTCAACCAACCAACCAGCCGCATTGCCTGCCTCCATCAGCATGTTCCATTTTTCGGGCAGACCCGATACACTCCCCGGAGCATAGGTATTGACGATATTTTTCATCAAGTCATATTCAAAGACTTGACTGCCATATTCGCGGAAATAAATGGAATCGGAAAAAAGGTAGTTTGTATTTGTGGAGTCGAAGGTCGAATCTATACCGAAGTAAACATTGGATTCGCCGCCAATCGAGACATTGGAATCAACAATAGTTTCATGAACGTAGTGCATACTGTCCACGATTTTGTTTCCACTTTGATCAATGGGCCATTGCTGGAGCAAAAAGCTACTGTGCACCGCAAAAGAAAAGGACGGAACACTCACGCTGCCCACAGCGTTGCTTGAACTTTTACACGCGATAAAACCGGCTATAAAAATCGCCGCCAATACGATAATATATGTCTGGGTTGACTTCATGTGATTGACTCCATTTATTTTTTACAATATACACATTTACATAAAATCGGTCAATCTATTATCTTCGCCAAATTCACCCGCTTTTATGCCCCCAAGCCTATTCCCTGATATTTATATATTTAACTTTGCAATATTCTCGCGCACGTCGTTCGCAGATTTTTCCAATGCGGATTGCTCTTCATCGGTCAACGAAAGCTGAATGATTTCTTCGCAGCCAGAAGCGCCGAGTTTTATTGGCACTCCGACGATGACGCCTTTAAGATTGTACTCGCCTTCTAGCCAGACACTGCTTGGCAGAATGCGCTTTTTATCTTTTACAATTGCCTCAACCATTTGCACCGTTGATGCGGAAGGGGCATAATAGGCGCTTCCCGTCTTGAGATAATTGACAATTTCAATCCCCCCGTTGCGTGTGCGTTTCACGATATTGTCAATGGTCTCTTTCGGCAACAGTTCGGTAATAGGGATGCCGGCAACAGTCGTGAACCGTACCAACGGAACCATAGAATCGCCATGCCCACCGAGCACCATCGCCTGCACGTCGGCAACGGAAACTGAAAGCGCCTCGGCAATGAATGAGCGGAACCGCGCCGAATCGAGAACCCCAGCCATGCCAATCACGCGATTGCGGGGATGCCCGCTTACCTTCATCGCAACGTACGTCATCACGTCAAGCGGGTTTGCAACCATAAGGATGAGCGCGTTCGGCGAGTATTTCACAATGTTTTCCGTTACCGATTTGACGATTGCGGCATTTGTGTTTTGCAGATCGTCGCGGCTCATTCCGGGTTTGCGAGCAATGCCGGAGGTGATGACAACGAGATCCGAATTCACGGTTGTTGCATAATCATTGCTGCCTATCGCATGAACATCCGAGCCGTCTATCGGGGAAGATTCAAACATATCAAGGGCTTTGCCTTGGGGCATCCCCTCTATAACATCTATCAGGACAAGTTCGCGTGCAAGCGATTTATCCACAATCCTTTGTGCGACACTTGCGCCGACATTACCGGCGCCGACAACTGTAATTTTCATTTTATAAAACCTCAAATACTAAAAAAATCCCTTCTTCGCGTGCTGAAAAAGGGATTTGATTATACACTTAATTTTGTGCTGGAGATTGAATGATATTGACGTACGTTCGCTCGCGTCCGCGGCGCTGAAATTGCACCACACCCGCCTCATACGCATACAATGTGTCATCGCTGCCAATACCGACGTTTAGCCCAGGATGGAATTTCGTTCCCCGCTGACGCACGATGATGCTGCCTGCCGTCACGAGCTCGCCGCCAAATCGTTTTACACCGAGACGCTGTGAGTTGGAATCCCGTCCGTTGCGCGACGAACCGCCGCCTTTTTTATGTGCCATTGGTTTCTCTTATATCGAAATATTTTGGATTTGAATCTGTGTATATTGCTGCCGGTGACCGCGTTTTACGCGGTATCCTTTGCGTTTCTTCTTCTTGAACACAATCACAGTATCGTTTTTACCATGTTCAAGCACTTTCGCGGTTACAGTCGCGTTTGGAATAAAGGGGGAACCCAGGCGAGTTGTTGCATCGAAATGGAGCAACATATTCCCGAACGTTACCGTGCTTCCGGTTTCCAATGGAAGGCGCGGGACAAATAATTTTTCTTCCGGTTGGACAGTGAATTGTTTCCCGGCAATCTCAACAATTGCGTACATAGTTCTTGTTTGCTTAATAAATGAATCTCAAATTTACAAAAATATTGCTTTTGCCACAAACGGAATTTTACGCCACCCCTTTCATGTATTCGTTCCTCAAACAAAACAGGCTTTATCATGATTATCGGCTGCGGTGAAGATTCATTTTTCCGGTCGCAGAGTGTACGTGTGATCCGAATGGTTTAAAAATAAAAAGCGCGGCAGCATTCCTGCTTCCGCGCTTCGTTCTGCCTTTGCGTAAATGTTTTGCATCTACGCGCCCCTGTTTGTTTGCTTGTCGTTCTGCCTTCTCCCCTAATAGACTTTTTCGGAGATTACTTTTTAAATCTATATTTTAATTCTATGTAGCAACTCTTGCAAATATAAACACAAATTCCTGCCGATTGGTTTCCTTATAAACAAAATATTTTCAAATTCTTTTAAAGTTTTCAGCATACAGCACTCCCTTGCCCCTAATACTTACTCAAAAAGTACAAGCAATTATTATGCCAATTTCATTTCCTGTATAATTTCATTGTATTTAGGATTTTGCTAAAGTTATTCATTGGTTATGCGCCAGATGGCTCAATATTTCGCCCTTTGCTCACTTGTTGAAAACATCTCTGAATCTTTGCGGGGGCTTACACGGCTTTCCGGTATCCGCTTTTACAAAAGCGTGGGTAGTATAACCCGTCGCAATGCGAGCATCTCCACGCTTAGCAACGTAATCAATCCGTATGACCGGCGTGCCTTGATAGTCAAACGTCGTTTCAATAGCCAATTCATCGTCATAACGCGCACTCACCAAGTAAAAAACGTGGGCTTCCAATACAGGCAAATAATACCCGTCATCTTCCAACGATTTATAGGATACGCCTGCCACCTGTAATAAAGCAGTACGCGCAACTTCAAAATATTCAAGGTAGCGGCTGTAATAAGCCATCCGCATTTGGTCGGTTTCGGCATAACGAACGCGCAAGGTCGTCGTGAGCGATATCATTTGGCGTTTGCATACTCCCATTTCCCCATTGCCATGAATTTGCCCCTCCTTTGCTCCACAAGAGCGTGAAAATTTGAAGGGGTAAATGCTGATTGTAACACTTTGAGTTCTTCAATGATGTTTCGTTTAAGGATATCAGCGGCAAGGGCTGGATTCCAATGCGCACCGCCGAGCGGTTCGGGGACAATTTTATCAATAATTGATTGTTCATAGAGATCCGGAGCGGTTAACTTGAGGGCTTGTGCCGCTTGTTCTTTATAATCCCAGCTTCGCCAAAGTATGCTGCTGCACGATTCGGGTGAAATAACCGAATACCACGTATTCTCCAGCATAAGAATTCTATCGCCCACGGCGATACCCAAAGCCCCGCCCGACGCCCCTTCGCCAATGATAATGACGATGACGGGAACTTTAAGATTGCACATTTCAAAAATATTCCGGGCAATTGCCTCGGCTTGTCCTCGCTCTTCGGCGTCAATCCCCGGGAATGCGCCCGGCGTATCAATGAACGTGATGACTGGACGATTGAATTTTTCCGCGAGTTTCATCAAACGCAAAGCCTTCCGATACCCTTCGGGTTTCATCATGCCAAAATTACGATACACGTTCATTTTCGTATCGCGACCTTTTTGTTGTCCGATGAACATCACGGAAAATTTTTCCGATTCGCTTCGGATCGCCGCAAAACCGCCTACGAGCGCATGATCGTCGCCGAAATTTCTATCCCCGTGCAATTCGACAAATCCTTCGGATATCGCTTCAATGTAATCGAGCGTCGTCGGACGCTCGGCATGACGCGCAACTTGCACGCGTTGCCACGGGGTTAATTTCGTGTAGAGGTCGCGCCGGAACTCATCAATCTTATGTTCCAGTGTTGCTATTTCTTCCTGTAATTCCAGTGTTTGTCCGAGCTTATGCATCTCGTCCAATTTTTGCAGCAAGTCATAAATCGGCTTTTCAAAATCCAATATCACTTTAGGCATTGTTTCGCGTTAAATGGTTTTTCCACGCATTCCAGAGAATTTGCATGTCGAAATAAAATGATTGATTTCGGGCATAATACTGATCGAAATTGACGTCAGTTCCCTTTTCGCCCGAATTATGGGAAAGGTTCGGTTGAGTAAACATTTCCTTCACGCTCACCATTCCCGCTTTGCCGAATACGGAACCCTCTCCGGCGGCATTATATTCTTCGGGACCGACAAAACTCATTGTGCCGATGAATACCCGCGAAACCTGTCTGAAAATGCACCGATATCGTTGGGAGAAAATACTCATTATCGCAAAGATAGGCAATAATGAACCCGATAACGTCATATCAAACGCCCGTTTAATAAATTTATTCGACAACCGCTGGATATTGAGCTCCAGCGCGACGATTGGTAAATCATCCAATTGAACAATGCCGGACTTGGCAATGACATTCTCGGCCATGCCGGGGATTAAACGGAAAGCAACCGCATTTCTCGCGGTACGATTCATAACGGCGACCATCTCTGAATACGGTATCGCTTCCGCCACAAATATAACGTCCGTAATATGCAACTCCTGAATAATCTTTGTTATCATCAGCGTCGCCCCAATAACTTGCATACCTTCATAATTCTCACCGACATTTTCCATTGTCGGCGAAACGAAGCCCATGATTTCAAAACTATAGTTATCGGCGCCCCGCAATTTCCGTAGCGCCAAAAGCGATTGTTGCGGCATGCCAATGATAACAGCCTTGCGCATACTTTCACCAAACCGCTTTGCGGAGGAAAGGATATTCAACGCGATCCTCACCGAACCCAGAACAACAAGATTGACGGTGGTCATTTCGAGAACGATTTGACGGCTGAAAGCAAAATTCTTGAAGAAGAATGGAAGCGTTGAAATAACGAGAAACCCAAGAATAATTGCAAGAATTGTTTTAGGGAACGAACGCCATTGCTTACCGTACACACCCAGAGTGAGCATAAATCCAATCGTTACAAACAATGGTACGATCAAAGCGGTTGGATATGCATACTCTGGAAAGCCAAAAAACGAACCAAAACGAAGCTTCGTCGCGACCAACAAAGAAGCAATAATAACAAGGGAATCTATGAAGACGAGTGCAAATATCTTCCACCGCTTAAGTACCAGTGTGAGGAATGACTTTGTGGCAATGCCGACGCGAAGAAACAGAATAAATAAATTTGGCACCGCCAGGTTTTTCTTCACAAAAATCCGCATGGCGTCATAAAATATTCGGTTCTCGTTGATGTCGCTGCGTTTGGTGCTTTCGCCCTTATAATGGATGATTTGCGTTACCGGTGTGTACCATATATTCCAACCCGCCTTTTGTGTACGATAGCACCAATCGAGGTCTTCGCCATACATAAAATAATCTTCATCGAACCCTCCCGTTTGAGTAAATACTTCCCTGCGAACCATCATGAACGAACCGGCAAGAGCATCTATGATATATGTGCCGTTTTCGTCTAAGTATGTAAGGTTATACCCTGCAAAAACTCTGACCTTAGGAAAAATCGTGCTTAATCCAAATGCTTTGCAAAACGAAGCCCACGGCGTCGGAAAGCCACGGCGGCAGGAAAGTTGAAACGAACCGTCGGCATTAAGAACTTTGCAGCCAGCCATGCCGGCGTCGGGATGATCGTCCATAAACGCAATCATTGTGCGCAGGGTCTCTTCCTGAATAATTGTATCGGGATTCAGAATTAGGAGATACCGTCCCTCGCTCAATTGCATTGCCTTGTTATTCGCCTTTCCAAATCCCAAATTTACTGTGGATGCTATTAATCGAACATCGGGAAATCGTTCGCGCACCATTTCGGCGCTATAATCCTGCGATGCGTTATCAACGACAATGATTTCCCCGTTCAATCCTTGTAACGCCTTTTGCGCAGAATGCAAGGCGCTTTCAAGGAACGCACGAACATTGTAATTCACGATAATAACGGAAACTTCCATCATTATGCCGCAGTATCCCCTTTAAACAACAGATGCAACCGCTCGCCAATCCGAGGAATCCGATTAATAATAAATACGATGGCGACAACGCCGAGCAATAGCATCAACGGCTCATCTTTAAGCAATCGGTGCCTCGTTTGCGTAAAAAAGATTCCTGAAATGAGCGTTGAATGCATGAAAACAATGAGAATCAGCCACGTTTCTATATAATCTCTCTTGGAAAAGAGAATAATCAAACCGGCAATTGAAAAAATCAAAACAAAGGAATAGAGAACTTGGTACGCGAATTGGAAACGCGATACATTGCCTCCATGTTGTTCACCGGCGTTCGGACGCATCCACCAATGAGAATACGATTTATACACAAACAGGGAGAACGCATGTAGCGGGTTTGCGATAATATAGTTCATTGCCACAGTCCGCATGACGTCGTCGCGGGTCGCATCGTCAAGAGAATCCAATTGAAGATTTTCGCGAGCTACGTAAGCACCCTGCGGGGAATCCACAGGATGTAATACTCCGTCGGATTCAGGATTATTGCCAACCCATAAATTTGCACCGCCGTTTGCCGACATCAGGATAAGTCTGTGAAATACATTGTAATTTCTGAGAGTCCACGGCAAAATTAATAACAAGGCAACCGAACAGGCTGTAAAAGAGTATTTTATAAAAACCCAATGTGATATTTTTTTCCGCGTTGCGAACCATAACCATACAGCCGCAAAAGGAATAAAGATTAGCACATCAGGACGAATATACAATTGCGCTGCGAATGCAAGCCCAAGTAAAACAAACAATCCTATTCGCGGTGATTGATGGGCTGAGAGTAAAAGATCGCACGAAAGCAGAATAAGAAAAATATTCAAAGCATTTGGCGAGGGCGCAAACACCAACGCCCAAAATGGCGGATAAAAAGCAATCGCCGCAAACGCAATAACGGCTACATCGCGGGACTGCTGTAATTTCCGCGCAATGCGATACACGAATCCCGCGGATAACACAAGCAATAGCGCATTCGTCAATTGCACCCCCACATCGTTCAACCCGCATTTCCATAGCAGAAGCAATACGCCGACGTACCCGGGGGGAATAAAGCACGTAACATGAAGCGAATTTGCAAAAAAGCCGTATGAATATCCCTTTCCCGCGAGAATATTCTTTGCGATGATATATGGCTCCTCAGGATTCCACGATACGTGCCGAAATAATAAATACTGCAAAGCGATACTCACCATGCCCGCAATACTCATCGCGATAAAAGCGCTTCTTCGTGAGCGCAATATCATTATAAGTTTCCAAATAACGATTTCAATTTCAGGAGGCAAACCATCCAAGCCGCTTCCGTAACAATACTTTTGTTCATTTTGCTGATACCGTTTCGCCTATCAACAAAGACAATTGGTATTTCCTTCAGCCGGAAATGTTTGCGCCACGCACGGAATTTTATCTCAATCTGGAATGCATACCCGTTAGAATGAATTTCATCCAGAGCTATTTGTCGTAAAACATCGCATCGGAAACAATTGAAACCGCCGGTTGCATCATGCACGGGCATACCCGTGATGAGGCGTGTATATATATTCGCTGAATAACTTAGAACTAAGCGTTTCAGCGGCCAGTTCACAACTTGCGTTGATTTGCTCGAATACCGCGATCCAACTACAACGTCCGCATTTTCAAGCGTCGCAATGAAGTTTGGAATTTCATGCGGATCGTGGGAAAAATCGGCATCCATCTCAAAAACAATATCGAATGCGTTCTGCACGGCGTAATTGAATCCGGCAACATAAGCGGTTCCCAAGCCAAGTTTTCCGCTTCTCTGAATCAAGTGTATGCGATTGTCGGTTAATGCACGTGATGCCACAATTTGCCCCGTTCCATCGGGAGAATTATCATCAACAACCAGTATTTCTAATGTCGGAATGACCTGAAATACGAGGTCTATAATCGAATTGATATTTTCCTTCTCGTTATAGGTAGGAATTATCACTAATGTTCTCATTTTTGAACTCCGCAATGTTCATACGCTTGTATCACCATTTCCGCAATATATGATGTTTGTTCATCCGTCAATTCCGAATGCATCGGAAGCGAAATTATATCATTGGCGACTTGTTCGGAGACGGGAAACGCACCCGCGTTTCCGCCACTATGCCTATTATACGCCGGCTGAAGATGCAATGGGACTGGATAGTAAATCATAGTTGGGATTGAGCGCTCTTTCAAATAGGCAGCAACAGCATTGCGGTTGGGAACCTGAACGCTATATTGATGATAAATATGTTTAATTCCGCCTATAGAAAACGGCGGAATGATTGCGCTCGCTGTGAAATGTGAATCATATATTTTTGCTGCGCGTCGGCGGGCATCATTCCATTTGTCAAGATACCTTAGCTTGACGCGAAGTATTGCCGCTTGGATCGCATCGAGACGAGAATTAACACCGAGACGATCGTGATAATAGGCTCGCGCTTGTCCGTGGTTGCATATTGAACGGACATTTGCAGCCAATTCATCATTATTGGTAACTATCAATCCTGCATCGCCATACGCTCCCAGATTTTTTGATGGATAAAAACTCACACACGAAATATCGCCTATTGTACAGACCTTTCTCCCCTTGTATTCTGCACCGAATGCCTGCGCGGCGTCTTCGATGACTTGCAAGTTATGCCGCTTTGCAATTGCCATAATTTCATCCATTTCCGCCGGCTGTCCGAACAAATGGACAGGGATCATAAAACGCGTTTTGGGGGTTATAGCACTCTCAATCTTTTGGAATGCGATATTGTACGTGTGGGCATTAATATCGGCATACACAGGAGTAGCATCGAGAATTGCAATCGTTTCAGCAGTTGCGGCAAAAGTGAACGGCGTCGTAATGACCTCATCATTCGACTTGATTCCAAGCGCCATCATGGCAATCATAAGAGCGTCCGTGCCGGAAGCGCATCCAATCGCATGCTTAGCGCCAAGATATTCCGCCGCTTCTTTTTCAAAATTTGCAACCTCCTCCCCTCCTATAAACCTTCCAGATTGAAGAACCTTTGCAATTGCTTCCTCAATTTCGGTATGTATTTTCTTAAATTGACCTCGGAGGTCAACCATTTCAATTGAATTCGTCATATTTTTTCATATAAAAGCGTTTGCACTTTTGTTTTATGCCTGTCCTTTGCCACGCAGCATTACGTAGGCTGTACTAAAAATAATTTTTATATCGAGCCGGAGAGACATGTTCTCAATATAATAAAAGTCGTACTTCACACGCTGTTTTACATCATCAATTGTTTCATCGTACTTATCCGTTTGCACCTGATACCACCCTGTAATGCCGGGGCGGACAGCCAACCTACGACGATAATATGGTATTTCTTTTTCAAGTTGCTCGGCAAAAAATGTGCGTTCAGGGCGCGGTCCAACAAGACTCATTTCCCCCCGGAGAACGTTGAGCAGTTGAGGGATTTCATCCAAGTGCGACTTACGAAGAAATTTGCCGACTTTCGTTACTCTCGGGTCATTTTTTTGCGCCCATTGCGGTCCCGCACTCTCCGCGTTATTCTTCATCGAGCGAAATTTCAGTATCTGGAACTCCTTGCCATTTTTCCCAATTCGATGCTGCTTATAGAATACCGGTCCTGCAGAAGTAAGAACAACCAGCAATGAGATGAGAAGCCAAATTGGAAAACCAACAACAAGTATAGCCAGAGAAACAAATATATCAATCACCCTTTTCGTTGTTTCTTCCCACGGTTGCATCAAACGCGGGCTTACGTCAATCAATGGAACACCGTGCATTTGCGAGATTCTCGCTTGCCCGGATATCACGTCATACAAATCAGGCATTATCTTTACTCGCACATTAGGATTCGCAATAATCGTTTGTGCAATGATATCTAACAAGGTGCGATGCTGTGAAGAGTCAAGCGCGACAAGAACTTCTTTCACGCTGTTCTTTTCAATTATGTTCCGTAAATCATGCGCCGCTCCCAAGTACGGAATCGTTGGCGCCCCGGTTGTTGGAATGACGTCAGTGGAAACAAATCCGAGAATATTCAAACCAATATTGCGGCTTCGACGAATCGCAGTTAATAACTCGGCGGCTTCATCAATGGTGCCAACGACTATGGAGGCACGGGTTCCAATGCCCGAATCAAAGAGACGGCGTTGGACTCTGCGAAGAATCGCGCGCATCCCCTCGACGCATACGATCATCAACAGCCAATAGAAAAATATCAAATAATAAACAGGTTGGCGAGCTTCCGGTGGTTCAAGAATAGATGTAAAAATAAATATTAACAGAGTCCCAATCGTAACAGACTTAAACAACGTTGAAAATTCATCGAAATGAGATGCCTGATACCATGGGCGGTACAAACCATATATCGAAAACATCAAAAACCAGCCGCAATATACGACCGCCATCGGGATGAACTGATGGGCAATCCCCATGTCATGGCGGGTGAGGGGGAATAAGCCTGATTGAATACGCAGCATATAATACAATATCCATGCGATATTGATTGCAATGCAATCACCCGCAACAAGTGCGTATGTTTCTCGGCGGCGCCACACAGGTCAATCAGCTTTGGAAAAAGAAATAAGCGTAAATTTAGTGATTTTGAGGCGAGGAGAATACGCGGAATTAAACCCTTATTTTTCTATAGATTTTCTTACAAAGCGATACAAAATCCCTTTGATGTATGCCGGCATGATCCTAAACAAAGCATTTGAAGTGAAACTTGCAATGAAAATCCAAAATGAATAATTCCCCCTTTTATAACAACGGTAACGGAATACTCCTTCTCTGAACATATAAGAGATACCGCCCCGACGAGAACGTTGTGATTTTGAGATGCGTACTTTGACAAGCGGTTCTTGAATAGCAGCGTAACGAGCGCCCGCCTTGATAAGTCGCATGTGTAGATCGTAATCTTCCAACAAGCCAACTGATGAATCATAGCCGTTATTATTCATAACTATTGCCTTGCGGAACATAATTGTTGGATGAGAAACCACATTTCTCCATTTTAGGCTGCGAACAATATCTTGATGGTTAGGAGGAGTTTCTTTCACTGTTGTAATTAACTCAATATCATCATCTTCAAATTCAGCTTGCCAAGAGGCAACGACGTCAATTTCAGGATGTTTTTGAAGAAACTGATATTGTTTTTCTATTCTATCATCCTGTGCAATATCATCGCTATCCATACGGGCAATGATATCATTCGAACAAGCCGCTAAACCATAATTTAGAGCATTTGCGAGTCCACTGTTCTTATTTAAACGACGTATTATTATTTTGGGAACGTTTTCGCTATTTAAATATTTTTGAATAACTTCTTCTTGTGTATCGTCTATTGGTCCGTCAATAACAAGCACAATCTCCTGTGGTGCCGAGGTTTGGTTAATGATACTCTCGAGAGAAGAAAGTAGTCGAGACGCAAGTTCAGACCTATAAGTTGATACAAGGATAGACACAGGGACGCTATTATTCATTTATTGAAGCACTATCTGACTTTTTTGAATATTCATTATCGCATCATAAACATTATCAACAGATATCATTGTCATACAATCTAATGTAGCGCAAGATCTTCCAGCGTTACGAGTGCAATATCGCTCATTTTCCGGTGATGAACAGAACAATTGATGATATAGTATTATTACATTATTCTTTATCGGAGGTGAAAACAATAAGGGATTTGTTGGTCCCGCAATACAGATAACAGGGATATTCAACGATGAAGCTAAATGCATTGGGAACGAATCACCGCCAATATGACATAAACACAACGACAACATACCGACAGTCGTGTCAAGCGTATTATCAATACCGTTTATAACATTAGGCAATGATTGATGTATCTTTCGGTACTTATCCATATCGCGTTCACCTTTGCCTATAATAAGGATGTTATAGTTTGAATATAATCGTTCAATTAATGTCAGATAGTTTCGCAAATCCCATTCTTTCTCTTTCCATCCCGCAGTAAGATGAATAGAAATAATGGGATTATTGTTTTTTATATTATTTCTTACGAATATATCTTTAGCATTATTCTGAGCATCGTTGCTCATATAATAGTGAGGCTCTGATTGCTCATTTGATAGATTAATAAGATTGGTTTGTCGTAATATATCGTAATATATATCGCACAACGGTAGATGCACAAGTTTGTAATATGGATAATGAATATCATACATAAAATCCAAACCATGTTGACTACCACCCACCAATATCCTTGGTTTTATGGCTTTAAGCATCAATGTTGCACCCCACACCCAAGATAAATCAATAGCGATATCATACAGATTTTCTCGCATTTTATTGATGAACATCCTTCTATTTTTATAATCTATATGGAGTCGTTCTATATCGCGCCGGGTAACAATTTCATCATATATATACTGCTCATGTATATATGGATTATTCATTAATACCTCTGCCGAACGAGAATGTACCCATACATCAATCATGGCGCTCGGAAATCGTTCGTGTATTAACGGTAATACAGAAGAAATATAAAATACATCACCGAGCCCATGCAAACATACAATTAATATTTTTCGGATGGATTCAGTTTCTATCTTTTTTTCTTGGTACTGCCAGAAAGCAGCGCCAAGACTATTGATAGTTGTAAACAATATTTTTTTTACGGTCCCATTCATTTCAGCTTTTTCCCTATATAGCGTTCAAATAGACGAACATATAATCCGGACAATATTTGTAGATGGTGTTCAATGCTATACTCCTGAATAGCCTTTTTTTTCCCGTTCTCACCTAAATAGTGGCGGTAGTCTGTATTCGCAATCAATATCTTAGCTTTATCAGCAAATTCTTGGGTTGAATTGAAATCATAAAATAACGCATGTTTGCCATCATCAACCTGTCCGGTAAAATGCGAAAGACGTGGGAGTAATAATGGCAGTCCGGCTGCCATCGCTTCAACGACAGCTAAACTTTTACCTTCCTCTTCCGAGTGCATGACAAATATATCGGAAGCTGCAAGATCTTTAACAACATCTTGTCTATCACCACCGGATATTATAACATCATTTTGGAGACCAAGCGAATTAATCCAATTTTTTACATCGCCAGTTAGATTTCCGTCATTTCCAATCAACAATAATTTGGCAGAGTATTGGGTTTCCAAAATCAAATGTACAAATTTTTTCAACAATAAATCGTGTCTTTTTTCAGGACGAAAATGTGCGGTACAGGCAAAAACAATATCATTTTCGTTATAGGAATAATATCTTCGCCTACTGACTCTATTTTGACCCGTATCAATAAACGGCATAATATTAACACTGCACGGCACACATACCATTTTGTTAATTTGGACATGCCTACTTTCAACGAGATACGTTACAAGTGGCTCAGAAACCGCAATAACAAGATCGGCTTTTTTTATTGCAAAATCTTCTACAATGGATTTAACAGTTAATTTTTTGCGATTCCACTCGACAAAGCCATGTATAGTTGTTATAATGATTGGAATATTATATATTTTACCAAATAACTGCCCGATCGTGTCTGCATATTGAAGATGAGTATGCATGATATGCGGTTTATATTCATTTATAATATTTACCAATCTGGTTAGTTTTGTAATCTTTGGATTATACTTATCTATTCCGATGTTATAGCAGGTAATATCTATTTCATCTTTAAAATAGTTATCGCCGCCAAGACATACTATACGAACATCATACATTGTCCGGTCAATCGCGTGAATTACATCAACAATATATCTTTGTGCCCCTCCAGGCCGTAGGTTATTAATAAGATAAAGGATCCTAATTTTCTCTTTCATTTATAAATGCGTTGCGGTTGCGTATAATTCTTGTAGTTTTTGCACATTACCCTCTAAGGAACATTCTTCTTCAAACGTCTTACGCGCATTTTGCGCTAACAAATGTGCGTATTTCGGATTCGAAATCAGTTTTTCAATTGCTTTTGCAAATTCATGGCTTGAGGAAATATCATGTGGTTCACCTTTACTAATTACTTTTGCAAGTTTCTCCTCACCTGCCGTATTGACTAGTATACCACTGTACCCATTAGTAATCAACTCTTGAATTCCGTTAATATTTGAAGACACAATCGGCACACAAATTGACATTGCTTCTAATAAGACTAACGGTAATCCCTCAGTATAAGAAGTAATTAATAAAATATCAAACAATTCAAGAAACGGTTTTACATCCTTTTGCCAACCAGTAAATATGACGGCATTTTCAATACCAAGTTTTTGAGAATAGAAATGTAAAATGTTTCGCTCTGGACCGTCACCGACTATTATATATCGTGCATTATTATTTTTCATATATACATAAGAAAAACTTAATATACCTAATAATATATTTTTTTGAGGCGCGAGACGACATATAGAGCCAATCACTATATTACCATTTTCTCCAAAATATATACTTTTTGCCTGTTCTTTGGGCAGTGAACGTTTTAATAATGGGACTGAATTACGAATGATTATGACCCTTTGTTCTGGCATATTCCGGATATTTACAGCGAAATACTTTATGCTCTCCGAAATGGCAATAATTTTATAGCATGTATGTATAGTATGATTTTCTAACCATAATTTTATCATGTAACGATACGTTGCCGAAGTGCCATCATGTCGGAACACATCTTCTATATGAATCATGCTGATGACTTTAATCCTTAACATAATTCCAACAAACTGTCCATATAAGTCCGAATCTTGACCTTGTGTTTGAATAATATCGGGATTAAGGGATTTAATTTTGCGATACAATTGATATAGCTTTACAAATTCCCGCCATCCTTTGGGAATTGTTTCGTTCATATTTAATGAATATATCTCGATAGGGAGGTTATTTGTAATGTGCTCAAATGCATTCTCATTTTTTAGGAGACACAGAGTAATAGAATATACATTGTGGTCCAAGTTTGTCAGCATATCAATAAGGACCTTTTCAGCCCCCCCCATGCACAGCGAATCACATATATAACATATTTTTTTCATTTTAATTATATTTCCGTGCTATCAAGATTCTAGTATCTACACACTTATTTTTCCACTCGTTCCATATAGGTGCCAAGCTATCTTGTTCTCTACAGACCAAATAGTCGGTTTGTTGTATAATTTCACAGGTATCATTCAATGTAATAAGTATGTCATCCCAAAGAATATGATCATCTATATAAACATGGATATCGCCCTCTTCATTTTTCGTAATATCATGTTTTTTATACAGCAATACTGCATTATATTTGATCATTTTCCAATATTTCAACATTGTACGTCCTATAGCTGATTTCATCAATGGATGTTCAGTATAAAATGGATATGTAATGTTTTGTTGTTCATTATTATTCCTATAATTAAGCATAAGATTTTTCGAGTATAGGATATAAGAGGTGTCCCATTTCCAATATGCGGGTGCAGCTTCATGATCAATAAATATAACGCCACCGGGTTGCAAAACTCTGATCATTTCTTTCATTATTGCCATATAATCAGGAATATGATGAAGAACGGAATAAGAGGTTATCATATCAAAGGTATTGTCTTCATATTGCCTCAAATCTATTCCGTTCAACAATACTGTTTGAAGATGACTCTCTGGCGGAATTTTTAAATGTAATTGCTCCAGCATTTTTTCAGAGATGTCAGAAGCCACTACATCTGCTCCTAATTTTAGCAATTGCAATGCGATATTTCCATCACCAGCGCCATAATCAAGAACATACGGAGATACTGCGCCTGTTTGTATGTGGCGGTATGCATATAGTAGCACATCTTGTAAACGTATTTGCTCTGTAGGATTATATATTTCCGGATGCCCGAGGGAATAAACAGAGGCAACACGATTGTGCATTTTTTTATTGTGTGCTATTTGAATTGATTCGTTATCTTTCATGAATATAATTAATTGGAAACACCATTACTTTTTTTATTTATGTAACCAAGCCAAAAGGAACGTAAGTAATTTACATTTAGCATTGATGATAGTAATAGATATAATAATAAACCAATTATTGATACAACAACAATCTTTAACAAGTCATATTCCAATTGAGGCAATGGAATAACCGGAAATTTATCAACGAGAAATAATAAGATAGCGTATATCAATAACCCGATACACAATATTTTAAGAATATTCACGGCGCCGTTTAATGCCTTCCTTCCATATATAAGTCTCATGCAAATAAGTAATATTATGGAGTACATTGTAATCGTAAGAAAGGATGTAAAGGCTATCCCTACGTACCCATACCGGGTAGCGAATTCACCGACAAACGCAATATCAAAACCATACGCTATTATGCTTGCAATAATAAAGACCTTTGAGTGCTTTGCAGCCAAAAGAAAAGGAGTAATGGTTAATGAAATAGTTTGTCCGATAATCCATAATGAGTAAAACATTAACGGACCCAATGTTTTGTTAACTGCAATTTCATCAAAAGAACCGCGTTTATAAATAACTCTTAGGATTGGTTCGCCAAGAACATTTAGTATCAATGCTATAAACACAACTCCGAACAATAAATACGATAATATTTTCCATAAATCGCCAATTGCAGCCGATACATCATTTTGGGAGATTTTTGTAATAAATCTACGCTGCATTACACCAAAAAGTGCGAAGACAAGGAAAACAAATTGTCCTGCCATTGTGTTTGCAACACCTAATGCAGCCAATGTTCCATCAGGGAAATAGCTTGCTGTTTTTTTCTCAACTATTATTGCTATTTGTGTAATTACCATACACACAATAAGGTTAACTGACATTTTAATCACCTCTCTAAATGGTAGAAAGTGTATTGAGAATGATAAATGCCAATGAACGTATTTTTTTGTACTTATCACTAAACATGCTGCATACAGACAGAATCCAATTGTATATGCTATTGCAATATTTCGTGCCAAATATTCCGTATTTGAAATTACTAATGCTACAATTACGCAGATAGTAGTTATGGCAGAAAGAGATGCTGATAGTTTGAATCTATTATGTGCGTATAACAAAGATATAAATATTCCTGTAATCCCTCGTAAAACAAGAACTGGAATTATAATATATGCCAGTGATATTGTTTCCTCCATTTTATCGCCAGTAAACCCTGATGCAATAGTACCCACCAATTGCTTCATAAAACAACAAGTTACAATACCAAGTAATAGCGATGCTACAAGTCCCCAAGTAAATAACGAAGAAAACAATACATCTGAACTATCTTTGTCATTTTTAGCTACATACTCAGTAAAATATGTAGTAGCAGCCGCTCTGATAGTATCTAAACCGATTGCAACAACAACGAATTCTGGTATAGTTATAATAATATTATAAATGTCAGCTTGAGCAGTTATACCAAAACGCGAAACGGAAAATAAATGCTTGACGGCATCAAATATTTTAACCGCGACAGTGATTATTATTACAGATGTTCCTGTCGCGACAATGTTACCTTGTTGGAAGAATCTTTTACCTCTAAAGTTCATGATATTAAATACCTCCCAAAATATTCTTTTTATTTATTCTATATTCATAATCCTTTAAATATAATGTAGTAAGATTAGAAACATGTTGCTCTATTGAAAATTGCCCTAACACCCTTTTAGCAGATTGTGACCAAAAGCAATTGCCATTCTGAATGTTCTTCCACGTTAATGCAATCTTATCAGCTTGCATATTTGTATCCCCAAAGTGAAAAAACAAACCATCAATCCCTTCATTCATAATTTCTTTGAAACATGGTAAATCAGGAACAACAATGGGTAAACCGGCAGCAACCGCTTCAATAAGTGCAAGACCAAAGCCTTCATTTTCTGAATGCATTGTAAATATGTCTGCCGCTCCAAGATATTGAGGAACCTGTTCACGTGTGGCGGAACGGATTATTATGTTATCCGTTAATCGAGATTTTTGGATGATTTCTTCAATATTATTTTTAAGGGCGCCGTTACTGCCAAGAAGTAATAATTTAGCATTAGGTATTATTTGTAGTAATTTTACAAATGCATCTATTAGCAAATCGTGTCTTTTCTCACGTCTAAACTGTGCCGTACATACTATTAATAACTCCGAGGCATCAATACCAAGTTTACTTCTGATTAAGTCTCTGTTATATTCTAAATGTCTAAAAGATGAAAAATCAATTCCGTTATATATTGTTACAACTTTATTGTCTCGACAATGCCTTTCATTTATAACAAAACGGCGCATATCTTCACTTACAGTAATGATTCGATCAACATATTGAATAAGTGTATCTTCAAATAGCGACAGGACTGTAATATGCTTTCTGGGCCATTCAACTGTATTGTGAATAGTCGTATATAGCAAGGGAACCTTATTCAACGCACGTATAATATGCCCAAAATAATCCGCATAACATAAATGGGTATGAAGAATATCGCAAGTATTTTGTTCAAAATAGTTAATTATTTTCTTTAAATAGTATGGATTTTTATGGATTCTCTTTTGGACAAAATCTAAACTATAAACATGAACAATTGGCGTTTCGGGAAAATCATTGGCATTAAAAAGGCAAACAATTTTGCACTCAAATAAAGAATGATCCAAATGTTTTACTACATCCCACAACATACATTCAGCACCACCATTCTGCATACTATTAATCAAATACGTTATTTTTATTTTATTCATTTCAATTTATTTACTTTCTTAGTTCAGTAGATTATCATCTAATTGTATCAAGTGATTGGAATGTATTACTAAAACAGCATGTCTCTGAATAACTGATAAATAATTGATAGGTAATACAACTAGTGAATTCCTTGCATTAAACCATATTTTATCTATTTGTTTTAAAACAAGTGTATCCGGCCATATCCCAACTTCAGACAAATGTTTATTATCGGTTATTTGTATTCCAGAGTCTAATTTACAAAAAGTAATGATAGAGTCGCTCGGAAGATATTCATCAATTCCGACCAACGGGCAATTGGGGACTGGAACATTTATTTCCTTGTATAAAATAGCTTCTTGGAGACCTTCCGAATATAAAGTTGGGTAACCACTGACTGAAGCAACAGTCGTTAGAACATACGGCTGAACATTTGGGTGAAGTTGACAAAATGTTATATAATCATTGATAATATTGTCCGCAACATTCCCAGCCAGTTTAAATCCAAATGCACTGTTCCATGAAAATATTGAATATACCCCAATCAAAAATATTACAGTAGGTACTCGGTATTTAGGTGTCACAAGTGTATATAGTATTGAGATTATACATATTGCAAACCAAGGTGATGATAGATAAAGGTTTCTCCCTAGAGAATTTGTAATTAGCGAAGGAGAGAACATAATCGACGGTAAAATAGTCACACAAGAGAGACAGACAAAAAGCAAGATAATTTCCAAATATTTTTGCTTGTTGCGATTATCAAGTGGTTTCAATGCTCTTGTACCTTCAATAATGAATATTAATAACGAAATAATGATAATTATGGATAATTCAATATAAAACATATAATTACAGATCAACCCCTCAAGTAACGGAATTGGCACACTGCCTTCTAACAACAAATATCGAGGAAAATTTGTAATTACCCTTGCATATGAATATAAAATGGATTCTCCTATATAATGGTCTAGACCATACCCACCAAACCTATGTAATATAAAGTAGCGAAAAACGAGATAACAGCATACAATAATTGACGTAATAAAAACTGGTGGGAAAAGCATTGATTTCTTCAGTACACTCAACAAAGATACCCCTCCTCGATTTGTATAATGATGGTGAAATATTATTATAAATGCTATAGCTGGAAATACCACAATATTTTCTTTTGATGCAAATCCAACAATCATAATCATTATTAAGAATAGAATATATCTTAATTTGGGGTTTCTTCTGTAGACTAAAACAACAATTACGGCAATGTAAAATGCTATCGCAACAACCAAATTATTAATTGAAGCCAGCCACACGACAGTTTCATTTTGTCTCGGTAACACTGCAAACAAACAACCTGCAGCCCCACTTGCAAAATTAATATTTGTTTTTACGAATGCACATGACTCATATATGATCTTAGCTGATAACATAACTAAAAAGGCAACACAACAATGCAACGAAATGCTTAGTAATCGAATTGTCAGTATGTGCATACCACAAATGTATAATATTACGTCTTCAACCGGGCGATAAAATACAGATTGCGTTGGATGTAGAAAAAATGCCCATATTGAAGTTCCATTTCGAATTTCATTCCCTAACACGTAGTCATCAGAAGTTAGGGATGAGTCCAATGAAGGAAAATAAATTAGAAACGATAATATTACAACAACAAACATCCACCACACTAGCGGATGCAATTTATTTAAAGGTTTAATTAATGATCGCAACTGCATCATTTATCTTTGTATTGGCTAATCAGAGCCTTGTCAGTTTTTAGGTGTAAAATAAGTACAATGACCACTAAGTACAACCCGAGGAAATTTCCCATCCCCAGTTGTGAATAAAATGTTTCCTGAGTAATACCTGATACAAATAAGGCAACTGTCGTTGCAATTGTTATTTTCGTAATATTTTTTTGTCTATGATTGCCTCTTTTTCCCAAACGAAGCACCATATATGAAAGAAAAACCAGAAAACCCCAAAAAAGGATAGAGCCCACAAATCCTAATTCAGCTAGAACGTGTAAATAATTATTATGAGCTCCATTCAATGACGTTCCTGGCTGTTTGACATACAACGCATATAATGTTGTGTAAGGACGCATTGCCTCACCAAAATTTCCTGGACCAACGCCACATAAGATATGTAATATATCAGTTTTTTGTTCAAAATTAAGAACCCCCACCCATTCAAAAACACGCGTAACGGAAGATACATCATAATTTGCCTTTTCTAAATTGGCGTTTGTAATATATTCTCTCGATTGCTGAAATGTCAACCCTTTTTCTTTTTGTAGTTCTTGTGTGATGAGACCTGACCCATATAATAACGCAACTACGATAGATACCACAACAATACCCCGGAATCCACCTAACAGTCCAAAAAAAGCAAGCCCTACACTTACCCCGATAATGCTTGCCCTACTCTCCGACAAGACTACAGCAAGAAGTGCCAAAATTATTGATACCCACCCTATCAATCTTTCATCCGATCTTTCCGTCCACACAGTTATTATTCCCCCCAGCAATGCTCCGACTGTGGCATAATCACCCAAATGCGCATGATGCGCCTCTAAGATAGAGTTAACTCGCGAAAGACCCAATCCATAATGCTGGTATATGGCAATGATAGATACAATTATTGAAAAAAACCACGCCCAACGGATAACATGTAATATCTCCTTTCTAGACAGTTCTTTCACAATATCCAAGGTGACAATAAACATTACAAAATACAATATTAATCTAATTCCTGTACCGACTACCCATTGCCAATTATCATAATCATTAATATGTATTGTGAACAAAATACCTATCCAAACTACATTTGCCCATGCTAATCTCCGTACCCATACAAACTCATCTTGTATATTATGCTTTTTTTTATTGAAATACCAATAGCAAATCAATAACAATAGAACTGGTGTATCTAAAGTAAGAAACCCCAAATGTACGGCAACAGAAAATGTTGCGAATAACGATATTAACATTGCGATGGGACTGCGTACTAACAATGCACATAATAAAAACAAGCCGGGGATAAGCCCGGCGTACGGCATGTTCAGTAAAGCGCCGCAAATACCAAAAATAAGTGTGGCAATACCAAACCAAAGAAATAATTTTAACTCTCTTTTGTCTATCGGAGATGAAATATAGGCTTGTGCGACGCTCATTCTATAACCGGTGAGAGGTCATACATAATTATAACCAACTTATTAAAAATCTTGGTAATATTTTCTGTAAAGACGCTCGTAACATATTATATTTTTCCGCGTCGTACTCAGCATATCTCCGGACATTCTCAATCCCCAAAGCACACAAGAACGCTATTAAGAAAGCAACTACTGATACTCCAAGTGCTGTAACAGACCTTAATGGTTTCACTTTTTTCTCCGGCAAGGACGGAGCATCCAATACGAGCAGTGTCGGGGTATTACGCTCTACTTCCACCCTTGCTTGTTCATACAAAGGATAAATAAGAGCAAATAATTTTTCCTGCACAGCGACGTCGCGCGCTTTATCGAAATAATCCTTCATCAACTCTGGACCATTGTCGAAAGGAACAATCGTATGCAAGGAATTCGATACATTCATGCCGGTATCGAGTTGCCGACGACTTTTTTTCAACTCGGCGACTTCATCAAATAACCTTTTCGTATCGGCGTCATTTGCACCAAGAGTATTGGAAAGAACATTTGCTTGCGTTTCTTTCAACAAGATATCCCCTTCTACTTGCGCTGCTGCTTTGATCGACGCGGTCATTTGATCGGTCATATCATAAATCTTATACTTCAATTGAAATGCCCGTAATGAATCTTCCGCCGCACCCATATCCTGAATGCATTGATTATAGCGAATTGCCAAGTACTCCTCAGAATTCTTTGCATTTGCCATAGAGAGGCTTTTATTTAAGCTATCTAACAATTGAACGAAAACCTGACACATTTGTCTCGCCTGCCTTGGGCTTGTATCTTGCACAGAGATCGTCAAAATCTGGGATTCCTTGTCCGCATCAAATTTCACATTCCCTTTTAATGTCTTTACTGCATCTTCATAGTATTTTGCATTATACTCTTTCATCAGATTGAATTGCTGTACAACCTGCATAAGAACGGATTTGCTTTGTAATATCCCTACATCTGACTCCAAATCTGTTTCAGATTTCCCGATGCCCAGCAATCCTCCAATGTTACCAAGACCTTTTACATCCAGCATACTACCCAATCCAGATGAGCTCACTTGCGTAACAGTCGAGGATTTTATTGCCGCTTGAGATTCAAACACATTGGGAACAAAACACCACAAATAGATACACGACAATGCTAAAATTGTAAGGGTGAAAAGAGCAATGAGTATGCGCCATCGCGCGAGTATAGCAATGTACTCGACAAAATGCCTACGCAATCTTTGGCGCTGATCAACTGAATCGTGTAAATCGTTTTGGGGCATCAAAAGATTAGGCAATAACCACTATATGGCATATATGTATGGACATAGAGAGGTTATTTATGAAATAAAATATAATTGACTATAATTGACGCAAATGTTGCCACAACTAACAATCCTGTGAGCAAATTGGCAGTCTCCTGCTGCTTTGCGGATATGGGAATATCCGATGTTTTGGGAACATACACATAATCACCGGCATGTATCGTCCCCGTGCTTGAATTATCCCACGAAAGGGTTTTACCATTTATAATTTTAATATCACCGGCTGCGCTTTCTTCCTCACCCCCGGCTTTTTTCACATAATATGACGCCGGCTTATCAGGGATATACGAAATAAAGCCCGGGTTTTGTACATGTCCATAGACATATACCTGATGCAAATTTTTCGGAACGGCGATTTCGTCCCCATCTTGCAAAACAATATCGGAGGAGGAATCACCGCCAATGAAGATTCTTTCAAAATCAACCGCGACCATGCCGCTTCGCAAACGTGTTTGGAGATCGAAATTCAAGGTATCCTCCAAATTGAGCGGGCTGCTTTTGTACATATTTTGCGTTTGTTTGATCAGATCGATTGAATTTCCATCCGAGCCCAATATGCGACGTTTGACATATCCATCGACTGTATCTGCATTGTCAGTGAAACTACCCGCTTGCCTAATAACTTCGGATAATTTCGTCTTTCCCGGGACAATGCCATACGTTCCGGGGAGTCTCACCTCGCCGGTGATAGCCACAGCTCCGAAATAATTCCGAATGATATTTTGTTCAACAATTATACCATCTCCTGGTTCTAATGCTATATCCGGAGATATATGGCGTTGTATGTTGAATAAATTTACGTTTTCTGATTTGGTTACATTGCCGTTTGCGTTTACATGCACCAATCGTACGTCGCTATCATTTGCATTCTGATTCGTACCAAAGGCAATATTAATAATCGTCGACAGGCTATCCCCTTTGACATATTCATAGGAACCGGGTTGAAAAACAGCACCGTATATGGAAATTGTTTGCGGGTCTCTGCGTGGGACGTATATTTGGTCTCCCTCACGAAGCAACGGATTCGCAGCATCCACGTGCATTGCATTATACTTTAATAGGTCAACATTATCTGATGTACTGTCGTTATGCTTCACGACAATCTCGCGAAGCGAATAATCCGTTGCACCTTGTCTACCAAAAAATGCGCGCTGCTCTTTTTCACGGTCTTTTTCCAATTCCTTTTTCTCAATATCAAAAGGCTGCGCGGTTTCTTCCTTCGGTGTTTGATTTGCCAACTGAATCGCGTAACTTACACGGGAATTCCCACTGACTATATATAATCCCGGCTGTTTAACATTTCCGTTTACATATACTATTATATTTCTGGGTTTATATAAGGTTAACGACGCCTGCGCATTTTTATTGATATGTTTCTGCAACTCAATAATCACTTCACGGCTCAAACTATCGAGCGTCTTTCCACGGGCATTAAATTCACCAATCCGGGGAATGACTAAACTCCCCTCCGGCGTAATCGTCAGTAACGTTGATAAATTTACCGGCTGCCATATCGAAAGATACAGTACATCGAATGGACCGAGATGATACATCTTGGGATCAACGTAACTATCGCTGAAGAGTGTACTCATCTCCTTCGGTATTTGCAATTGGTCGGCTTGTTTGTTCTGCGATTGATTTTGTAAAATGTTATCAATCGAATTGTCCGAGGATGAGGCGCCAACATCGGGGAATGCTTGTGCCTGTAACCGGTTTGCAACCGCACCAATCAATAGAAATGCAATAATATAAAGTAATTTTCGGGATGCCATAAATCAATAGTTACTCTTTAGAGTAAAGCTTTGCCATAAGAACTTGCACGATCCGCTCAGCTGCGTGCCCATCCCACATAGCCGGAATATTTCCCTTTTTCGAATCGCCGCTCATTGTCTTTTCACACGCTGTAAGAACATGATTAACGTCTGAGCCTGCCAACACATTCGTACCGACCTCCACGGTGATTGGGCGCTCTGTATTGTTTCGCATTGTGATGCAGGGAATGCCAAGCGTCGTTGTTTCTTCTTGGATGCCGCCGGAATCCGTCAAAACGAATACTGACGATTCCATTGCCCGTAAAAAATCAAGATATCCAAGCGGTTCGATCAGAAATAGGTTGGGAATTTCGCGCACTCTATAATCCAACCCATAGCTGGAGAGCATTTTTTTCGTGCGGGGATGTATAGGAAATATGATTGATGTTTTACGACTCAAAATTGCAAATAATCCAAGTATCCCTTCAAGCCCTTCTTTTGTATCCACGTTGCTTGGGCGATGAAGCGTTACAACGCAATATTTTTTCGGCACGAGAGAATAACGCTCCAAGAAGTCCGAATCTTGTGCCTTGGGAAGTAATCGCAATAAAGTGTCTATCATTGTATTCCCCAAGAGAAACATTTTATCCTTTGGCACCCCTTCGCGGATAAGATTATCAATACCGCTTTGTTCCGTTACGAAGAGAAAAGAGCTAAGGGTGTCCGTCACGATGCGGTTTACTTCTTCAGGCATTGTCCTATCGAAACTCCGCAAACCGGCTTCCACGTGTGCCAAAGGAATGCAGCCTTTTGCCGCGACGATGGAACATGCCAGCGTCGAATTCACATCACCGAATACAATAATTAAATCCGGCGATTCCGCCGCGCAGATTTTTTCAAACTCAACCATAATCCGCGCTGTTTGCTCAGCGTGAGTGCCGGAACCTACTCCAAGAAAAATATCGGGTATGGGCAAACCCAAGTCGTCAAAAAACACCTGCGACATCGCCGCGTCGTAGTGCTGCCCCGTGTGAACAAGTATATTTTTCACGCGGTCGGCATACGGTGAAAATGCCCGCATAAGTGGAGCCGCTTTCATGAAATTTGGGCGTGCCCCCACCACGGAGATTATTTTCTTCATGCGCCGCTGCCTAACACCCTCACGACCGTTTTCGCGTTATCAATATTCTCCCCTTTTAGCGCATTCCGCGTATCAACAATGCATTTTGCCGTACGGGCAATCATCTTATAATCGTAGGTTGAATGATCGGTCGTAATCACAACAATATCAGCATTCTTCAGCATTTTGGGAGACAGCCCAACCGAATTGTACTTTTTATCGCAAACATCTATTTCAGGCACAAACGGATCGTTATACGCGACATTCACAATCCCCGCATTCAAAAGCAGCTCCATGACTTTCAATGCAGGTGAATGACGGGTATCATTGACATCGCGCTTGAATGCAACTCCCAGAAACAAAACTTTCGCGTTTGTGAACTTTTTCCCTAACCGGCTCAGTTCTTTCAGAACCATGTTAAGGACATAGAACGGCATTGATTCGTTCACCTCGGCAGCCAGCGCGATGAAATTGGTATGAAAATCAAACGCACGCGCATACCACTCCAAATAATATGGATCAATTAAAATACAATGTCCGCCGATTCCGGGTCCGGGGTAAAACGGCATAAAGCCAAAAGGTTTTGAAGCCGCCGCCTCCACGACTTCCCAAACGTTTATCCCGCCGATACGGTCGCAAAGCTGTGCGAGTTCATTGACCAGCGCGATGTTGACGCTGCGGAAAATATTTTCCAACAGTTTTTCCATCTCCGCAACTGCGGGGGAGGATACCGTTTTCACGTGCGCCACAACTTGCCCAATGACCGCTGCCGCAGCTTTGGTGCACGATGGCGTTACGCCGCCGACGACATTCGGGATATTAGATGTCTTCCATTGCTTGTTTCCCGGGTCTATTCGTTCCGGTGAGAACGCCAGAGAAAAATCTTTTCCTACTTTTAATTTACTCAATCGCTCGAGTATCGGCAGCACATAGGATTGCGTCGTACTTGGGAACGTCGTGCTTTTCAAAATAATCACTTGCCCTTTACGCATCTCTGAACCGATTTTCTCTGCCGCAGAGATAATATAACTGATATCCGGCTCTTTGCTTGGCGTAAATGGCGTAGGTACACAAATGAAAATCGCATCGAGCGAGGCTACTTTATCGAAGGTATTCGTCGGTATCAATCGTTTTTTGCTCACAAGTGTCCGCACAACTTCGTCATCTATATCCGCAATATAGTTTTTCCCCTGTTGCAGCGCAACAATCTTGTTCTTATCTACGTCAATGCCGATTGCCACGAACCCGTGTTGCGCGTATTCCACAGCGAGAGGAAGCCCAACATACCCCAAACCGACGACGCCGATACGGGCGGTTTTTCGTTCCAATTTTGTTTCAATCGTTTCGTTAGATTTTTTTGGCATTCGAGTCAATCTTTTTCAAGGACGCCATGCCCTTGTAGTTCGTTGTATTGTTTGGCAAAATATTGCGAGTATTCGCCGCTGAGAATTTCTTTCATCCATGCACCGTTCGCGCGATACCACGCGACCGTATCAACAATTCCTTGTTCAAACGAATGTTTCTGGCGCCACCCCAAGCGATGAATTTTTGCTGCATCCACCGCATAAAGACGGTCGTGTCCGGGACGGTCTTGCACGTGCCGGATAAGCTGTGCGGTTATCCCCGTAGCATGAAGTAAAGAATTGATGACTTCCACATTTGTTCTTTGATAGCCTGTCCCAATATTATAGACTTCGCCATCAATTCCTTTTTCAATAACCGTAAGCAGCGCTTCACAATGGTCTTCAACGTACAGCCAATCGCGCCTCTGCAAACCATCGCCATAAACCGGTATTTCATTCCCCGCCAGCGCGCGCGAAATCGCCAATGGAATCAGTTTTTCGGGATGTTGAAATGGACCGAAATTATTGGTGCACCGGGTGATCACAACCGGGAATTGATACGTCTTCCAATATGCGCGACAGAGCAAATCAGCACTTGCCTTGCTTGCCGAATATGGGCTCCCACATTGCAATGGAGCGAATTCATCCGCGTTTTCCCCATCGTGCTGCGAGCCATATACTTCGTCGGTTGATATTTGTAAAAATCTCTTTACATTGGCTCTACGAGCTTCATCAAGCAGTATCTGAACGCCGGAGATATTTGTCGCAATAAAAGGCGCGGCGTTTGCGATGGAACGGTCAACGTGCGTTTCAGCGGCGAAATTCACGATGCAATCTATCGCGTGTTCATGTATAATTGCATGGACGGTTCTGCCGTCGCAAATATCACCGTGAATAAACGAATAGGATGGATTACCGGCAATATCAGCCACATTTGCAGTGTTGCCGGCATACGTCAATTTATCGAGATTAACGATACGGGCGTTTGTTTGCGCAAGCGTCCGTCTGATGAAATTGCTGCCGATAAAACCGCATCCTCCTGTAACAAGCAAGGAATTATATTTCACCGGGTCGCCGCCAGGCTGTTATTGATGGAAGTTACGTACATAAAGGGAGCAACTTAGCATGGCGTTATATTATGAAACAAGACTAATTTTTGCGGGATACTATCGGCTAAATATAAAGGAATTTCCGTCAATCGCATGGATTTTGCTGCCTGCAGGTTACACTGCTTCTACTTTTTTATTCATTTCCGCCCATTCATAGTATAAATCGTTAAGCGTTTGTTTCAATGTATTATAATCCGCCATAATCACCTTCGCTTTTCCCCCGTCCTTATAAAAATCGGGGTTTTCCATAACGCTTTCCAATTCGGTCTTTTTTGATTCCACGTCCGCGATTGTTTTTTCAATCCGGGTAACGCTTTCTTTCAACGTTTTTATTTTCTTTTCACGCGCCCGGTTTTCTTCGGATTTGACGGGCTTGTTGCGCTGTTTAGTCTCAACATTCTTTGGCTCGTTAGCCACCGATTTCTTGGGCGCGGCTTTTTCATTTGCCAGTTCGCGTTTCTTCCATTGCCAATCCGCTACGCCGCCCAGATATTCTTTCACCGCATGATCTTTGAACTCGAAAACTTTATTGACAAGCCCGTCGAGAAAATCGCGGTCGTGGGAGACAACGACAATCGTACCGGCAAATTTTAGCAACGCATCTTTGAGTACAGCCTTGGAGCGCATATCAAGGTGGTTTGTCGGTTCGTCGAAAATCAGCAAATTCGAGGGCTTGAGTAGCATTTTCGCGAGAGCCAGTCTCGATTTTTCACCGCCGCTTAGCACGCGGACATACTTAAATACGTCATCGCCCTGGAATAAGAACGCGCCGAGCAGCGACCGAAGATTTCCCGGAGTGCCATTCGGAGCCATTTCCTCAACCGTTTGCAGAACCGTTTTGGCACCGTCAAGCTCCTCTGCTTGTTGCTGTGCAAAATATGCAGGGATAAGATTATATCCATATTTGCATTCACCCGACGTCAAGTTTTCAACACCTGCAATAACCCGTGCAAGCGTGGATTTTCCCTCACCATTTTTCCCAAGGAATGCAATCCTGTCGTTCCGCTCAACGCGGAGATTGATATTATTGAAAACAAGGAGATCGCCGTAATATTTCGTCGCATTGAGAATTTCAACAGGCACGATACCACTGTTTGGCGCCTGTGGGAACGTAAAGCGTATCGCGTTTCGATTTTCCTCTTCTATCTCGATGCGCTGCATTTTTTCGAGCATTTTCACACGTGATTGCACCTGCCGGGCTTTCGTTGCCTTGTAGCGGAACCGTTCAATGAACTGTTCGATCTCGGCAATTTTCTTCTGCTGATTGGTGAAGGAGGCTTTCAGAAGCTCGCGCCTCTCCGCACTGACGCGGACATACGTGGAATAATTGCCATCGTATGCGAACACATTCCCGACGGAAATTTCAATCGTCCGTTTGGTTAAATTATCGAGAAATTTCCTATCGTGCGAAATCATCAAAATTGCGCCGCTGTAATTTTTCAGCCAATCTTCCAACCACGTAAGGGACTCGATATCGAGATGATTCGTCGGCTCATCGAGCAGAAGCAAATCGGGCTGCCGGAGCAGCAATTTTGCAAGCGCGATGCGCATTTGCCAGCCACCGGAGAATTCTTCCGTCAATCGGCTGTAATCGCTCTGCTTAAATCCCAAACCATCGAGTACTTGGGAGACTTTTGCGCCGATTGAATACCCGCCGTGGCTATCGAACTGGTGGTGCAGATCGCTGAACTTTTCAAGAATTTCATGGTATTCCTCGGATGCATGATCGGTATATTCTTCAATCTGCCGCTGAAGGTCGTCAATTTGTCGTTGTAATTCTTCGATTTCCGTGAAAGCGCTGTTCACTTCGTCAATCAATGTGCGCCCTTCCAATTGTACGCTTTCCTGCGGCAAATATCCCGTCGTAAACCCCTTTGGCTTTTGAATCTCGCCTTCTTCAGGTTCAATTTCACCGACGAGAATCTTCAACATTGTTGATTTCCCCGCACCGTTTACGCCTACCAATCCAATACGGTCGCTGTCGTTAATAATAAACGAAACGTCGTCGAATAGGTATTCGCCGCCAAACTGCATGGATAGATTATGGACAAAGAGCATCTATTTTTCGTCAACGTAAAATTACAAGTCCACCTTTTGTCCATGCTGCGGTATTGAGACATTTTTCAAACCGCGCTTGTTGAGAACGTTCTTGAAAGCCGTCTGCGCATCCGGCTCGCCGTGCACGAGATATACATTTTCAAGATTACCACCATTGCAATTCTCGACAAAATTCACTAAATCGTTTTGATCGCCATGCGCGCTCATTCCGTGGAGATTCTCAACATTGCATAAAACTTGTATTTCATCGCCATAAATTTTCACCGAGCGGGCATGATTGACAAGCCGCGCACCCAGCGTATTCGACGCCTGATAGCCGCAAATAAGTATCGTATTGCGTTCATCGCCGGCATTATTGGCAATATGATGAAGCACCCTTCCGCCTTCGCACATGCCCGAAGCGGATATTATGATGCACGGGTCTTTCATATCGTTCAAGCGTTTTGAATCGTCCGTTGACGTGATGTACGTTGCATCATTGAACCCAAGAGAATCTTCATCCTGTGACAAACTTCTCCGGGTATCGTCGTTAAAACAATCCTGATGTATTTTATATATAGACGTAGCATTTACCGATAAGGGGCTATCAACAAATATCGGCAGCGATGGGATTTTCTTTCGCATCGCAAGGGAATGCAAAAGGAATAAAATATCCTGCGTACGCCCGATACTAAACGCGGGAATAACAAGTTTTCCGCCGCGGCTGCTCGTACGCTCAACGACTTCCGCGAGCATAGCAACAGATTCTTCCATCGGTTCGTGTATTCTATCGCCGTAAGTACTCTCGGATATAACAACGTTTGCATCGCTCACGAACTCAGGATCGAGAAGCAGCGGTCGGTGTTTTCTTCCCAGATCGCCTGTAAATGCCAAAGTTTTTTTCTTTGCGCCTTCTGTTAGCGTCAACCGCGAAACTGCCGCACCGAGTATATGCCCTGCGGCATAAAACTGGCACTCCACACCGTTTACAACGTTGAATGCTCGGTGATATGGCATTATCCGCATGAGCGCCACCGCCTCATGCACATCATCAATTGTATAGAGGAGGTCAAGATGCTTCTTCTGTTTTTTTTCCAAATGCTCAATATCTTTTTCCTGCAGATACGCGCTGTCCGCAAGCATAATGCCGCAGAGATCGCGCGTTGCGGACGTGCAAAAGATATCGCCGCGGAACCCCTGCTTTACAATACCGGGCAAATTACCGCTGTGATCAATATGCGCATGGGAAAGCACGATTGCGTCAATATCATTGGGCTCAAATGGGAACGTGATGTTCCGCTCGTATGCCTCATCCCTGTGCCCCTGATACAACCCACAGTCTAATAGGATTCGTTTTCCCCCTATTTCGATGAGGTGCATCGATCCGGTAACGGTTTGCGCCGCGCCAAAAAATTGAATATTCATGTGTGCTGATTATCTGTTTGGAAATGTATCGAGCGCTTGCGCAAGGCGGGTCAATCCATCACGGAGGGGTTTTTCTTCGCATCCAAACCCAAGACGGAATCCGCCGTCGTCGCCGAAAAAATATCCGGGCGCAACTACGGCATCGAAATTGCTTTGCAGATGTTCCGCAAACGCGCGGGATGACTTTGGTTCAGAGAAACGAGGGAAACAAATTATTCCGCCGTCCGGCTCGACAATTGTTAAATCGCTTCGCGTTGCAAGAAAATCTTTCACAATTCCCCAATGTTTTGCCGCGCGCTCACGGGCACGGCTCGCGACAAGTTTCGCAGCGCCGTTCGACATCAAAACATAGCCGAGGTGATCGGACGGGAATGGATTATTCACGCCCATATTATTATTGATTTCATAAGCCCGTCTGACGACTTCCTCCGGAGCAAACGCCCAACCGACACGCAGCCCGCCCAAGCCATAGACTTTTGTAAGGCTGCTTGTTGTGATGATGTTATCCCCAAATCGAAATGCAGGAGCAATGGTTTCACCGGCAAAATCCTGATACACTTCGTCAATAAGCACCCTTGCCCCGGCATTCGCCGCCGCCGCGCCGATTTCACGGGCTTGCGATTCGGTTATCCTCACGCCCGTGGGGTTGTGCAAAGACGACAACACAACCATCCGCGTTTTTGGGGTCAGCAATTGCTTCAATTCATCAATATCAACGGTATAGCGATTTTCCGGGCGGAGAGGAATACTGCGCAATTGTGCACCCAATGTTTCAAAAATCGTCAACAGCGGTTCGTATGCCGGCGATTCAACGATAACTTCATCGCCGGGTTGAATAATCGCACATGCGACAAGGAAATTGACAAGACTCGTTCCTTGCGATATTAATATGTTTTTTTCGGGAACGCCGTACCATGTTGCAATCTGCGACCGCAACGGCGGATAGCCGTAGAAATTATCGCCGCCATATTGTATGTCGGCAATACCCACGTTCAATTCTTCCCGCGATGCAAGAAGATTGATTCCCGATGCGCAAAGATTATATGTATATTTGCCGGGGACGGATTTCGCCCAATGCATGTATCGGACGGGAGGAAAATTCATTGTGTTTGGTACGAAATTATGACGGATTTAATCACGAATGTATCAAATATATCATTCGATGACGAATGAGGGGGAACTTTCGATGCGTGCCGTTCATTAATAAATTTGAACGTTTTGCATTCAAATAAAGTTTGAAAAATATGAAATTTATTCCCATCAACTCGCATGATGCGATGGGAAGGCGTTTTTTTTGAATCGAGAAAACATGCGTACTCACTATTCGCTGCTTGCTGCAATCGCGGCTGCGGCGCTTCTCTACACTCCATCTTGTGCGAAAATGAACAACACATCCGACAGTCCCGCAAATCCATATTATTCCCGAACGGACACGACAAAACTTGATCTGCCCGATTCCGTTTGGCGCACCGTGCTTTCCCCCGACGTCTATGCCGTTGCACGGGAGAAAAATACCGAGCGGGCGTTCACTGGCAAGTACTGGGATTTCACCGGTAAAGGGACATATTATTGCGCCGCGTGTGGAAACGCCCTTTTCCGCTCTGATGCAAAATTTGCAAGCACGTGCGGATGGCCCAGTTTTTTTGAGACACTCCGGGATAATAGCGTGTTGTACGTTTCCGACAACTCATACAACATGAATCGAACGGAGGTTGTTTGCGGGCGGTGCGGCGGACATCTCGGTCACATTTTCGACGATGGTCCAGAACCAACCGGCAAGCGATTCTGCATGAATTCCATTGTATTGGATTTCGTACCGGATAAGTAATCTGCAGCTATAAAACCGGTTCCCTCAAACAATCTGTGCTTACCACCCCCGATGCGGCGTGTGATGGGGTGTTCATTGTTTTTGTATGGAACATCACGGGTACGGCTCCATTTTCCTTTTCGTGATTTCGCTGGGGCATTTTGAATCCCATGGGGATTTGAAAGATGCCAAGCGGCGAAAAGGTGACGAGGAATATCGCCACAGTCGCCCACCCGATAATTTTTCTGCGGCGGTCAAGCGGCGCCATATCAGGCACCGGCGGGTGTTTCAGTTTGATTATGAATCGCACCATCAACGCCCAAAACAACCATCCAACCCAACCAACGAATAACGGGCGAGCATTAATGACGCCGTCCAGAGCAAGTTCATCGTAAAGCCCCAATAACCCAAGCACAATCATCACAAAGAAAAAGAGGCGTGAAATTGTAAGATGCCGGCTCCCGAATAATCCGAACGTCAAATGACCGCCGTCCAGCTGTCCAATCGGCAAAAGATTAAGCGACGTGACAAACAAGCCGAACCATCCGGCACAGAGGAACGGATAGTGATACATCTCATTCATCGGCGGCAAAAACGTTCCCGACGGAACGAATATTTTCGCGAACAGCCAATACAACGCGTTATTGCCGAACGTCAATCCGTACGGCGGCAAGACTTTCATCCCTTGCAGATACGGATGAATCGAATATAAATACTCTATCGGGGGAAGATGCGTCATTCCCCATATCAATATACCCATGCAAACAATAAATCCGGCAATCGGTCCCGCAACCCCGATATCGAACATCACTTTTCGCGAGGAAACCTGCGAGCGCGTGCGGATAACTGCGCCCATTGTGCCGAACATTGAAAGAGTTGAAAGCATCGGAATATAGAACGGCAGCGTCGCGTCAACCTTGTGTATGCGCGCCGCGATATAATGCCCGAATTCGTGCGCCGTAAGAAACAGCAGTAACAGTGTCGCATACGTTACGCCATAGCCCCAATTATCAATCTCATTCGGATCGCGCCCCATCCACTGGGCACCCGCCATAACGCACGTAACGACGGTTACGAGGAACAGCCCGATATGCAATAAGTACCGTTGCTTTATTTTTTTTACCGGCGGAGGCGCATCCGGTGAAGGAAATTGATGTATCGGATAAAACGTTTCTGACATGTTAACCGTATAACGGCATTCAAAATGAAAAATTCCATCCCACGGATAACTCCGAGGCATTGAGTATGTACAATTCACCGTTGACGTTTTTCCCCTGATAATATGCGATGTACGCCGACGCCCCACCCGCGTCCCATTTCCCCAGCTTCACACCGGCTTGGATTTCATTCTCTCCCTGCCACGCGGTAATCTTTTGCATTGATCCATAATACGCCAGATAAGGGGTTATAGTTGCCGGCGGGAGAAACAACTCAAGCCCGTAATGCGGTGAAAACGCTGTTATTGTATTTGGCATAATTTGGTGAAACAAAACTTTTGCCCCTGCAAGAACACGATACGCGACCGCGTTGTTCCAACTGTTTTGGTAAGAATACAGACCGTCGAAAAATTCTTCGCTGAACGTGAACGGCTCCTGATATGTGAATTGCTGCGTATAGTTATCGAACATGCCGTCAACAGTATGGCAGGAGATATGGGAAATGCGAAATCGAAACGAGTTGATAACAGGCAATGCATTCTCCGACGCCTGCTCGGTGTGCATCCACGTTGCATTCAATCCAAAAAGATAATTGACTTCCTCGACGGGAAAACGGAAATCCGGCTCTGCGTTGATGAGCGTCCATGTAAAGAGGTCGGTGCCGATGCGCCATTCTTGGGTGTTGACGCCGCTATTTCCGCCTGTCACAGTCTTCCCAGTTTTCTCTGTTTTCCAAGACAATAAATCGAACGAATTACCGATATTCAACGTCAACGCGTTTGAATCGAGAAGTTTATCCACACCACAGCGCGCTTCGTATTGATTCGCGATAGCGGGACGGAACATAAGCCCGCCGGGGGCTATGGTGAACACCGTCGAATCCTGTGCAGCACACACCGATGCGCTTGCGACAATCAGCAGAACAAATATATACGTATAGATTTTTTTTGTAAAGCTCAGAAGGTTCTTCCTTTCCATGCGATTTTTTTATTGAGAAGACTGAACGGAAGCGCGGATTCATAAATCAGCGCATACACTTCATAAAGCATAAAATATTTCAATATGTTCATACAGCGAAATTCCCGAATCGTCGGGATAACGATGAAAAAGTCGGCTATCCAACGTGCGGCAAGAAGCCCGCAAAGCGGCGCCCATGAAAGCGTTACCAGTGAATAGACTATTGCGAGATTCATCAATGCGCTGACGGCAAGAATCACATATCCCGCCGCGCCCAATTTTTTCCCGCCTTGCGCCCATCGCCGTTTTTGCGCCCATAACGTTGCAACATCGGGGCACGGCGCACTCCACACAATCATTTCGCCGTTGCGGGGATATTTACACTTCCACCGCGGATTGCCCGTAATCGCCGCAAGAATAGCCAAATCCTCAGTAACACTGAATGGTATTCCGCGATAACCGCCGACGCTTTTATACGCCGACTTGCGGAAAGAAAGATTGTTGCCGATACAGCCGAGCGGCTTGCCAAGCCCAATGCCGGCGGATGCAAGCGTCATCAGATACATCCAATCAATAGATTGAACTGCGCTGAATACGGAATTCCACGTCTGCACGGTAAACCCGGCGACGATTCCCGTCTGCGGAATCTCACCACCAATAGAGGCGGTCTCCGGTTCATAATACGAGCCTATCGTTGAAAGCCACGTTGGCAGAACTGTGCAGTCTGCGTCCGTCGTCACAAGCACCTCGCCGGTTGCATATTCAAACCCTTGCGTAATCACAAGCGCTTTGCCGCGCAAGTGGGTTGTTTCTTCACGTACGGGGAATACTTTAATCATCGGTCGGGATTCCCCTTTTTTTGCTATTTCGGCAGCTATTTCAGCGGCGGAACCGTCGGTCGAACCGTCGTTCATCACGATAATTTCAAATTTATCGCGGGGATAATCCTGCGCAGCAAGGGATTGAATGCATCTTCCGATATTGCCCTCCTCATTCCGCACTGCTACCACAACGGATATCCGCGGTTGGTAGCCTTTCGTGCGCGGCGGATGCGCCGCCGTGCGTGCGCCGAAGAAAAAAATGCACGACCGTATCCAATAGATGATGGCGATTAACGTCAGAAGAAGAATCATGCGTTTTTCATCCCCTCCCCAATGCTGTAGGGAATCGGTGCGTTAGGCTGTGTTATTGCTAAAAAGAAAACAAAGTTATGGTGCAAAGCGAGAGCAGGCAAGAAAAAACACCGGTAGCACGGGTGTTTTTTGAAAAGGCAATAAAGAGTATAAAAGAAATGTTTTACCCGCGCCCCAAGTTCCGTATTTTTGCAGAATTATTATTCAATTATTCAATGCCCCGTGGTGTAATTGGCAACACGTCTGATTCTGGATCAGAAGAGTCTAGGTTCGAGCCCTAGCGGGGCAGCAATTATAATACAACTCAGAATGGCGCGTTCGTCTAGCGGCTAGGACACAGCCCTCTCAAGGCTGCGACACGGGTTCGATTCCCGTACGCGCTACTTGTACGAGATTGGAAGGGGTTTACACCTTTTGATTTGAATAAAATAACTCTGAAACACCAATTATCAGTTGATATCTCCTAAACTTCATGACGGAGGAATATTTGACAATCAAGGCATCTATAAAATAGTAACGCTGGTCAGTATAAATGTGATATCATCATTATGTAGCGACCCATCACCAGAGAAGAAATGCAGAAGCTATAATCCGGTACCAATACTAGTGAATGTGCAGATTCAACCATGTATTCTGGAGCATTTTGGAATTATAGTTGCTCATACAGCTAACAAAGAAGCTGAGATTCAGAGGATTGTCAATCTTGTTAGGATAAAGATAAACTTTGATAAAATAGTATTGTATGCGTTCTCTGATGATGACATCGCTAAAATCAGCAAAACCAAGACTGGTTTGTGCGGACTAAAAGGGGCACTATTGACAAAATCAGCCGGCAAGCAGAAGCATTGACAGCACTTCATGTGAAGTTGTATTGTGTGAGTCTTGATATATAAATTCAATTTTAATGAGGAACAGAAATTATGAAAAATCAACAAGTTTCTTATTATTGGGTGCGTTTTTTCCTCACTTCAATCTGCACAGTGCGCGAGAGAAACCTCTCTTCCGGTGTATTGAAGGATGGAATTTCAGGTGGATATCTTGCGAAGGCAATTCCCTCACTATAGATTCGGTTTGCCGATGGCGCGATTGAGAGTACCAGTGATTTTACATTCTCGGCTCTGCGTTTCGATAAATCTAAATTAGACAACGAATCTCCGAGTTTATCCGTGTAGCCGAGAATGGTGATGGAATCGGCCGGATCGAACCCGTCCATGAATTGGTGAATTGCAGCACTGTCCTTGTGACTAATTTTATCTGACGACGTTCCAAACAATGTGAGATACAGCCGTTCTACTTCCGTGTTCAGGGTGTCTTTCACGACGGGAATTGCATTGTTCGTTGATGCGGTATGTCCGCTCGAATCAGTAATTGTGAACGACGAAATGATAGGTACCCCACCCTGTAATATTTTAGCAGACGAATCTCCGATGGGTTGAGAAAAAAGATTCGCGTTACCCGCCCCAGAATCCGCAAAAACAAGGCGATCATTCTGCTTCGATTCAATGTGCCAATTTTGTATTCCATTCATCGACGATCCTGAGGGATCATATTCGATTACGGGCGGCGTAATTGCCACGGGTTCAATAAAATGGATTCGGGCAATGGATTCAAGAATCGTAGGATCGTTCGATTGAATTTCGACGCGACGGTTCTCCGCGTATCCATCCTCGGATTTTGTAAGGGTGAGGAAATCGGGGAAGCAATTTTTACTGCCAACTTGAATTAAAATCCTACCGGGCGCAACACCCCATACCGTTGTCAAATAGGAGCGCACTTCTTTTGCGCGGGATTCGGCGAGGATGCAATCACCTTTTTCCGTCGTCGGATCAGCATATCCACGCAAGGTAATTGTGGCGTCGGGATGAATTCTCATTCGCTCGCCGGTTATGTTTAATATGTTACGATGAATGCTAATCGGATCAGGAGAGAGCGATTGGGTGGAAAACCCACTAGGCTGCGCTAATTCATTGTAGCGCTCGCGTATGGACGATGAGTTTTTATCGAAAAACACAAATGGCAATATGGGAAACGCCTCAGATACAAATTGAACGGAAACCCGGATGTTTGTCAATTTTTGTCTCGTGCCGTCGGGATACAGAGCATTCGTTGATATTTTTGCAACCAATTGCGGAGGCGGTGGTAATGGGGTAGGGGACGGTAATGGAGAGGCGGGTGGCGCAGGGATGGGTGGCTCAGCGATGATGATTTTTTCCTCTTCACCAAATCCAAATTTTACCGACGCGCCAAGTTCAACGATTGTTTCCTTCCACGTATTTGTGGTTTGCAACGAAGTCATTGGAAAAAAAGCATGGACTTCAGGGGCTGCCACGATGTTTTTCGCTAAAGGAATGTCGTAACTTCCGCCGCCGGAAATATAGAGTTGGTTCCTTTGTGCGGATGTAAGTGATTGCTGTGGAAAAAACGTTGTATCTTTTGATTCATTCCCATAGGTGATATTTCCCGGCGAAACAATGTGCGCAGAGGATGACCATGTTGGCGATGTAATGAATCCTGCCGCCGGGCCGGCATATAACTTTAATTTTCCGATACTGTGTGATCCGTATAGCCCAATCATCAATTCGGGAACATCCACGGTGATGGTATAATTGCGCACAAGCGGAACAACGCTGCCGTTTTGATTGAGCACATTCACGTCAGATGTGGCTGCCTGCATGTTGAGCGCAGAGAAAAAATAATTCGCGTGCACCGATACTCCCCAATGCGCTGCTGGTACCCAATCGAATAATGCTCCGAAAAAAGGTCCCCCTCCGATTCCACCGGTGTAATCCGGGCAGCCGTTCTCGCAGCTTAATCCCGATACGCCATGGCTTGCAATGCCATAGCCTCCGTCTATCCCAACCCAAAATGGATGCATAATAGGACGTGCGGTATCTTGGGCAAAGGAAATACCCTCTAAAATAATAAGCAGAATATATATTGTAGGTAGAAGACATACAGAACGATATTTCATCATCTCTCATTTCAAGATTAATAATTCATTCGCATCACGATATTCTCCTTCGCGCATCATTAAAAAATACATACCGTCAGGCAGAGGATGCGCGTCGAATGTAGCGGTGTATTCGCCGGGTTTCTGTAAAGAATTGACTATCGACCGCACGGTTCTTCCCAATGCGTCGCGGAGTTCAATCATTACATTTGCATTTTCGACTGTTGAATACGTCACTGTCGTCATATCTGTTGAGGGGTTGGGATAAACCGATTGAAGAGACGAGGTAAACGGTTGTACAATTACTGTTCCCAACTCGCAGCCCGGCGGAACCAGCGAAATCGTCTCTGTGTCAGTCCCACTAACAGTGAGGCACGTATTTGCCGTAGATTCATTGATCAAACTCACGATGGGAGTTAATGTTGAGCCCGCGAGCGTCTGATAATACAATATTGCAATCTTATTGGTATCCGGACACCCGGATAGCATTATTGATGTTATGCTGTCAGATTGTATAATGCTCGCGCCGCATGGCGATAATACACTATCAAAGTGAAGCGCCGTTGGGTCGTTGTAGATAGTAAATGTTATGCCGCTGCCAATGGCTGAAGACGTCGGTGTAGCAAGGACAGTGACAGTAATTTCGGAATCAATCTTCACGCTGCTGGTAATTGGTTTCAACGAAAGTACAAGGGGCGGCATCATGCCGATGTTCAATGTCGCGGCAATATCGTGGTTCACACCGCATTCATCTGTTACGTGAATAGTACACGTTTCTGTTCCTGTAGCGATACCCGGCAAATCAGCAAACAATGTATCTGTCGTTCCGGCGTTGAGAATGGCGGATTGTTTTGTCAGAGCGCAGGAGGAAGTATATGTTACTGCGCGCGCGACACCATCATTATTCGTTATCGGAAAAGGAACGGAAACGGCAACAAACGGACATACTGTCGTGTCGAACAGCGACGGAACGGCGATGTTGGGGGAGGCAGCGCGCGCTTCCAAATAAACAACGTTATTCACCCCGCAGGTATCGGATATAACGAGCGAATCTATAAAAAATCCCGCAACGGGTGAATTGAATTGCACGGGAATGTTGCGGATTTCACCTTTGGCAAAGGGCGTAGAAAAAGGATTGCCCGTAAGGGCAAATGGCGTCGCAATCCGTGGTGTGAATGATGTTGCAATTGAAGATGAATTGATGACCTCAATACTCGTATCCCTCGGCGTACCTGATGGACAAAACGTTCCGAAATCAAGCGTATCGCCGGATACGCCGGTTACAGAAAGATTGACAACGTTTTTGATGCCGTTAATTGCAATCCGCCACGGGTTATCGCCTTGCACGGGATCGTTGTTTGCGATGGATAATGTATCGTTTATCACCGTACTGGTATTTGTGGAAAATTGCAGAACGAAAAGGACAGAATCCCCGGGTGGGATTATAATTGGGAAGGAAGAGGGTTCCAGAATATTCAACGCGGATGCGGTGGCGCCCAAAAAAGCCGAACTGCTTATTTCCAGCGTATCTCCGCCGGAGTTGTGCACATTCAGGGAATCCGTTTCCGTTGTGCCGCACACCAGCGGATTGAAATTGACAGTTTGTGAAGATGCAATTTTCTGCGGCTGTATTCGCAAAATGTTTGTCGCCGCCTGCGAGAGAACCCATTGCGGCTCCATCGTAAATTGAGTGGTATTCGCAGACGGCACCTGCTGCGCTACAACAAGATAATACAACGTATCGCTTCCCGTTAATTCAATTTGCTGCGACCATGCGTTGCCTTGATAATTCGATACCGTTATAGGCGCCTGCCATGCACCCGACGCCGCTTTTAAATAAATATTGATTGGAGCGCTTTTCCCCGCTCCAGTTCCTGTAAGCGTGAATATTCGAGCAACGTATTGGGAGGTATCCGTAGAAGGACCTTCATATTGCGACGCCTGATTTGGAACGATATTTGGAGTGGATGAAACATGACCATCCCACCGCACACGACCTGCCCCACCGGTGCCGCCATTTTGAACAGCAATAGTTACATTAGGATTCAACGGAGTTGCAATGCCTCCTTTTCCGCCATTTACTAGAATAGAATCTGCGGTTAAAGACAACTTTGACATCAGAAGAATGCCCCCTCCTGCACCCCCACCACCAGCTCCGCTGTAATCTCTTATATTCTGCTTTGTTACGTTACCTCCATCAGCTCCAACGGCACTAATGTTTCCAAAGATTGTCGAACGTAATCCATAGAGCACAATTGCACCGCCCCCCCCACCACCATTGCCGGCAACTCCAAAATATGGGTTACCACCCGCACCACCGGAACCTCCGCAAAATGGGACATTCATGTTGTTCCCACACGTATTACCACCGCCACTCGTTGTTGACGTTCCTATCGTCGCGTTCCCACCGCCACCGCCACCGAAAGCCGTCGTATCGCCGTATACCCCAACATTACTCTCATCGGCTCCACTGCCACCACCATACCCACCAATAGTATTGTTGAGAATTCCAGCAATGGTATATCCTCCTTGTCCACTTTTTCCAAATGGGAATCCCGATCCGCCACCGGTACCTTGTGTGCCGGCAGATGGAAACCACTGACGAATATCGTATGTAGATGCCCCGGGGGCATCTTCTCCACCATGCATCCCATTAAGACTAACTCCGCCTTGAGCACTGTCTATTTGTCCGTATCCTCCAGTACCTTCTCCACCCCATTGTCCACCTCCTTCTCCCCCGCAGTATCCACCACCGCCACTTGTATAATTCCCAAGGAAGGGAGGATGCCAAGCGTCATTATATATTCCGCCACCACCGCCGCCGCCGGGACCGCCTTGGGTGGAATCTCCGTTCACGGAAATTGTAGCGCTCGCTGCGATTATAATAGCGCCTTTCGATAAAATGACAGCGGGCAAGTATCCTTGATTTCCGGGCGTTATCGGATCACAATCGGAGGTGTCAATGGTGTACATGGCTGTGCCATTCAAAACCAAACTGTCCACAATCATCGCGCCTCGCCGAGAACGCAAACCCCACGCGCCGCCTGAACCAATTGCGCCGGGAATGTTTCTATTGATGCCGGGCCACGGCTGGACTATGTAAAACGTATCTATCGTTGATAGGTTTCCGTTTGCTTTAACCTGAATGGGAACGCGCCATTGTTGACTCAAATTCTGCCAATCATAATCATTCGGTTGCAAACCGGGACGTACAAATAATTGCGTGGAGATCATCTTTCCATTCTGGCTCACAACAACGGGACCAATTACAATTTTACTCGTGTCGGCTGGGTTAGCGCACACAACACGTACGGCATCGCTTATATTATTCATATAAATACCGTCGGTTCCAAAGTTTCCATCTTGGTTGTACGGTCCGATAATCTCAACATATGTATTGAAATCCGGCGTGCCGATATCGGGGATGAGATACGCAATTTGCGGTGTCGAGTCGGTGGAAGTGAGTGTCCAATTCAAAATATCGTGATTTTCAGATTCCAAGCCGGTTGCGGCTGTAAATCCCACCCACGCGGAACCGGTATTGTCCAAAATATTACCGCCGTTGACAACCACGCCGTTGTGGTTCGTGTAATTGATGTTTGTCAGATCAACCGGCTCGGAGAGTAACGGAGCGTTTAATTCGTTTGGGTCATCCATGAATACCCGGAGCGTTCCCGGTATAACATCGTAATCAATATTCACAGTATGAATATTGCCATCCTTCATCGTGATAATTGGGATTGCCGCTGCGCCGATAGTGGCAGAGTAATGATCGGCGCTGTTAGCGGCAGTACCCAATGAATTAACGCTGACGTGATTATCGTTCGTGTCATTCACAGGCGTTCCGACGTTTTGGTGCGTATCGAACTCGATGGAAATACAATTGGGAATATTAACATATCCAATTCCACCACCCCCGTTGCCAATACTACATGTAGAAGACTCATTCTGAAGGGTAAAGGAGAAGCCATCTCCGCCATTCCCAACAGTGTCGGTAATTTGGAACTGGAACTGTGTTTGAAAACCCTTCCGAATAAACTGTTTTGTCGAAAACCATGCGAATCCTGATTGTTCATTTGGGGAAACTGTCAGTCGCAAAACATTATTGCCTACGGAATTGACAATGGATATGGCGCCAATGAGATTCAATCCTGGGATTTGACTCCCGCCATTCGTATTGAAATCAGGATAGTTTATTTGCGCCATTGCCGAGACATTCAGCAGAAGCAGAAAAATAACCATCCGGGAAGTGAATGAGGAATGCTCAAAAGTAAAATTCAACGCCGTTTGAGAAATAGAGGGAAGGTTGTTTACAAGTTTCATTGGACAGTCTTCATTCATAAAGGAATAAGTCTTTAAGGCTCAATTTACAATCACCATCGGTTTTGTTTGTGTAGTTCGGTTTGCCGATAAGCGCTAATAGTACACACACTCGGGAATATCTGAAGAGTTGGTAGTGAATGAATATACGAAAGCGTACATTTATCCAGCGTTAATTCCAGAACATCGCTTCCAAACGGCGAGTGAGCTAAACATGCAAAGCGTCACCCTCAGAAAGAGACTATTTCACCGAGTATGCCACCAATTCCGAGTAGGTATCAAGGTATGTATTCAGAACTGTTCCTTCGGATTCTATCACTAAGGTATTAGTCTGGATTGGGCCAACGCCAGCAGCATACCAATTTTGTTCAGACCCCTAAATCGCCAAATGAAACACCTGCCGTTATCAAATAATTCAAATGCGACGTATCCTTGTAACTCACCGCGGTGAATGCACCGACAGGCACAGAAACATTTGAAGGACCGAGAAACGTTTGAGTGAGTGAATCCGAGTGTGTCGCATCGAATTGCTGGGTATAATTAATAGATGAACCAACGGTAGTATTGCTGAATTCCGCAATCAGAATCCACCCCAAGTTTGGCGTTAAGCCTATACTGTCGGAGCCCCACATATTGCTTTGCGCATGATGAATTCCTTTCGTGAACATTAATATTATTTCAAACTACTTCTTCTCCCTTCAGCCCGCCCTCTCCGAAAAGAAGAGTGGGCGGGAAATGGGAGATGCGCTTAACACAGGATTGCTCGCGGTTTACTTTACAACCATCATCGTCTTTGTTTGCACGATGCCGTCTGATATTAAGCGGTAGTAGTACACACCTTCAGGAAGATTAGATGCGTCGAAATTGAATGAATACACGCCAGCGTCCATTGTACCGTGCGCCACGTCTGAAATCTCGTTGCCGAGTTCGTTATAGACTTGAAGCGAAACGTTTTGCATGCGCGGAAGAGAAAACGAAATTTCCGTCGTGGAAGCGAAGGGATTGGGATAGTTCTGCGAAAGAATGTTGTCGTTTGCGAGAATACCAGTATTCTCCGCAACCGCGGTAGATTTTGGCGTGTACTCCGCCAATCCGTTTTGCGTGCCGAAACATATTACGTTCGTAAGCAGTAAGCCGTTCTTAGCCCGCTCCCAGGCGATAGCGTTAACGGTATCATTCGGCAGCATGCCGTTCGTATTGAGCATGGTGAATTTCGTCCATGCGCTTCCATTCCATACTGCAGCGCCTTGATCGGTGCCAATCCAAACATTCCCAGTTGGATCTACTGTGATACAGTAAATATTATCGCTGATGAATGAGGCGAGTGTCTCCACCGACCAGGCATTTATGACCGTGTTCGTTGTGGGGTTGTATTCATACACTCCACCACCCGATGTCCCCGCCCAGATGTTTCCCTTCAAATCAATGGCAATCGCTTGAACGTTATCTTGTGGAATCTGAGCATTCGAGGCGTTGTCGTATAATATACCGACACCCGTTGCAATATTCATTTTCACTAAGCCATCGTCTTGTCCGAACCCTACCCAGATATTCCCATTATTATCTGCTGCTAACGCATCCGGGTCGTTATCGGGGAAATTCGTCGTCGGCTGTGAGGACAAATAAAAAAGCGACGAGCCAGCCGCTGTCAACTCGCTCAAATTATTATCCGTGGCGAACCACATATTTCCGCTGTTATCTGATGTTACGGCATACACCTGATTGGCATTATTGTCAACGTAGTTATTCGGATTTGTCCAAGTCGATCCATTCCATTGAAACAATCCCCCATACGCTTGGAACTCAGATCCAGCCCATACGCTGCCTTTATTATAGTATAAAGCACCGACGCTTGACGGCAGTTGACTTCCGCCGCCCGCGGGGTTAAGAAAGTTATCCCATTGCATGGTCCACGTTGTTGTCCCGTTAAACGTTACGACGCCGCTGTCTTGCATTCCAAGCCACGCGTTGCCGCTTGCATCAAATGCAATGGAATACACTGTTGCCTCACCGTTCGAGTTCGGTATCTGTGAATTTGTCGTTGTATAGGTTACCCACGATTGAGCCTTCGCAGACGCCGTTATGCAAAGCACCCCAGCAACAAGAAGTTTGAAAAAATAGTTCATTTATGTGTCCTTATAATAATATGAAAGTGTGTTATTGTTGATTAAAACCGTTTATTTTACAACCATCATTGGTTTCGTTTGCGCGACGCCATTTGCCATGAGGCGATAATAGTAAATACCAGCGGGCAGGTTAGCAGCGTCGAAATTGAATGTATGCGCGCCTTCGCTTATTTCACCATCCGCCAAGTCCGCAACCTCACTGCCAAGCGAATTATACACACGTAGTGTAACGTTCTGTGAACGGGGTAGAGAAAACGAAATTGCCGTTGATGCGTCAAAAGGGTTGGGGAAGTTCTGATTCAATTGGTCTAGATCGAGTTGAACATCAGCCGATTCTTCAACAACACCAGAACCATTGGATGGCGTTTTACATACAACAACACCTGACTCCGCATTAACGCATATTATTAACGATGCATCGGATGTTGAATATAATATAGTCCAGCCAAGAGAATCCACAGTTTCCAAAGTAGTACCATCATAAGTAGTATCTCCTATATCGTCGAGGATATTCATTGTGATGCTCGTATTCAGCCCATTTGTTAGAAAAAAAACGCTTCCTCCCGCTCCGTCCGCAATTTTTAGCGCCGCGTCGCTATTTATCCATGACCTAGTAGTGAGTAATGTACCAGGGTTTTTAGGAAAATTAGGTATATAGGTCGTGGATAGAAAAGGCACTGGCATACAACCCGGTAAACCACATAGACATTCGACATTATATACTAAGTTATTCGAAACAGAGTAAAATTCATACGTCCACCCATTACTTAAACCATCCGAACCATTTAGGAAAGCTAAATCCGTGACAGGTTCAAAGGAAGCAATTTCAATCAAAACTGCATCTGAGGCAACAGCAGTTACCGTGGCTGTCGCCGCAGAAATTCCATCCTTTGCAAGGAATTGGGCATGGGCAGAGGTTATCCCAATAAAGAAAATTGCAAGCAGAAAGTATCGTTGTTTCATCGTTGTTATCCAAATAATAAAATGTGAATTATGACGTTGCGATTTGAAAGTTTATCGAAACAACAACGTGATCAATGCCACGCGTAACCCAAGTTCCCGCCTAATCCAAAATCGCTGAAACCTGCGAACCCGCTTGGCGACGCGACGGGTATCCATATTGTTATCTCCGGTTCGACGAACCAGCCACCGCCGAAGACCCATTTATACGCGGCGCTGCCGCCGATTTGGAACGACACACCGCCGTTGTACGGATTCAGATTGGCGCCTGTCGCAGGATCAATAATTGAAGGTCCCGACCACTTCCAGAATCCAATGCTCGCAACAGGTCCTACGCTAAAACCTTCCAGCATCGGTTTATTATTCCATTTCGTTACACTTGAAACATCGAGATACCAGCGGTACGAGGCGCCTATCCCAAACGCCGCCCAATACCCGGCGTCAATATCCCAATAACTTCCGAACACGACGAGACTGTTGTTCTTTGAAAGTTTAAACTCATACGACGCATCGAATAAACCGAAGATCAAACTTATCGGATTAAGGGAGATTGCCGACGTAAAGGCTGCGCCGGTATCAGGCGGCGCCGTTTGTGTCTGAGACGTCTGCGCCTGCGTTGTTTGCGCCGAGGCAGAAGCAAGCATGGCGAAAGAAAGAACGAATACCGCCAACGCGGCGTAGATGAGATTTTTCATATTTTGTTTGTATTGTTAACTGAAGATGAATGAATAAATATTAAAGAAACGACTCACG
>Ga0206853_1013_pt1 | contig 50961 bp, 50 predicted proteins | sample Alteio_BWOrgCont_52_FD_152859 | JGI IMG/M metagenome (GOLD analysis project Ga0206853, IMG submission 152859) | Enriched cells from forest soil in Barre Woods Harvard Forest LTER site, Petersham, Massachusetts, United States -... | ecosystem: Environmental > Terrestrial > Soil > Temperate forest >... | reverse complement strand
GAAAACGTCGCCAGCAATGTTTTTACATAACAACGCTACAAAGTAATTACTTTCTAAACGAAGCGCCTCTGCAATAGAATTATCGGAAATTAAAGAAAAATACTTTTTGATTTTATTTATAACGTCGTCGGTAGATACCCTTATTGGTGAATTCTCTATACTAGACATCACTATCTTTCTTTCCTCCAAAGATTTTAAAAAAGATACTGGACTAATAGAATAAAATTCATTGCCGGCCCGAGCAAAAACATCGACATCTACAGCAGTTCTATCGCTTATATTCGTGATCGTAATTACATGTATTTTTGCTTTTACTGTTTCAATGTTTACCCGAAAAACGACTTGCCTTTGGGTATGTTCAAGTTGCATAGCACGCTTGTTTTGCTCAGAAAGATTTTCATATTGACTGCGGGAGATATTCATTTGCTTCTCTGCAATTTCCCTTTGTTTGGCAGTTTCTTTGGCGATCCTATATGTTAGCCAAGTATATACTGCAACAACTACAAAAACCGCCAATTGTATGATTTCGCTCCATCCAAAGTCGCTCTTCCACGTAGATCGCGATATCTGCATACAATAATTATTCAGGCTATCTTTGCTTGATGCTGAAAAATATCGCATTCTGGAAAGATACATCTCATGGTTTAGAAATTTATCGTGTTGAGGTAATTCCTCCGGAAGGTGACATTGCCGAAGCGACGTGTAAGGCGGCGCTCATAGCAATCCTTCATGATATGAAAAGAAACGTAATTTAAAAATTCGTAACCATGTTCACCGAATCCGAACTCAAACAAGTCGAACAAATCAAATCCCGCTACCCTGAGCCGAAAGCGGCGCTGATGCCGGTGCTGTGGATGGCGCAGGAAAAACTCGGATGGATTTCCACGGAAACGATGAAGTACGTTGCCCAGCTGCTCAATCTGGAGCCTGCGCACGTGATGGGAGTCGTTTCGTTTTACTCGATGTATTTCGATAAGCCGATGGGGCGGCATCATATTCAGGTGTGTACGAACGTTTCGTGCATGTTGCGCGGCGGCGATGAGATTTATAAAAGCGTGTGCGGGATGCTCGGATTGGGAAACAAAGAACGTTCCGCGGATGGAAAATTTTCCATTGAAGAAGTCGAATGCATGGGCGCGTGCGGCGGCGCCCCGATGATTGCGGTAAACGAGGAGTATCACGAGAACATGACTCCGACAGCTGCAGGCGCGTTGTTGTCGTCATTGAAATAAATAGCCGTAGCGCCCCATGCGTGTTCTAATTTCCGGGGCTTGTCTTTTGTGTGTTGCGATTTCGCTTATCGCGTGTTCAACGTCCAATCATATTCCGCACGAACGTTGGGCGATAACCGCCGCCGACAGCGGCGGCATAACGGGAATGGAAAACGGGTTCACGATGATCGAATCGGGCGGCGTATTTCTCTGGAGCGGATTGCGCGGCACTGAAGAAACACATACCCGGCTTGGCGAGATTTCACGAGAACTGGCGCAGTATATGGAAGACTCGATTGCGGTAAATCTCCGCGAATCTTCTGCGGAATATGCAGATATGCCCGACACCGGTTTTCAGCATATCCATTATTTAGAGTTAGAAGTCGGCGGAATACGCACAAGGGCTACGTGGGGAACAGTTAAGCATCCTCAACCGCCGACACGGTTGAAATTCTGGTACGAAAATTTTGTTCGCGCCTGCGAACGAATGGAATAAACATGAAACTGATTTTACCCGACATACCCAATTACCACCAGATAGCCGTGTACGAACAACATGGCGGTTACGGCGCGTTGCGCTCTGCATTGCGTCTGCAACCTGCGGAAGTAACCGATATTGTGAAGAAATCCGGATTACGCGGACGAGGCGGTGCGTGCTTCCCCACCGGCTTGAAGTGGACGTTCATGCCGAAAGACAACGCAAAGCCGAAATATTTATGCGTCAATGGCGATGAATCGGAACCGGGCTCGTTCAAGGACAGGCAAATTTTCGAGTTCAATCCCCATGGGTTGATTGAAGGGACGCTCATTGCCTGTTATGCAATGGGAATCAACAAAGCATATATATACATTCGCGGGGAATACCATTCATGGATACGTATGCAGCAAAAGGCGCTGGACGATGCGTATGCCAACGGGTACATCGGCAAGAAAATGAAATCCACGTTCGGCACGGATTACTCCGTCGAGATTATCATCCATAAAGGCGCGGGCGCATACATCTGCGGCGAAGAAAGCGCACTCATGAACTCCCTGCAAGGCGACCGCGGGTATCCGCGCTTGAAGCCGCCGTTCCCTGCCGCGTACGGCGTATGGGGAATGCCGACGACCATCAACAACATCGAGACGCTTGCGAATGTGCCGGTTATCCTTAATATGGGCGCGGAAGAATACGCGAAAATCGGCGCACCGAAACATCCGGGAACGCTGCTCTTTGGATTGAGCGGGCACGTCAACAAACCGGGAGTCTATGAACTGCCTTCGGGCGTGCTGTTGACGGATTTAATCGAGAATTATGGCGGCGGGGTTCCGGGAGGAAAGAAAATCAAAACCGTCATACCGGGAGGCTCTTCGATGCCTCCGCTCCGCGGCGATGAAATTGCCGGCGTGAGAATGGACGCCGATAGTCTGAAAGCGGTCGGCACATCTATCGGCACCGGCGGCGTGATGGTGATGGATGAGGACACCGATCTCGTTAAAATTTTATTGCGCATTGCACGGTTTTATCATCACGAATCGTGCGGACAATGCACCCCCTGCCGCGAGGGATGCGGCTGGATGGAAAAGATATTGCGCCGCCTCAACGACGGCAATGCAACGAAGCACGACGTTGACCTTCTGTACGACGTGGCGAACAACATCGAAGGCAACACCATTTGCGCGCTTGGCGAAGCGGCGGCATGGCCCGTGAAAGGGTTCATCAAAAAGTTCAGAGACGAATTCGAGGCGCGGGTACAGCCAAGCATCACGGCGCCGCCCAAGAACCTCGTCCATTCCCTCCGCCCGGCATACGGCGAAGTGAAGGCGTGAGTTTCGTTTTCTTTGTAAGAATCAATACCGTATATTTGCGTCTCCGAAACACAATTGTTGCGAGTTTACTGTTTTAAAACACAATTGATACATGAAAACAGCTGCCATTTTTCCGCCGGTTCAATGCCCTAATTTCCTTGATTGCATGGAGACGCAGGCATGAACGCACAATACCTAAAAATTCTCATCTTCCTGATTCTCGGCGTCGTTTTCACGGCGGGGGGAATCCTTACGAATTTCATCATCCAGCCGAAAAACCCCACCAAAGAAAAACAAATGACGTACGAGTGCGGCGAGGACCCCATCGGCGGCGCATGGGTTAAATTCAACGTCCGCTTTTTCGTCATCGCATTAATTTTTGTTCTCTTCGACGTCGAAATCGTTTTCCTGTTCCCCTGGGCACTCGTCCTGAAAGACATGGGCGTCTATGCGTTTGGGGAAATGGGCGTGTTTATACTTATCCTTCTCGTTGGATTTGCATACGTGTGGGTGAAGGGCGATTTGAACTGGCAGCGTCCCGCGCCGGTGGTGCCGAAATTGGAGGATTTGGTTTCGATGCAAAAGCCCGTATTGCACCCCGCTCCGGCGCCCGCGACTGCTCCGCAGACGGAGCCGGTTGCAGAACCTGCGGTTGCGTGATTGCCCGCACGTTGATCTTTTCAAGCGAATGCTGCAAGGGAAGATATTCCTTTTCGTCGGAGTCATTGCGAGGAGCATAGGGACGAAGCAATCCTTTCTGCTCTCCATCTTAGGAACAAGTTGGCATCGTGAGGGGGAAAAGATTGCTTCGTCATAAGCCTTTTACTGATTCCTCGCAATGACTTTAAAAAGACTTTAAGCGATAGAATAAAACAGTTCATTGAGACTTTATACTTAGTAATATTTTGACAATAGACTTTATAACCTCATGGGTTTATTAAGCAAGCTTGATATTGACAATCAATTTGAAACGGGCAACGTGCTGATCACGTCCGCCGACGCTCTCTTCAATTGGGCGCGGTTGTGCTCATTGTGGCAGATGGGATTCGGTTTGGCATGCTGTGCTATCGAGATGATGGCGGCAAGCGCCTCCCATTACGATATCATGCGGTTCGGCGTTATCCCGCGCAACAGCCCCCGCCAAAGCGACGTTCTCATCGTTTCGGGGACAGTAACATTAAAAATGGCGCTCCGCGTCAAACGCCTGTACGAACAGATGGCGGAACCGAAATATGTGATCTCGATGGGTTCATGCTCCAATTGCGGCGGACCGTATTGGGAACACGGCTATCACGTATTGAAAGGCGTTGACCGCGTGATACCGGTGGACGTATATGTTCCCGGATGCCCTCCGCGACCCGAAGCGCTGTTGGAAGGGCTTATTAAACTACAAGATACGATCCGCACGCAAAGTATGGCAAAAAAGTTAGCGTAAGCCCAAATTTTGTCGCATTTTCCAAGCATATTTGTTAACGTTTAATGACGCTGCCTGAGATTTACGAAACCCTTCGCGTGAATTTTTCCGATGCCATTCGCGAATTCAAGCCCGATACTCCCGGTACCCCGTTTATTGTTGTGGACGCCGCATATCTTAAGGACGTATGCCTGTTCCTGCGCGACGAGCCGGAACTGAAATTCGATTCCCTTATGTGCCTGAGCGGTGTGGATTATGGCAACAAGACGCTCGGCACAACGTATCACCTCAATTCTACGACGCATCATCATACATGCGCGCTTAAGGTCATCGTCCCAATCGAGAAACCGGAAGTGCCGACCGTTTCCGACGTGTGGGGACATGCCAATTGGGAAGAGCGCGAAGCCTACGACATGGTGGGCATAACGTTTACAGGACATCCGGACATGCGGCGCATCCTCTGCCCCTACGATTGGGAAGGGCATCCGCTTCGCAAGGATTACAAGGTGCAGGAATATTATCACGGCATGAAAGTGCCTTATTAAATGAGCAATCTCCCGGTTGATTTATTAGACCTGAAGAAAGTCCCCTCTATCGAGGAGGAACGGCTACGCACCGACAATATGGTGCTGAATTTCGGTCCGCAGCATCCTTCCACCCACGGAGTGCTTCGGCTTGAGGTCGTACTCGACGGCGAAATGGTTGTGGACGTGATACCGCACCTCGGGTATCTTCACCGTTGTTTTGAAAAACACGCGGAAGCGTTGACATATCCACAGGTGATTCCCTACACCGACAGGATGGACTACCTTGCCTCAATGGGAAATAATTTCGGCTATGCCCTTGCCGTCGAGCGGCTCTGCAAAATCGAAGTTTCGGAATACGTCGAATACATCCGCGTCATTATGGCGGAGTTGCAGCGCATCGCTTCGCATTTGGTTGCTGTCGGGACATACGGATTGGATCTCGGCGCATTCACTCCTTTCCTCTATTGCTTCCGCGACCGCGAACATATCCTTGAATTGTTTGAAATGACGTGCGGCGCGCGGCTTCTCTACAATTATATATGGGTTGGCGGGCTTTCGCACGACGTACCGAATGAATTCGTTCCCAAATGCAGGGAGTTCTTGAAATTATCCCGAAAGACGCACAAGGAAGTCAACGACCTGTTGACGTACAATAAAATTTTTATCGAACGCACAGCAAACGTCGGCGTATTGCCGGCTGATGTGGCGATTAATCTCGGCGCCAGCGGTCCTATGCTCCGCGCCAGCGGCGTGAAATGGGATTTGCGGCGCGACGATCCTTATTCCGTTTATAACAAGTTCCAATTCGAGATTCCCGTCGGCAAAGGCTGGCAAGGCACCGTAGGCGATTGCTTCGACCGGCATTTTGTGCGCATGTTGGAGTGGGAACAAAGCTTGAATATCCTTGAACAAGCGTTGGACTCACTGCCGGTGCGCGCGGACGTGCAGGCTGCCGTCCCCAAACGCATCAAAACCTCGGCGGGAGAAATATACTCACGCATCGAAAATCCACGAGGCGAATTGGGATATTATATTATTTCAACGACCGGCGCGAATCCGTTCCGGTGCAAAGTGCGCGCCCCTGCATTCGTGAACCTCTCCATCCTTCCCGCAATCTCGAAAGGGTATCTCGTCGCCGATCTCATCGCAATCCTCGGCTCCGTTGATATCGTACTGGGCGAGGTGGACAGATGAGAACGGCAGTCCTTTCTGTTGGAATAACCGCATGTTGCGTGTTCGCTGCTTGCAATAGAAGCAACGGACCGGTGAACTCTTCATCAAATAATAATACCTCTGTGTTCACGACGTTTCATGTAGGCCAGGAAAACGTGTATAAGCAGTGGGCGCTGCTTTTCGGCTCCGGCGCTAAAGACGCAACAAGTCTGCAATATGTACATGAGAAGATAGTGAGCACGTATATTGACACCGTGTATGGGAATCTGGATACAGTTTTTGTTGGGTTGGATACGGTATTCGATGCAACAAATACATACGCAATTCAATATGGCGGTCCGGCAAATTCCATCTTGTATGCTTTCGACAATACGTCGATATACTATTATGGACTTCCTGAACATGTTGTGTATGCTCTTACCAACGTCTCCTCGTCCGGGGCATTCGCCGCCCTTCTTCCCTCCAAATGGAATCGTATTGTTGGTAAAGAGAGCGCTTCATGGGTTACAGATACAACAATGGTCACATTATCGCCGACTTCCCCTTCGACGATTATAGAAAATTTGAATGGAACAGACGTCGGCGATACAAACCTTACGATAAATGGCACCACATACAAATCCGATCATGCCCATCATACCGGGCTGATAAAGTTAGATTCTGTAACAACCCTGTATGGGAGCATGCCATTATCTCTTGATGTCTATATGCCATACTCTCTTGGTGCTATCGGAAAAATAATTATTGCGCCTGAATTTTTCAATGCATTAGACGGCAGTTCATCCCAATACAATGGCGTTGAACGCGATTTGTTCTCGATTTCTTATTAGATGAACCCAAACTCATTGCAAAACTGGCTTACGCAACTCGTCGGAGATAATCCGATTCCGGTTGTTGTTGTCTGCGCGTTGCCGTTAGTATTCATTCTGCTTTACTCGCTCGTTGCGATTCTTGGCGAGATGAAGATTTCATCATGGCTTCAGGATCGCGTCGGTCCTATGCGCACGGGCTGGAAAGGCACCCTGCAGCCGCTTGCAGACGTGCTGAAACTTATGCAGAAAGAAGACACGACGCCCGGCAATGCGGATAAGTTATACTACAACTTGGCGCCGTATCTTGCGTTCATTGCGGCGTATGCAGCGTTCGCCGCGCTGCCCTTCTCAGCGGCATATATGGGCGCATCGCTGAACGTTGGTGTATTCTACATCGTCGCCATTTCCTCGCTCGGCGTCGCTGCAATACTTATGGCGGGCTGGTCGTCGGATAACAAGTTCTCTATGTACGGCGCGGTTCGCAGCGTTTCGCAGATTATCTCGTATGAAATTCCGGCGGGATTGGCGATACTCTGCATCGTCATGATTGCGGGTTCGCTCGATTTGAATCAGATTTCCGCGGCACAGGCTGGCGGCATCCAAAATTGGTACATCTTCGGCGGTCCGTTCCCCTGGGCAAAACGGCTTGCGCTGCTGCCTGTGATGATCGTGTTATTTGTCATTTATTACATTACGTCATTGGCGGAGACCAACCGTACACCGTTTGATATCGCCGAAGGCGAATCGGAATTGGTCGCGGGATACCATACCGAATATTCGGCGATGAAGTTTGCAATGTTTTTCATGGCGGAATACGCCAACATGTTTGTCGTTTCGGCCATTGCCGCAACGCTGTTTTTTGGGGGCTGGCAAAGCCCGTTTGGTCATTTCCTTGACGGTCCGTTATGGGGCGCAATATGGTTCATCCTGAAAGGATGCCTCTTTGTGGCGGTGCAGATTTGGCTCCGGTGGACGCTTCCCCGCCTTCGCGTTGATCAATTGATGGCGCTGTGTTGGAAAGTGCTGCTCCCATTCACATTGGCGTGCGTTATTGCAACGGCAGGTATCATTGTCTGGTTGCCATAGCCGCTACAAAACGATAGCTCCAATTGCAATGTTTCGCAGCATTGGCGCGCATAATATATTTTTGAGAGATTTTCCGTTAATGTTTGATACGTATATATTATTATGACTTCAGCAAGCAAATATTTCGGCGGCGTCTGGTCGGGCGTGTGGACGGTTCTCGTCGGGATGCGCATTACGCTCAGCCATCTTCTGACGAAAAAAGTTACGCGGCAATACCCAAGCGTGCGTTATCAATTGCCGGAGCGCGTGCGCAACCGCCTTTACGTGAATATGGACGATTGCATCGGCTGCGACCAATGTTCCCGCGCATGCCCCGTGGATTGTATCAAGATCGAAACGGCAAAGATGATGCCCGGCGAAAATTTGGGCGTTACCAGCGATGGCAGAAAGAAAGCGCTCTGGGTAACAAAATTCGATATTGACATCGCCAAATGCTGCTATTGCTCGCTATGCGTTTGGCCATGCCCAACGGAGTGCATCTATATGACGGACGTGTATGAATTTTCCGAGACGGAACGCAATAATCTCATCTATGAATACGTGACGCTCTCGCCTGAAGAAATTACGATGCACAAGGATAACGCCGAAAAAGCAGCCGCAGAGGCGGCGGCAAAGAAGGCAGCGGCAGCCGCGGCGGCAAAAGCCGCGCCGAAACCGGCTGCACCGGCGGCGGCGAAACCCGCCGCAACGCCGACGGAGGCAGGGGGCAGTGCACAATGACTTTATTTGATATTATTTTTTACGCGTTTGCAATTCTTACCGTCGTTTCGGCATTCATCACCGTAACGAGCCGCAACATCATGCACGCCGCATTCGGCTTGATGTTTGCATTCTTCGGCGTTGCCACAATGTACATTTTATTGAATGCGGATTTCCTTGCCGTTACTCAAGTGCTTGTCTATATCGGCGGCATACTTGTTCTGCTGCTATTCGGCGTGATGTTGACAAACAAGGCGACGAAAGTAGATATCAAGACGGGAACACTGGGCACGCTTCCAGCGGCGGTTATCATAGCGGCTTTGGCGGGAACCATGTTCGGCTATTTCTGGAATACGCAGTGGTACAATGGCGGTCAAAAACAGCCGATTGAATCAACTGCGAAAACTCTTGGGCAATTGTTAATGACAGATTTCTTGCTCCCATTTGAAATCGCATCCATCGTCCTCCTTGTCGCTATCATTGGAGCGGCGATAATCGCCCGTAAAGAGCCGGCGCCAAAGGCGTAAATATTAGATTTTTTCATAACTCATAATTTAGAATTTATAACTCAATGTCCGTTGGTTTACCGCACTTCCTCATATTGGGCGCAATTTTATTTTGTCTTGGACTCTATGGCATCGTTACGCGCAAGAACGCGGTTTTGGTGCTCATGGGAGTTGAACTCGTTTTAAACGCGGCGAACATCAATTTTATCGCGTTTACTAAATACGGCGGCGTCACGCTCGCCGGGCAGGCTGTCGCGATTTTTGTGATTATCCTTGCCGCTTGCGAAGCGGCGGTTGCGCTTGCAATTGTGATAAACATTTTCAAAGTGTTCAATACCGTAAACGTGGACGAGATTGACGCGCTACGGGATTAATAAGCCATTGAGGAGTAAAGAGAAGGATTGCTTCGTCGCTTCGCTCCTCGCAATGACCCGCTCGATTATCAGTTTTATTAATAAGGTAAATCCTTAAAATTACGTAAATCAAGGTTTAATTTTTTCATGTCAGACAATTTACTCACTCAGCTTGCGATTGCGATTTTCGCGCTTCCGGTGCTGTCGTATTTGGCGCTGATTTCTATCGGCAAGAAATTGCCTCGCGGAGGCGATTTGCTTGGGACGTCGCTCGTGGTTATCGGGCTGGTGTTCGCACTCGTCATCGCTTTTTTCAAGTTGGGCACGCCGGGGAAAATAGATGCGTCATTCCAATGGATTGATCTTGGCATCGTTCCCGGTTTGGGGCATACGACGGTTGATCTCGGCATCATGATTGACAGTTACACCGCCGTGATGCTTGTGGTTGTGATGCTTATCAGCTCGCTGGTGCATGTGTTTTCGACGAAGTACATGGAAGGCGACATCAGATACCGCCGGTATTTTGCGTATTTAGGGCTGTTCACGTTTTCCATGCTTGGCATCGTGCTGACGAATACGCTCCTGATGATGTATATCTTTTGGGAACTCGTCGGCTTAAGTTCATACTTGCTCATCGGATTTTGGTATGAGAAACCGATGCCGCAATATGCTTCCCAGAAGGCGTTCATCACCAATCGTATCGGCGACGCCGGGATGTGGATAGGAATACTCATGCTGCTGCTTGCGTATCATACGACAAAATTCGACACGATTTATGCGAACGTTGCAAGCGGCATCCTTCCCTTCAACAGCGCGTGGTGGTTAACTGTCGCGGGCTGTCTTCTTTTCTGCGGCGCAATCGGTAAATCTGCGCAATTCCCGCTGCATGTATGGCTGCCGGACGCTATGGAAGGTCCTACCCCCGTCAGCGCTCTTATCCATGCCGCCACGATGGTCGCAGCGGGCGTTTATCTGACGGCGCGTATCTTCCCCATTCTCACGGACGGCTCGATGCTTTTCGTGGAGTGCATTGGCTGCGCAACAGCTCTCATCGGCGCAACAATCGCACTCGTGCAAAACGACATCAAAAAAGTATTGGCGTATTCGACAATAAGCCAGCTTGGATATATGATTATGGCTATGGGAGTCGGCGCGGTGGGCGCCGGATTCTTCCATCTTTGTACGCATGCAATGTTCAAAGCATGTCTCTTCCTCGGGAGCGGCTCTGTGATTCACGCAATGCACCATTCGCTGCATCACTCGCACGATCATGCGACCGACCCGCAGGACATGCGGAACATGGGCGGGCTTGGCGCAAAGATGAAAATTACGTCAACGACATTTCTTATCGCCTGCCTTGCTATATCCGGCGTGCCGCTATTTTCAGGATTTATGAGCAAGGATGAAATCCTCGGGAATGCGCTAGCTTATGGCACGCTCCGCGGCGGCATAGCGGAACTTCTTCCGTGGATTGGGTTCCTCGTTGCGGGTTTGACGGCGTTCTATATGTTCCGGCTTTGGATTAATATTTTCAAAGGCGAATCCAAGCGACCGGAAATCTTTAAACATATTAAAGAATCGCCGTTTGCGATGACGATGCCACTTATCGTACTTGCTACGCTCTCATTTTTCTTTTTCTTCGGGGCAAACCCAATTTCACCTGCGGATTCTTGGTTTTTGACAAGCTGGGGAATACATACGCCTGTCAACGTCGTTCCGCTCTCCGCGCAGCCCCCGATAGGCGAACAATTTCCGGACAAGCCTGCGAAGGAATTGACAACGGCGGATGTTACTTCGATTGGAAGCATCGTCCATGCGGAAGCCAACGCCGCAATGCCGGCAAGCGGCAAAGAGAACGTTATTCCGGATTCTCCCGCGCCATTCCAAGTTGCCGTTGAAGAACAGGCAAAGAGCATGAAATGGACAGGAATGGGAATTTCCATCGCACTTGCCGGATTGGGGATTCTTCTCGCATTCGGAACATATTTATGGGGATGGATAAATGCCGACGCGTGGATGAAACGCTTGAAGCCGATACATACATTCCTGTACAACAAGTGGTATTTCGATGTTCTTTATGAAAAGGTTTTCCCCGTTGCCTTCACATTGGTTTTTTCAAAAGGGCTAAATCTGTTTGACAAATACGTTATTGACGGAGGAGTGAACGGCTCTGCATGGGTCACAATCTTCCTATCCCGTTGGAGTGGGTGGTTCGATCATTATGTTGTTGACGTATTAGTGAACGCAACGGCGTGGATTACACAAGGTTTGGGTATCGCACTCCGCCTGCTGCAAACCGGCAGAGTGCAAACGTACCTTGCTTTCGTCGTGTTCGGCGTGCTGGTGATTTTCCTTTTCTTCCGGTAGTGGATTTTCCTTGTAATACCCCCTCTTAATCCCCCTTGCTAAGGTGGAGAAAGAGAATAGAAAAATTTTGCATTTAACATTAATAATTTAAAAAGTTCATGTTTCTCTCTGCGCTGATATTTCTCCCCATCGCCGCGATGGCGTTGATTCTGTTTATCCCAAAAGACAACGTCAAACTCCTTCGAACGCTGGCAGTCGTCGTTACGGGCTTGCAACTCGTCATTGCCCTGTACCTGTGGACGAATTTCAACGGCGGCATGAATGGCGTCAACGACCCGGGTTCATATCAATTCAAGGAACAGTATAAATGGATCCGGCTCGATGCGGGACCAATCCTCGGCAAAGTTGCAGTGGATTATTTCGTCGGTGTTGACGGCGTTTCGATGCCGATGATCCTTCTCACGACGCTCGTGTGTTTCGTCGCGGCATTTGCATCGTTCTCGATTACGAAGTCCGTCAAGGGATTTTTTGCCATGTTCCTCTTGCTGGACGCTGCGATGGTGGGCGTCTTCGTCTCGCTCGATTTCTTCCTCTTTTACCTGTTTTGGGAAATGATGCTCCTGCCGATGTATTTCCTTATCGGTATTTGGGGCGGACCCCGGCGGGAATACGCGGCAATCAAGTTCTTCCTCTATACGCTCTTCGGCTCAATCTTCATGCTGCTGGCGATGATCGGGTTGTATTTCAGCGTTTCGACAGGTCTTGACGCGAACGGATTGACGACCGCATTGAAGGACACGGTGAATCCACAAAATAACTGGCACGTCTTTAACATGCTGGCGATGATGAATCCCGCAAATTACGATATGGGGAGCATATTTTCCGGTATTGCAACTCAAGCGCGTACAATTGCGTTTGTCGCCCTCTTCATTGGATTCGCAATAAAGGTGCCGATGTTCCCATTCCACACATGGCTGCCGGACGCACACGTGGAAGCACCGACGGCTATCAGCGTCATTTTGGCGGGGGTGTTGTTGAAAATGGGTATATACGGTATGATTCGCATCTGCTTCTCGATTTTCCCCGATGTTGCGATGCTTCCCACTATTCTCAACCTCATAGCAGCGTTCGGTTTCATCAACATCGTGTATGGCGCGCTCGTCGCAATGGCGCAGACCGATATGAAAAAGCTTATCGCGTATTCTTCCGTGAGCCACATGGGTTATTGCCTGCTCGGTTTGGCGGCGGTGAATTCCATTGGTATTACGGGATGCGTCTTCCAAATGTTCAATCACGGCGTCATCACGAGCATGCTCTTTATGATTGTCGGCGTTGTGTATGACCGCGCGCACGTCCGCGGTGTGGATGATTTCGGTGGATTGTGGAACAAGATGCCCCGCTATACCGGTTTGGTAACGATTGCGTTCTTTGCCGCTATGGGGCTGCCCAGTCTAAGCGGCTTCGTCAGCGAGGCGTTCGTGTTCGTCGGTGCATTCCAAGGCGTCGTTGATATCCGTTTATGGACAATCCTTTCGACGCTCGGCATCATTTTAGGCGCGGCATATATGCTGTGGCTTTTCCAGCGCGTGTTCCTCGGAACGATGAAGGAAAAATGGGAGGGTGTGATGCCCGACGTGAATATGCGCGAGATGTTTGCGCTCAGCCTGCTCGCCGTCATCGTCATTTTCCTGGGTTGGTACCCCGCGCCAATGATCAACATGATGGCGACGTCCGTCAATCATTTTGTCGCATTTGTAACGGCGCATGCCGCAACAGCCGCGCCGACGGTTTCGTCACTAGTAAAATAATAGTGAACTATGCCTGTAAAAAAACAAAATTGGGTTATTCCGCTTGTCAGTTACGCTCTTCGGAACAAGGCGGAAAATAAACGTAATTTTTCGTTGGAATTTGAGGATCAAGATTTATCACGTCTGACGCTGACAGAGCGAAAAAACATATTTCTCAACCGGTTAGCAAGCCCGGGGGGGAAAATGATCTACAAGCGATACCTCGGTTCGCCTATTCGGTACGCCGGAGGGAAATCACTCGCTGTAGGACATATTATTAATCTCTTGCCCAAATCAGTGAAAAATATTGTTTCCCCTTTTATTGGTGGCGGATCTGTTGAGATTGCGTTAGCAAAAGAATTGGGACTTGAGGTAAAAGCATTCGATATTTTTAATGAATTGGTGAGCTACTGGCAGGTACAAATCAAACAGCCGCAAGCGCTCTTTGATAGATTATCGAAGATGGAACCGACACAGGAACTATACAATACGATAAAATGCGAATTGAAAGCGCATTGGAAAGGTGAGAAAAAATTACAACCATTTGAATTAGCTGTACATTACTACTTCAATCATAATCTTTCGTACGGTCCGGGCTTTTTGGGCTGGATGTCCAAAATATACAAGGATACACACAGGTATTACTTAATGCTGGAAAAGGTGAAAAACTTTTCAGCGGGGAATCTTTCTGTGAAATGCGCATCGTTTGAAAAAGTCATTCCAAAATATGGCGATTCGTTTCTTTACTGTGATCCTCCGTATTTTTTGGAAGGAGACAGCAAGATGTTCCGAGGGATTTATCCTCAGCGGAATTTCCCGATTCATCATAACGGATTCAAGCACGAAGGGCTGCGTGATTTGCTTCGCAGGCACAAAGGCGGGTTCATACTTTCGTATAATGATTGCTCAACGATTCGCGCGTGGTACGCCGATTGCGAAATCATAGATGTTTCATGGCAATATACGATGGGGCAGGGAGAAACGAGAATCGGTTTCAATCGCATAAATGAGAATAGAGACCATGTGAAGAAATCACATGAAATTCTGATTGTAAAACATGCCTGAACCTCTACAAAGAATCTATAAAAGAAAGGCAATGACCCATGAGAAAGCAAGTTATGTCAAATTGCAAGGACATAGAGACGCGAAAGAATTTGCACTCGCAATCGGTTTAACCGAAGATTATAATAATGATCTTCAAGCCAAAAAAGATGTTATTGATAAAAGCGGTGATTCGTATTCAGTGAAAAGCGGCGAAAAGAAATGGCAAATATTTTTATACGGAAAAACTCGATTTGAAAGCGACAATACTTTCAAGTCAATGAATGGAGTCGGACAATTATTGCTTGATTGCATCGAAAGTTTCCCTGAAAATTTTGAGGAGTATACTCAAAATAAGATTATTTATAAAAATAAGTTGCAAGTGCCTATGCTCCAATTATGTGAAAAACTAAAAGAGAAGTATAGGATAGCCGCATTTATTGAAAAAGGGATGTTCAATAGCGGCGAAGTAAATTATTTGGCAGTGAAGCATCAAAATAAATTTCATGTGTTTTGGTCAAAAGAAATTACGAAGTTGTTGTCTGATAATTTTGCAGTAGCTAATTCTCAAGCAAGACATTCAGGGCAAGTTGCAAACCAGAAAGTAGTTTTCAAAATCGATCAAACGTATGGTGAGATTGAAATGAGAAACGATAGTGAAATACATTATCGTGAAGTAAAATTCTGGTTAAGTAAAAAATTAATCGTGCCTTTTCTTTTTGTAAAAATACAAAAGCTGAAAGAGTACAATGAAAAGGTACTAATTTATGGCGACGCCGTGAAGCATTTCGGGCATTGGGGAAAAACCTAATTCTGTGATTTTTCAGCAACATTCATTTCCCGATCCATCATACCGGATTCAAGCACGAAGCGTTACGCGATCTGCTGTACGCGCACAAGGGCGGATTTATTCTTTCATACAACGATTGCTCGACAATCCGCGAATGGTACGCCGATTATGAAATTATTGACGTCTCGTGGCAATATACGATGGGTCAAGGCGAAACAAGAATCGGTTTTAATCGCATCAATGGTAATAGGAATCATATAAAGAAATCTCATGAAGTTATTATTGTAAAAAGGAATGAATCGAAGTAAGTGACAGTTCGTTATTCGCTAAAGGAATTTTTAGGTTCGCTCTCCTCGCTTATTGCCGGTGAGCGGTCAACATAGTATTATGCAAGTGTATTTTCGATCTCGATGAATTTTCAATTTATCAATCAAGCCCTAACGCATTTTATCCCGGAGACGATCCTTATAGGAACGTTTCTGGTCGCGCTTCTTGCCGACTTGGTATTCAAGCGGAAGATCGTCGTGGCAATTATCACGCTGCTGGGCGTTATTGCGGCTGGTTGGTACGTTTTGCCGCAGGTCTCAATGCCGAATACGTTTATCTTTACTGGCACTTCAGTCTTTCACACGACGGCTGGTATGTTTATGGTGGATGCCTTTTCGGCGTATTTCAAATTGCTCATGGCGGCGGCGGGAATCGTGGTTATTCTGTTCTCAATGAACTCACACGAGTTAAAAAAGGAGGCTTCATCCCACCTCGGTGAGTATTATGCGCTGATTGCGGCGATGATGGTCGGCATGTTTCTTATGGCGGGCGTCACCGATATCCTGATGATGTACATTGCGTTGGAATTGGTTTCCATTTCATCGTATATATTAACGGGTTTTCTCAAAAATTACTACCGCTCAACAGAAGCTGCGATGAAATACGTAATATTTGGAGCCGCTGCGTCGGGATTGATGTTATACGGCTTTTCGCTCTTATTTGGGCTGACGGGCTCGACGAATCTTTCGGAAATCCAATCGTATCTTGGCTCTCACCACATGCAGGGCAACGAATTAATCATGCTGCTATTTTCCGGCGTGCTCATTCTTGCTGGTTTTGGATATAAAATCTCCGCAGTGCCATTCCAATTTTGGACCCCGGACGTTTATGAAGGCGCGCCAATTACAATAACCGCCTTCTTATCTGTTGCCTCCAAGGCGGCAGGTTTTGTCATGCTGATACGGTTCATGCTTTTCTCATTCGCACCTCCAAATTTTATGAGTTGGATTGTTCCTTTGGGTTACGGCGGGAATGCCATCATTTTCGCTTTGTGTGTAATGACAATGACTTTGGGCAACGTCGTGGCAATCCAACAAACAAATATGAAACGGCTGCTCGCATACAGCAGTATCGCACAGGCAGGGTATCTGCTAATGGGTATCGTTGCATTTTCCACGCAAGGGATAACGGCGATAATGATTTATTTTGCAATGTATTTGTTTATGAATCTCGGAGCGTTTTATGTAGTGCAGGTCATAGCGGAAAAAGTTGGAAGCGAAGAGATTGAAGATTTCAAAGGTTTGGCAAAACGTATGCCGTTCTTTGCCGCCATGTTAACCATTTTCATGATGTCATTAACGGGTATTCCTTTGACGGCGGGTTTCATTGGAAAGTTCTTTCTCTTCGCAGCGGTTCTCCAGCGGGGACCCCATGAGGCTAAAATGTACTGGCTTGTGGGAATTGCCGGTCTCAACTCCGTGATTGCACTCTTTTATTACATTAAGGTAATACGTGCAATGTACTTGGAAAAGAGTGAGGATGAGGAAACAGGTAAGATCCGAACCGGATCCATACCGGTGATGCTCGTACTATCAATGGGCATCCCCACGATACTTTTCGGCGTGTGGTTCTCGCCTATCGTGAATTTTGCCCAACAGGCTTTAATGCAATTTCTACACCGGTAAGTGGAATATCAATCCCTTAACCCAAACCTGATTCCACAATTTTCGTTGTTTTCCCCCTCCACGCCACATTCAAATTGCGGGCGGCATAAGCATCATCCAATCGTTTTACCGGGGTAGTGAGCGGCGCGCTCCGAACGAGTTCGGGGTCCGTATCAATTTCTTTGCAAATTGCTATCAGCGCATCTGCAAATGCATCCAACGTCTCCTTGGTTTCCGTTTCGGTTGGCTCAATCATCATCGCCTCGTGAACGATAAGCGGGAAATAAATTGTAGGCGCGTGGAATCCGTAATCCAACAATCGTTTTGCGATGTCAAGCATCTTCACGCCCTTTGCCTTCTGCCTATCTGCGCTCAGTACGAACTCATGCATTGGCGTTCCATCATACGGGAACTCAAAATATTCCTTCAGCCGGCTCAACAAATAATTTGCATTGATGATCGCATCGCGGGAAATCCAGGGTAACTCTTCCTTGCCGTACATAAGGATATATGTCATCGCACGCACGTGCATGCCGAAATTACCAAAAAATCCATGCAACCGTCCAACTGACTGCGGGCGATTGTAGTTACACGAATACGTTTTGCCGTCATATTCAATAACGGGCGACGGGAGGAACGGTTCAAGCCGTTCGCTGACGCATACAGGACCGGAGCCAGGGCCGCCACCGCCGTGCGGGGTGGAAAAGGTTTTATGAAGATTGATATGCACGCAGTCGAACCCCATGTCGCCGGGTCGGGCGATACCGAGCAACGCGTTCATATTTGCACCGTCGAAGTACATCATCGCGCCGGCGGCATGCACCGCGCGCGAGATTTCAAGGATGTCCTTTTCAAATAAGCCCAATGTATTTGGGTTTGTAACCATGAATGCGGCGGCTTCGTCATCCAAGCAGCGTTTCAAATCTTCAACGTCAACCCTGCCGGATGCGTTGGATTTAACACTGACGGTCGTGAACCCGCCGATTGCCGCACTGGCGGGATTTGTGCCATGTGCGGAATCCGGGATAAGAATTTTATGCCGTGCCTTGCCGCGCGCGCGATGGTACGCACGCATCATCAAGAGACCAGTCAATTCGCCCTGCGCTCCCGCCGCCGGCTGAAGAGAAACCGCCTTCAAACCCGTTATCCCTTTCAAAAATTCACCGAGCGTATACATCACTTCCAATGCCCCTTGAGAAAGGGAATCCGGAGCCATCGGGTGGGCATCGCGAAAACCCGGAAGGTTCGCGGCAACTTCGTTCACTTTGGGGTTGTATTTCATCGTGCAACTTCCCAATGGATACATCCCTTTGTCAATATTGTAATTCATTGCCGAGAGCCGCGTGTAATGCCGTACTACTTCATTTTCGCTGATTTCCGGCAATGCTGCTGGCATTTCGCGGATGTATGCCGCGGGAAGTAGAACATCAATAGGCTTTGGGGGTACATCGCAATGCGGAAGGGAAACTCCGCGCCGACCGGGCTTGGATTTTTCAAATACAAGAGATTCCATGCTTTAAAATGATAGGCTTTAGGCTAAAAAATTGTGCGCTAAATTACGGAAGGTTCGTAGCGAAGGCAAGGTGTTTCTTTCTGTTCTATCGGCGTTTTGACGAAAAGTGTCGTCAATACCGGAAGGAGTTGTTAATGAATTGTCCTATTTGGCAGTATCTGCCGATAGTACGCCAAACCCTTGAAGCGCCTTTCGGGCGGCAGCTTGCTCTGCTTCACGCTTGGAGCGTCCCGCACCCTCGCCGCTCGGGTTGGACTTGATGAATACGTGTACAGTGAACAGCCTGTCATGGTCAGGTCCCTGTTCGTTTACAACGACATACCGCGGCAGTCCCAATTCATTCGCCTGCGTGTATTCCAGCAGCATTGATTTGTAATTCTCGTCGGTCTTCATTAGTTCTAAACCGACTGGGTTGGCGATTATATATGTATGGATGAATCGCTCCGCTGCGATGTATCCGCCGTCTAAATATACAGCGGCAATTAATGCTTCGTAGGCGTCAGCAATTATTGAATCGCTGCCATGCGCCAAAGATTGATGAGCGCTGGCAGAGAGCAGCACGTATCTATCCAAATGCATGTGCTTGGCATATTCTACAAGAGCCTTGCGGTTTACCAAACGGGAGCGAAGCTTCGTCAAGTCACCTTCGTTTACAGAGAAATGCCTATAGAGATGTTCGCCAACAACCATGCCGAGAATGGAATCACCTAAAAATTCCAATCGCTCGTTGGATGCGCGTGGATTGCTATCGAGGAATTGAGCAAATGAGCGGTGAATAAGAGCTTGTTCGAATAGAACGCGGTTTTTAATCCGGTAGCCAATTGCCCTCTGTAACCCGGTAAATTGTTCGTCGGTGAGGAGGTGTTTTTCGTTTTGGGATTTTCCCCGGATGATATTCCGGACAACCTTTTGTAATTTATGCAACATCCCGCACGCGTTCCACCGTTGAAAAAAGTACCACTGCGTTTACCAAATCGTGCTGTATATCCGCGGTAAAAACAGAAATTTACCCGCGGTATTCCTTAATGCATAATGTTACGTTGTGCCCGCCGAAGCCGAACGCATTGGTTATAGCGGCATGTACCGCCTGCGCGCGCGCTTTATTGGGTACGTAATCAAGATCGCAATCAGGATCGGGCGTTTCGTAGTTGATGGTCGGAGGAACAAGGCTGTTTTTCACGGCGAGCGTCGTCGTAATCGCCCCGACAACTCCCGCGGCGCCAAGCAAATGCCCAACCATGGATTTTGTAGAGCTAACAGCGCATTTATACGCATGTTCCCCAAAAACTGTTTTTATCGCTTCCGTTTCGTTCTTGTCGTTCGGCTGGGTAGATGTGCCGTGCGCATTGATATAATCAATATCCGCAGGCTGCAGGTTCGCATCATTCAACGCAACGCGCATCGAACGCACAGCACCCTCGCCGCCGGGCGCGGGAAGCGTTATGTGGTGCGCATCGGCAGTCAAGCCGATGCCGGCAAGCTCGGCGTATATTTTCGCACCGCGACGAACGGCATGTTCTTCCGTTTCTAAAATCATGACGCCGCCGCCTTCGCCCATGACGAATCCATCACGACTCTGATCAAATGGGCGCGACGCTTTTTCAGGCGCGTCGTTGCGGGTTGAAAGCGCCTTCATAGAATTGAATCCGCCTACACCCATCGGACAAATTACTGCCTCGCTCCCGCCAGTAACCATCATATCGGCGCTGCCGCGCTGCAAAAGCATCACCGCGTCCGCAATCGCATGCGACGACGTTGCACATGCAGACGTTGTTGCATAGTTGGGACCATGCAATTGCCAGCGTATGGAAATATACCCCGCCGCGATATCCGCGATAAGCATGGGGATAAAAAACGGGGAAATGCGATCGGGCTTGCCGCCTCGATCATACAGCAATTGCTGCTGATTATGGTACGTCCACATGCCGCCAATGCCGCTGCCAAAAATTACGCCAATACGGTCGCGATCCAGGGAATCAAAATTCACACCCGCATCGTCAACCGCTTGCACAGCCGCCGCCATTGCAAACTGCGTAAACAAATCCATACGCTGGATTTCTTTCCGATTGAGATATGCAAGCGGATCGAAATTTTTTACCTCACATGCAAAATGAGTGTCAAATTCCGTGAAATCAAAACGAGTAATCGGTCCACCGCCCGATTTACCGTCTTCGATTGATTTCCAAAACTCGGCAAGGGAATTACCAATCGGGGTAACGACACCCATCCCTGTTATGACGACGCGCGGACGTTGCGACATTATTCAGACTCCACGGGAGTCAGCTTACTTTAGATTTCAGGTAGGAGATTGCATCGTTTACCGTACCGATCTTCTCCGCATCCTCATCAGGGATTTGGATATTGAACGATTTTTCAAACTCCATAACGAGTTCCACGGTATCGAGCGAATCGGCGCCAAGATCGTTGGTAAAGGAAGCGGTAGGGGTTACCTGGCTTGCCTCGACACCGAGTTTGTTCATCACGATTTCTTTGACTTTCGCGTCAATATCTACAGCCATGTTGTGATTTCTTTATAAAAATGAGACAATAAATGGATAAATGAAAAAGATACAATCAAAATGAAGTTACCGCGCCCATACCGTAATGGGTGCGGCGCAAGCATATTCTGCAAAGTTACAAAAAGGGTGATGTGTAACAAACAGCAATGCGGAAACGAGATTACATCGCCATGCCGCCATCTATGCACAGGACTTGTCCCGTCATATAGGCGGCATCCGGTCCAGCAAGGAAAGCAACGATTCCGGCAACCTCGGCAGGCGTCCCCTGACGTTTTAAAGGAATTTGCGCTGCGATAGCTGCCCGTTGCGCTTCCGTTAGTTGTTCGGTCATTGGTGTCGCAATAAATCCCGGTGCGACGGCATTTGCGGTTATATTTCTTCCGGCAAGCTCTCGCGCGATTGCTTTCGTCAAACCGATAACTCCCGCTTTGCTGGAAACATAATTTGCCTGTCCCGGATTACCCATGATCCCCACAACGCTGGCTATATTGATGATTCTTCCTTGCCGTGCAGACATCATGTGCCGGATCGCGGCTTTACAAACTAAAAACGTCCCTTTAAGATTGACGTTCAACACAACATCCCAATCGGCTTCGCTCATCCGCGCCAAAAGCCCATCGCGTGTGATGCCTGCATTATTGACAAGAATATCCAACCCACCGCAGTCGGCAATAACGGCGTTTATCGTTTTTTCGACTTCCGCCGCATTCGTGCTATCGCACAAATACCCGCGAGCTTTTCCGCCGTTCTTTTCGACATCGGCAACAACTTGCTCCGGTGAACCTGCATTTGGAACAAATGTAAATGCCGCATACGCCCCTTCTGCGGAAAGGCGTTTGACGATTTCTTCGCCAATACCACGAGAGCCGCCCGTTACGAGTGCAACTTTGCCTTCTAATGTTTTCATCACGAAATTATCCGATTGGGAATTGAAATATCAGTAACGATGCCAATTTGCCGGGCACTCTCAAACGCCTCGCGATACTCGGCTTTGTGCGATTCATAATGCGCCTTCAATAGTGCGTATCCTTCGGCGCCAAGCGCATATTCAATCTCCGCGCCGCATGACTCAAACACAGAGCGGGTATGATTTTGATGACAATGCGTGCCGCAATAATGCATATCCGATGCGTGATCGTCATCAAAAGTTAGCATTCCGTCGGCAATGACAATCGGGAACATCACACAATATTTCGGCTTAAACTCCCAAGGCGACATTCCTTTTTCCATCGCGGCGTATTGCAACACACAATAGCCGTTTTTCATTTGGAAAACGCACTTGTTATTGAAGACCTCGGTTCCAATACATGTGCCGCTTGCAAAATCCGAATCTTCAACAATCTCTTTCTCGAACCATTGAGAGACATCGCGATTCTGCGTTTCGTCCATATACTCCAGTACTAAGTCTTTACGAGCAAGAATTTCGTCTTTTTCTTTGACGTCAGCCCATACACCTGTATGGCAACACTCGCCTCCGCAGGTGGGGATTACACATGCATCAACGAATCCTTGCGTAAATATCACAGAATCTATTGTTACGCCGTTGATGACGAGCGGCTTTCCATCATTGCCGAGGAGTAGCTTCGGCTCGCGGCTCTGTTCTGTATTTCCGTCCATTTTTCTATTCCTTGAATCGTCGCGTTGGGGGCAATGCGTTTCACTAACCCTTGCAATACGTTGCCGGGTCCAATTTCAATAAATGTATCTACACCCTGCGCTGTCATATTTTGTATCGTTTCCACCCATCGTACGGGTTGAGTGAGTTGCTTAATCAAAAGCTGTTTTATATCGTCGGCTTTGGAAACCGTTTCCGCGCTTACGTTTGCGACAATTGGGATCGCTGCATCAGAAAAATTTGCACTATCCACCGCATTCTTTAGCCCTTGTTGTGCAAATTGCATGAGTGGTGAATGAAATGCTCCGCTCACGTTCAGTTCTTTCACAAGGCGCGCACCGCGCTGTTTCGCCAATTGCATTGCAGCATGAACGCCATCCATACTGCCGCTTATAACAACTTGTCCAGGGGAATTATAATTTGCCGCCTGCACGATACCCACGGTAGTTGATTCGGCGCAAATTTCATCAACCGCGTGTTCATCCATACCAACGATAGCAGCCATGGTTCCGGGCAGCCGTTCACCGCATTGTTGCATCAGTTCACCGCGCAACCGCACGAGCCGCAATGCATCATCGAAACTTAATACCTCGGCGGCATATAGCGCTGTGAACTCACCCAACGAGTGCCCTGCGGCTATTGACGGTTTTTCCTGCAATTGCGCAAGCACAGCAGCAGAATGGACAAATAACGCCGGCTGCGTGATTTCAGTCCGTCGTAATTGTTCTTCGGTGCCTTCAAAGCATATCTCCGATAATGAAAATCCAAGTACAGAATCGGCACGTTCAAAAATGCGCCGTGCTTCATCCCCGTTGTCAAATAAATCTTTTCCCATTCCTGAATGTTGGGAACCTTGTCCGGGAAAGATAAATGCCGTCATTCGTCCTGAATTATCAATATGCCCATTTCACATATATGGAGCCCCATGTATAACCGGCTCCAAAGCTGCTGAGAATGATATTCATCCCTTTCGTCAATTTTCCGGCGCGTTGCCACTCGCTCAAACACATCGGTATCGTCGCTGTAGTCGTATTTCCGTACCTGTCAATATTAATCATCACCCTGCTCATATCCAGCCCCATGCGGTCGGCACACGCTTTAAGGATGCGCAAATTTGCCTGATGGGGAACGAGCCAGCTTATATCTTCGGAACGCAAATTATTACGTTTCATAATTTCCTCACTTACATCAGCCATCCCAATTACAGCCACTTTAAAGACAGCTTTTCCATCTTGATAAATGTAATGCTGCCTTTTATCAATGGTTTCATGCGTTGGCGGATTAAGACTGCCTCCGGCAACCATGTGCAGGTATTGCTCACCGGCGCCGTCGCAATGCAGGATCGAATCCATAATGCCGAAATCGCCTTCTGCCGGCTCAAGTAAAACCGCCGCACCTGCATCACCGAATAATATGCAATTATTTCGATCGGTATAATCCGTAATAGACGTCATCTTATCGGCGCCGACAACAAGAACTTTTTTATGCCTTCCAGATTCAATAAAACTGGCGCCGGTAGATAAAGCGAACAAGAACCCGGAACATGCCGCTTCCAAATCGAAACCCCAGGCACGTTTAGCTCCGATACGTTCTTGAATGATACATGCTGTCGGGGGAAAAAGCCTGTCGGGGGTGACTGTTGCTACGATTATGCATTCCAACTCGCTCGCATCTATACCGCGCTGCTCTAATGCCATTTTGATTGCAGGGACGGCAAGATCGCTTGTCGGACCGTTTTTCAAAATATGGCGTTCCCTGATGCCTGTTCGGGTTTGGATCCACTCATCGGACGTATCGAGTTTTAACACGTCGGTAAAATACGCGTTGTCATAGACATCTGGAGGGACATAGTGTCCAACGGCGGTAATTGCGGCGCGTATTTTCGCGTTCATTCAGTCGTCTTTGCGTTTTAAAATTTCATTTACTGCGTTCAATACCTTGCGGTAATCCTCAAGCCTTCGCAGGGCTAATTTCTGAGTGCTAATATCGTTCTGTATATCATTATTCCATTTTCCGACAATTGAATCCACCTGCGAAGTTGTTAATATTTTACTACCAACTCGAGCGCCAGCGCTATCCATGAATTTTTTAAGCGAATCGTGTCCTGCGTCTATTTCGTGGAGCAATAACTGGGATGCGGCTTCTGTTTTTCTCCGCTGCGTAAAAAACATGATAGAGTCTTGGGGATTCCAACCATTTGGCGTAAGATGAACACTTATATCCGTATACCGTATTCGAATAAAATGATCTCCATGCTCACCATTAATGGTATCTGTCGTTAGGGAATCGAACCAGCGCCTATTATTTGTTTGTTCTGTTACTGACTTATTTTTTGAATCCGATGATGCTATCGCTGGAATACTGCCAAATAAAAAAATGAGAGCTCCTGTGAGGAATAACATTTTTGTAAGGTTTGGCATACATTGCACGCGTGCATGGCGGCTATACAAACCTAACTTTTCACTCATGCAACTTGGGTAGCGGGGCTTAGTGCGCGGGCTATAAGTTCATTGATCTTTTTCTGCGCCATTTCTTCAGCGCGTAGAATCATGTTCTTAATCGCAAGCGGGGTACTTCTTCCGTGTCCAATAATAATGACGCCGTTCACTCCCAAAAGCGGAATTCCCCCATGATATTGGTAATCCATATCGCCTCCCAAAATGGTCTTTAAAGGTTTTCTCATCAAACCCGCTCTCATTTTATGAATGAATGAACCGTCTGCGTATGAATGTATTCGTTGTTTTAACAAACCCGGAACACTTTCCGCAAATTTCAGCACAACGTTCCCTGTAAAGCCATCGCACACAATAACCTCTGCGGAGCCTTTCAAGATGTCCAAACCTTCCACGTTGCCGATAAAATTCAAGTTGGAATTTTTGAGGAGAGCGGATGCCGCAAGCGTCAATTCATTGCCTTTTGTGTCCTCTTCACCTATGCTTAGCAAGCCTACTTTGGGATTTTCACAATGGAAAATTTGGGCGGCATATATGCTTCCCATCACCGCAAACTCATACAAATGATGCGGCTTACAATCAACGGAAGCTCCGACGTCGAGAACTATGCACAATCCTCGTTCATTGGGGAAATTACTACCAATGGTAGGTCGAGATACGCGGGGAATTCTACCTAAGATCAAGGTTGAAGCCGCCATTACCGCCCCGGTGTTGCCGGTGGAAACAAAGGCATCCACAACACCATCGCGATGCAATTCCAATGCGCGGACAATGCTGCTATCCGGCTTTGCTCGCAACACACCCGCCGGCGAGTCACGCATTGTGACTACATCATCGGCTCCCACAACGGTAAGGTTGAGCCCGGTAACATTATGATCCGCTAACCCGTTTTTCAAAATCCTTTCGGGACCAACAAGAGCAACCTCGAGTCGTTTTCCAGCAACGCGGAGCGCTGCAATGGCGCCTTCAATTTCATTCCGCGGAGCGGCATCACCGCCCATTGCATCCACCGCTATTCGCAGCATTGGTTTACATGCATTATGATTTTTCCCGGAGAGCCGGTTTCGGAGATATCAAACGGGAATCGCAAACCAATCCTGTTTTAGGCGTTGGCTTTCGGAACAAACATCGTACGTCCGTTATAGTAGCCGCAATGCGGGCAAGCGCGATGTTGGAGCTTTGCTTCTCCACATTTTGGGCAGTTTTGCGTTGAGGGAGCGCTTGCCTTATAATGCGTTCTGCGTTTTCTTGTCCGCGAGTTCGAGTGCCTCCGTTTTGGATTAGGCATGGGTCTTTCGTCCTGTATAAATGGGTATTAATTTTTCACAAACGTTTTTGTATTCAACGAACGCTCACGTGTGTCCGTTTCATCGCACATGCATTGTTGATAATTGCGGTTTATACCGCAATGAGGGCATAAGCCCTTACAATCTTCTTTGCATAAAAATTTCACCGGCTCACCGAGAAGAATTGATTCACGCACATCGTCATCCAATACGATATGACGTGTTTCCGAAGTAATCTCGCGGATTTCATCTTCATCCTCAACCGACGGCTTTACTCCGTATCTGCCGATTAAATACCAATGCGAAAAGGATGTTTGAAATTGCCCGTCAAATTCGTCCAAACATCGGTCGCATGGCCTATGAAAGGCGGCAATAACGCCGCATTGCACAAATATGCCCGCCTCTGATTTTTTCAAAACAACATGAACGGCGATAGTTACCAGGTTCTCGTCGTTGCTAATTGTTGCTGCTGGCGAAACCAACTCATATACGTGGTCGCCATCGGATACATGAAGTATGGGAACAACAAACGTGCCAGTACGCATATTCGTATTCCTTTATTACATTAAAAAGTAAAGATACTATTTAATTGAAAAGTAATAAAATGCAATTGAAGAACCCCTGTTTTTCCATTAAGGATATTAAAATGCTGATTTCACTCTGAGCTCAGAACCACTCGGTGATAATGCCGCCCGCAACAATATCATTCCCCTCATATAGCACAACGGATTGTCCCGGAGTAATAGCTCGCCGAGGCTCCTCAAAGATAAGCTCAAATGAATTCTCACTCGTTTGTTTGACTATTGCCGGAGCCCCTTCATCTTTGTATCGAATCTTTGCGGACACTTTCATTGGCATTTCAAGTGATGCGTATTTCATAAAATTTGTTTGTGATGCGCGCAACCCGCGATGTAACAAGGCAGATTCGTCATCTAGGATCAAGGTATTTGTCTCTCTATCAATATTCGTTACAAAAACCGGCGTGCCGACCGATACATTCAATCCACGTCGTTGACCGATTGTATAAAATGGGTATCCATCATGTTCGCCGATTTTATTCCCTTTATATTGAATGGCTCCTCCAGTAACTTTAGACTCAAGCCCTGATACATTTTCTCGAAGAAAACGGGCGTAATCATTATCTGGAATAAAACAAATCTCGTAACTTTCTTTTTTGGCAGCGATATCAAGCCCGAAACGTACCGCCGTTTCACGGACTTGTGATTTCGTCATTTCACCGAGTGGAAATATTGTTCTTGCAAGGTCTTCTTGTGCAACATTCCAAAGAGCATATGACTGATCTTTATGCATATCCGCTGCACGTGAGATAAAAAATCTTCCAGAAATTCTATCCTGAGACAGGCGTGCGTAATGCCCGGTTGCAATATACTCTGCACCGAGTGCGTCCGCCTTTTGTATCATCTGCCGCCATTTGATATGGCGGTTGCATTGTACGCATGGGTTCGGAGTTGTCCCCTGCATGTAGCCATCAATAAAATAGTCAATCACGCGCTCTTTAAATGGAACCGTAAAATCCACTACGTAATGCGCAGATCCGAGTTGCGCGGCTGTTCGGCGAGCATCGTTAATTCCATCTAATGAACAGCAACTCGTATCATTTGCTACGTTTCCCCCCACGTCTTCATACTGGTAGGTTTTTATTGTGATGCCAACAACATCAAAACCTCGCTCGACGAGCAACGCCGCTGCTACAGACGAATCGACTCCGCCTGACATTCCTGTAACAACTCTGGTTAGCTTTCGCTCCATAACAATGGTTACATCATAAAAAATGCCTCCCGCCGCATAAACGGCGGGAGGCATTATATATATCAACTACTCTTTAACGGGTAAGCGAGAGTTTATGGCTGAGTATTTGTCCATTCACTTCCATCTTATAGAGATAGGTGCCGGATGAAACTGGGGAGCCAGCTTCATTTGTACCATCCCATGTCACACTTACAGGTGACGTCGCTTGTTCCGTAGCATTTACCAGCGTTTTCACTTCGTGTCCTGCCATATCATATACCTTTAATGTTACAAGCCCAGACTTCGGAAGCGCAAACGAAATCTGTGTTGTCGCGTTGAAGGGATTCGGATAATTCGCAGAAAGCATATAATCCGTCGCCGGTGTCGTTATTTCAATCACGTTGGAATACGATACAGTGCCGTCATTATCCTGTTGTTGCAAACGGTACTGGTATATTGTACCCACCGCAACATTCGGATCGTTGTAACTGTATTCATGCTCCGATGCTGTGGTTCCAAAGCCCGGAATGAGTTGATTATTGATTTGCGCCCAATCATTCTCACCAAGCATACGTCGTTGAACGTTAAATCCACTGTTATTGATTTCGCTTGCGGTTTTCCACGATAGCGCAACGAGATTATTCGAATATGCTCCTGTAAATGAAAGCAATTCTATCGGGAGCTTTGGAGGGTCTGCCACAAACACATTTGACGGAGTTCTCCATTTAAAGAATGGACGAATCATGGGTATCCATGAACCTTCGCCAAAGAAGTAATTATAATCTTTTCCGCAATCTATCGAAGCTACCACACTGGCAGGTGCATTTGCACCGGCAGGGGAGTTAATCGCATAGCTAAATGCAGGTACTCCGACGCCACCCGGATAGTAGAAAGGATACCACGTATTTGAAAGAGCCGTATTTTCATATGCAAACGCCGTATCAATTCCTGGATAGTTGATTACAAATACTTCCTGCGCCTGCGCCGAAGGGTCATATCCGATCCAGTCAACTGAGGAACGGCTGGCGTTCCCGCCTAATTCCATACCGTTTCCTTCGCTTAATTGCGATACTCCGACCCAATATGTTCCTGGATTCAAAATAATCGGCGCACATGCGAATAAATATGTGCTATACGCATCCCACGGACCTTGGCGATAAACCGTCGTTGAATCGCAAGGAATACCAGTTGTCAAAGCCAAGAGCTGATTCGGGGTATTGCTTCCGCTGCTACTGTACAAGGCTAAACGGATTGGATCGTTTGCCTGATTGTACGAGCCAAAATACGCTTGTACGCCATAAATCGTATCACGCGTGTACATTTTAAATTTCGTCGCAATTGTACCCGATCCCGTTCCAGCTGTTCCGCTTCCGCCAACCGGAGCATCGGGAGATTGTTCCTGAAGTTTCAAACCAATTCCCGCCAATCCAAAGAAGCCCGGCACATCATTCGTACCGGTATCATATACATAGGACGAATCGAATTGGGAAGCGAATAGGCAGTACGTCGAATCGTTTTCATTCACTGCATCATAATTCGCAGGACGCAATCTTGCCGTTATTTGATAATTTGCCTGTGGGTTGACCTGGGCATTAAATGACGGTGCTGTAATGAGTAAATTTGTTCCCGGCGCGACGCTCTGTTCCGTTAACAATTGATCATATACTGTATAATTTACTGTTCCGGGCGGCGGCCATATCTGGATTTCAACACCGAATGAATTTGCCACTGCTCCACCATTGTTTCCTATACCAACTTGAATTGGAATGGAACCGGCTTGGCTGGCAGGAATGCGGAGGTAAGGATATTGAGGATCCACTCTCACAAATGAAACTTCTATTTCCGGTTTCAACGGCGATGCAACGACGAAGTTGTCAACAAACCAGTCATCCGCATCGTCACCAGGACCGCCGGGTTCAAAGTCGTTCTTTGCTTTTAAACGGACACGGAATCTAAAATATTGCCATGTAAATGGCGAATCAATCGGGATATATACTCTGCTGAAATTGAGATCTTTTCCTCCATCAGCTGCCCACTCTTCAAACCATGAACTTACATTGGTGACCTGTGTCCAATTCGCATATTCTATTGTGAGCGAGTCGCCAGGACGGGCAACACTTACACCATCAGGGTACAAAACGGTACGTTCCGGGCCGATGGCGGAAGAAAGATCGTACCAACGAGGATAACTATTTTTTCCAGCTCGCTCATAAGACATACCTAATAAAGCATGTTTTGTTGCGGATAAATCAATTGGGAAGGAAATAATTGTATCTCCTACTCCGCCCTGCCCAATTGGGCTACTGTAACCTGTATAGGTTGCCGGAGGCGGATTTGATGGATATGGGGGCATTGGGGTTTCGCCGCCGAAAGCGCATTTCGGATAGAAATTACCATTTGCATCCTTGCGGTCCATAAGAATGAGGGGCGAGTTCAATTGCCCAAACGCCGTATCACCTTCCAAACCTCGTGGAGGCGGAGGATTAAATGTCCATTGTTCACCATCAACAACATTCGCATTAATGTTTACCCATTGTAATGCGTTCGGAATCGTTCCCGGAAGCAATACTGGAACGCTGAAGTTATTGTTGAAATCATAGAAAGGTGCAGATAACTGTTCAATAACGAATAATTCTTGGCGAATCGTATCGTCAAAGGGCCATTCGTCACCTATAAGTTGGTTGTTATCACCGACTGTACCAGTGGACATTGCTTCTGCAAACATTGTCCCAACTTGTTCCGTAAATGCCCCGCCAGCATACGTATAATAAGTCGGGAAAGTATCTCTTATTGTACCGAGAGAAACCAAATTGAGAACAGAATCTTCGCCTTCATAGACGATTTGTCCCGTTATTAAATTCCGGATACGGAATACCGTGTTGAACGATTTTGCAATTGGAGCGACGTTTCCAAAAGATGCGATTGGCTGCAATGAATCACCCTGCAACATTTCGTAATTACGGGGGGGCCAAATTATCGTATCCGCCGTTGCGATATCTCGCCAGCGCTTGAACTGTACACAACTCCCGTTTTGCAAGGAATAAGAATTAGCAACACCCTGCTGATTCGGACGAGAACCGGCTGTAATATCATTAATATTTCCACCGCCCATATACGTAGTGCCTTGTGTCCTTGTGGAATCCTGAACGCCGATGATTGAGGCATACGCCGCACTGACGCTACCCATTGCGCCGTCCTCAAATACTTGACCGCTCGGGTAGGGGGTCAAGCCTGAAGTTATGTTCCCATGAAAGGCCTTATATGTAAACGTAATAGAGCTATCCTGATACGTCAAGCAAATTTGAACATCAATCCAGTATTTATCAAGATACCCAGAAGTAAGAGCGCCGTTTGCTCCATTTCCGAAATATAGCCCATAATACGAAATAAATAAGGAATCATTTGAAAGGCTCGTCTTGAAATAGACCTTCGTCGAATCAGATTTTGTATGAAGTATATAATCATCAGTCGCCATAAAGCACGCTACCGCTTTCGGCACATTATTGCTGGGAAGGCTACTTGCATTAAACCCTCCACCACCGGCGGAAAAAGCAGGACCATCGTTGCCAATAGCACGATTCCAGTTCCCGAAACCTATATAGCCGTTACTCGATAGGTAAACACTGTCATAATTATTACCATAAAAATTAAATTCAAAACCTAACGGTATAGGACCGCAGAAAGTATTATTCGTTGAATCCCCATTTATCGATTGCCAATACCAAACGGGATTAGGCGTTGGTAAGAACGAGTGTGGCCCATTTAATACACGATGCCATAGATACGGCTGGTATGTCGTATCTACGAAATTGGGTATCGGATGCCATGGTAATGGCACGGGATCGCTGTTATCAATAACGTAATACCCGGTGCCTAATGTTGCCGGCGGAACGGGATGATATTTAGCATCTATATGCACCTGCGCAATCGACCGCTGTGTGAATACAATGCTAAATATACATCCGCACAAAAGAAGTACGAGTTTTCGCATCTGAGTTTCTCCTTCGTAAATAAAGGTATTGTTTGTATGTTTACTAATTTCTTACAATGATTAAAGATAGGTAGTCTTACCCCCGTCCATAATTCTTACCCCGTAAGCAATAGGTGCTTTCCTTGGTCAGAACAATGGCAAATTACTAAGTATTTTCTTTAAAGTCAATAGGTAAAATCATTTTTAGGGGAAAAACGGTGTGAATTCAATTCACGCCCCTAAAAAACTCAAAAAAACGCATTTATTCCTGTTATGTCGGCACCTAAAATTAACGTATGAATGTCATGGGTTCCCTCGTATGTAAATACTGATTCCATATTTGCCATGTGCCTCATGACTGGATACTCACCAAGAATACCGTTTGCACCCAAGATTTCGCGCGCTGTGCGTGCGCAATCCCGTGCGATGTTAACATTATTGCGTTTTGCGAGCGACACCTGATTCGGCGTAAATTCTCCCCCATCTTTCAAGCGCCCCAATTGTACACATAGCAACTGAGCTTTCGTAATTTCATTCAGCATCCACACCAACTTTTCCTGTACCATTTGGAACGATGCAATCGGCTTCCCGAATTGGATGCGTGATTTGGCATATTCTAATGCTGCGCAATAGCACGCCATCGCTGTACCGACAGCTCCCCACGCTATGCCGTAACGCGCCTGAGTCAGGCAACTCAATGGTCCTTTAAGACCTTTTACCGCCGGCAATAGAGCGTCCTCGGATAATTCACAATCTTGAAAAATCAATTCGCTCGTTATAGAAGCGCGTAAGGAATGCTTTCCACGCATAATTGGCGCAGAAAAGCCTTTTGTTCCTTTTTCAACTAAAAACCCCTGAATTTCTCCGTCTAATTTTGCCCAAACGACCGCGACGTCTGCTATGGTGCCGTTTGTAATCCACATTTTCGCACCATTAAGTATATAGCCGTTTCCATATTTGCTCGCGGTAGTTGTCATTCCCCCCGGATCTGATCCATGATCAGGCTCCGTCAAACCGAAACAACCAACGGCATTCCCACTTGCAAGTTTTGGAAGCCAGCGCCTGCGCTGAGCTTCGCTGCCATACGTATATATTGGATACATCACCAAGCTACTCTGAACTGATGCAAATGAGCGTACCGACGAATCTCCTCTCTCCAACTCCTGCATCATTAAACCATAACATATATTATTCATACCGGCGCATCCGTATTTTGCAGGCAGCGTTGCACCAAACATGCCGAGAGATGCCATTTTCGGTACTAAGTCAAGGGGAAAGGTTCCTTCACGATCTTGCGCTTCTATGATTGGAACGATTTCCTTCTCTGCAAACGCACGCACTGTCTCGCGAACTAAAATCTCCTCCTGCGTTAGAAGTTTCTCGGTATTGTAATAATCTACGCCTATAAACTTGTCCATACGTTAACGCGTTCGGACGCCTAATCGGACGTCCTCACATAGCAAGGGAACTCCCAAAAAACCGCCGAACATTGTTTGAAAAAAATTAAAATACAATTTTTGACTTCTCAATACAACAACAGAATCGGACAGTACCGTTTCTGTATTTATCTCATTATCGTCCGTTGCTATCACATCCTATAACACGAGAGCCTACTTGCGTTCATACGTCCCCATCCATTGAGCTTTTGCAAGGACGTGTGCCTGCATTATCTTTTCGAGTTGCTCGCGTGTGGCACCGTCGGGCAAGCCCAAACTTATGATATCAAGAGCATAGAGAGTAAAATAGTAACGGTGCCGTCCGTGCCCTTTCGGGGGCATTGGGCCTTGATAGCCCACGTTGCCAAAACTTTGTTTTCCTTGTTTTATGCCATGTCCAAGCGGCACCCCTTGTTTGCCTCCCGCCGGTAAAGAAGAGAGGGTAATGGGAATATCCCATGCCAGCCAATGTGTAAAAACACCGTGAGGTGCATCGGGATCATCGCATATAAGTGCATAACTTTTCGCGCTGTTTGGAACGCCGCTCCACGAAAGAGAGGGGGAGAGATCGCTCCCCTCGCCGGTATATTCTTTGGGAATAGCCTCACCGTTGCCAAACGCAGTTGAATGGATCGAAAAGATCATTGTGTTTTTATCCTTTGCAAAAGCCGTGTTGAACATAAGAAAGACAAGACTGACCAGGAAAAATTTCGTTGTAGATTGCATTTATTGCGTTATTCACCTTTGTTTATATGTGCATTTTCTCTTTGAAATACATGATAATGTCGGTTCCCACCGTTCCCGCGCCCTGCTGGCGAAGCATCGTAGTAATTTGTCCACGATGATAGGAGGAATGGTTTGTCACCTGCACTGCTGTCTGCCACCACGTGTAAGAAACGGGATTCCCTTCTAAAGTCGTATATGTAATTATTTTCTGCGCGTTTTCATCCCGCATGTTTTCCAGAAAAGAACGCATTTCTCGTTCAATTTCGTTCCAACGCCGCCGTACATCCGACGATGTTGGATAATCTTCAGGCGATTCCCGTTTCGCCGGCGAAAATCCCTGCCAACGCGTTAACCATAATTTTTCGCTCCCAAACATGTGAACGAGCGTCCCATGAATAGAAAGATGGCTCGTCTTCATATCCCGGGTGAATTGCTCGTGGCTCAATGTATCGGTGATATCAAGCACACGGGTACGCGCCCAGTAAATGTAATCAAAAAACAATCGCACGTCTTGTAATGTCATGTTACGTTAGATGATAGATTTTGATTGTGACAAGGGATGCACAGATCAGTATCTACAGATAATATTTAGAGCAGAAAATAGTGCGGCGAAATCACACGATCTCAAAGATATTCTAATATGTCAAATCGCGTCAACAGTCCAACTACTTTCCCATATTCTTCAATGAGTATGGCGGACGCCTTTTTCAAATGTTCAATCGCACTGGCAACCGGTTCTTGATCGTGAAGAATGGGGAAATTCCGTTCCATAACCACCCTGACAGGCTGTTCTAGAACCGCGCGGTCATCTAATGCCATGCTCATCAAGGCGTTATCCCGAAGGCTGCCGATAGGCAACCCATCTTCAAGAACGGGAACTTGCGAAATATCTTTTTCTTCCATCAGATTCAACGCTTCCGCAACTGACATCTGTGGGTCGGCAAAAATAAGATCCTTCCCCATTCTGCGTTTAAATTCTAACGCCATTCCAAGAGTAATGCGATCGGGTTCAAGAAATTGTTTTTCTCGGAGCCATTCATCGCTATGGTGTTTGGTGAGATACCTTTCACCCGTATCGCATATCAAGGTTACAATCACTGATTCCGGGGGTGCTGAACGTGCAACTCGCAACGCCGCTGAGACGTTCATCCCGGATGAACCACCGCAAAAAATCCCTTCTTCACGGGCAAGACGGCGTGCCATCATGAACGATTCTTTATCGGACACGCTGATAATTTCATCCACAAACTCAAGGTGAAGATTTCCGGGAATGCGCTCCTGCCCTACGCCTTCCGTCAAATATGGAAGAGCTTCCACAAGCCTTCCGGTATCAAAATACGTTTTGATTGACGAGCCGGCGGGGTCTGCGCCAATTATCGAAATCGCCGGATTTTTTTCTTTTAAATATTTTGCTGTCCCGGAGATCGTTCCACCTGTTCCGATGCCGGAAATGAAATGCGTTATCGTTCCCTCGGTTACATCCCATATCTCTGGTCCGGTTGTCTCATAATGCGCAAGTGGATTTTCAGGGTTTTCGTACTGGTTTAGCATAACGGCGCCGGGTAACTCGCTCGCCATGCGGACAGCAACATTATAATAGTATTCCGGTGAATTCGGTTTTGCGGCAGATGAAACAATTATAATTTCTCCGCCAAGAGCCTTCAAGTAACGAACCCGCTCCACGCTCGCTTTGTCCGTCATGACAAAAATACACTTATATCCTTTGCGAGCGGCGCAAAGCGCTAGTCCAATTCCGGTATTACCGCTTGTCGGCTCAACAAGTGTTCCGCCCGGTTTTAATTTCCCGTTACGTTCGGCAGCCTCAATCATTCGCTTGCCGATTCTATCCTTAATACTCCCGCCGGGGTTTCGGGATTCAAGTTTACCATAGATTGGCAAACGATGCGGCGCATCAATGCCTATCTTTATGAGCGGCGTTTTGCCGATAAGGTCCAATATTGATTCAACATATTTCATAGTCAATTGCAAAATTGGGGAAAAAAGTCCAATTGAACCGTGTTTTTAACTGAACAAAGAATCTCTTTGGGGTCGTTCTCGCTTTATATTGATATAACTGAATTGTTTCGTGCAAGGGAATAAAATAATTTGCGAATAGAATGAAAGCCTTTGCATTGATCTCCATTGCCTGCTGCGGGATATTATCATGTTCACGTGTTGCGCAGCAACCGCCAATGCAGACTGATACGACGTCAATTCCTGCAAGACAAGCGCCACCAATATCCGTCAAACTTTCGCCGGATAGAACGCTGGACACAATTGTGTACGTGAATTCTTCAAGCGGGGCAAATACAGCATTTGTTTTCAGCCGTGCCAACGCGCATAGCACCGATTCGACAAAATTAAACGATTCGTCTGCCAATCTGGCTTTTGGCAAATTTGATTTGATGCAGGGATTTAATTGGGACGCAAGTGACTCAATGTGGAAACTTTCCTACATGGATTCTATCCATTATGGGGTAGATATCCGCGCGCAGGATATTACCCACGATGGAAAACCGGAACTCCTCCTTTTTACACGCTGGGCTTATCCATTTACCGCAGGTACAGGGGGCATTATAATTTATTCCTGTTCAACAGGCAGTTGGAAACGAATATTTTCAACAACAGCCGGCGACCCAGAATTACAGGATATCGACAATGACTCGTTGACGGAGATTGTTTTACACGGTTATTTTAAAGGGATGCTGCCCGAGCCGTTAGGCGTTCGTTACGTTTCGGAAATCTATGCCTTCGACGGCGCAGAATTTACAAGAGCTACAGCACGTTACCCTAAATATTTTTCCGGCATGGCAACGGCAGCCAAAAAGCAATATTCGGAAATAAAAACGCAAACGCCCGTTACGTCGCCCATCTCCGATGAAACGAACTTTACTTTATATAAACCCTGCCTCCAAACCCTCGCATGGCTTCGAGCTACCGGAGATACATCATCCGTTCTTGAATTCTGGAACGGCGAACGGGGCTATTTGGAGCGAATGATTCCTCAGGAACAATACGTTGATCTTGACGTATTTGCTCACATGCCAATCCATTGAAATGCAAAAAAATATTTACAAACTCGCGATAGCGCAAATTGCACCGGTTTTGGGCGATATCGAACGAAACGTTGCGATACATGTTGACTATGTGAACCGTGCAATTATTGAGGGAGCACATGCAATTATTTTCCCCGAACTGAGCCTCACCGGTTACACCTTGCGAGACCTTAATTTCGACATGTCGTTGAACCCAAAAGATGATACCCGGTTGGAACCTATACGCAAGCTCAGTGAAAAAATAATGATAATATGCGGCGGTGTTGAGGAAAGCCGCGAATTTGGAATCTACAATTCCGCATTTGTGTATTCTGAAGGAGATTGGCTTGCTACTCATCGCAAAATATATCCGCCAACATACGGCATATTTGAGGAAATGCGTTATTTTTCACAAGGCTCATCCGTTAAAGCGTTTTCAACAAATATTGACCGCATCGGTTTGCTTGTCTGTGAAGATCTTTGGCACATGTCGCTTCCTTACTTGCTTGCCGCTGACGGTGCAAATGCAATTATAACCATCGCGAATAGCCCGACAAGATTAACTGGAACGGACGCCATTCCCAAAAATTACAGCATCAATTCGCAGCAGCATTGCGCGTATGCTCGATTGCTGGGAACGTATATGATTTTTGTGAACCGCGTTGGGTTTGAAGACGGTGTTAATTTTTGGGGTGGCTCGGAAATTGTCAACCCGAACGGCGAAGTACAAGCCGTCGCGAAATTTTTTGAAGAGGACCTGATATTTGGCGAATTTAATCTTAGCGAAATCCGACGAGCACGCCATCTCTCCCGACATTCCCAAGATGAAAACGTACTTTTAACTCATACGCTTTTGAAACAGATCATCCATGATAAATTTCGCAATGCTGAAGAAGTGTAATTTGTCCATCATGATCGTCAGCGTTGCGACGATATTCTTTGTCTTCTACGGTTTTGCGTGCAATACAATCCCTGATAAAGCTGAAGGATTTATGACCCTAAAGCGATTCAACAGTATTCCAATGATCGCACGAACGACCGTTTTTTCCGCTGACGGGAATGTAAGTATCTACGACCCGCCGGATACCAAGGCTCCTTTCACATTTCGAATGACAACCGGTGAATGTGATTCTTTGAAAATATTATCCACTGCCGCACCCGGATTCGATACTCTATATTACAACGCGAAACAGCACATTCCCAACCCTTCGGTAACAATTCTTGCGTTTACCGGCAATGGCGTTACTAAAAGCGTCAGGATATCCCAATATCCGCCCTTGCCTCCCGCCCTTTCTGCCATCCTATCATGTGCAGGAACTATAGAAGCCCGCGGTTTAGAAATGATGCAAAAGATAAAGGAAGACCAAATTCGTAAACAGCAACGTGAACAGAATGAGGAACAAACACATTAGCTTGCATCGAAAGATATTTGTTCGCAATTTTGCAGAATTGTTTAACAACTGATTTCCCATGCCCGATCAAGAATCACTTACGATGGAGACCGCGCCCATAGCATCTGTGGGTAATGCGGATGTAGTCAATCCTGCGGCTCCTTCCGGAACCTTTTCAGTCACATTCGTTGAGGATGGAAAAACATTCTCCGCACCCGCGGGCGCCAACATCCGTAAGTTTGCGAAAGCAAATGGTATAAAAATTTATACGGGCGTTACAGAATACACAAACTGTCTCGGGAATGGATTATGCGGCACGTGCCGGATTTCCGTTGATCCGACCGTGGCAGCCGGACCGTTATCGTTTTTTGAACGATTTACGTTGGGAAAAGACGCCGGGAAATTGCGTCTCGCATGCCAATCCACCGTGACAGGCGACTGCAAAATCAAACTGAAACCTGCGTACGATTACGCAGAAGTGCACAAGAACATACTCGTCAACGGCTCACTCATCGGTGCATTTTCATTGATGATGTTGGGTATTTTGGCGATGGTGTTTTTCGACGTAATTGGTAAGTGGTTCTAGAGCGCGCCTTAAATTGATTTTGGCGATTTATCCTTATCTGCAGTGGCAGTTTGATGATACGCCGGATTAATATTGACGAAGAGCGCCGCTAGACGCCTTCATTTTTGTAAAGCATCCAATGCATAAATCTCATGCGGCTGTTATACTCTTTACATTATTCTTCTTCTCATGTTCGCACACGGAGCCGCGGCAGGCGCTTTTAGATAATTTTTTCCGCGATTACATCGAACGAGCGGATGCCAAAGCGGCAACACAATGGAGCACCGGTGCGGCGAAACAAAAATTAGATCTTGAAGCGGCTCAAGTCGCGGGACAGCCCCGTCCAATGGAATTGCCGAAAATTACATACACCACATTTTCAACCCAGCAAGGGAATGATTCTACGACCTACGACCTTATGTTGAAAATCGAGGAAAAAGACGCCCCGTCTTTTTCGCGCGAACTCCTCATCACGGAAGCAAATGCCGACGGAGGATTAAAAGTTGTCGATTTTCAATTTGTGAATTAAGAGAAACAACATAGCATTACAATGCGCGAAGTCCCTGCGCACATCACCTTACCTCAAAGAGGGATTACTTTTCCGCCGCTAAATGAAATACCAACTGATGGATAATATTATCAAGGAAATATGCGAACGCGGCAAGAATTTTTTTCGCGTATTTTCTTTTTACAACAACATATTTTTTAAAATTGAATGTTGTCACATAATCGGTGTGCTCGATATGAAAGCGCGCTTTTGAATAGTAGGAGCGATCTTGACCTGCGGCAGTGCGGGGGTCTAAAAAATTCAAGGAATGTTGCGAGAACGCATGAATATGCGTCGGGTCGCTTGCAAAATCAAGGCTGTTCCAGTAAGGAACGGAAATGATAACCTTGCCCCCGGGAACCGCAATGCGGTGAATCTCTTCCATCGTGCGGAATACGTCCGGCAAATGTTCAAGAAGATGATGTAATTCTATGACTTCGCAGGTAGAATCACCGAATGGCCATGGGAATTTGCAGAGATCAGCCACCACATCCACACCCGGTAACTGAACGGCATCAACGTTGATGTAGCCATCCTTAATGATATTTCCGCATCCTAAGTGTAATTTCATAATCTCATCCAATCAAAAAAATATGTGCGTGTAATCATTCGCCCCTCAATTCTATTTTTTTTTATTTCTATTTTGACGATATATTCCAACGGCAATATTTTGTCCTTGGAGGTTCTCGGAAAACCGGTGCTGACGTGAACTGTCGCCACGTGCTACAAAATACAAGAACGAATTCTTTTCGGGGTACAATGCGGCGCTAACGGAAGCGCTGCCGGGGTTGTTGATTGGCGTCGGGGGCAATCCCACGTGGAGATATGTATTGTACGGCGATTCAATAGCAAGGTCTTTATAATATAAATGCCTTTTTTCACCGATAGCATATTGCACAGTCGGGTCTGCTTCCAGGCGCATACCGGAATGCAACCTATTCCAATAAACCCCTGCTATGCGCGGTCGCTCACTTTCCGTCGCCGCTTCAGCTTCAACTATCGAGGCAATCGCGAGCATTTGTTCAATTGATATGCCAAGAACAACGCAGCGCCGCTGAATTGAGTCGCTCAATTCATGTTTCATTGCAAAAACCATTCGCGCAAGCACAGACCTTTCCGTTACAGGTAAATCAAATTCATACGTTTCCGGAAATAAGTAGCCTTCAAGGGACGGGGCTTTGATTCCAAGCGAGCGTATGAACGCAGAATCACGTGTAAGCGCGACGAAACGGGTTGAGTCCGTATGCAGATGCTCCTGTGCAATATGTGCAATTTCAAACGACGTCAACCCTTCAGGAAACGTGACATAAATATGATGCGCGGAGTTAGAATGACACAATGCATTGATTATATCCATATTGGAAATATGAGATTTAAACTCATAGATTCCGGGCAGTAAGGCATTTTCTTTACCAAGTATTTTCAAGGCAATACGAAACTCTAAAACATTCCGTATTGTACCCGATTTATGGAGCGAATCGGTAATTACCGAGGCGGAGCTGTTTGGCGGTATAATAAGAATATGATCAGAAGATGAGGCATTCGTCGCTAAGACTGCATCGTAAACAAAATACACAAGGGCACACACGCCCGCCGCAACAAGAACAAGCAACAAATATGAGTATGTTTTTCGCATCAATACCGGCTTTCGATATCTGATGAAGCATACTTCAATGTGGGAGGTGACGTTTGCATTGGTTCCTCCAGCAGACCAGTCAACGCAATAATCAGCCCTCCAATTATTGCAGACCGAGTTACCGTCAAAAGCGGCGCAGTAAATGATGCTATCAAAAACAATGCCCACCACCCCGCGATAGATGATGAGCAAATTTTTTCAAATGTCGTACGTGCGTTTTTAACACAGGCTATCATGCTTCTACCTGTAACGAATATGTAAAACCCCATAATTCCAAGACCAAAAATACCATTGCGCAACAAAATATTGAGATACACATCATGAGCGGCAAGTGGGCTTAACCATTCCCCAAGAGGGAACAGTGTATGCCATGTGTACGGCACCCCTAACGGGTAACCAATCCACGGCGAATCAGCTACCGTCAAAAGAACGTTTTTCAATTCATATATACGATATGCCGTGGACCACTCTTCCATTGGATTGCCGACAACAGCAAGCCGAGTTAAGAATCTCGTAGGATTGATTACAAAAATCCACGCTGTCGCAATCCCAATCAGCAACCAAAAACCCCTAAAAAGATTTTTTTTATGCTTTGAGTCGAGACCAATCAACATTGCCATGCAGGCAAGGGGAAGCCCATATATAAACGAACGGCGGATTGATACGATGAATCCGGCGGCAGTGATAAGAAATCCAGCCGTCGCGAATACAAATTTACTCCGGCTAATTTCATTACGATAGCAGTACATGATAAGCCAGCTTATCAACATCATTCCTTGAACGAGACCATCCCGCCATTCCGAGAGCGCTGCCCATGATGAATCCGCGGTAGGTTGTAATATATATCCGATACACGCTTCCAATCCTTTTGCAATCCCAATCCCAAGAAGAATCAAAAACAATTTTTTTGCTTCCGACCGTTCAAAAAGAATGAATACCAATATATATGCCGAGAAAAATCCCATCGTTCTGTGCATTTCGTACGGAATGCGGATCGCTCCTTCCATATAGCACATCCTCACCCATGGGATAAACACTGTCAAGAAAAAAATAAGTGTCGGGATGTGTAATCGCGACTTTGGGATGCCAATATCACCCCGCATTATCAATAGAACGATGGCTCCCGCCGAAACGACGAGTACAAGAACTTCGTTCAATGTCATACTCCCTATATCATCCAACGCATGGGGATAGTACTGGTATGACGCCGATGCACCATCACTTCCATACCATATTGCAATAGCGAACAATATTTGGAGTACCGTACGAAGCGACGGTAATCGGAGGGAGAATGGAGTTGAGCCAGTAATGGTGTCAGCCATCGCCATCATTATTTTCCGCTTACCTGCTCAGGAACAGTGGGAATCGCCGCAATGTGCATCATAGCACTTTCCAAAAGCGAAATGGTGCGCTCCCAACGATAATTTTCTTCAATAAATCCGCGAGCCGCAAGCCCTATCCGTTCGGCATATTCAGGTTCAGAAAGAATTTTCGTTACACACGCTGCAAATTCCACAGCGGTATCAGCAATAAGATAATGAATACCGTGTATGCCGCCAATTCCTTCACAACCAACCGAAGTCGTGACTACGGGCAATCCCATCGCCATCGCTTCGAGTATCTTAATGCGAATGCCGCTTCCGACAAACAAGGGGACGATATATACACCCGTGCGAGCCGCTTCCACCCGGATATCCGGCACAAAGCCCCGAAGTTTTATATGTTCCCCCCCGACGCGCGCAAGGACTTCCGGTGGATTGGCTCCGAGTAAATGTAATGTAAAAGCAGGTATGCGTTCTATAATCAATGGCAACGCCTCCCGCATGAACCACAACGCTCCGTTTACGTTATGAATCCACGCAAATGTTGTGGCAAGCATTCCTGTCGCCTCCCTTGGCTGGCGCGGACGGGGAATCCAATAATCCATATCAACGCCGGGCTTGACAGTTGTAATCCGAGCTCGGGGTGCAATGCTCTGTAAACGAACGGCGTCAATGTCCGTAATCGTAAAATTCATATCCACGACTTCTGCTCCATGCGCCTCGTATTGTTCCAGCATACTCGCTTGACGACCGGCAATGCGCCGCTTTACGGGATTGCGTTCCTCCTCGGCGTACCGCTTCCAAATCATGCTTTCTATATTGTGCATCCGTATAGCGCCAGGAAGTCCGCGCATCCGTTTTCCTTCAATAACATAAGGCAACATGGCGCTATGATCGCCATACACGATATTATATCGTCTATTTTGTAGATGCTCTGTAAGCGCAGCATAAAATTTGACACTCCTGTGCCTGGTGATATAAACCGGCTCGTTGCGTAAAACACTCCTTAAAAAATTCTTTTTGTTCGTTTTCGTATTATCATGGATTGCGCGAACGTTGCAATATTCTCCCAATGCACGAAGTGCATGTTCATCCGTGTCCGGCTCGACGAATGTAATCATGTCGATTGTATGCCCCCGCAATGCCAGCCCTTTTGTCGTATTATAAATACTGATGCGCCCCCCATCAGTCGGCGGGTAGGGAAAGCGGGGGCATAGTTGAAGAATATTCATTTTGAAATTTATCTAAGACTTCTAATCGGCATCGTCAAATAAAATAGCCTTACAAAGTGCAATGCTCGCAATTGGAATGATTGTTTTATTGGCTCGCTTCATGTGCATATTTTTGGCGAATTATTTGATAAGCCCACATCATCGGTGCTGGTTTTAAAAAATAATAGACGCACCCGCAGATCAGCAGAAAGACCAGTCCTCCAATCGCACAATTGGATAACGATTCGCCCGGCAGAAAAAAAATCCCCGCGATCCCTGCAAGCGCCGCTCCGGCAGCAATTCCAAGCCATCGAAATTGGTATCCTGCGCCGATTGCCCGGCGGGCAATAAAGTGCTCAACTCCGCCGGCGCATAGATTGCAGGCACGGGTTGTGATTATCGCTGCAAATACCCCGTAATGGGGAATCGCATACAAATTGACGCCAAGATTTATAGCCCCCCATATACATCGGTTGATTAAAACAATGCGTTCAGCATTGATGACATTCAACAGTGTAATATTGAGACCTCCCCCAAATACACCCATATCAATAATATCCATCAACAAAAATGCTCTAAGCAAATCAGCCGCCGGTGCGTATTGGCTACCGTACAAGGAAACGACAAGAACCGGGGCGTAATAGACGACAAATATAGCAACAGGGATAAATGCGAATTGAATCATCGCTAATGTCCGTTGAAACGCTTCCCCAAGTTCTGAACGTGCGCGTGTGGCTAACTCCGCGAAAACACTGAATAAAACGCCGCTTAATCCAATGGTAACAAAGTATTCAACAACGAGACCCGCTTGAAATGCTTTATCATAAATACTGATAATTGGAGAACCGGGGAACCAGTATCTGAGAATAAGAATATCGGACGCCCTGCCAAGAAGAAAAGACAATATATCATTTCCAAGCAGGAAGACTCCGAACATAATAATCGGCGAATATACGATTGCTGCGCGCGGTCCGCGAATGCGAGGCAATAGTGATCCAGTATGGAGAACGCCAGTCAACACGGCTGCGGCGGTTACCGAAATGATCGCGATGGAAGGTGTTAGATATGACTGGAAGACACATATCCCCAAGGCCGTTATCAGAAAGAACTTAACCGAACCATTGATAAACAACGCTTCCTTTGTGCGGAGCCCCGCAGTCAGCGCCACAGTCCCATAATTGGCAATATTTTGGCCGACAATATATAATGCCGCGCAGCCTCCAAACGGAATCAACACGGCATAACTTGCAAGCACACCGGCTCCAGATGACACGATGAGAAAATATATCGTTATTGCCCCGACACATGCTATGGAGAATCGTATGATGAACGTGCGCCGCAATAACGCCGCCGCTTCGTTCGATTTATTTTGTGCTTTTAACTGGGGAAAGTATTTATATATAATCCAATCAATGCCGACGCTTGTGAAGGTAACCGTTGTGCCGACAATGGTTAAGAAAAGCGTATAAATACTGTCTTGCGCCGGACCAAGAGTCCTGGCAATCAACGCATTGATAAGAAAAAGGAACCCGACATCCGAGAGACGGCTCAAATAATTCCATGTTGTCGCTTTAATAGCCTGATGGGAACGATTCATTCGCCGTAATAGTATGAGTTCTTTTGCAAAAATTCACCGGCATTGCAGGAGCCAGCCGGGGATATTTGCATTCAGACCTGCTTCGGATGCGATTGATGCTCATGGGTGGAAACAGCCGAACGGCGGGCGCCATTGGCGGCGCCATTTCCAATGCCATTGACATTCTCGTTCGCAAGTGTTTTTGCATACCGCGATCTCGGTGCAATCGCAGCCATCAATCGGTACATGCGTTCACGCTCACTGGGAAATGCGGAGACATTGCGGAGGTATTCTGCAATCAACACCCAAAGGCACGCTAACAATCCGCTTATTAAAAATGCGGTTATTGCCATTACTTTGCGTTTGGGGCTGCTCCTTTGCTCCGGTATCGGTGCATTATCCAAGACTTGAACAATTGGGAGATCCCGTTCTTCCTGCACCCGATCCTGATAATATTGATTTTGCAAATACATGTCAACTTGTTCGAGCGCTTTTAGATCACGCACCATGCCGGCGTATTGCTTTTGCAATTCCGGAACTTTCGGAAATGGGATGTAATATTCGCTCGTGTCTCCGCCGTAATTCATCGCGTTATATTGCGAGCGCAATTCCGCAATTCTCGTTTCGATCTGCTTTACCTCAAGACTCGACGACGACTGGTTGTGCAGAATGTATGAGCGGCGCAATTCCAATTCCTTAATCTGCGAGAGGAGGTCTGCCGCCGTGCCGATTTCACTTTCAACCTGCTTATCTAACGCGATGATTTTATATTCCTTTTGGAACGCCGTCATCCTATTATAGAGCGTATCTAACTGCGTGTTTGTTGCTTGCAATTGGGACTCGACAAAAACACGGGAATTATGTGCCCGCGATATTCCTTTCACCCTGCTAATCTTGTCCAATTCAAAGGAAAGAGCATTGGCGATATTCGCTGCTCGTGTTGCCGCTTCTTTCTGCTCTGCTTCCGAAGGGGCGTATCCCGTATTCGATTCAACCGTCGCTTTTACGAGCCCATCGCGTTCTATTTCATACGAAGCGCATCTCAAAAGCACTTCCGATTGATCAATATCGGTTTTTCCAGATTGTGCAAAGTACCGCCGAATATCGGGGAAATCCACAAGCAGGCTTTCCGCCAATGTTCGGCTTTTCAACATGTCCAGATAAAAATCCGATGAGTGGTTTTCCCCGACGTCGGCAAAATCAAACGTCGAGATGGAATTGCCGCCGCCGCCAAGCAAAGACGCAAGAGGATTTTGCTGGCTCTTTTCCGGCGGAAGGATGGAAATGGTCGTCGAAAATGTATTTGGCATCACGAAGCTAAACGCAACAACAATCGCCGCACAGCCGATCGCAGCGAAAAGAATGAATTTAATCCGTCTGGCAATCGTTGTTACGATATCCAGAAGATGCACGTCGCGCGAATCCTGCCCGCGCACAATTTGCCGCGCGGCGGTAATCGTTAATTCGTCTTTAGATTTGTCGGGCATCGCGGGTTTCGTTTTAATGATGCGTGATCGCGTACACGCCAAAAAAGATTCCCACCACAGATGTAACAACTTGTACCGTCTGTAAAATAATGGGCCATAAATTGGTTTCTTGCTCCTCGGGAACGATAATCGAATCGCCCGGCTCAATCTTCACCGAACTGCTGGCGGGGTCGTATTGTTCGCCATTGCGTGGCTTTAAAGCACGCACATCGGATTTGTCCGCGTGAAATCCGTAGCCTCCGCCTTCTGCAATATAATCCTGCAACGTGTAGCTCGACGAATATGCGACGCGTCCGGGATTGTTGACGCTTCCGATAAGAGTAACGTAATTATTGATTGAGGGAATGTACACGGAATCGTCTCCGTGCAAAGTTATATCTTCCCGCTTATCCTGTCGTAAAAAAAGCTTGGTGAAATTCACCGTGACTAATCCCGGGTGCTCGCGCGATTTGGCTTTAAAATATTCGGATTCGTCCTTCGACATTTCCGATGGAAGCATTTTGGATAATCTATCGAATTCCCTGTCCGCAACATACATCGTGGAGCGCCTGATTAATTCCGCATTTTCAAGATCGGCGTCGCGCGTAAAGCCTTTTGCACGGGCAACAAGCTCTGTTAACGTTGCTGAGTCTTTCTCTATCGGATACCTTCCGGGATAATTCACTTCGCCTGCAATTGCAACCGTCCGCGCGATATGCCAGTGCGGAATGGCGCGGATAAAAAATTGGTCGCCTTGTTGCACGGGAAAATCCGAGGGGAAATGACTGTTATCTCGCCGCCAGTCATCCGCAAGACTCACATAAAAATCTTTTGATGAAACACCGTCCCCGCGGAACCGGGATATTTCAATCGAATCAATATCCGCCGAAGGCAAAAGACCCTGCGCCATACGGATAACAGTCGAGAAAGAATCACCCGCGGAATATTGGTAATCTCCCGGCGCCGCGACTTCGCCGTAAATCGTTATCAGATTCGCGGGATCTAATACTGTCGCAAACACCACGTCGCCGTCTTGGATATGCGGATCCGAAGCGAGATTGCCCCAAAAGTAAAAAGGGTATAAATCCACGTACGTGGTTGTGCCGTTGTTGTGGGTTACTTGTATATTCCGAAGATAGGCAATTCCTTTTTGCGACAAGCCGCCGGCGCGTTCAATCACGTCGGAGATTCGCTCCATCGGCGACGCCATTATCGCCGTTCGCCGCTCTACCCACCCCGAACAATACACCTTGAAATGCCGCATCCGGAGCAGCGAAAGCGTAACGGTGGCATTGCGGTATATCGGTGAAAGTATCTTCGCAATTGTATCCTCGGCAGCGCGCAATGTCAATCCCGCGATTCGCTTCTCACCGATTCCGGGCAGTGTAATGCCGCCTTCCGGCATAATGGATAATTCGCTTGAAAGAAATTCGTTCCCAAAAATTGTAAGCGTCAATTGGTCCCCGGCGCCAAGGACATATTGATTCGGATCAATAGGACCTTCTTGTGCGTCCTCAACGTCTTGTGCTGTCTGATTCAAACCGGATTGCCCCCCCCCCTGTGCTGTATCGCTCCGCACGGCGGTTTGAAGCATCATCCGGTACCTATCGGCGTTTACATGTGGCTGTGCGACAAGTCTGCCCGTCGTAAAACATATTACGACGATAGAATAAAGGGTAATACGCCATAGCCGGGATACACGAATGAATAAGGGGCGGGATGAACTTTGCATCAATTGTGCAAACTAACCCCGCATAGTCCGTGCAATCAAGGGATTAAGACTTCCCCCCGCGTACAGGGCGTTTCCACCTGATTTTATGCTCTGTTTTTCAATGCGCCCGCGTTTTGGAAATATTTTGATATTCACATCGAGAAGCAGTGGTCATATAATAGATCCACGCAATCAAAGCAAACAGGGGAATCGTTGCAAGAACCCAGAGGATGGGAATTTGACTATCGCTTTGAGCGCTTACACCCAATATAACCGGCGCGCGATATGCTATCCAAAGCGCAATGAAATTATTTGTAAAGTGCCCCGCCATATTGGGCAGCAACGATTTGCTCCGATAATAGACAAAGCCGAGCCAAATCCCGATAAGGGAAAGCGTAATAAGCCCAAGCGGCTCAAAATGAAAAAGCCCGAAAAGTACGCCGACGAGGAAAACACTATGGACGCCCATTGACCGCTCGAATGTACGCTGTATGTACCCGCGGAAGAAAAATTCCTCGCAAATTGCGGGCGCGATGGCGGCGACAATCACCAAAAAGAGAAACTCCGGCATTGAGTAGGCGGTAAGCAAACGCTGCACCACGTCTTCCATGTCGGTATTGATGTGGAAATACATCTGCATAGCGTTGGAAATATACGAACCGACGGGAATCAACATCACTGTTCCGATGACAGCGAGAAATATTTCCGTGATTGGCGCCCGTGTCAGCCTTACGTATTGAAAGACATGGGGAGTATGCCATCTCCGTATAAAAAGAATGACCCCAAACAATAACACGACGAATTCCGATAATAGCACCGCCCATCGGATTGGTGTAACAAACATTCCGGGCGATGAAGAAATGAGCGCCGCTGCATCTTTCGGCGAAATCAATATCTTACCCAGTAACCCGCTTATCATGATTCCGGCTGCCGCGAACACAGTCTGCGCAAAGACATACAGCGCGCCAATAATAATAAGTCCAATAATCGCCGCAGATATAACACTTCTCCCCTGCGCCGTCCATTTATCCGCGTTCTCTACCTGTGGGTCAGGAACTCCTTCGGTGGAATCATGCAAATCCGTCCCCCGATTCTCTGGTAGATTTTCTGGAAACTGGCTTTCGTTGTCCATTTTGTCATCTATTTCATTTTTAAGGCTCATCACAACAAAATTTATACTGTCGGGGTAGGTTGTTCGGGTATCACGCCATTGAGTATATGAATATCGCCATCCTGATTTGGCAAGTCGAGATAGAATACAGTTTTGTATGCCGATTCTATGATGACCGAGAGGCTTATGACCAAAGCAAACAACGCGCCAAGCGACCACGCAAAGGATTGAACGACAGGAAATATCGAGTTGAATTGCTCCCTTGCACTATCCATATTGTTGAGATTGAGATGAGAAAGCCGTGCGTTTAATGGTTCAAGCATGAACCAACTCAACGGAACTTGGACAAATTCCATGAGGAATTGCGTACATAATCCAAATATGAACAATATCCAAAACACCCTCCACCATCTATGCTGAACGAGCGCTTTACTTTGCCCCAATCCGCCGATGGGACCATATTGATCGCATACAATCGCTTGTGCGCCGAACGTCCAAGATATACAAATCCACACGCACGCTATCCGCGAATTCGCCGCTTCAATAAGCGATGCTATGGCATTAGCGGGTCAGTCGTCCATCGGCGATTCGGTTGACGCCATGCTGCCAATATTCTATGCACTGGTTGAGGTTGGCATTGCCGGAATATTTTTTGGATTCGCATGTGCAATGCTCTCGGCGGCTTCTATTGATATCGC
>Ga0206853_1012_pt1 | contig 52409 bp, 34 predicted proteins | sample Alteio_BWOrgCont_52_FD_152859 | JGI IMG/M metagenome (GOLD analysis project Ga0206853, IMG submission 152859) | Enriched cells from forest soil in Barre Woods Harvard Forest LTER site, Petersham, Massachusetts, United States -... | ecosystem: Environmental > Terrestrial > Soil > Temperate forest >... | reverse complement strand
TTCGACGCATTCCGCAGAAATAATTGACACGGCCGCCATACCCCGCGATTTGCGCGATTCGACGCTTGTTCATCTTTCATACCGGCTGCAGCCGGGGGAAACGTTCCGCTATAAAGCCGTACTCAAAAAATTAGCTACCGGCACATTCAACGACCAGCCGGGAAGCGAAAAAGACGAATCCGATTGGTATTTTTCCTTGAAAGTGTCCCGTATCAACCGCGATAGTTCGTTCGTTGTAATATTGAAATACGATTCAATAACATACACGATGTCATCGGACCAAAATTCCGTTGATTTCAATTCCAACGATACCTCCAAGTGGCGCGACCCCCGTTATACAAATTGGACGGGATTATTAGGTCTGCAATTCCCGGTTACGGTCTCTTCCATCGGCGAAATCACATCGGTTGAAGGCGTTGAAACTGTTGCCGACCGCATTTTCGAGTCGCGGCAAGAGGACAAGAGCGCCCTTCCTGCAGACGTGCCGCAGCAAGTCGTGGAGCAAATAACGGATGGAGAAATCAAGGCAGTCGTAGGGCACGTTTTTCTGCCAATGCCGGAACATGCAATTTCGCGCGATTCATCATGGACGCGTCAATTCACCGGAATGGTTGAAGCATTCCCGACGCGAAATATTCTGACATACAAACTCGGCGGATATTCCACAAATGGCTCATCGCGATTAGCGACCGTCAATTCGATGCTCGAGGTTGAAATAACGCAAAAACAATTGCGCGACAGCACCGCCATTATTTCGATGCACACGGGAACAGTAAACGGCGACGGCACGGCGCAAATTGACCTTGATAAAGGTATCGTTCGCTCGAAAACCTCGAAAATTAATATCATTTTGGATTACTCATCTATCGGTTTAGGGAAATATGCCGGCGGCAAAGGGCACTTGATTAAGAACCTCGTCTCCGAAGTCTCGCTGCAAATGCTGTAATCGACAGTATTTTTTTGCAAATATCGCGCGCAATGGAAAACCCCGGCATTCCCCGCATGACAAATCTCGAATTGGGATTTCTCACGGCAGCGCTCGTGTTTGCCCTTTGCGCAATCATCATAGAATCGGGGGGTATTCGCCTTCTCTTTCTTATCGGGGCGGTGCTGTCGGGCGGTGGAGTGTATTTGCTGGTTGCGCGCCGCTTGAACGATCGTCACGTGGACGAAGTCGTTGCATCAAATGAAGTAACTGAACCTGATAAGCGCGGAACTACCGTTCGTGTGGACCCGCAAACAAAGCGTTTGGTTTTTGACGATTACACGCTCTCGCTTCCCGCGATGGATGAAGAAGCAGACGAAGACGAACCCACGTTCCGCACTCCATTCCCGTTCAATTCTCAACTCGCGGTTTTACAAGAGCAGGCGCTGTCCGAACACAGCGGCGAAGGATTCCGCATTACATCGCAAAAGCACGTCGCGACCGACGAACCAAAATCGAAAAAATCCGCTCAACAGACCGCGAAAAAAATCCAGACGCCGGATCCGAAAGCCACTATCGAGGAGCCGACTCAAAGCCATAAACGCAAAGATCTCAACGTATCCATCAACGAACTTTTCGATTTCAGCGCAGACGAACATATCGCGGAGCCGCGAAACGAATTCGATTGGCTGCTTGCGAGGGTTCTCCGCACAATCAAGGAGGTCATTCCCTCCTATTCGGTTATTTTCTTTTGGATTGACCGCACCGGAAAAAAATTGATCATTGAAACGAAAATCACGGATAGTGATTCCATCGTTCCGCATCGTAAAATTCCGTTTGGGTTAGATATCGTAAGCCAGATTGCGGAAAGCGGCTTGCCCGAAGCACTGACTGAGATAAGCCCAAATGCGGAATGCGATTTGCTGGGGTATTACGAGCGGCCAAACGGCGTGCGATCATTTGCAGGGGTTCCGATATATTTCAACCGAGACATTGTCGCCGTGCTTGCGCTTGATTCAAAAGATGAAAACGCGTTCGACGCCCATACCATTCATGCACTCGGGCAATTCACCAAAATCATTTCCGGATTGATTCGCGGATATACCGATAAATACGACCTTCATCTGAGCGCCCGCGCAGTTCGCGCAGTGGAAAAACTACGCTCATCGCTTCCGATGCACAAGACGACCGACACAACGATAGCACGAACGCTGTTAACTGTCGCCGAAGAAATCGTCTCATGGGAGCACGCAAGCGTATCGCTTTTCGACAACGCGATACAGGCATGGACTCCCGTCGTGGCGGACGTTCATCATGGAGAGCCGCAGCATGTTTTGAACATGCAGATCGCCCTGTCCGATTCCATCGCAGGTACGGCAATTCGCACGGGCAAACCGGTCATCGTCGGCGATTTACACAACGACGTCCGGTTCAATCCTTCTGAAACCGCAGGCAACCCCGGTTCGTTCTTAGCCGCCCCGCTATGCACGCCGCTGCGCAGCTATGGAGCACTTTGCATGGAGCACTCCGCCCTGAACGCTTTCACCAACCACGATCTCGACGTCCTCATGGTGCTGTCGCAAACCGCGGCGGCGATGATTGAGTCGTTTCACCTGAATACGATGATAGACGAACAATTGATGATTGACGAGAGAACGGGCGTCTATAACAAGCGGTTTCTTCTCAGCCGGCTCGATGAAAACATCGCCCGCGCCGAAGATTTGAAAGAACACCTTTCCTTTGTTCTTTTCGGCATTGATAATCCCCGGAATGCAATAGAGAAATCCGGCGTGGAATCGGCGGACATCATCGTTGCATCCATTGCAAAAATCGTCGCGCAGCACGCACGAACATATGATATTTTGGGACGATACGATTCCAATGCTATCGGCATTGTTCTGCCCGGAAAAACCGATGAGGACGCCTATATTTGGGCGGAAAAAGCCCGCAAAGATATCGCAAGTACGGTTTTACAGCTTGGCGCAAAGAACATGACTCTGACGGCAAGCGCCGGCGTATGCGGCAGGCGCCATAATGCCACCCACGTTGATCTTCTGAACGGCGCGTTTCAGGCGCTTGAACGTGCACAGGAAATTGGCGGGAATTCCGTTATGGTATATTAAAATACCCTCCACCCCTTGTAGTGTATCATTTTGTAGATTGTCATTGCGAGGAGTACCGCGATGAAGCAATCTTTTCCCCGAATGCCATAACAGAAAGGATTGCTTTCCCACGCGGGGTTTTATACTGAGCGTAGCGAACGTGCTCTGGACGGCTCTATTCGCTTCGCTCATTCTTCGCAAGGACGCTGTAACTATCAAAGATGTCATTCCGAGCGAAGCGATGAATCCATCATAATTACATAAGAAGGCGGCATGGATTCTTCGGTCGCGGAGTTTACACTGAGCACAGCGAATGTGCTCCCTCTGAATGACAATTTTCAAACTTACCCACCACCCCTTGCAATATATTGTGCGCTCCCAATATATTTGCTATTTTAATTCGTATTGTCAGTGAGCGTACAATATTGTTCCTCTCATTATTATCATAATATTTTTCGGTGCATCAATGCTCTATCAAAAAAATCCCTCATATTTCATCCTTTCTATCGTGGCGTGTTTGCTCTGCTGTTCGCTGGCACACGCACAGAACCAGACAACGGCAGGCGATACCGGGAAGGCAGCTTGGCAATTACAATACCCGGCGGCGGATTTTTCTTCGCCGCTGAAAATGTATGCCGCTAACCAGACGACACTCTATATACTCAGCAAAGGATTTATCCTGCGCAGCAGCGACGCCGGAGTAACATGGCAAATGCGCCAATTACCGGGCGGGTTCACCGTTTATGGCGCGTCATTTTGGGGAAATTCACTCTGCTGGCTTGCCGGCGACGGAGGCGTTATATATAAATCAACCGACGGAGGCATAACATGGGCTTTGCACACAATTCCGTTCTTTACGGTTGATATGCGTACGGTACAATTCTTATCCCCCACGCTCGGTTGGGCAAGCGGCACCGAGGGACTTGTTTATGAAACGACCGATGGAGGCGATACATGGACTGTTCAGAATTATCTGCAATTTTTCAAAACCAGCACGCAATCGTATGTAAAGGCAATAACGGATTCAATCATTTGGGTCGTGCAGGTTGAAATAGACGCGTCATTTCCGCCGCAAAACGGCGGGATTGTAACGGTATATCGAACAACCAACGCCGGCACGACGTGGAATCAAGTGCGCAACGGACCGATTTTTGAAACGTGGTCAATGGCAGACTTGTCGGACTTCCTCAATGGGAGTGCAACGGACATGTCGGGTGCAGTTGATTTCTCCCTTACGAATGTCTGCTCCGACAGCAGCGCGGAGTTTCAAATAATACTCCATGGCTTATATAGTAATTCAAACGATTATCGTACAACAAACGCAGGCTCAACATGGGATTCCTCCACGATAGATCCCTCCTCGTTGAAAGATTATATTCGAATGTTCAACGGCTCTCAAGGATGGTGCACGAATTTCAGATCATACTATAAAGTAATCACTGTTGTCCAGACTATTGATACGGTGGCGATAAAAACGCTGGACACCCTTACGACACTATACCGCAGCACGGGAACCGACACCGCCGTTTGGGCGCAGCGAAACACACCCGCGACAGCACACATCTCTCCACATCTGTATGATTTTTTGGATACGACCACGGGGTGGTGTTTCACGATGAACGACAACAACACAATTTCCATCTTTGAGACACAAGACGGTGCGCAAACATGGCAATTGAAGTCCACGTACCCGCTCAATTCAGGCTCGCTGCGGAGCGTCTTTTTTCTCGATTCCCTGAACGGATGGTGCGCGGGAAAAAATGCAGCAACCGGGGGAATCGTCGTGCATACGTCGAATCAGGGTGAAACGTGGTCGGTGCTCAATTCCTCTATCTACGATTCATTGAAACAAATTCAATTCGTTGACAAAATGGACGGATGGGCGTTAGGGGACTCATTGTATGAAACGAACGATGGAGGAATGACATGGCGCGCCAACACAAATTTCCCGTTGGATACCGTCCGCCCGAACGTGAACTATATTCAGATACAATTTACGGATAAAAATACAGGATGGCTCGTGCGAAGCGACTGGATGACCTACCGCACAACAAACGGCGGTTCATCGTGGGCAATCGCACACGGCTCCGATACCACAGTCAATTTAACATACGCCCTTGCGACCAGCGATACAACCTTGATTGCATTCGGAACAATTTCGGACAGCGCATACGAATTTCGCATTCTCGGCGGCGGCGCAAGTTTTGGCGACAACCCGATTTCGAATGGAATCGGGGGGGCAGGCAATTCACCCACAACGCCTGCAGCCGTGTGTTTTTACAATGTAAATCGGGGATGGCTGATTGATACTGCCGGGAACGAATATCTTACATCCGACGGCGGCAACAGCTGGGGTTTCGTCGTGTCAACCAACTCGTGGCTTCCCACGCTTGCCCTTGATTTCCCTGATACGACAAGCGGGTGGCTGCTGAAGGGGAATTCGCTTGCGGGCTCATCCGCGTTGTTTAACCTTACGCAAAACGGGCTCAATGTAACAGCGACGCCCGATATTCTCCATCAATTGAATGCCATTACGTTTGTCGGCGATTCACTTGGGTGGGCTGTCGGTGAAAATCTTGCGATTTATCACTACTACCTGTCTTATACGGAGAAAAATATAAATTACCCGCAGATGGTTTTGTCGCCGCCAGTGTTGGATTTCGATTCAGTCGCGCCGCAAAAAACAAAACAATTGACCGTGCAAATATCCAATCCCGGCGGAGATACATTGATAATTTATAACGCCGTTTTGGCAAGCAAAAATGATATTGCTTTCAATATTGCGACGTTAGTGTCGCCCGAGGCTGAGCTGTTTATCCCCCCCGGACAATCATTGCCGCTGTATGTTTCGTTCTCCCCGCCGTATTTGGGACGGGAATATTACGATACGCTTTATCTGTACAGCAACGCCGACACACAATACATTTTTGTATTGGGTTTTGGCGATATTCCAAATGCGATTATCGCCGGTGAGAACCCACTGCCAATGGGTTTATCTCTGGACGCCTATCCAAATCCGTTTACCGGGAACACGACAATAGCCTATTCCGTACCGGAAGGCAGCCAACCCGTTGCGTTAAAAGTGTATGATATTCACGGCTCTGTAATTGCCGATTTGAGTTCGCACTTGACCGGTAATAATGGTAGCATTCTGTTCTCAGCAGAGGGACTGCCGGAGGGCGATTATTTCTTCGACCTCATCGAAGAAAACCGCCAAATTCTCCGCAGGATTGTGCGCATACATTAAGAAGATGCAATGACAGGGGTAAGTATCGAAATACTTTCCGGCGTGCGCCCCCTCTCCCTACTTCGCGGGGAGAGGGGGCTACTATTTAGATAATATATTTCTGTATCACTTGTTTAATTTGCATTAAAATTGTATATTTGTGGCTCTTTCTTTTTATATTAAGATTATAACCTTCTTCCAAACAAAGGTAAAAAAACAGCATGGCAAAGCAACAATCGTTTGCCGATAAAGCGGCGAAAGCAAACATGAAGAAGTATCAGGACTGCGAAAAATGCGGCGGCACGCTTACGCCCATTTTGATGATTTCCAGCGAAAAACAGCCCAATGGCGCCTATAAATTCCGCCATAACCGGATTCGCGTGTGCAAGTGCAATGAAAAAACCGTGTACGCATAATCTCCGCACCAGCGGATTTCATTGCTAACACAAACGGAGAAAAATCTTGCTTCGTCGCCGTGCTCCTCGCAATGACAGGGGTAAGTTTTGCGATAACACTCAACATTTTTTTATGACGACTTCGGCACATGAGTTAGAACGTGAAATCGCGATTATTGCCGTAGTACAAAAAGCCGATCGGGACAATATCGAAAAAATGCTGCTTACGGAAGGGATTTTGATCGGCAGCGATTTGCAGGAACGATTACAAGAGTACGCGGGAGAAAAAGAATGACAAGCACAGAGCAACGGATTCCCGCCGCCTCCCGACCCTTAACCGACGGAGTGCTGATAGAAACGGACGTTCTTTGTGATTTTTTAGTCGCCCGGAATTCATGCCTCCGAAAGGTGCTCGGGCTGTATCCATGCTATACAACGGTTATCAACGCATCGGAACTGTTTGCAATCGGGAAAGATGACGCCGAGCGCAATGCGATGATGGCGCTTCTTTCCGGAATCCGGGTGCTTGGATTGCACCCGAAATACGCCCTGAAAATTGGCGAAATTGCACGTAACAACCGGGCGAGGGGAATGAAGGAACGCGACGCGATAGTGATAGGAACGGCTATCGCTTCCCGCCTCCCAATCGTAACGGAAGCGTGGGCTGAAAAATATAAGGGGTACGGAGGCGTCCGCGTCGTATCGCAGAGCGAAATGACCAATACGAGGGTCAACGTACAAATATGATTCATACATGAGCCGTATGACTGCCGAGGAACGAACAAGCACAATTCCTTCAAATAAATAAGTAAGTAAGGATGTATTTGCGATGAGAATTACAAAACAATATACGAATCGGGAAAGCCAATCGCTCGATAAATACTTGCAGGAAATAGGCAAAGTTGACCTTTTAACGCCTGACGAGGAAATAGAATTGGCGCGTCGCATCAAAAAAGGCGATGAAAAGGCTTTGGAGCGGCTTGTGAAAGCAAACCTTCGTTTTGTCGTCAGCGTTGCAAAGCAATATCAGAATCAGGGGCTTTCGCTCGGAGATTTAATCAACGAAGGCAATTTGGGGCTTATCAAAGCGGGTAAGCGTTTCGATGAAACTCGCGGGTTTAAATTCATTTCCTACGCCGTGTGGTGGATTCGCCAATCTATTTTACAGGCATTGGCTGAGCAATCGCGCATCGTCCGCCTGCCATTGAACCGCGTCGGCGCATTGAATAAGATCGGAAAGAAATTTTCCGAATTGGAACAGGAGTACGAGCGCGAACCAACCGCCTCCGAATTGGCAACCGAGTTGGACATGACCTTGTTTGAAGTTGCGGAGACGCTGAAAATTTCGGGACGGCACTTGTCCGTTGATGCGCCGTTTGCGCAAGGCGAGGACAATCGCCTTCTTGACGTATTACAAAACGACCAGCCCCCGCCGGACCAGAATTTGATAGCGGAATCCCTGCGCATCGAAGTCCGCCGCGCATTGGATACATTGACGGAGCGCGAATCGGAAGTATTACGCCTGTACTTCGGCATTGATACGGATCACCCGCTCACGCTTGAAGAAATCGGGGAAAAATTCAGCCTGACACGGGAACGAGTAAGGCAAATAAAGGAGAAAGCGATTCGGCGGCTGCGCCATACGACGCGCAACAAAGCCCTTCGCGCATATCTCGGTTAAGGGTATATACCCGTTCCTTTTAGTGTTCGGGCAGGTAGCGAAGTGGTTAAACGCGACAGACTGTAAATCTGTTGGCTCACGCCTTCGGAGGTTCGAATCCTTCCCTGCCCACGGATTTTCCGCTCACGTGTCTGGACAAATTTTCACGGGAGACACTTCGCGGGAGTAACTCAGTGGTAGAGTCACAGCCTTCCAAGCTGTTGGTCGCGGGTTCGAGTCCCGTCTCCCGCTCGCGCTCACGTAGCTCAGTTGGTAGAGCACTTCCTTGGTAAGGAAGAGGTCACCAGTTCAATCCTGGTCGTGAGCTCTGGCAAATTAAATTGTGTGAATGTTAATTTTTAAAGTCCTAAAAGTACCGAAACAATGCGAGAAATTATAACGTTGGAATGTTCCGAGTGCAAGCGCCGTAATTATACGACGACAAAGAACAAACGTCTGCACTCCGGCAGAGTAGAATACAAAAAATACTGCCGCTGGGACAAGAAGCACACGATCCACAAGGAAAGTAAGTAAGAGATACGCCAGTGGCTCAATTGGCAGAGCAGCGGTCTCCAAAACCGCAGGTTGGGGGTTCGAGTCCCTCCTGGCGTGCCAGTTACGCGAGACGTTACGCCATACGGCGCGAGAAACGCGCCTGAAGGCGTGGATTGAAACATACATTGTCATTTATATCGTTATGATAGACAAGATTAAGGTTTTTTTTAGCGACGTGAGCAAGGAGATGAAGAAAGTCACCTGGCCCAAACGCGACGAATTGAAAGATTCGACTGTGGTCGTGTTGGCGGTCAGCGGATGCATCGCGGCATTCATTTTTATCGCCGACTTCCTCATCAGCAAGGCGATACACGCCATTCTCGGATGACAACGGAAACCGTCAAAGCTCAGAAGCGGTGGTACGCGTTGCGCACCTATTCCGGTCATGAAGCCCGCGTCAAGCAGCTCCTTGAGATGGAAGTGAAGCAGCGCGGAATGGAAAATTCCATCGGTGAGATTCTGATTCCGGAGGAGCAGATTTTCGAGATGCGCGACGGTAAACGCCGCCAGCGAAAGAAAAATTTTCTCCCCGGATACGTGCTTATCGAAGTCGCGCTCGACAAACGCATCACCGACGTGATACTCAATACGCCGTCGGTTATAAGTTTCGTCGGCACAAAAACACAGCCGCAGGCGCTCCAGCCCGATGAAGTCCGACGCATTCTCGGCAGGGTTGAGGAGCGCAAGGACGTTGACTCAATCGTGACGTCGTTCCGGGCGGGCGATTCGGTGAAAGTGATAGACGGACCATTCAATAATTTTTCCGGAATGGTGAAGGAAGTGAGCGAAGAAAAACAAAAATTAAAGGTGGAAGTCAGCATATTCGGGCGCAAAACGCCGGTTGAACTGGATTTCACGCAAGTGGTAATCGAAAAATAATCAAATACACACATGGTAAAGAAAATAGTTGATTACGTGAAATTGCAAATCGCCGCAGGGCAGGCAACACCTGCGCCCCCCGTGGGAAGCGCGCTTGGCCCGAAAGGGATCAATATCATGGACTTTTGCAAGCAATTCAACTCAAAGACGTCTAACCAGCCGGGGATGATCATACCCGTGGTCATTACCATTTATTCGGACAAATCGTTCACCTTCATCACGAAGACCCCGCCCGCGTCCATCTTGATATTGAAGGCTGTAAAGATAGAGAAAGGCTCGAAGGAGTCGAATAGAATCGTTGCGGGAAAGATAAGCGCGCAGCAAGTGGAAGAAATCGCGAAAATTAAAATGCCCGACCTCAACTGCGACACGCTTGCCAGCGCGGCAAGCATGGTGCGCGGCACCGCACGGAGCATGGGTATTAAAGTGGAGCAAAACTAAAAAACCGGGCATAAACGCACAAAAAAAATGTCAACCAAATTAGGAAAACGGTACGCGGCAGCCGGAAAGATTGCCGAGCAGAAAAAAATGTATTCCGTGCAAGACGCCGTTGATACGGTAAAAAAACTTGCGACGGCAAAATTCGACGAAAGCATAGACATCGCCATGCGCCTTGGCGTGGATCCCCGCAAAGCCGATCAAGTTATTCGCGGCACTGTCGCCCTTCCCCATGGAACCGGCAAGACCAAACGCGTGCTTGTTATATGCAAAGCGGCGAAAGCCGACGAAGCGACGGCGGCGGGCGCGGATTACGTCGGCTACGAAGACTACCTGAAAAAAATTCAGGAGGGCTGGACGGACGTTGACGTTATCATCGCCACCCCCGATGTGATGGGCGACCTGGGCAAGCTGGGTCGCGTTCTCGGACCGCGGGGTTTGATGCCAAACCCAAAAAGCGGCACCGTGACGCTGGATATTGCCAACGCCGTGCAGGAAGTTAAGGCTGGACGGGTCGAGTTCCGCGTAGATAAAGCGGGAATCGTCCACTGCGCCATCGGCAAGGCTTCGTTCGATAAATCGAAATTGGCGGATAATCTCCGCGCGTTCCTGCAAACGGTCGTCCGGCTTAAGCCGTCGTCTGCAAAGGGAACGTACGTGCAATCGGTGTTTCTTTCCAGCACGATGGGGCCAAGCGTCCATATCAGCACCGACGAATTATCGGCGATGCATTGATCCGCCGGGCAAACGGCACAATTGTCTATTACGCACATATACTTCACAGTCCGGCACGCTGTGCGGCGCTTCTCCGCGCGTGCAACCGGCATTAAAAAATAATGAACAGAGACGAAAAGCAACTGGTCATAGAGCAGGTTTCGGAAAAGGTGCGGAAGGCGAAAGGAATGTACTTTGCAGATTTCACGGGCATGACCGTGGAGCAAATAACGGAATTTCGCCGGGAACTACGCAAAGCAAACATCGACTTCAAAGTGGCGAAGAACACACTTATCAAGCGTTCGCTTGCGGAAGTCGGCGGATACGATGCGGCATACCCCTCCCTCATCGGCGCAACGGGCATCGCGTTCGGATACGACGACGCGGTAGAGCCTGCGCGCGTCATAAAGAAATATATTGACAAGAACGAGAAACCCGCCTTGAAACTCGCCCTTCTCGAAGGCACAGCCTACGACGGCAAGCGGCTCAAGGAAATCGCGGCTCTTCCTTCGCGAAAGGAAATGGTCGCGGGCATACTCGGAAGCTTGCAGGCTCCTGCAAGCGGCATCGTCGGCGCAATCAATGCGGTTATGCGCGACCTTGCATCGGTCATTGAGGAAGCTGCGAAGAAACGCGCGGCGTAACCTGCCCTCCATTTCAACTTCAAAACATTCAAACAGTAACATTTATTTTATCTATAGAAAGATCGAATTATTATGGCAGCAAACGTAGCAGAATTAGTGGAACAAATAGGCAATTTGACGCTTATAGAAGCATCTGATCTCAAAAAAGCGCTTGAAGAACGTTTCGGCGTAACGGCAGCCGCACCGATGATGATGGCGGGCGCTCCTGCCGGCGGCGCAGCAGCCGCACCGGTGGAAGAGCAGACGGAATTCAACGTCATCCTCGCGGACGCAGGCTCGGCGAAGATCAACGTCATCAAAGCTGTGCGCGAACTTACAGGATTGGGCTTGAAAGAGGCGAAAGACCTCGTTGACGGCGCACCGAAACCGGTGAAAGAAGGCGCAACGAAAGACGAAGCCGAATCAATCAAGAAAAAACTGGAAGAAGCCGGAGCAAAAGTTGAAATTAAATAATTTCAACAGCTTTAATTAAAGTGTTAGGGCAGGTGCCGGTGTATAACCGTGCCCCTGCCCTGCTCTTATTTTAACGCCGGTCTGGCGTTCTTCAGTACGCGTTAGCACGGTGTAATATTTTGCTCATAGAATACGCGCAAAATATCGCGTAAACCCCGCCCGCCAAGTTTTGGCGGCGGTGCAATCTTGGAATAAAAAGGGTGGGTTTGTTAATCTTGTTGATTCATTCAGTTGTGATGCAAACAACAGACCTCAGCGCAACGATTTGCACATATTTGAAGGCAAGAACTCTCGCAACATCTATTTGGTGGGGATTTCTTCCCGCACGGAGATTTCCAATCCGTACGAGTAAATTTTTTATAACTATATCGAATTGTCCACGATGAATACAAACGGTCTCTCCATCGCCAACGGACGCCAGTCCTTCGCCAAAACACTTTCTGTAGTCGAATTCCCCGATTTACTTGACGTTCAGATTCAAAGTTTCAACGATTTTCTTCAGGCGGAAGTGCCGCCGAAAAAACGGAAACCCACTGGACTTCATCAGGCGTTCCTGACGAATTTCCCTATCTCCGACACGGGCGAAATATTTGCGCTTGAATTTCTCGAATATTATTTTGAGAAACCGAAATATACCGTTACCGAATGCCGCGACAGGGAACTAACGTACGCCGCCGCTTTGAAAGCGCGTTTGCGTTTGAGCAGCAAAGCGGAGCCCGACAGCGAGGATTGGATTGATACCGTCGAACAGGACGTATATCTGGGCACGATACCGATCATGACCGATCACGGCACGTTTATCATCAATGGCGCCGAGCGCGTGATCGTCAGCCAGCTTCACCGCAGCCCGGGCGTGTTCTTTTCCGACGCCATTCACCCGAACGGCACCCGCATCTTCACCGCGCGCATCATCCCGCTTCGCGGCAGTTGGGTGGAGTTTTCCACGGACATCAATAACGTGATCTATGTATATATTGACCGCAAGAAAAAATTGCCTGTCACAACGCTGTTGCGCGCACTTGGGTATGGCACGGATGAAGAATTGATGTCGTTATTCAGCCTTATCGAAGACGTTTCCGTTGATAAAACCAAGATTGCCGATCTCATCGGCCGGAAAGTTGCCGCGGACGTTGTTGATACAAAAACCGGGGAAATTTTCCTTACAAAAGGCGTTGCGTTAACCGAAGAGCACGTTTCCCAAATCAAGAAATCCAACGTGAAACGCTTGAAAGTACTGAGAGGAGCCGTAACCGACGAAGATTTCATACTCCGCACGCTGGAAAAAGACACGTCGCGCACCGTCGAAGACGCATTGGAAACGATATACCGCCAATTGCGCTCTACCGATGCACCCGATATTGAAACTGCACGCGGACTGATCAGCAAATTGTTTTTCAATCCCAAGCGCTACGACCTCGGCGAAGTGGGTCGGTTCCGCATGAACGACCGCTTGAAAGTCGAAGGCAATCTCGACATCACAACGCTTACGATTGACGACATCGTGAGAATTGTCAATTACCTGATTGACATGGACAAGGGGAAAAATCCCGTTGATGATATTGATCACCTCGGCAACCGCCGCGTGCGCACCGTCGGCGAGCAGCTGGGGCAGCAATTCAGTCTCGGCTTATCGCGCATGGCGCGGACGATAAAAGAACGGATGAATTTGCACACTGATAAGGAGCATTTCACACCCGCGGATCTCGTCAATGCGCGCACAATTACCAGCGTTGTGAATTCGTTCTTCGGCACGAACCAACTTTCGCAATTTATGGATCAGACAAATCCGCTTGCGGAAATGACCCACAAACGCCGTATGAGCGCACTCGGACCGGGCGGTTTGACGCGCGAACGCGCGGGATTCGAAGTCCGCGACGTTCACTATACCCATTACGGGCGTTTGTGCCCAATCGAAACGCCGGAAGGCCCAAACATCGGTCTTATCTCTTCATTGTGCATTCATGCGCGCGTAAACGATTTCGGCTTTATCGAAACCCCCTACCGCAAAGTGAAAAACGGCAAGGTTACCGATGAAATTATCTATTTGACCGCTGAAAAAGAAGAGGGCTTGGTTATCGCTCCGGCAACAACGCCTCTCGACGGGAACAATCGTTTTGTCTCATCGCACGTCCGCGCCCGCCAATCGGGCGATTACGTGGTGGTTCCGCCCGTGGAAGTCGAATTGATTGACGTGGCGCCAAACCAGATTGTAAGCGCGGCAGCCGCGCTGATACCGTTCCTTGAACACGATGACGCCAACCGCGCATTGATGGGCTCGAACATGCAACGCCAAGCGGTTCCACTTCTTCGCCCCGAAGCGCCGTTAGTAGGCACGGGCTTGGAAGGCAAAATCGCACGCGATTCCCGCTCGTTGATTCTTGCAGAAAGCAACGGCGTCATTGAATACGTTGATTCGTCTAAAATCGTCATCCGGTACGATGACAATCTTTCCCCGACGGAAAAATTGATTTCGTTCGAGGATACGACGATGAAAACCTACGATTTAGTCAAATTCTTCCGCACGAACCAGGATACGTGCATCAATCAGCGCCCCGTTGTACGCGAAGGGCAGCGCGTGAAAGCCGGGGACGTGCTTGCGGACGGCGCATCCACCCAGCACGGCGAACTTGCACTGGGCAGAAACCTGCTCGTGGCGTTCATGCCGTGGCGCGGCTATAATTTTGAAGACGCCATCATCATCAGCGAGCGCCTTGTTGCCGAAGATATTTACACCTCGATTCATATTGAGGAATTTACATCGCAAGTGCGCGATACCAAACGCGGCGAAGAGGAATTCACCCGCGAAATCCCCAACGTAAGTGAAGAAGCGACGCGCGAACTTGACGAGAACGGCATCGTGCGCTTGGGCGCGGAAGTGAAAGAATCGGACATCCTTATCGGCAAAATAACCCCGAAAGGCGAGACCGACCCGACGCCTGAAGAAAAACTTCTCAGGGCAATATTCGGCGATAAAGCCGGCGACGTAAAAGATGCGTCGTTGAAAGCGTCGCCGGGCGTGAAAGGCATCGTGATTGACACGAAATTATTCAGCCGCAAGGGCTTGCGCAAGGACGGCGCCAACGTGCGCCGCGAAGATCGCAAACAATCCGAATTGCTGGACCGTCAATTCAAGCACGACGTGAGAGACCTGAATGAAAAGCTTTGCACGAAACTCGGCAAACTGTTTAACGGCGATCTTTCTACAGGCATCAAAGACGTAGAAGGAAAAATCTTTATACGCAGCGGCGTGGCGCTGAACGAAAACACGTTCTTCGACAAAATGAAGGAAGACCCGAACGTCAACTTCGCATTGCTGGATTCGACTGAAGAATGGGTTGAAGACAAGCGTAAAGCAAACGTCGTGCGCCGGATGTTCGGCAATTACAAGCAGAAATACTTCCAGCTGGAATCCGAATTGCGCCATGAAAAAAGCAAGCTGACGATGGGCGACGAATTACAGCCCGGAATCATGCAGATGGCGAAGGTTTATATTGCGAAAAAACGCAAACTTTCGGTCGGCGATAAGATGTCCGGACGGCATGGGAACAAGGGAGTTGTTGCAAAAATCGTGCCGACGGAAGATATGCCGTTCCTCCCCGATGGAACACCGGTAGATATTATTTTGAATCCGCTCGGCGTGCCTTCGCGTATGAATCTCGGTCAGTTGTTCGAGACCGCGCTCGGCTGGGCTGCCGAAAAACTCGGCGTCCGGTTTGCGACCCCTATTTTCGACGGCGCATCGTGGACAGACGTTCAGGGAAAATTACGCGAAGCCAGCCTGCCGGAATCGTCGGTCTCCAAACTGCTCGATGGACGCACCGGTCAACAATTCGACCAAGATATCATGGTCGGAAAAATTTATATGCTGAAACTTGCGCACCTTGTAGATGATAAAATCCACGCGCGCAGCATCGGACCGTATTCGCTCATCACCCAGCAGCCGCTGGGCGGAAAAGCGCAATTCGGCGGTCAGCGATTCGGCGAAATGGAAGTGTGGGCGCTTGAAGCTTATGGCGCCTCCTATACGCTGCAAGAGATGCTCACCGTGAAATCCGACGACGTTCAGGGACGCACCAAAGCGTACGAGACGATTGTACGCGGCGAGAACCTACAGCCCCCAAGCATTCCGGAGTCGTTCAACGTTTTGGTGCGCGAACTTCAAGGCATCGGTTTAGAATTGAAATTGGAATAAGGCGCTCCCCTATTACCGGCGTCTCGTTCAGTAAAATCTTGGCATAGAGTATTAGCACGAAGCCGCATGTTTTATACGTGCGGCATTGTGCGTTGCGTCAATCAGTTTATATTTTGCATTGTTACAGTCATTGTTAAAGAAAGAAAAACATGGCATTCATCCCTCCCATTCAGCTACCTAAAAACGTTTCGCGCATCAGCATATCGCTTGCATCCTCCGACGCGATACTTGCGCGTTCATTCGGGGAAATATCCAAACCCGAAACTGTGAATTACAGGACGTTCCGCCCCGAAAAAGACGGATTATTCTGCGAAAAAATATTCGGGCCCATCCGCGATTGGGAATGCCATTGCGGCAAATACAAGCGCATCCGCTATCGCGGCATCGTATGCGACCGCTGCGGCGTGGAAGTGACAATGAAATCCGTCCGCCGTGAACGCGCGGGTCATATTGCGCTTGCCGTTCCCGTCGTCCACATTTGGTATCTCCGCTCGCTGCCCAGCAAGATCGCAACCATGCTTGGCATGCCGACAAAAGACGTGGAGCGCATTATTTATTATGAATCGTACGTTGTCGTGAATCCCGGCACAACCGGTTTGCACGTAAAGGATTTGCTTTCCGAAGAACAATACCTTGAGATTTTAGAATCTCTGCCGGAGACGAACAAAAGCTTGGACGAAGACGATCCTAAAAAATTCGTTGCTCTCATCGGCGGCGAAGCTATTCGCCAGCTGCTGCGCCTGATTGACCCGGAACGCGAGCACGAACAATTGCGCGAGGTTGCCCGCACGGAAACATCGCAGCAAAAACGCGCCGAGGCAATCAAGCGTCTCCGCGTCATTGAAGCGTTCCGCGAACACGGCGACGACCGCGTATTGAACAAGCCCGAATGGATGGTCATGGATATCATCCCCGTCATCCCGCCGGAACTTCGCCCGCTTGTGCCGTTGGAAGGCGGCAGGTTTGCGACAAGCGATTTGAACGATTTGTACCGCCGGATGATCATCCGCAACAACCGCTTGAAAAAATTGATTGACATCAAGGCGCCTGAGGTGATTTTGCGCAACGAAAAACGCATGTTGCAGGAATCGGTTGACGCGCTGTTTGATAACTCGCGCCGCGTCAGCGCCGTGCGCAGCGGTTCGCAGCGCGCTCTCAAGTCGCTTTCCGATATTCTTAAAGGCAAGCAGGGGCGTTTCCGCCAAAACTTGCTTGGCAAACGCGTTGATTATTCAGGCAGATCCGTTATCGTGGTCGGTCCGGAATTGCGGATGCACGAATGCGGACTGCCAAAAGATATGGCGGTGGAATTGTTTAAACCGTTCATCATCCGAAAACTTATCGAACGCGGCATTGTGCGCACGGTGAAAACCGCAAAGAAAACAATCGAGCGCAAAGAGCCTGAAATTTGGGATATTTTGGAAACGGTTATTGACAACCATCTCGTACTGCTGAACCGCGCCCCTACCCTTCACCGTTTGGGCATTCAGGCGTTCCAGCCGCGGCTTGTCGAAGGCAAAGCAATCCAGATTCACCCTCTCGTGTGCGCGGCATTCAACGCGGATTTCGACGGCGATCAGATGGCGGTACATATCCCACTGTCGCACGACGCCCAGTTGGAAGCGCTCCTGTTGATGCTTTCCACAAATAACATCGTCTCTCCGCAGAACGGAACGCCGGTGGCGCAGCCTTCGCAGGATATGGTTCTCGGCGTGTATTATCTTACCAAGCAATTGGAACATGACCCAGGCGAAGGAAAGGTCTTCTCCTCACCGGATGAAGTTATCATAGCCTACGATAACAACCGCATCGGATTACATGCAAAAATCAAAGTGCGGATTAAGGGTAAATTGATTGAAACAACGGTTGGCAGAGTTATTTTCAATCAAATCGTTCCGGTTGAACTTGGCTACTTAAACGAATTACTGACGAAGAAGCGCCTCGGGCAAATCATCGCATTGATTTTCCGCCGCTGCGGTAATATAGTTACGGCGCGATTCCTTGACGATATGAAAAACCTCGGATTCACGTATGCGACCAAAGGCGGTCTCTCCGTGAATATCGAAGATATCATCGTTCCGGCGGAAAAAGTGGATATTGTCGATCGCGCACAGACGGAAGTAGATAAGATTGAATCCAATTACCGCAACGGCTTTATGACAAACGGCGAACGGTACAATAAAATCATAGATACGTGGACGAAAGCGACAAGCCGCGTGGCAGACAAGCTGTTCATCGCGTTGCAATCTTCAAAGCAGGGATTCAATTCGCTGTATATGATGGTTGATTCCGGCGCGCGCGGTTCCAAAGAGCAGGTTCGCCAGCTCTCCGGCATGCGCGGTTTGATGGCAAAACCCCAGAAGAGCCTTACCGGGCAGACGGGCGAGCTTATTGAAAACCCGGTTATCTCCAATTTCCGCGAAGGTCTCACAATCCTCGAATACTTCATCTCCACGCACGGAGCGCGTAAAGGTCTTGCGGATACGGCTTTGAAAACCGCAGACGCAGGGTATTTGACGCGCCGTCTTGTGGACGTGGCGCAGGACGTCGTCATCACGGAAATAGACTGCGGCACAATCCGCGGCGCGAACATGACCGCGCTGAAAGAAGGCGAGGACATAAAAGAACCTTTGTACGAACGTATTTTGGGCAGAGTTCCTCTTACGGATGTAACCGATCCCATCTCCGGCGAGCTTGTTATGCCAGCCGGCGCGATGATAGACGAAGACTACGGGCAAAAGATTTCAGAAACGTCTATTGAAGAAGTATTTATCCGTTCTGTTCTCACGTGCGAAGCGCGCCGCGGGATATGCGCCAAGTGTTACGGCAGGAATCTCACGACGGGCAAATTGGTTGACATCGGCGAAGCGGTCGGCGTTATCGCGGCACAATCCATCGGCGAGCCGGGCACGCAGTTGACGCTCCGCACGTTCCATACGGGCGGCACGGCGACGCTCATCGCGTCGCAATCACAGGTGATGGCGAAATTTGAAGGCAAAGTTGAATTCGATACCGTCAAGAAAATTATGCGCGAAGACGGCAAGGAAGTCGTTATCGGAAGAAGCGGGGTCGTCCATGTTCTAGACAAGGACAACCGGGTCATCTCCAAGTACGACATCCCCTACGGCTCCGTGCTGATGGTTCGCGAAGGCGCGCGCATCGCAAAAGGCGAGTTGATTTATGAACGCGATCCCTATAACGCGGTCATCATCACCGAATTCGCTGGCGCGGTTCGTTATAAGGACTTGATACAGGAAGTTACCTATCGCGAGGAGCCGGATGAACAAACAGGGCATATTACCAAGGCGGTTATTGACTCCCGCGACAGAACGAAAACCCCGACTCTCGAAATCGTCCGCACCGACGGTAAGGTTTCGCCGTACATCATCCCGACGCACGCGCACCTTATCGTTGACGACGGCGTCCCGATAGGCGCGGGCGAGATACTCGTGAAGATACCGCGCGAAACCGGAAAAACGCGCGACATCACGGGCGGTCTGCCGCGTGTGACGGAGCTCTTCGAGGCGCGTTCGCACAGCGATTACGCCGTCATTGCCGAGATTGACGGCATTGTATCGTTCGACAAGCCGAAACGCGGCGCGCGCGTGCTCGTCATAACGAGCCACGACGGCAAAGTGCAGCGCGAATACACGATTCCCATCGGCAAGCACGTGTTGGTGCAGGTCAGCGATACCGTCCGCGCAGGCGAACGAGTTACCGACGGCATCATCAACCCACGTGATATTTTAAGAATTCAGGGCGTCAGCAAGGTTCAAGAGTATCTTGTCAACGAAATTCAGGACGTGTATCGGATGCAGGGCGTGAAACTCAACGACAAGCACATCGAGGTCATCGTGCGTCAAATGCTCCAGAAAGTCCGCGTCGTTGATCCGGGCGATACCGGGTTGCTGATGGACGACCAAGTTGACCGCGCGAAATTCCTTGACGAGAATGAGACGGCGCTCTCCAAAGTGGTTGTTACGGCGCGCCACGATTCCAAGTTCAAGATCGGACAGCTGGTGAACAAACGCAAGTTCAAGGAAACCAACGCAGAGCTTCGCAAAAAGGGCAAAACGGCGGCGGAATCCCGCGCCGCTGAGCCCGCAACAAGCGAGCCGGTATTGTTGGGAATCACCCAAGCCTCATTGACGACCGAAAGCTTCATCTCCGCCGCATCGTTCCAAGAGACGACGAAGGTGCTGACCGACGCCGCCGTGGAAGGCAAAGTGGATTTCCTCTATGGCTTGAAAGAAAACGTCATCGTCGGGCATCTCATACCCGCGGGCACAGGACTGAAGAAATATCAGGAACTGCTCGTTACAAGCTCGACGGAAGACATTTTTGCGGACTACACGATTGCCCATGCCGCTCCGAAACCGGAAGAAGAACAGGTTCCGATTGCGGCGCTGCTTGCCAAACCCAAGCAGGAAGTGCAATTGGAAGAGCTCGATTAAAACCGAGACGCCCCAAATTACATTGCAGCACAAAAAAGCCACGGGCATGCGCCTGTGGCTTTTTTTATTGCCCTGACGCTGCCGTCAGTGTGCACGCTCAATAGAGGAAAAAACTACCAGAATGGTCATTGCGAGGAGTGATAACGACGAAGCAATCTTTTCCCACTCCCTGGCCCCTCCCCCGCTCCGCGGGGAGAGGGAAAGCAGAAAGGATTGCTTCGCGGTGCTCGCAATGACAAGGGGCGGGGCTGTATGCTACATGGGTGTCATGGCGAGGAGCGGCAGCTTGAAATTTGGTTCGTTAGTGTCTATCGCATCCGTAACCGATAAGCATTGGCAGTTCAAATTGGAGCGCTTCGGTTATGTCTTCGGGGTACGCTTTGGGGTGCCACGAACGGATGATACCGTTCTTATCAATAATAATTTCCGTGGGAAAGACTTGTACGTCGAAGGAGTCAACCATTTTATTTTTAACGTCGAACAGCACCGGTATAGTAACTCCAAGCTGCTCCATATAGTTTTTTGCCCCTTTTCGCAGGGAGTCGAGCGATTTATTCTGCTCTCCGCAATCAACGGCAAAGAACGCAACGCTGTCGTTCGACGCAAACTGCTTGTAAACGCTATCAACGCGCGGCAATGTGTAAACGCACGTTTGGCACCATGAGCCCCAAAAATCCAATACGATAGTTTTCCCTTTCAGTGATTTCAACGTGACAGTCGTCCCATTCGCCGCGGGAAGCGAAAAATCAGGCGCGATTGCGCGATAAATATTCTTACAGAAGTCCTGCTGCCTCAAAATATCATGAATGCGCGAGGCATTCTGCCGCATTTTATCGAACCTATCCAGCTGCGGCTGCATAGACGGCATATTTTGCGTTACTTGTTTATACAGAACCCAGAGACTATCGTTTTGCATCGCGGACATTGCCAAAGGCATAATCAACATCTTTGCAGAATCCGGGAGCTCAGCCCCCGCGTGCAGTAAACAATTGAGAAAGAGCGAATTCAAATCCGCATCTCGCAAACGGGACGACATCACGCCATTCGACAAGTAGTGAAGAGCCGTCTTTTCATCGTTGAGCCGCAATGCCAACCTGCCTGCCGTGCCATAGAACTTCCCGATCATTGCATTTTCACGCATCATCTTATCGCGCTCGGCAAGCGACGAGTCCTGCATCAGCGTTGAATCTACCGATTCGCGGGCAATGAGGGAGTCTTCCAACAGCAACGCATGACGGAGCATGATGGGCGTCGCCGCATTATCGTCAAGATAGCGATTTGCGATACGATCGTACAACATTGGGGATAATCCATGCGATTGACGAAGCGCCTGCTCCGCTTGCGCGAGCGAATCGCTTTGCAAATAATATATAACAAGATATTCCCATCCCGCTCGAACGCCATAGCCCGATTCGCCGCCGCTGGCGTGAAGAAGATTCGTGATAGCAATTATGATATCCTCGGCGTCTTTAATCGTTCTTGCTCTATTGAATCGCACAAGGAACGTATAATTACTTTTGTCGGGATGAGCGCTAACCCATGCATCGTCAAATTGTTTTGCCTTGTCCATTTGCCCGGAGGCAATAAACCACCATGACAACCGCGGGACGGTATGTTCGGTAACGGCAGGGACAAACTTGTGCAACATCGAATCTATTTGTTTCACAAACTGCGAACTGAATCCGCCGACCGAATCTTTTTTCAGGTGGAAATAAATATCCCATCCATATATGTTATCTGGATAGAGGCGGACTTCTTCTTCAGCATCACGAAGAGCGGAGCGAAACGCGGGAATCATCTGGTACGTAGAGTCGGCAGCCACCCTGTACTCGCAGCACGCGCGGATAGCGCAGGCGTTCTGCACGGGCTTGTTATGCGCATTCCAAATAAGGCCCTGCCAAAATTCCCCATTATTATTATCTTCAGCGCTCATGGATGCAAATCGGAACATAAAGTATTTGGCGTCCGGAACATCCATCGCAAACGACGCCGTCCAGAGCGTATCGGAATACGACATCCGTATTTCTTTGATCAATGGACGCAACGGCGCTTTCGGATCGTCGGGGAAATTTTCAAAAATATACACATACAGCGTTGGGACCGGCGGTGCGGGAAACGCCGACGTAGGGTCCTTCAAGTTATACGTTACGAAGACAGAATCGTTGACGTGCACGTGGAGCGGCGCATACGTTGCCGAGGCGTGTGGAATCGCGACGCACGCACTTGACATGATGACATTGAAAAGAAAAGCGGCAATAGATAGTTTGCTGAATCTGTGCATATTAAAATTGTAAAGAATGTTATTCATGTATGGAGACGAACTCCCGTGATTTTACAGAACGAATTTTGCCATAATTGTGCGGTACAAATATACCATATATGTAGTTTCTATCGTCGCTGGCATCGGCTGGATAGGGGTCTCAGTTTGAGTTAGGTAACCGAAAATCTTCTACTGTCATTGCGAGAAGCGTAGCGACGAAGCAATCTTTTCCCCGAAATGCCATGACAGAAAGGATTGCTTCGTCATTCGCGGAGTTTACACTGAGCGCAACGAATGTGCTCATTCCTCGCAATGACAACCATCGAGCGAATGCGCTCTGAAGAACATCTTTGATGGTTACAGGCAATTCTATGGTACAGGCCTGCCAAACCGGCGGTCTAATTCTTCCAACGCAATTTTCACAACGATTGGTCTGCCGTGGGGGCACACATAGGGCATTTGGGTTGCGAATAAGTGGTCAATCAATGAATTCATTTCCTCCGGTTTTAACGCGTCGCCTGCTTTTATCGCCGCCTTACATGCAAACGTTTTGACGATATGATCGCGCATGTCGGCAATTGGTATTTGCCCATTCTCCTGCGTTCGTGCAATCAGTTCCATAAAAACATTGATTTCACTGCCTTGTTTCACATCGTGGGGAACTGCGTCAATGACGACCGTATTTTTTCCGAAGAAACGTATCACGAATCCAATGCCCTGCAAATCCGAAAGAATTTCCTTCACGAAAGCGATGTCCGCGGGTGACATTTCAATCGTACACGGGAACAACAACTGTTGGGAAAACGGCGCATTCGCGGCAAGCATGGAAAGCGTTTTTTCATACAAAACGCGTTCGTGTGCGACGTGCTGATCAACGATAATCATGCCATTGCGTATCTGCGCCAGGATATACTTGTTATGCAGCTGCCAAATACCGCCGCTGATATTTGCAACGTCGCTGCGGAGCATATCATGATGGAATTCATGAGTAGCCTCCCCCTGCATTCCTTCGCGCGCCGGGAACTCCAATTCCAGTGATTGCGTGAATAATGTCCGTATATCGCCATCGAACATCTGTTCATTCTTCACGCTTCCGGCGTCATTACGGTGCTGCGATTGCGGAAACGGCATATCATCACCCGACAGCTTATCGCGTTGCCATATTTCGCCGGTATCCGTATTGACGCGAAAATTTCGCATCGAATCAAATTTTCCGCCCTGCACGAGCAGCATTCCTTCGCCGTCCGTCGCACTGCTACGCATTGCGGTTTGTAAATCAATATCAGAGGAACTCCCGGCAAACGCTATATCGGGGACAAGCGAATACGAGGTCAAACCCTTTTTAACGATGGCATTTATACCGGCATATATACTCCGCTCATTCTCAAATTTAATTTCCAATTTTTGCGGATGCACGTTCACGTCGGCATGTTTCGGATCCATCGCGATAAAAAGAGCATACGATGGGAAATTTCCTTTTAAAAGAACGTGCTCATACGATGAATGCACGGCATATTGCAGCGTTTTGCTTTGAAAATACCTGCCGTTAAGAAATAAATATTGCTCCGAGCGCGTCCTGCGTGAAAACGACGGCTGACTTATATACCCTTCAATCGAGAACTCATCCGCCCGTTCTTGGACGAATACATGCGATGCGGCAAACTGCGCCCCGAAAAGCTGTTCAATCCGTGTTATGAGATCAGCGGCGGGTGCATCTACAATCGTTTCATCACCCATCGTTACGTGAAACGCAATGTTTGGATGCGCAAGAGCAAGGCGGTACACCGTTTCGATACAATGCTTCGATTCGGTTTGATCGGATTTGAGGAAATGACGGCGCGCGGGGGTGTTATAAAAAAGATGACGAACGGAAAGCGATGTACCAATGGGTCCGGCGTCCGTAAGAGTTTCTTTGAGCTCTCCGCCTTCTATCCGTACAACAGTTGCTAATTCATCGGCTACTCTGCGGGTGCGAATTTCAACGTGAGACACCGAGGCAATGGATGGAAGCGCTTCCCCGCGGAAACCGAGCGTATGTATGCGTTCCAAGTCTTCCAAAGAGTGGATTTTACTTGTCGCGTGATGCGCGAACGCCATTCTGGCGTCCTCCGCCGACATGCCAATACCGTTGTCTATTACGCAAATAAGATTTTTGCCCGCCCCCGTAATGATGATACGGATTTCGGTAGCCTGTGCGTCAATGGAGTTTTCGACAAGCTCTTTTACAACCGATTCGGGACGCTGCACGACCTCGCCGGCGCGAATTTTATCGGCAAGCAACCCGGAAAGGACGGCAATTATTCCAGCCATCAATTGCCCCCTTCTTTTAATATCCTTGAGATTTTAATAAGAACTGCGTGAAACATCTACAAAATTAATGAATCGTTACCCGTTTCTCGCCTTTTAACTTATCTTTCTTCCCATCACTCTTGCTATCAATTGCATTTATACCGTTAAGTCCATATACTGGCTGCAATGCGTCAAAAGGAGCAAATGACGGATGTGCATCAAAGATATCGCACATCAAAGGCGCGCTCTCATCATATTCACTCATTGCCGGAACACCTATGATCCGTTCAATGGTTTTCAGCATACTCGTTGTTGCATACATCGTGTGGCTCACCACCCCTCGTTTTACATACGGCGAAATGACAAGCGCAACAGTCCGATGTGCATCCACGTGATCGGGCTCTGCACCCCCTGAGTTTTCAATGACAAAAATTGCCGATTCTTTCCAAGACTCAGAATTCGATATAGTTTCAACAAATTTTCCCAGCACGGCATCATTTTCCGCAATGCGCTTACTATCGGCTTTTTTCTGCCCTTGTGCGTTACTTATGCGATCTCCCGTCAGAGAGATAACTTGTACTGACGGTAATAAATGGTGTTTTTCTAATACATCAAAGTCTTTCACCCAATCCTCATAGCGCAAAGAATCTGTAAGCAGCGTATCTCCATACGCAGAAGGGTTATCCGTCGGAAAGTGTTCGTCAACGATTCCGAACATATTCGCCGAAATAGCATGTGCAGCTCTCGACATCGTATCGTTGAATTGGTCGGTGAATGTTCCATACACTCGAATTTTAATATGCTTCCAATCGCAATAATCCCAAAAAAGCCCGACTTTATTCATCGTCATTGGGGTTTGCCCTGTGAACGTCCACGGAGCGTTATTATTACGGTAGTATGCCGAAACCATCCTTCCAACGTAGTCGCTTGAATACGCGCCAAGAGTCCAATTCAAACCATCGGCGGCATCGTCGCCATCCGCATAAAAATTATCGAGCAATGCAAACTGCCGCGCCAAAGCATGTTGATTTGGGGTAATGTTTTCCGGGTACGCGCACAATGCCCGCGAACCGTTACCCTCTGGAACATCGCCGAGAACAGCGTCATAACTTGACGCTCCTTTAACAATAAAAAAAACGTGTTTTATCGGCGAGCTTTCCGTGATTGTATTCGGTATGACGCCTCCCTCACATTTCTGAGATTTCCTGGAGAAATACGGCGTATTATGCGACGTCATTTCTGTGTATTCCCTCAATTGCACTTGTGATGGAAAAGGTATAATCTCAATAGACCCATCATAATCGGCGATGCATTTCGAACGCGCTCGCATTGAATTCGTATCGAGCACGGCGCTTCCCTTTACATTGAGAACAACAATATTCTTATCCGTCGTCGTTATTGCCGCCGGATACCATCCTGTCGGTACCCAACCGGCAACCTCCATTGCCGTTGGAATCCCGATGTTAAAAATAAGAATGGCATTGTTTCCGGCATTTGCAATAAATAATTGTTTCCCTGTGGGAGAAATAGCAAGCGCCGTGGGATTGCTCCCCGGTTGCAAGCCCGCAAATGGAGTGGTTGAAAGACGCACTGTACAAGCCAATTTTTCAATATCAATCACGGCAACGACGTTTTCATTTGCGCACGCAACGAAAAGCCTGTGATGAATCGTATCCTCCACCATTGCGCTGGGATGATATCCAACGGGAATTTTTTTAATGACTGTTTGCGAATCCACGTTAATGACGTCAACAAAAGGTCCATCCCATTCGCTTACAAATATGTATGGATATTTCTTCGATACCAACGGAGTGTACACGGCTCCGCCGATTCGTATGCGTTGAATATCAAGTCGCCTTTGCAAATCAACGAGGTACAGAATGCTATCCGTGCTTGCAGCGGCGCATATATGTTTTGCCGAGACGTCAACACCCATAATGCACCGTGTGCGTCCGCCCGCCCCAACAATGATGGAATCTTGTAACCGCAGTCCGCCGTGGGTAAACTCACAATCATACACGCATCCCGCATATCCTCCGGAAACAAGAAAATTAGAGTTGCTTTGCCAGCAAATTCCTGAAGACGTATTTGGGAGACGAATGGTTGCAACGAGAGCTCGTTTCGTTATTTCAAACACCGATACAGATGCAGAATCAAGTCCGCCATTCACAATCGCAAGATACCTGCCATTTGGCGACACTTGCTCTGCAAGCGGGTAATCACCGCATCCAATGCTTTCGCCTGCCGGCGAAATTGTCCATCCGTTATGCAATAATATTCGACCGTCAGAAAGAAGACCCGGCTGCTGAGCCGACGCAACAAGCGCAAACGTTACAAGAATAGACAATGCGGTCTTGGTCATCTTCCTGAAACCATAAGAATGTTATGTCGCACGGCAGGTCGGCGTTTTTTCCGTGCCACAACCACCTGCACCATCGGTATTGGGTCACGAATGTAATTTGACCCGCCGGATACCTCCGCAATCGAAAGAAACATCACCAAGGCTAATGAAACGAAAATATTTCTCATTCAATCACGATATTGGCATCGCCGACTGCATCGCGCAACGCTGTTCGCGAAAATGCGCCTTCGCGCAACAATCGCAGCGTGCCGCTGGTCGTATCAATCACCGTAGAAGGAATTGGCGGTAACTCGCCGGCGTCAACGAACAAATCACATTGCTGTTCTAATTCAATGGGGATTGTCTCACGATTGACGGCTGTCGGTTTATTATGAATATTGGCACTCGTCGAAAGAACGGGCGCATCAATGGCGGCGCACAAACGATTGCAGAAATCATTGCGCGGGATTCGCACGGCAATTGTCTTCTCGCATCCGACGATATGCGTTGACGCGTACGCTGAACTGCGAAAGATAAAGGTTGCCGGAGCACGGTGAATCTTTCGAATAAATTCAAGAGTCGCATTGGGCGCGTCTTTAATTAAACTCAACATGCGTTCAAAAGATTCGACAAGAACGATAAATCGCGCTTCGCCCGGCGATTGTTTCGCGCGAATAACCTTTTCCACGGCTTGGCTATTCATCGCATCGCAACCCAGCCCATACACAGTATCTGTGGGATAAATCATAATCCCGCCGGATTGAAGCACGAGCGTCGCAATTGCAACAGCCTCAACCGCGTTTGAATAGCCGGAATCAGTTGAGACTATTTTCATGTTGAAAAGGCAATATCATTAAATTCTCAATGGCGTTTATCACCTGCGCCGATGTAACGTCTTTCATGCATTTGTGCGTGCGAACCGGACAATAATCGCCGCCATGTATTGCACACGGCTGGCATAATAAGCCTTCCGCTTGAATCACGACATCGTATATTCCACGAGGGGCAAACCCAAATTCGGGAGACGTTGGTCCAAAAATTGCAATCACAGGCGTGCCCAATTCATTTGCAAAATGAATTGGAGCGCTGTCATTCGTCAATACTAATGCGGCATTTTGAATAATATTGCGCACTTCTTGTAATGTTGTTATCCCACAATGGTTCACGATGATTGGAGAATGAACTGTTCCCACAATCATAGCACATAATTCTTTTTCATTGCCCGTTCCGCATAGATCTACCGCCCACCCTTTTGAGACGCAATGCGCCGCAACTTCGGCAAAACGCTCGGGAAGCCATCGTTTTGTTTTCCATTGCGAACCCGGAAAAATTGCAATACGGGTATCTGGATCGGCGATTTTTTTGCATGGCTGTGTGAACCAATTATTATAAACGCTTATGCTCTTATCGAAGGCGCGCAACAATGAAATATTCCTGATTGCATCGGGAAGCGCATAATGATATGGAACGCGCATCGTATAAAGCGCGGCAGCAGCGCCGACGGCAAATCCTACACGATGACGTATTCCGGCACTATATATAAGCCAGGCGCTTCGGAGAGACCGATGCGGCAGAACTGCCGTTATAATCCCTTTTTGTTGTAAAATTTTTCGGACGTTCTGAAAAGATTTTTGTGCGAAATTCCCGCGCTTGTCAAAAACAATGATTTCATCTATGGCAGGCTCGGTCCGGAATGCTTCCATCGTCTCTGGCGTTGTTACAACGTAAAGCTCCTCCACTGGGAATTTGTTTCGTAATTCGCGAATCATTGGCAACGTAAGAAACGCATCCCCTAAAAATGCAGTTTGCACGACGACAACACGTTCCAATAATGATTTATCAACCATTCGTCATTTTTGTGTGTTTCCACCGCCGATGATACCACGACCAGTGACCGGGATTTTCGCGGATTGCCGTTTCAAGAACTTTTACATGGCGTTCGGTGAGAATCCGTATATTTTCTTCGGTTGGCCCACCTAAATCAGCGCTTGGTATCTCCTGATAATGGACTCTATAGAATCCAGCCTCGCGTTTCGCCATGCCGAAGATCAATGGCGCATGAAATCGGAGTGAAAGAGCTGCGGCGGTCTTGTACGTTGGCGCGGAACGTCCAAAAAAATCAACAAAAATATCTTGGCGGGTGGCGGATTGATCGGCGAGCAATGCAACGGATTTGTTATCATCGAGTAAATGCATCATCTTTCGAATTGAACCCTCCATTGGAATAACAGTGTTTCCAAATCTACTACGCATGGATTCGAGCATCGCATTGATACGCACATTTCGCTGAGGTTTTACCACAATTGTTACCGGACAGTCGAGCAATAGCGGGCCCGATAACGCGATACATTCCCAATTTCCATAGTGCCCCGATATAAATACCGCTTTTTTCCGATGTGCAAGCAACTCTTTTATCTCCCCATTGTTATCCGCCCTGATAAATTGCATCAATTGCCTGCGCGACGCCCGGGCAATAAACGGCATTTCAAAGAATACCTGAAATAAATTTTGTGCGGATGAAAACGCCGTTTTTTTTACTTCTTCTTCGGTATAATCTGGAAATGACGTCCTGATATTATCTTCTGCAATCAATATTCTTCGCACACGCAGAACGCAAGCAATCCTTGCAGAAGCCGTTGCGCACCACCAGCGCAGCCGATGCGGCATGTAAGAAAATAACCATGCAACCGATCTAAGTAGCAAATATTGCAGCAAATTTTCCTATTCGATTACTGTCCCGGCACCACATTATTATAGTGCGTCTGCCAATTTGTATCGTGCAATTCGTTCCGTGCGGTTGAATTTTCCAATTTGAAATCGTTGTAGCCATTTTCATCCACGAAATCAAATTCCACACCCCCTTCAATACCGTCATAATACCAAATAACGTATGGTTTCGTATCAACGTTGAATTGTCCCGTATTATCAATACGAGAAGGCGCGCCATATTTAAGATATGTTTTCCCTCTATCCGTTCTCCAGCCTGCTTTAAAGTTTGTCTTAAATTGAGTGTTCACATAATCAAGCGCTACATAAAAATCTTTCAACGTCATCCCTCCGTTTGGATCGTCATTCCGCGCTTTCCAAAAATTATAGAGGAATTTCGCTTTTGGTTCAGCGCCGCTCAATTGTTTGTAAACATTTTTTTCCGATTGTGTCGCCAAACCAGAGCATTGAAAAAAGAAGGTATCCAAATTTGCCTCTGATTTACTCGCAAAATCACTTGAGCCTTCGTCAGGCGCATTCAATGGATCTATTATAGGCGGCAATTGCGAATTATCCACATAAAAAGCCATAACTTGAATAACCACTCCCGACGTATCATATTTATTTACTGAGGGAAAGGCGCCGATGCGTAAATAATATTTCCCTGAAACGAGCGATTCTATGGGCAACGTATTCGCAAGAACGATTGAATTTGCGTTTTTGTGCATATATGCCGTATTGTCGTAAAAAATATTTTTATCGGCGTCGTAAATGACCGTTTGTATCCGCAGTGAATCTCCCGGAACAGAACGTTGTATATTATAGAGTTCCGCATAATACGTCAGGTTCAGATTTTTATCTTCATATCGTTTAATTACATTGGGGATAATTTCGACGCCATTCTTAATAAAAACGGACGTCTCTCCACTCGTCGCATATCGCATGGAATTTCCCAATTCAATACTGCTAAGATGCAATCCCGGTTTTGCATATTCATCGGTAATCCTCATGTTGGGAATGACAAGCGTGTCAGCGTGAGATCGCGCATTTGTATCAACGGCTACAATGCGAACAGAATACATTCCGGCTTGAGCCATAAAGGAATGAGTTCCTACAAGGATATTTTTCGATGTATCCTGCTTCACGCGCTTTGTGTTAAAGCGCCACAACTCTTTGAAGGATTTCCCCCCTGTCTGTTCTCCTGTCATGGTGAACTCGACAGACGCGCTCTCCTCGCCATTTCCCCCTTGTGACGGGGAATACACAAGCTCACTTGACATTACGCCGTAGTAAAGCTCAATTAATGTATGAGAGGAATCCCCATAAAATTGCGAAAGGGAATAATGTACTTCGGGCTTCTGCTGACAAATGCCTTCGCCTACGAAAATGAACACAACAATCGCAAAAAGGGCGACGATTTTGATCTTCTCTGCCATTATTTTAGATAAATGATAAACTATACCTCTCAATAATCAAATCTATTTTTTTCCATAATACAAAACAATGCACAAAAAACCCCGCGAGCATTTCGCGGGGTTTTGTCATACTGAGCGCCGATTGACGAAGGAGTTACTTCATCAGGAGCAAATGCCGCATCTGCGTGTAGCCGTTCACGTCAAGGCGATAATAATAATATCCCGTCGGCAGCGGCGTCGCATCGAAGGTAACCGCGTGGCTGCCTTCTTTCTCCTGATCGCCCGCCACAAGTTCCTTCACCATGTTGCCCATTCCGTCATAGACCGCCAAGTGCACCGCACCCGCATCCTGCAGGTCGTAGCTGATCGTCGTCGTCGTGTTGAACGGATTCGGATAATTCTGATACAACATGTACGTTCCCGGCATCACAACCTCCACCGTGTTGCTGTATTCCACGTGGCCGTCGTTATACACTTCCGCCAACCGGTAATCGTACGTCCCGGGCGCCACCGATACGTCCACCGCGCCGTAGCTCGCGCCGCTCGACAGCGAACCCTTTGCCGCAACCATACCATTAGCAATCGCGCTCCAGGAACCCGCGCCCGCAGCCGAACGCTCCACGTTGAAGTTCACGATGCCTTCCTCACTTGCCGTCGCCCAGCCCAAATCAACGTTCTGTCCATTGCGCACCGCATCGAAGGTCAGCAGCTCTATCGGAACCGGCGACGCCTCGTGCTGTTCCATAAACTGCAACGCGCTCAACAACACGCTGCTGATGCCATCCGCGCCCAGACGCGCCAAATGACGCCAGTCAAACCCGAACGTGATCGTATTGAAGTTCGTCGTCCCAATCTGACCCCAGAACGTGATGCCAGCAGCGCTGTCCACGCCCGTCAGGTTCGGATGCGTATTGTAATAATACGCGTATTCCGGCGTGCCGATCTTCGTCGGCGATGGGCGCAACGCGTTGATCCCGTTCGCCGACACGTCCGCCGCCGTTACGTTCTGCAACGCATCCTTCCGCTGGTTCTCAAGCCGAACGCCCGTAATCGTACCGCTATACGGCGTCGAGACAGGCTGCCCCACGTACTGCGTGTACAGGTAGTGGCGCGTAAAGTTCGTGTCCACAATCGCAGGATTGTTCGTCTCCTGATCGTGCAAATACGCCAAATTCATGCCCGCAACAATCAAACCCTTCCGCTTAGCGGGCGTCCCGCTGTTCAAGAAGTTCTTCAGCGTGTTGATCTCGTCGTACGACAACGAATACGTGTACGACTGACCGCCGTCCGTATAGCTTACCGGCGTCGTTCCCACCCCATCCTCCGCCGAGTAAATCACCGTCTGCCACGGCGCGTACGAGATGTCCAGCGTATTCGTAAACTGCGAACGATCCAATACGTCGTAATATAAGCCGATTGCAGACAACGCATGGAATACGCTGTCACGGTTTGCGCGACCATTGACCGTCGAGCTGTTGAAGCTCACAACCGTCGGCTGCGTCTGCACGAATATGCGCTGCGTCGTCGTCGCCGTGTCGTTCGACAAATTGTTGTCCGGATCGACCGTCACCTGCATCCGATACGTCGTGCCATTGTTCGCCGTAAAGCCCGGGAACGTCACCGTCTGCGTTTGACCAATGCCGAAATTCACTTTCGTCAACGTCAGCTGCGCATATTGAACCCAATTGCCGCCCAACATCGTATCAACCGCCAAATACACGTTCCGGTTCAATTGCTGCGTGTTCCCGATGTTCTTCACCACCGCCACAACGTTGATCGGGTTCGTCGTCACAATCGCTCCGCCCGTGCTGTTCGGAGACACGATCGTTTCCACGTCCAGATCGTTCGCGAATACCAAGCCGCTGAATTCGTCCGCGCCGATGTCATATTGAACGCCGCCGACCCCGCGAACCGTACCATGGATGTCCGTCTTGACTTCCGTGCCGGTCAACGCCAAGCCCGCTTCAAACGCAGGGCTCCACACGTTCGACGTGTACGGAACAATATCCAAATCTATGCCCGTCGGCGATGACGACGACAACGACACAAACTGAGGATTGCCATACACGCTGTGCATGTCGTTCCCCGTGCCCGCCTTCCACGACGACAACAGAGAGTACCCGCGGCTGACGCGGAAATTCCCGTTCCCATCCAATATCTGCTCCTGAACCAGCGTGTCGAAATTATTCGCCTGCGCCCCGAACCAGTATAAGTTCCAGTCCGAACGAAGGTTCCCAAGCGGATCCTGAATCGCGAATTTGTAGATCGTCTTGTTCTTCGCCGAATCGTCGTTCATGAAGATATTGTTGTATATCACCATGTTCATCGAGCGGTTCATTGCCAAATCAATGACGGCGCCGGTTTGGCTCGGACCGCCCGTCATCCATATCGTATTATTGAGGATCGAATCCTCATACGTGAAGTACCCGTTCAGCGTCGGAACCGCTTCCGTCGTGTTTGAAAGACCCCGGGCGTCCCATAAGATACCCGTTGCCGCACCCGTCGGGTTCGTCCCGTTCACCGTGTAATTCACATCCCATATCATATTGTTATACGCAACGTTGTGCGTCGTATCCGGATGGATGCCCACCGTGTAGGAAGACGACGGCGCATTCAGCGTGTTGCCCCATACCGTGTCCTGAATCACTTCGATGCCAACCGCTCCCATGCCGCTCGTCGCCAAAAGATCGTGAACCCAGTTGTTGCAGACCTGCGCGTTCACAACATACCCTTTCGCCGAATCCAATTCCGGCGACGGCGCTACGTTCCCGTCGAACGTCAGCGAACATCTCGTCCGCACTCCGCCCAAGCCGATCCCCTGAACCTTCGCGTCCTCATCCGCCATAGACCCGCACGTGTTCGTCGAAAAATTCGTGATGTTATACACCTGGTTACCCGTCACATTGATGTTCGATTGGTTCGTTCCCAATATGCCCGCACGCGCGCAATTGAATATCACGTTGTTCGATACCACGTTCCCCGTATCGAATAGATACGCGTACCCGCCGTACGAAGCCTGAAACACCGGAGCCAAGCCATGAAGCCATATACCCGTCCGATAGCCCGTGATCTGATTATTGTTAAACGTGTTGTAACTGCACGACAGCGTGTCGAACGGATAATTCGGATACGTGTTCTGCTCCCAAATCCCGATCGTGTTCTGCTGCTGCTTTTGCGCCGTGTTCCCCGACGTCGTCGGAGTCGTGATATTACAATCGCTGATCAAATTGTGCGACGCGCCGTGCGTCAAGAAAAACGCAGGAACATTGCCCACCGTCTGAATAATCGTCAACGCACGATTCGCAGGCGTCCCCGCCGTATTCCCATCGAAGCCTAAATAATCCGTCGTATCAACCAACGCGATCTCTGCGCCATTCGACAGCGTTATCGTCGGCGTGTGATTCGGGGCAGGAGTGAATACCGCCTTCGCACCCGTCCATGACGGCGTATAGCTGTTGTTCGCGCCCGCTTTGTACACCTTGAATTGCGTGAACGTCAAGTTCGTCGCCACACTGTAATTATTATCCGTCAATTGGAACGTCACATTACCCGATATGCCGCGATACTGAAGGCTGTCCGCCGCAGCGTACAACGTCGGGATGTCCTGCGCAAATCCAATCTGATACACGCCGCTCAACGGAGGAATGACAGACACAACCAAGCGCACCGTATCGTTGGCGGGGTTCTCGTCGTCCTCCTGCGGATACGTCGAGTTGAAATCGTTCGCGATCATCACCAACTCGTACAAGCCCGCAGCCGTCGGGACGTCCGCTTTCTGCCAGCCCGGATTCGTGTTGAACTGGAACACGCGCTCGCCATCCTGGATGTTCAACTCCGGAAGCGTGTCCATTATGTCCTTCAACGGCTTGTCGCCCGGATTAATCGGATACTTCCACCGCTGATATTCGATCGGGATGTTCGCCACAAAATCCGCACCATGGTTGTCAAACTTCCCTTCCGGGATATACGTCGCGCCAACCGGGATCTCATAGACGCCGCTCAACGGGTTGACCGGAGCGATGATGCTGTCCGCTTGAATGTCGTACTTCCAGTAAAATTGGAACTGCTCGCGAAGCGTGTCGTTCGCGTGGTTGTTGTCGCTTCCCCACAACGTTATCATCTCAAACGTGTAGAATCCCGCCGTCGAAATAATGCCCGACGGAATGGACGTGTTCGAGGTTATCGTCTCTTCGGAGCCCGAATTCAACGAACCGATCACGACCTGAGGGCCCGGATTCCACACCGGATTCGAATTACCCGCCTGAAACAGCAAAAACTCTACGCTGAAATTCGACGCCACGTTCAAACCGATGTTACGGATCACCGCCGAAGGCGTCTGCGTTAGACCAACGATGTCCTGAACGCGCTGGTTTATCGGTGAGGAGAAATATAGCGGCTTTAAGTCGTACGGGAAGCCCACCACAAGGTCGTTCCGAAGCGTGTCGTTCGCACTATTACAATCCCAGCCCGGATACGACACGACCCCCATCGTGATGTACTCGCCCGGAATTTGCGTCACCGTCGGGTTCGTTGAAGGGAAGCCGATTACCGGCGTGTTCGAACATTGCGCCGAAAGAGTCGCCGTCAATGACTGTGATTGAACGTATGACAACTGGTTCTGTCCGCCCAGAGGATATATCTCATACGTAATCGTCGCGCCGGAGCCCGTATAGGGAACATTACCAACCAGACGAACCGACATGCTCGGCACAAACGTCGTTGACGGCGCGATGACCGCGCTGTCCGCCGGCGTTAGTTGCAACGAAGCGGTCGCCATATCTTGGTTCCACGGACCATTCACGATGCAATTATCTATGTATAACGGCGACATGTCAGATAAACCGGATGTGCCGTTATCATACACGCGGAAGCGCACTGCGCCTTTCGATGATTGTGTGATTGTACCCGGCAACTTTACCGATATAGTCACCCATTGAGCAGATGTTGGATTGGGAAAATCCCAACGGCTAAAATTACTACAAGCCGTACCATTTTCAATTTCCAATTCACCATTGGATTCAAAATTTGCGGCTGGCGGCGGTTGTTGAGTAATTGCAGAAAGATCCGGATAGTTCGCAACGACTATCCACACCGGAGAGCCTTGCGTCACATCCGTCGTTGCTTCTACATACATGCCGGTTGTGCCGACACTTCCCGCCGTGAAAAGCGGATTGTACGCCATATCCCATTGGAACGTCGGCGATGGAAGTGAAGGGTCGCATATCGAAGCAAAATTGAGTTCCGGACTTGTCAAGGTTGCTTCAATATAGCCGCCGCTTTCCGTACAGACCATGTCAAGTAGTGCCGACGTGGAACTGTTTCCGTATCCGCCCGGTCCTTGCAAGCACCAACCGCTGGCGTTGGAGACCGATATGCCATATTGAAATCCCGTTTCAAAGCCTTGATCCCAGGATGCGGGGCATTGATAGTATTGATTTTGGTATGCTGATTGACCTTCCCACGGCTCCCCACCGCCTTTTGAAGATGTAATCACTCCGGTCCATCCATCCCAGCCTGATTCAAAACCTTCGCTCAGAACCGGCAACTGCGAGCACCCGGATTGGGAATACCCCGCGCTGCTCATTAACATGAGAAAAGCGCCGATGACTATACATTGAAACCATTTCTTCATTGAAAGCCTCCAAGGCACATTTAATGCCTATGTTTATAATTGATAAAGTTATCGAAAAAGGCGCCGGATTAATTTGTTACGAACGATGAATTCAAAATACCGACGGTGAGAAATCTCTCATTCAATTGAGAGAAAAGCATTGCTTTTCATACAAAAACTTAAATCTGTTCCTCTCAACAAATGCAAATTATGAATAATATTGTTATTTGTCAAGTGTTTTCTAAATAAACATTCATATTTTTTGGTTGTAAGGCGGGAAAACAAATCACTATGGCAAAAAAACGTATAAAAAGACCTTTTCTTGCTCTTCGTATTTAATGGATATTTAAACACTCTGTGCCTGCTGCGGGATTCGAACCCGCGACCCACTGATTAAGAGTCAGTTGCACTGGCCAACTGTGCTAAGCAGGCGCACAAAAATACGCAACGCCGCTTAAGCAAACAAAAAATGGACTCAATTTAGTTACCATGGATACAATTTATACATGAAAAATGTACAACGATTCACATTTTGTTGTATTTTTGTATTCTCATTTTCATGCGCCCGTAGCGTAACTGGATAGCGCATCTGACTACGGATCAGAAGGTTGGGGGTTCGAATCCCTCCGGGCGCGCAACTATCCAATCCATTCCCCCTACCATGCAACCATATTCGGATAACAAACCACTAATTCACATTCTCAAGAAATTGTGACAATGAACGTTTAAAATAATCGCGAATAACAATGCTTGATTATACCTCTCAATTCATAATGTCTGTTTCAGGATGAAATTTTTTCCAAGAGTCCCAATATTCCTGATAACAAGGCAGTGGAATAAGCCGGGCACCTTTTAAAATGCCGTGAAGACATTCACCCGTTCCACTCCAAATGGAACGCGTTTTAATATCCGAAAATGCCTTTTTTCGTTCATTCCAAGTAAACACGGCAGCCGTATCTCCTGCTGCATCACGGCGAAACGCATGAAAAGACATTGTATCATCATCAAGCATAATAGCGATTGGGATCATCCCAATATCGTCGCAAATAATGCGCTTTTTCTTCAGTTGCAGCCAATCATAGGCTTTCGACTTCCCTTCCACGACAACACCGATAATCCACGATTTCGGTTCCCACGAAGCACTGTCCCCCTCTATACGTTCATCATCGCCGCGGTCTAAATGCGTTAACGCCAATGAATCATACGGATCTTTTTCGTCTTGCAGAATGAGTGTAGTCGGGTGCAGGGCGATCCATGCACGAAGTGTCATCTGTTCAGAGGGTATTTCGTCCAGTACTTTCCCTTTAAGAGCGCCATTAATTGCTTCGCCCGTTTCCTGTTGCCATGTACTTCGCGTTGACTCATCCTCGAATACGGCATTTCCGTTAGCTACACCTTTCAATCGAAACGTTTCCGCCTTCCCGTTTATAATAGTGCTAAAGGCTCGCGCGCTCCGGCATAACACGCAATATGTAAACATTATCGGTTTTCCGCCGACAGTATCGCATAGCATGTGATAATAACAAATAAGAGACAATGGAATTGCTTTCGCTTCACCATTCAGTTGAACGCCGAGAATATACTTGCCTAAATCTATTTTATTGGAGTCAACCTTTGCATATACTTTCTTCACCAGTGGCGCAATTTTTGAACCTGCGCGGGAATTTGAATATGTGGAATAGAAAAGCAAACAAAAAGTTATTACCAAGCACCCTTTTCCGTTTCTTTGACTGTTCAAGCCGCGTATGGAGTTATGAACAATCTTGAATACAAGACTTGTAATCCCACGTGTGCCGGTAGTATTCGCATATTTCATCTCTGCGGAGAAATTGTAGAATATTCTCTCTTGTTTTCCGTGATGAGAATTGATTGTTGGGTTGGAATATTCGTCAATGTGTCAATTGAATGAGCGCCCCATCTTACAATCAATGTATCCACTCGTTTGTTCTTTCCCATCCCAAAGTTCACGTCAAGCTCACTTGCCGAGGCATACGAGCTTCCGCTGTGAACGAATTGCACCTGCCGCCAATTAGGGCAAATTGCAGTAATTTTCGCACCTATGCCGTCACGGTTTGCGTGGACGCCGCAAAGATGAACTTCAAGATATGAATTACCATTTTTTGTATCGTTCCGTAATACCATCGGGGTGCTGTCATTCGTTGTCACCACAACATCCTCATTGCCAGAGTTGAATAAATCACCGAGTGCGATGCCGCGGCCAAGTATATTGTTCTGCATAGGTCCATGCATTAACGAGACAATTTCGGCGAATTTTCCATTGCCCAAATTACGGAACAATTGCATCGGCTCCCTGAACTTAACTTTATTACTATGGAATTCATCAATTACGCGCACATGCCCATCGGCAGTCAAGAAATCAAGAAATCCGTCATGATCGAAATCCGCAATTGTGACGGCAAATTTCAATACGGTGCGCGTAATGGTATCAATCCCGCGCTTTGCTGCGCAGTCAACGAAGGTATCCGGTCCGGTCTGTTTATACACCCAATCAGGCTCGGTATAAAAATTACCGATGACTATTGAGGTTTTTCCGTCGTTATCCAAATCGCCACAATCAACGCCCATACCGGACCGCCGCTTACCAGTGTTGATATCATACGCAATACCAGCATGATTTGCAATGTTCGTAAAAGTCCCGTCGGTATTATTACGATACAGCATATTGTCGGTATCATCACACGCCACGACTATGTCCGGATATCCATCGTCGTTAAAATCGCACATCGCCACTGCAAGCGCTTTGCCGTTCATGTTATATATTCCGGATTTTCGCGTTACATCGGTGAATGTGCCGTTCCCGTTATTATGATATAAATGATTTGTTAAGGCGGGATATACATCCGGAGCACCGTATGTTTTCACATTTCCACCTAAAGAATAGAAGATGTCGTTTTCAGGGGTCCAGCCGCAATAAGAACAAACAAATAAATCCAACTTTCCGTCATTGTCATAATCGAGAAACATTGCGGATGAGTGCCAATTGGAGTCTCCTGCTAATCCCGCCTTTTGGGTCACATCGGTGAAAACACCTTTATCGTTGTGGAACAAATGATTGTGTCCATACGCGGTAATAAAAATATCATCCCATCCGTCATTATCATAATCGCCAACAGTCACGCCCATGCCGAAAAGCGGGATTGCCAAACCGCATTCCTTCGTAACATCGGTAAATGTTCCGTCGCGATTATTGCGATATAGCGCCATTGTAGGCTCCTGCAAGGTAGTGTGTCCGGGCCAGTGCATGCTGTTGACGAAAAGCAAGTCGGGCCAGCCGTCATTATTATAATCTATTATCGCACAACCGCTTCCTTTGATTTCCGGAAGATACATCTGCCCAAACGCGCCGTTACAATGCCGCCACGTAATTCCCGACGACACAGTGATATCAGTGAATGTGATGCCGTTACTAATATCCGCAACCGAATCAATTGCGGATTTGGGTGAGTTCGATTTGTTGAATATTCGCGAGCATGACGACGCACACACGAAAGTGGCAAAAATAAGCGTGGCAATAACGAGACGCATAATGTTAACCTGCGCAGAAAGCAAAATGTGATTGGTTTAGCACGGCTCAATCTTTCATTCAAACGGCACGACCTTAAATTCATTGGCGCCACGGAGAATGCACAAATTGATACATCTTAAAAAAACGCTGAAATAGCGTTTCAAAGAAATACTATTTAATGCCCACCTTCACTCAATAATGAATAACTCAATGTACATCGGGCATTTAACCAACCTTGATATCAATCAAGGTTGGTTAAATGACAAACTTTGCCAATTATTTGAGAACCAAAAATTACATATAAAATTCTGTGCACAACACAGGATTTCTCCTCCTCGGATGCAAAACCTCTATTTCTTCAGACACTTCATGCCGCTGCGATTGAAATTGCCACAATATTTTTCACTCCCGTGTTGTAAAGCGTACGGGCACATTCATTGATTGTTGCCCCTGTCGTTATAACATCGTCAACGAGTCCGACACATATTCCATCGGGAATATATTTTTTGCCGGCTATAAATGCGTCTTTAATATTATCGGTGCGTTGTTGCGCGTTCAAACCCGCTTGCGGCACTGTGCGAATTTCACGCTTCACGGCGTTATGCACAATAGCAATTCCCGTTCGCGAAGCAATTCCTTTAGCAATGCGTTCGCTTTGATTATAACGGCGTTCACGGAACCGCGACCCATGTATGGGCATCGGTATGAGCCAATCAATTTGCCGAATTAACGGTGATTGCATCAAACGCTCCCCTATGCGCTCACCAAGTCGGACTCCAAGCGTTGGGAATCCTTGATATTTCATTGCATGGATAAGTTGTTGAATCGGACTATCCGGACGGAAGTAATACCCAAAAAAAACTTGCTGTACTATGCTTTTATCGAGCATTGGCGCAATTATCCGATCTGTTCCCATACCCGTATTACAATTTTGTTCAAGTTCATCCCAGCATTGTTCGCAGATAGGTGCGCGGGAATATCCAGCAGGCGTATCGCAAATTATACAGCGTGGAATGAAGAAAAAACTTAGGACTGGTGCGCCTCTCATCGGATTGCATTCATGCTTCACTTGAACATTTATTGACAAGCATTTCGTACGCGTATTGCAACCCCTGCCGCATTACATATTCTTCCGTTGATATCGCGTCATCCTGTGAATTGAGCGCATTTTTCAATTGCAAATAATAAATTTCCCTCCCCATAGTTCGCCATTTACGCTCGTATTTTGTCTGCGGAACGCCATCTGCTGAATAATGACGAACATCGGTGGACACCGTTTCCATAGCAGCCACAGCCCTTGCTTCACCAACTATATATGAATAATAGTCGGCGTCATCGGTAGCGATAAATATCTCCGATTCAGGCGCCAATTTCCGAATGAGCATCCGAAAGAACCATTTGTTAAGAACGCGCCGCCGCTTATGTCGTTTCTTGAACCATGGATCCGGGAAATAAATATGCGCAGCGTTTAACAGATTTTCACCGAATACAAATGGGAGCAAAAGACGTGCATCGCCGCATATAAGGCGAACGTTCTGGATGCCATCGCGCAAACACCGTTTTGAAACATCGCGAACATATTCACCAGCCCACTCAACGCCAATAATATTGCAGTCCGGGTGAGTGCGCGCGTATGTTTGCAACCACATTCCATTTCCTGTTCCTATCTCAATTACAAGCGGCTGCGAATTGCCAAATTCGGCTGCCCAGTCAATGGGGGTTAGCAGACCTTCGTTCGCTATTGCTTTTTTCCAATCAACTATGCATGATTCAGGATAACAAAACATCTTTTGTGGCAAAGAATTAAATGAAGTGTTCAATTATCATTCCTGCATCTCCAAGCGTTGAGGCTATGTAATCGGCGCGGGACTCCTCTGCGTCCCCCAAAAGTATCGTCCTGCATCCCGCAGAATTTCCAGCCTGAATATCCGTTTCGGAATCTCCAATCAGCCATGATTCCGAACAATCAATATCCCATTCATCTGCTGCGGTAATAATCATTCCCGGTTTCGGTTTTCGGCAATCGCAGTTGTCTTCATCTCCATGGGGGCATACATATATGCAGTCAAAAGATGTTCCGCAGCGTTCTTCCAATTCTTTTTGCATCGTATCATGTATTAAGTCAACATCGCTTTCCGACATGATACCCCTCGCTACCCCCCGCTGGTTTGAGACAATAATCGCAAGATAACCAAGCGATTTTAGTTGTGGCAGGACTGTAAATATTTCCGGATTGAAGTGAAATTCATCCCATACTTTGATATAATCTTCCGGCAGCCGTGTATTCACAACGCCGTCTCTATCGAAAAAAACCGCCCGAACCATTGAGAATGTATGAAGTCGTTCAATACGCGTGGTTATCGCCCGTAAACATTTTCCAAATAGTCATCAGGATGATGCGCACATCAAACCAGAACGACCAATGTTCGATATAATAAACATCATGTTCGATGCGCTGTTGCATGATTGCAGGAGTTTCGGTCGCTCCACGCAATCCATTCACCTGAGCCCATCCCGTTACCCCGGGCTTAACAAAATGGCGCACCATATATTGCGCAACGATACTTCGGTAATCGTTCGTGTGTTTCACCATGTGCGGACGAGGACCGACAATACTCATATCCCCTTTCAAAACATTCCAGAATTGGGGCAATTCATCAAGGCTCGTACGCCGTAGAAACGCGCCAATTGTTGTAATGCGCGAATCGCCCGGAAGCGCCTGAATACTGTCCATTTCGTTCCGGTGTGCAAGTCTCATTGAGCGAAATTTAAAGCACGAAAACACTTTGTTATTTTCACCTGTGCGTTCCTGCCGAAAGAATATGGGACCTTTCGACGTTAATTTAATTCCGATTGCTGCAAACACCCATACAATTGGAAATATGAGCGTGAGCACAAGAGCCGAAAACATAATATCAAAGCCGCGTTTGATAAATTTGGCAACGGGTTGGTCTAATGGGTCTTCGCGGACACTAATCAGGGGTATGTCGCCCACTTGTACCGCCGCCATTTTCCCTTCAAGTATTTTTGAATTATCATAATAGTGTTCGTTGGGTATAATGTTCACTCGGATACACAAATTCTCACAGTCCGCAACGAATTCTCCCAGGTCTGTATCGTTCATTGTAGGCAGTGCTATGACGACTTCGTCAATGGTATGTTGTTCCGAAATCTTATTGAGATCGCGCAATTTGCCTAAAATCATGGGGCGGACTTTGCTGGCTATGCCGTTATTGTCCAGAAAACCGATAACCTTGTACCCGCTTTCCCTATTGGCTTGCAAACGCTCAAAGAACCGGACCCCTGTTTTCCCCGCCCCCACAACTAAAATATTACGCGAGTCATTTGTTCTTCGGCTATTGAGCCTTACACTTCCTCGCCATAAAATCAAGCCTATGGCGGAGATTCCAAAAAATAAAAAGAGGAACAAGCGCGAGTATGCGGTTATTCCAAGCCGGGTGAACACGATCGTAAGGAAAACAACTCCCATTGATCCCGCTAAGGTTCGCAAGAGTCGAAGCGCTTCTTGGGAAAACTGTTCGCGTGCACGCTCACCATATAACCTGAATAGCACACCATTCAAAATCCACGCTGCCGTTATTACGGCTTCCAACAAGAAATAAATAAATGGGGATTCCCCGCCGCTTAGCAACTCAGAATGTGAAACCGGAACAGACGTATTGAAACGCAATAAAAAGGTTACGTGGTAGAGAACATTTAATATTACGACATCCGTAATGAGGAAAAGAATTTGTTTACGATGGCCATGCCTGCGCACCATTAATACGCCACTTCCATTGGTGCAACAATCGTTTGGCGCAGGAGAGGCGTCTCATAAATGCGCTTGATAATATCGAATAATCGCATTCCCACGTTTTCCCATGTATGATCCCGCTCTATCAGCAAACGGGCGTTCGCCGCAAGTTGCCCGCGTTGCTCAGGCGATGACAGCAGTTCGGCACATGCAGCAATACTTTCACTTGATGTTTCCGTTATGCGCAGATGCACCCCATCGTGCGCGCGTATTCCTGAAACGCCGAGCGGAGTTGTGACGGCAGCCGTTCCCAATGCCATTGCCTCCAGCAATTTATTTTGTATTCCGCTTCCCGAATCCAGTGGATGGATAAAAACAGCCGCTGATTGGATGTACTCTTGGACGCGCGGAACTTCACCGGTTATGACAATGCCATTCGTACGCCGAGCAAGATCGCGTAATTCCGGAACCGGATTCTTGCCGACAATGTAAAACTGTAGTCCCGGAAACTTTTTTTTCAGGGCGGGAAAGATTTCCGTTCCAACACGCATCGCCATACGGATATTATGCAGAACATCCATTTTACCGCATAGTATCAAGCCGTGCCGTCCCGCTTGATTATCGGCAAAAGGGAACTCATGCAAATCAACACCGTTCGTGATAATCTCCGCATTGATGCGAGGATTTAAACGAACCATAAAATCGCGCTCTTCTTCGGATACGTACGTCGTAATATTGAACTCGCCCGCTATACGCGGCTCATATCGAAACAATTTACGTCTTTCGAGAGCGTACATTATGTTAGCGGGTTTGAAGCGCGAAGAAGACATTGCCCGTTGCTGGGTTAAAATTCGGGCATCTTCTGCAACAAGAATGCGGCGAATATTCGGCAAGGCAAGCGCATACTCTGCGGTACGCATGAAAAAAGAAATTGCTATATCAAAATGTGATTGGCGGTGCAACGCCCTGACCGTGCGGAAATATCGCGCATCTGAATAATATTGTATTTCCAGCGGCTTCGCGGAAAGGGCGGTTAATCCAACGCGTGAAATTGCTTTCGTACGCGATAAAGGAATCGCGTGCACTTTCACGCCAAACTTCCGAATCGCGTCCAGACGTTCCTGCGATAACGGGCCGTCTTCAACAAATGAAACACACGTGACGTCAAATCGTTCGGAAAGCAACCGCAACAAATGAAATGCTTTAACCCTGTCGCCTCCAATGAGGGGGAAAGGGTAACGCGGGGTCAAAAACAATATTTTATCTCGCATTTGTTAAAAATGCCGAACGACTTCCATGTATTTTATCACCAACCAGGCGGCTCCAGTATTCCATATACGACAATAAATTATTCACTGAATGAAAACAAACAAAGGTAATAATACGGAACATGCATTTCAGCCATAATTTGTGACTTCGTACTGGGTATATATATGTGGGTTTATGCAAGGGTTTGCGAACCTTAACTTTAAGGTGCAAAATTAAAATAAATTTCTAATCATTTCGCGTAAATTCGTTCAATATCAGGATTTGAGTTTTGCGGAATAATGAAATATGTGTAAATTATTATGAATCTAACTATGCGATACGCAAGCTATCTAACGGCTAAACCATCCATTGCGGGATGCTGAACGAGAAACAAGACATGGGGCGAATGTCCTCCCACGAACATTATGGCGACGAGCACAAACTCCTTGTCCTCGGCGAACTTACGGCACGTGTTATCCATGAATTGCGCAATCCTTTAACAGTGCTTTCGCTCTGTCTTTCGTCAATTGAGCGTGACGTTGCGAGCCAGCCTGACATTCAGGAAGCGTTAGCTTCTGCATTGATAAGTGTTGAACGCATGACGAATATCGTCAACAGTACGCTGGATTTCGTGCGTAACGAGAATATGGAATTCGAGAAACTCGACCTCCGCGAGCTTGTCAAGGAAACCCTCCCCTTGCTCAATTCATCAATGAATAAGAAACGAATAACGATTTCCACCTCGTTTGACAGCGATCCATTCCCCCTTATTCTTGGAATACCGAGCCAGCTACAACAAGTTATTGTGAATATTGTTGATAACGGCATTGATGCCATTGCTGGAGATGGGAGCATAACGATTGTCATTTCTGCCTCACATTCAAAGAGCGACCAACCCAACGTGCGATTAGAAATAAGCGATACTGGTGCGGGCGTTTCTCAACAGGATTTACCGAAGATTTTTTCTCCTTTCTTTACGCGTAAAAAAAATGGCACTGGTTTGGGGCTCGCGATAACCAAGTCAATTTTGGACAGGCATAATGCGAATGAACACGTGCGAAGCGAATCAGGCGCGGGCACGACGTTTTCAATCGAATTCCCGGCAATGCCGGTATAGTCCACGTTTCCGTCCACTTTTTTCCCCCAGTACATGTTGAATCAATTACCGGAACACTCGATTATCATCGTGGATGATGACGATATGGTCAACGCATCGCTCAAGATGGCGCTGGACAAATTGGGCTACCACGGCATCACATGCGCGAACGCGGATGAATTTGAAACCGCCCTTGAAACGTACGACGCCGATGTGGTTCTGATGGACGTTCATTTAGGGGATGTAACGGGCATTGACTTGCTTGAACGAATACGCAAACGCGGCGTGATGATCCCCGTTGTTATGATAACCGGCTATGGCGACATTCGTATGGCTGTTCGCGCAATGAAAGCCGGCGCGGAAGATTTCATTCTTAAGCCAATCACCATAGAGCAATTGGAAGTGTGCGTTCAAAAAGCTCTCCGCGTGAAAGGGCTTACGCAAGAGGTTCAACGGCTGAAGGATCAATTGAACGATGCTGCCGCGCCATTTTTCATCGCGGGTGCCAGCGGCGCAATTAAGAGCGCCTTGGCATTAGCCGATACATTTGCACAAAGCGATGATACGACCGTATTATTGCAAGGCGAATCCGGGACAGGAAAGGAATTGTTCGCACATTATTTACACAACCACTCCAACCGCGCCTCGCAACCGATGATTACCGTGGATTGCACGTCCATACCGCGGGAACTAGCGGAAAACGAGCTTTTTGGATATGAAAGAGGCGCATATACCGGTGCCACGGAAAAATTAAAAAAAGGAAAATTTGAATTGGCGAATGGAGGCACAATTTTTCTTGATGAGATAAGCGATTTGCCTTTTACGCTTCAATCAAAATTATTGCGCGTTATCGAATCAAAAAGATTTTACAGATTGGGCGGCACGCATGAAACAACAGTTGACGTCCGCGTCATTGCGGCGACGAATAAGAATCTTGCTTCTGCCGTTGCGGAAGGGAGCTTCCGCGAAGACTTATTTTATCGTTTGAACGTCGCATCAATTATGATACCGCCGCTGCGCGAGCGTAACGGCGATATACTGATAATCGCCAAAACCTATATGGATTTTTTCAATTTGAAATTCCGCAAAAATGTTCATGAAATTGCGGAGGAAGCCGCCGAAGCGTTGCAAGTGTATCCATGGAAAGGGAATGTTCGCGAATTACGGAATGCTATCGAACGGGCAATGCTGGTAGGGAGCGGAGATACCATATTGTTCGAGCATCTTGTTTTAGCCTACCCCAACGTATCAATAAACTCTGACGCATCGGAGATTCAAAATCCAGTGTACAATTTAAAAATCCCCCCGACGGGAATGAAATTAAATGATGTGATGAAGGACCTAATATTGCAGACCTTGAAACTTGCAAACGGCAACCAAATTCAAGCCGCAAAAATACTTGGGATTACGCGAGGCAAATTCCGGTATCGCATGGAACAACTCGGCATTGAACTCCCTTCGGAAATATCCACATTATTTAATTGAAGGGCAACACAATCCACACATTTTGCTCTATAGCTCTACGTGCGCGCGTAAACCGAAGATATTCACAGGTCCCCTGTCCATATTATATGCAGGATTTGCACAAAATTGGTAGTCGAATGCAAGTTGTAGCCAGCGAGGAATCACTAAAGCATTGTAATAGATTTCGATAATACTTTCCGGCGCATAATTCAATTTGCCGTCGCCTATGTTGAAATCATAGCCGCCAGCGGCAAGGTATTGTTCATGAGCGCGCGACAGCCCGTTCATGACGCCGGCAATGCCAATCGCGTCATCGGGACGATGCCAGGATATTCCTTTCCAGACGGCACCTACGCTTATCGAGCGGTCAATTGCAGTGTACATCCACGTTTCCGTTTGCCCATCGCTCCACCCTGCGCGCATAAATCCGCCAAGGTCGGATGCGAATTGTTGTTCAAAGCCGATCCCCCCGCCATATTTGATCGTTCCATATTTTCGGGTTAGAAGCACGTTCAAGGAATCCTGAGGCGAATTAAGAACATCCGTGTATGAGCCTGCATTGGCGACGTTCTCAAAAACGAATCCGCGAACTTTCCCCGGCATACCTCCGAGCGACAATGTGTGCTCGTACTCGGCAACAAGACCGTGCGCTTCCCCAATACGCGTATCAAGCGTATCACCATTCGGCTGTGTCGAAACCATCATTACAGCGGTGCGGAACGCCCAATCCGAATGTATCAATTCCGCCACTAGTCCTACAGTATAACCGCGCGTATCGGCGGGATAATCCCATGCTCCGTTGTCCATCAATGACCAATTTAGAAATTGGGTGCGCGGCTCATGGCTGTATGTATTATCATCGAAAAAATCTGTGATAGAAAACCTGCCAAGCGTCACAACGAGCCTATCCGCTGCAACCGTCCCCGCAAGCTGGTTCTGGTCATCGTCTATATGAGTCTTATTTTCGCTTAGATCGAACGAGAATTGCCCGTAAAGCCGCGCGAGAAAAATTATCGGTGCTGGATTGCTTACTCTGTAAACTTCCCCATTGGGAAAGCCCGCTATCCCTGAAGTTGCGGTGAAACCATTCCCGCCGGACATTTCGGGATTGAAATATATTGCCGCTCCCTGCCAAAGATGCGCACCGAGAAAGATTGTCGTTGTTACCGATACGTCATTCTCTGGTCCATTTGTCAAGCTATATAACCCGGAATAATTCGCAGGGAAAGCTGGATGCGCCTGATCAACGACAGTTTCCTGAAAATGACACGTCCATGCAGGTTCCTTTGCCGTATCTCCTGCATTGGATTCAGATGTTTGACAATTCCCTTGCGTGGCATAAATCGTAATCTGGCACAGTACCGCCGTGTACAATAGAAATTTGTTCATTTTTAAATTATTAAGTCATAAATGCTAAAGGCGTGGTACTGAGAATTAGAGCCACGTACTGAATTTTTTAATGAACCACATTTTTACTGTTTGCGTCAACGCGCTATAGACGACGAGGGTTGCAACCAGCCACCCAAAGAACGCACCGGGCAAGGGAACCAAGCCGATCATGTGTGCGTATGGCGAAAAAGGCAGGTACAATCCGATACTCATGACGATCGTCGTCGTAAGTATCAACGGCAGCGCCGCCCAACTTTGAATGAATGGAATTCGTTGTGTGCGGATAAGATGGACAATCAGCGTTTGTGAGAGCAAGCTTTCCACAAACCAGCCTGATTGGAAAAGTGACTGGTGCGCAACCGAACTCGCGCCGAAAACGAACCATAACAGCGCAAACGTTGAGTAATCGAAAATGGAACTGATTGGACCAATGAAAATCATGAACCGTGCGATACCACCGGAGTCCCACTTGCGCGGCTTTGCAACGAATTCCCTGTCCATATTGTCGAAAGGTATTACCGTCATTGAGAGATCATACATAAGATTCAACACAAGAATCTGAAGCGGCAACATCGGCAAAAACGGTAGAAAGATGCACGCGCCGACAACGCTAAACATGTTTCCGAAATTTGAGCTGGCGGTCAGTTTTATATATTTGATGATGTTGCCAAACATATTTCTGCCGGTAACGACGCCTTCTTCGAGTACCATCAGGCTTTTTTCAAGCAGAATCATATCCGCTGATTCCTTTGCGATATCCACCGCAGTATCCACCGAGATCCCGACGTCGGCGTCGCGCAGTGCGGCGGCGTCGTTAATGCCATCCCCAAGATAGCCGACAGTATGCCCGTTGCCTTGCAGTGCGCGGACGATGCGCGATTTTTGCATGGGCGCCATCTTTGCGAATACATTCGTCGTCTCAACAGCTTTTGCAAGTTCTTCATCATTCATCGCTTCGACTTGGGGCCCCAACATCAACTCCTGAATATCGAGCCCTACCCATTTGCATACGCGCCGCGTAACGATTTCGTTGTCGCCGGTAATGACTTTTACGGCAATGCCGTTGGAATGAAGCGCTCTGATTGCTTGTTCAGCTGATGTTTTCGGAGGATCGAGAAATGCGATGAATCCGACAAGAATCATGTCCGTTTCATCCGCCACTGTACGCGGTTTGTGCAAATCGCTTATGAGTTCGCGGTACGCGACTGCAATTACGCGTAAACCGTCTCTATTCAAGTCATCGCACAATTGGACGGTTTTTTTAGAAACATCCTCCGTGAACGGTATTATCTCTTCGCCAAGCCTTGCCCTGCTGCACACCGCAAGTACTTCTTCCACGGCTCCTTTCGTAACGAGCAGGTCTTTCCCTGTAAAAGCCGCATGGACGGCAACTGACATGCGACGCCGAATGAAATCAAAAGGAATCTCATCCGTTTTGAAATATTTCTTACGGAAATCAAGCGTCGTTGCGAGGTCCCGATGCTCCAATACCGCAACGTCCAAAAGATTTTTCAGCCCGCTTTGATAATAACTATTCAGATAGGCAAATTCAAGCACGTCGTCATTTTCCTCGCCGTTCAAATCAAGATTCATTTCCAGCACGACCTTGTCCTGCGTCAGCGTCCCGGTTTTATCGGTACAGAGCACATCTATTGCGCCGAGGTTTTGGATGGAATTGAGACGTTTGACGATGACTTTCTGTTTCGAGAGGCGCACGGCGCCCAACGCGAGATTCGATGTAACGATCATCGGCATCATTTCGGGCGTCAGCCCAACACCGACCGATAGCGCAAATAATATCGCGTCCATCCAATCCCCTTTTATCATGCCATTTAAAAGAAGGACAAACGGAATCATTACCAGCACGAATCTAATAAGCAGCCAACTGACGCTTGTGACGCCGCGGTCGAAGCTGGTTTTCGCTCGGTAGCCCGTCAGGGTTCTTGCCATGCCGCCAAATATCGTATTGTCACCCGTTGCAAGCACGACGCAGACGCCTGTTCCGCTGACCACATTTGTCCCCATAAAAGCAACGTTTGCAAGGTCGAGCGTGCCGCCTGTATTCTGCCCCTGCGATGCCGCACTTTTCTCAACAACTGCGCCAAGTGTGTCGTATTTTTCCACGGGCAGGGACTCGCCTGTGAGAATGGATTGGCTGATGAACAGATCTTTCGTCGTGATAAGACGAACGTCGGCGGGAATCATGTCGCCTGCCGAGAGATGCACGATATCACCGCGAACGAGTTGGCGAAGAGGAATTTCCGTAATCGCCCCTTTCACTTTCGCTCCGGCAACGCCAAGCTGCGATTCTTCCTCGGCGCTTGCCGTTTCTTCCCCTTCAACCGGCGCTTTACGGCGCATCACCGAAACAGTTGTCTGCACCAACGATTGCAGTTGCTGCGCAGCAACGCTTGAGCGATATTCTTGGATAAAACGCATCAACACGCTTATTGTTATCATAACGGAAAGGACGATAACGGCGGGGATATCATCGAGGAAATAACTCGTTGCACCGAGTACAAATAACAATCCGACAAATGGATTATAAAAATTTTTCAAGAGCATCATATACCACTTCGGCGGTTTTTCGTGGGAGATTTCGTTTAACCCATGCTCTTCTTGGATTTCCTCGACACTTGTTTCTGAAAGTCCCTGCTCCGAAGAACCGAATAA
>Ga0206853_1010_pt1 | contig 61801 bp, 39 predicted proteins | sample Alteio_BWOrgCont_52_FD_152859 | JGI IMG/M metagenome (GOLD analysis project Ga0206853, IMG submission 152859) | Enriched cells from forest soil in Barre Woods Harvard Forest LTER site, Petersham, Massachusetts, United States -... | ecosystem: Environmental > Terrestrial > Soil > Temperate forest >... | reverse complement strand
AACCGGCAGCTCTGATTCAACCAACGATGCGACCGCATTTGGCATTGGCGCAGGCGTCGAATGGCACATGGCGCCATTGGCAAGCGTCAGTTCATACGCCGGAGCGGAACTTGGTTTCCTTACCGGTAGCACGAAAATCACCCCTTCTGTTCCCACCGGTCAAACGGCAACGACAACAACGCTTTCCGGCTCAACGTTCGGCGTGTCTCTTTTTGCAGGCGCAGAATGGTTCTTCAACTCCGCTATGAGCATCGGTGCGGAATATCAATTGGGCTTTACGACAAGCACCAGTTCCATTCAATCTTCCGCCGCAGGATCAAGCACTGACAACGGACCGAGCTTGACGTCAATTGGCACGAATGCCGTGAGCGTCATCCTTAACGTCTATATCGGCAGATAACCGCCATATCATATAAATAACATGCAAAAATTATACAAAGGAATTTTCACGATGAAACGTTATGCACTTGCAATAACTTTGATGGCGATCCTTGCCGGCGCGGCGCGCGCGGATGAGGGAACGCCAATGACAGCAATGGGCAATCGAGCATTGCTCTTCAGTTTTTCCGGGCTTTCCACGATGCAGGCTGGCGGATTGTTCACACTGACCCCGCCATTTTCATTTCCCATACTTGGGACAGAAAGCGCCCTTTTACCGAAGCAAACTCTTCCGACAACTCAGGCATCACAATCCCTATCGAGCCTTCCAACGCTGACCACACCTGTCGCAGGGATCGGTCTTCGCTGGTATGTTGCGGATAACATTGCGCTGCGCGGCGGAATAGGATTCGGCACGTATAGCATGTCCCAAAATGACGCCGGCACCGGACTGACGGAAGCGACATCGTCCGGAACGACGTTCGGCATACAGGCGATGGCTGAGTGGCACATGACGCCCGTTAGCGCCATTTCCCCTTATCTTGGCGCCGGACTTCAATTCAATTCTTTCTCGGCAACGAACAAACCTTCCGTCGCAAGTTCGCCATCGCCCGGAACGATTACCGAGGAAGACGGGTCGGCAACGCAATTCTCATTTCTTGTCAACGCCGGGTTCGAGTGGTTCTTCACAAAAGCAATGAGTTTGGGAGGAGAATACCAACTTGGCATTTCAACAACTTCCGGTTCCGAAACTGGGAAGACCTCCTCAACGAGCACAACCGTGGATTATCCTTCCACGTTTACACTCGGCACGAGCGCCTTTTCAGTCATTCTGAGTTTTTATATGAAATAATATCCGACTCAGTATCGCATAAACCGAATCTTCGGTTTGATTCAACGAACGCCCCGATTATCCGGGGCGTTCGTCTTTTATCCATTATCTATCGCAAACGCATATTTTTTTCATTGCCTGCACCGCAAGACTCTCGTAATTTTACGCCATGACAAATGAAGAAATGCTGGTGGAATTAAAAACTCTTGCGGAACAAATTGCGATTCCGGTACGATTTGAGACGGGAAATTTTGACGGCGGTTTATGCGTTGTGAACAACGAGCGTATTCTTATAGTCAATAAAAAAGCCTCCGTCCCCAAAAAGATTTCGACGCTTGCCGTAGGGTTGCATCAGTGCGGGCTTGACTCTGTGTATGTCAAACCGGCGGTGCGGGAAGTGATTGAGGACGAATTGGCGAAATTGCGCGTTGAACAAAGCGCCATCCAGTCATCCGAGCCTGTAGAAAAAACGTAGAGACCCTGCATTCGGACAAAACAATGCCGGAAAAGATTTACGGGACAACACTTGGAAGCGGCACATCCTCCGGCGTTCCCGTTATTGGATGCCAATGTCCAACCTGCCTTTCCGGAGATTCCCGCGACAAACGGCTTCGCTCGTCAATAATGATTGAATGCTCCGGAAAGCACATCATTATTGATACGTCCAGCGATTTCCGAGCGCAGATGCTCAGGCATGACGTGCGAAACATAGATGCAATTCTTTATACGCATCATCACTTCGATCATATTTCCGGATTTGACGACATTCGCGCGTTGAATTACCTAACCGGAGAACCGATGGATTGTTATGCGACGGAGCAGACGATTGGGCATTTGCAAAGAGTGTTTTCCTACGCATTCAATCCGGTCGTTCCGCCGGGTGGCGGCGTGCCGGTAACGCGCGTGCATATTATCACGCCTGCAAATGAATTTATCGCCGCTGGAATTCCGGTAACGCCCATTCCCCTTAAACACGGTGCATTGGACGTGATGGGGTTTCGCATCGGTAACATCGCATATTGTACAGATTGTAACGCTATACCGGAGGAAAGTTTTCCGTTGCTTCGAAATTTGGATATTCTTATAATTGACGCACTTCGGTACGAAAAGCACCCCACACATTTCACACTCGACGAAGCAATATCCGTCTCGTAGCGTATAGATGCGCATAAAACGTATTTCACCCACATCGCCCACGAAATAATGCATGAAGATGCGGAGAGGTGGCTCCCTGAAAATATGCGGTTTGCGTACGACGGGATGAAGTTTGAAAGCCTGATTATTTAGAAAAAATAATCAAGACCGATATCAATACTTCCGCCGAGCGAATCGAACGTAACGGGCGATTGAATCGGCGGAGTTGCCGCATTCGCGGAAGTCAGCAGCGCACCGTTAGATTTTATCCCTCCGGAAAAAATGACGAACCCGTGAAATTCCGTATGGAGAAATAAATGCTCGCTGAACGCGCCACGAAGAACCATTTCCGCATACATTGTTTCACCGGAGGCATACCCAAATTGTGTCACATTGGAATTCGGCAGTGTTTGCCGGAAAATGCCAAACATTTCCCCGACGCCTCCTCCGGCGGCGATACCATAATCATCATGATTGAACAGCCTATGCACACCCAACCCAATTGCATGCAGATCGTATGAATATGCGGCATAGCCGTTCCCATCCGCCAATGAATATGAATTCGTAACGAACGAGTAATCAATTGCGACGTCGAGAGCTTGGGAAACATTATACGCCAACGATGACGACAACCCAGCCGAAGTTGAAAACGCATGTGGGGTGATTGCCGTATAGCTTAATTCCTGATTAATATAATTGGCAATATCGGGCGCGGCTATAGCCACAATGCCGAATGCTAAGCCGAGCGAAAAACGTGATTGAAGCAATGAGACGGGGGCAACCGTATCATCATACGTTTGATATTGCGGCACATTCATCATCGAATCAGAATACCATTCTCCCAACGAATCAACGTGCCATTCGTCTGCAGTATCTATTTTCGTTGCCGCAGTTGAATCGTGCCGATTGTGCAGTGTTGTATCGGCGAAACGAAAACCTCTGTTTTCCCGCGGATAAATTAGCGATGAATCGTTTGGCAGCGGAGCGGCAATGCCGCTGGAACTGATGCACCCCAATATTACGGCTATCAGCATTCTCATCTTAATGGTGTTACCACGAAAACGCAAAATTCGTCATTGGTACCGGGAAAAACGGCAAATGGAGAAATGCAAACCCGAAATCCGACGAGAGGTGCTCATTGCGCACGCGAACCCCAAACATGAATATCGTATTCGCATAATTAGAGACGTCGTTATTCCATATCTCGCCTATGATTCTCATATCGGACCGTCTGGATATCGGAGACTCGAACCCAAAAGCAACGCCGAGATTTCCTGTGTACATAAACGCAGTTGAGCCGATAACTCCTGCATTTTCGACGGCGATATCGGGACCGGCTGTTTTATAAAAAAGCGCGCCGCTGAACCACGTGTTCTTCCAAAGATCCGTGGCGACGGCATAGAGATGAATATATGTGTTCGTTGTCGAAACATCGAGAACATTCGCCGCAAGGGCAAAGGCAAATCCGTCGGTGTCGGCAATCGTCGCTTTCAACATTGCCGTATAGACCTGCGACCCAATCGGCGCACCGGGTATAAACGTCATCCCGCCGGTTACCGAAAAGATATTATACACTCCTATACCCGCATACGGGAATAACAGTTCATAATCGGCAACGTACCCGTGATCTTTCCCAATGGGAATTGCGGTTGGCATAAGATATATATGGCTTGAAGGCTGCAACCACGACGGGACAGTGAACGCGGGGTGATTTCCCTCCGATTCACTTCGATCTGAAGTGCGTCCACGACCCGATGAATTTTCAAATTCATCGTCGTTTACTTGCGGAATGTTATAACGATCCGCCAGAGGAAGGATATTGCTATTTTCAACGGAAAATTCTTTGATCCTCATAACATAACCCGTCGTATCGAGTTTATCCGTTGAAGGATATGCGATGATACGGAGATAGTATTTTCCAGTAGCCAAAGGCTTTATGGAAAGAGAATTTGCAAGAATAATGGGACTTGCGCTTTTAGGGTAATAGACGGTTTTTGCATAGTAAATATTTCCCTCTGCATCATATATAACCGTCTGAATATGGAATGAATCCCCCGAAACAGCCAGCCCTGTATTATATAATTCTGCGTAATAGGACAACCTGAGATTCCTATCGTCGTAGCGGTTTAAGACATTGGGAATAATTTCGTAACCGTTTTTGATAAATGACGATATTTCTCCTCCCGCGCGGCGCAATGAATTTCCCAGTTCAATGCCACTAATATGCAGACCGGGTTTGGTGAATTCATCCGTAATAGCGAATGAGGGTATTTCGGTTGTTCCGCTATGCTCGCGGGCGTTCGTATCAATCACGGTGATGCGTAGAGAATACGCGCCGGGTGGTAGAATAAACGAGTGCTTACCGACAAGGAAATTATCCGAGGAGTCATGCATTGAGCGGCAATCACCGAATCGCCATTGCTCATTGAAGCTCGCACCGGTTGCGCCCTCCGCCGCCATTGTAAATTCCAGAGCGGCGCAATTTTTACCGCTCCCGCCCTGCGCCGCCGCATAGGTAAGTTGATCAGACCACACGCCAAAATACAATTCAACAATTGTATGAGTTGAGTCATCATAAAATTGGGCGAGAGAGTAATGAACGGAAGGCTGCGGCTGGCACACGCCTTTGGCTGTCAATATAGGCAAAAGGAAAATCCATAACCCATTGAACGCCTTACGCTTCACGTTACACTTCATGGCAGCGGATTTCGATGCTCAGTCAGCAGCGTTTACCACGAATAAACAAAATTCATAACCGGCACCGGTATCGGAACATGAACGTACGCTAGCCCGAAATCAGCCGAAAGTATCTCATTGCGCACACGCACGCCAAACATGACGACAAAATCGTTCGAATTCGTGAGATCGTTACTCCATGCTTCGCCAAGCAGCCGCATATCGGATCGGCTTGCAATGGGCGTTTCAAACCCTAATGCGGCTCCTAAATTACCGGTGTATATAAACGTAAACTTGCCAAACAGGCTACCTGCATTTTCGACGGCAATATCGGGACCGGTAGCTTTATAAAAAAGTGCGCCGCTGATCCATGTGCTGTCCCATTCTGCGGTAACGACAGAGTATAAATGCAAATAGGTATTTGACGTAGAAATATCGAGTATATTCGCGGCAAGGGCAAAGGCAAATCCGTCGCTATTTGCAAGTGTTGCTTTCAGCATCGCGGTATAGACCTGCGAGGAGATGGGTGCACCCGGTACGAACGTCATACCCCCGGTTGCCGAGAAGATATCATATATCCCAACACCTGCATACGGAAAAAACAATTCATAATCGGAAACATAGCCATGCCCCGATCCGATGGGAATTGCAGTCGGCATAAGAAATATATGGCTCGACGGCTGCAATACAGCGGGAAGAGTATCTGGCGTAGTCGGTTGCGACCTTTCTTCTTGCGCATGCAACGATTGTGCTGCAACGAGAATTGCAAGACATATTATTGCCCTCTGCGCAAAGCAATTGTTCATTAGTCGGATATGCTTCAGTACAATTCTATCGGCTCCCCGCATGCAATCGAGCGGCGGATTGCGAAGGTTGTTCGTGTCGTTAGGATCAGCGAGGGGAATGAAATTGGCGATTGTTCACCCTTGCGAATTGCGCGCAAAAACTCCTCAACTTCCGTTTTGTGCCCCTTATCCATTCCTCCCGGTTTAATTGTTCTTTTTCCACCGCGGGAATGCAAATCAAGCGTCGTGTAATTGTGAAGAATTGCAGTGCGTCCGCCGCCCGAAACGGAGCATAATTCCTTTGGAAGGGATGGATCGTTGTTCGCAATATATGTTATTGAGGCAATCGCGCCGTTTTTCATCGTAAGCGTAACGATAATATTGTCGCTGTTGGTCGTCGCCTGATTTGAAGACGAAATAGATTGCGCATACACCCGCATGGGTTCGGAGCCGCTGAGAAATTGCGCAACATCCACAAAATGGCACACTTCGCCGATTATTCTACCCGCTCCTTCACTTTCATCCTGCGTCCAATGTGTTTTGGGGATAAAGCCCGCGTTTACGGTATATGCAATGACCAATGGTTCAGGGGTCGCCTGAAAGTGTTCCTTCATCGAGCGAAGTAAGGGCGCAAAACGACGATTGAACCCTGCAAGGATAATCGCATTTCCAGACTTTGCTGCGTTTTCCAACATTGCAAGTTCGTCTTCGTTCACCGCAAGCGGTTTTTCAACAAAAACGTGCTTGCCTTTTTGCAACGCACGCGCGGCAAGCGCCGCATGGGAATCATGCCGGGTTGCGATGATGACTGCGTCTATCGCAGTATTATCAAATATTTTGTCAGGTTCGGACGTGGCATACTGAAACCCGAATTCCTTCTGTGCAAACTCCCCGCTTGAGCCTTGCGCATTGCAAACACCGAGCATCGCAACATTGGGAGTTGCTTTAATATGAGGCAGTAAATTCGTCTGCGCAAACGCACCGGCTCCGATAACGCCAATGCCAATTACATCGTGAGCCTTTTTGCTGATATACACCGGCGGCGGATTATCGTTTGCTGATTGCGGCTGCTCATCGGCGTATTCAAGAAGGATGCCGATATAATTTTGCGGCGTGCCGTTCCCATCATGGGAAAGCATCGAATATGCCTTATCGGCATCTTCAACTGGAAAACGGTGAGTCGTAATATGCGAAAGCATTATCTTTTTCGCCGCCAACAGCTGAACGAATGCCTGCATATTCCGCCGTTCCGTCCATCTTACGTATTCGAGCGGGTAATCTGCGCCTTGCTCTTCATATTGCGGGTCGTAGCGCCCCGGACCATACGACCGCGATAATTTAAACTCAAGTTCCTTTATATAAAAGACGTCCCGCGGGATGTCAATCTTCGATACACCGACGAGTACGATTCTTCCGCGCGAGCGGGAAAGAGCAGCTGCCAGTTCGATTGGGTCGTTTGATCCCGTCGCCGCCGTGATAATGACTGCATCGGCGCCATATCCACCCGTCAACGATTGGATGCGCGCTTCAAGACCCTCTTCATTGCGCAAGAAAGCATGATCAGCGCCGCTTTGTTTTGCAGCGCCCACATGATATTGTGAGAGATCAATCCCTATCACAACGCAGCCACTGGCTTTCAATATCTGTACTGCACATTGCCCAACAAGCCCAAGCCCTATAACGACGACCGATTCACCGACTACCGGCGCCGTTTGCCGCACTCCTTGCATTGCGATTGCCCCAAGAGTGGTATAAGAAGCATCCGCCAGTGTGACACTATCAGGAACTTTTACGCACAAATTTCGGCGCGCGCTAATGATCGCCGCATGATACGCCCCTTGTCCTCCGCATGCAACCCGATCGCCGGGACGAAGATCATCCACGTCGTCACTAACAGCGATTACTTCCCCGGCGCATGAATAGCCGCGCGGCACAGGGACATTCATCTTGCGTTGGACACGTTCATACACGCTCCAAAACCCCTGCTGCCGAACATCGCGGAGAATTTTTTTTACTTCATCTGGTTTCGAGCGCGCCTTATCAACCAATGACGATTTTGCAAAATCAACACTCGTTCGTTCGGTGCCGGCGCTTATAAGCGAATAACTATTCCGTACCAACACACCGCTACGTTGCCGCAAAGAAGGCGCGGGAACGTCATCCGTTACAATTTCACCTGTTTTCCAATTTTGTAGAACTTGTTTCATCGTCACAATCGAATCACTGAATTTGCCGCCAATTCACCACGTCCGCTACCTTCTCCCTATCCCGTAATACGTGAATCCGCGTGCGCGCATTTTATCCGGATTAAAAATATTGCGTGCATCGAAAATGAGGGGCGTCGCCATCAAGGATTTCATCCGCTCGTAATCAGGGCGGCGGAACTCGTTCCATTCCGTCATCAATGCAAGAGCGTCAGCCCCCTTTAAGGCGTCGTAATTAGTTTCACAATATGTGATTTCCGGAATTACCTTTCGCATCGAGTCGTTTGCAGCGGGATCGTATGCATGAACGGAAACCCCGTCGCGCAATAGTTCTCGTATCAAATCAATCGCCGGCGATTCGCGGGCGTCGTCGGTGCGGGGTTTGAACGCCAGCCCCCAAATTGCAATAGTACGCCCCTTGAGAGACCCATTGAAATGGGTACGTATTTTTTGGGCAACAATATTTTTTTGCGCGTTATTAACAATTTCCACTGCCTGCAAAAGACGAAGTTCGGAGTTGAACTGCTCGCCTGTTTTTATAAGCGCGCGTATGTCCTTCGGGAAACAACTGCCGCCAAAACCGGGACCGGGAAAAAGGAATTCCATGCCTATGCGTTCGTCAGTGCCCATGCCAATGCGAACGTTGTCAACGTCCGCTCCGCACGCGTCACATAGATTCGCAATTTCATTGATGTAGGAGATTTTCATCGCAAGGAATGAATTGGCGGCATATTTGGTCATCTCCGCGCTTCGTTCGTCCATAACAAGAAACGGCTTACCCGTACGAAGAAAAGGAGCATACAATTCCTGCATTACCTCTATTGCGTGTTTATTGCGCGATCCGATGACGACTCTGTCAGGGTGCATAAAGTCCTCGACAGCGGCTCCCTCTTTCAAGAATTCCGGATTGGAGACTATGTCAAAAGGAGCATTCGCGTGGATAGACACTCGCTCTCGCACAAGATCCGCCGTGCCGACGGGAACTGTGCTTTTGGTAACGATAATTTTATTTTCGGAAATGTATTTTCCCAATTCTTCCGCGACATTAAGCACAGCCCGTACATCAGCGCTGCCATCTTCATTAGGCGGAGTGGGAAGCGCAAGAAATATTACCTCCCCGAATTTCACTGCTTCGGCAGTATCCGTGCCAAAACGCAACCGACCTTCTTTGTAATTAAAGGCTACCAAATCTTCCAATCCCGGCTCGAATATAGGAATGAGACCGGCAATGAGACTGTTGATTTTCTTTTCGTCCACATCCATGCAGAATACGTCATTGCCATTTTCCGCAAAACCCGCGGCAACGACCAAGCCTACGTAGCCGATTCCTATTACAGCTATGCGCATCGAATGAAATTGAGTTAAATGTTAACGAAAAGAATGAAGATTATGATTTTCAAACTTACGTGCAAATATTTTGCCATACAATGAAAAACAGGCGTAAAAGCGAATCTTTGGCAGCGAATTGAGTATAAGGAATCTTTATTACCGCTATATTTCCATAGCAAGGCTATTATGATAAAAAATAGTAATCGGTGAAAATGGTTTAAAAATGGCAACGGGCGCCTGTTCAAAAGCGCCCGTTGCAAAATCTATGAAATTTCGTCTCCCGTTTCTTAAAAGTAAGGGGCGCCCACCACAAGCGCCCCTCGGAGTGTTCGCGGATCCCCTGATTTATAAACTTTGCATAAATCCTTAAAAAAACGGGATTGTGCGGTATTTTTTCTCCGTTAATTGGTAATACATAATAACGGTTAAAAAAGTTCCTTATGTGTGAATATTTATCCCGCTGCTTTCAACGCCTCCGCACCACTCACGATTTCGAGGATTTCTTTCGTTATTGCACCCTGGCGTGCTTTGTTATATTTCAACGAGATGGCTGTAATCAATTCGCCCGCATTTTTCGAGGCACTATCCATCGCCATCATCCGCGCGCCATGTTCGCTCGCAAACGATTCCAGCAACGCTTTCCACACCTGTAACGTCAATGCTTGGGGAAGCAGACGCTCAAAAACTTCGCGAGCATTTGGCTCGTAAATGTATGGTATTTGTGTGTTTAAGCCCGGCTTTGCATTTGGCGATTTTGATTTGTTCTCGCTTGGCGGCAACGAAACCGGTAACATTTGCTCGACGGCGTTCTTTTGACGGCTTAAAGAAATGAATTCGCTGTATATGATTTCAACGGAATCGTATTCACCATGCATGTATCCGTTTACAACCTGCGTGGTTATTTCCTGTGCGGAGCTGTATTGCAAATTCTGGAATACGCCCGTATAATCGCCTGCAATGGAATATTTATGAAGTGAAAAATAACCAATCGACTTCTTCCCCACGCAAAAGACATGCACACGACCATCCGGCGGCAGGGTTTGCTTAAGTTCCTGCGCACGCGTTGCACCCAAACGAACAAGGTTCGTATTGAATGAGCCGCATAAACCGCGGTCGGAGGCGATGACGATCAGGGCGGCATTTTTCCGTTCGCGCGGAGTGGTCAACGGATGTTCAAACGATTCTGCATTGGCAACCAAATCCCCAAGAAGCCGCTGCATCGTATTCGCATACGGTCGCAATGCGACAACTCGCTCCTGCGAACGTCGCAACTTGGCGACCGACACCATTTTTACAGCGCGGGTAATCTTTTCGATATTTTTCAATGAGGCGATTCGCCCGCGCAATTCCCGGATGGATGCCATTTATTTCTGCGCGCTCGCCTTGAATGAACGTCCGAATTCTTTCAGGAGCGCATGAAGTTTTGTTTGGACGTCGTCGCTCAAATCTTTTGTTTGGGCTATGGTTTGGAATATATCCGCATATTTTCGATGCATCAATTCGTGTAATTCCCGTTCATATCTGCCGACGTCGGTATGCGGAATTTCATCGAGATATCCGTTGGTACCTGCAAAAAGCGATACCACCTGTTGCTCCAACGGCATCGGTTCATATTGTCCTTGCTTCAACAATTCCACCAACCTCTGTCCGCGCGTTAACTGGGTTTGGGTTGCTTTATCAAGATCGGAGCCGAACCGAGCGAAGGCTTCCAAGGCACGATACTGCGCAAGATCAAGCCTCAGCCTTCCTGCAACTTTTTTCATCGCTTTCGTCTGTGCATTTCCACCCACGCGTGAGACGGATATACCGACGTTGATAGCAGGACGGATACCTGCGTTGAACAAACTTGGTTCAAGGTATATTTGTCCGTCGGTAATAGAAATGACGTTTGTCGGGATATATGCAGATACGTCGTTCGCCTGCGTCTCAATAATCGGCAGCGCCGTTAGGCTGCCGCCGCCTTCGTCATCGCTCAACTTCGAGGAGCGCTCCAACAATCGCGAATGCAGATAGAATACGTCGCCCGGATATGCTTCACGCCCCGGCGGTCGGCGGAGTAAGAGCGATACCTGCCGATACGCAACGGCTTGTTTTGAAAGATCGTCGTAAACAACGAGCGCATCGCGCCCGCTGTCGCGGAAATATTCGCCAAGCGTTGCGCCGGAGTATGGGGCAAGGAATTGCAAAGGCGCCGGATCGCTTGCATTTGCGGCGATTACCGTCGTATATGCCATAGCCCCGGCTTCTTCCAACTTTGCCGCCACTTGTGCAACGGTCGAGCCTTTCTGACCAATAGCAACATAGATGCAATAAACAGGCTTGTTCCCTGCTTGTTTCGCCGTCTCAGAGTGGGTTGTGCGCTGATTGATGATTGCGTCCACTGCAACTGCGGTCTTCCCCGTTTGGCGGTCGCCGATGATCAATTCGCGCTGACCGCGACCAATCGGAATCATTCCATCAACGGCTTTCAATCCTGTCTGAAGCGGTTGTTTTACGGGTTGGCGTTGAATGACGCCGAGAGCTTTGCGTTCAACCGGGAGAAATTTCGTCGTCTCTATCGGTCCGCGCCCGTCAATGGGCTGCCCAAGCGGATTTATGACCCGTCCAAGCATCGCCTCACCGACGGGCATAGAGGTAACCCTGCCGGTTCGCTTTACGGTGTCGCCTTCCTTTATCAGGCGATCGTCCCCAAAAAGGATGCAACCGACATTGTCTTCTTCCAAGTTCATCGCCATTCCGAACACGTTGTTCGGAAATTCGACGAGCTCGTTCGCCATGACTTTTGACAAGCCATAAACGCGGGCAACGCCATCGCCAACTTCAAGCACAGTGCCTACATCGTAGATGTCAGATTCGGCTTCAAATCCCGACAACTGTTTTCGGAGTATTGAGGATACTTCTTCGGGAGATACTAATATGCTCATGCTTTAAAATTCATAATTACATGTAAAATTCGCTTCATGCCTCTTTGTCGGTATAGGCAATCCGCGCGATTAATTCAATTCCGCCGCGCATTCAATTGCGAACGGAGCATTTCCAACTGATGCGCCACGCTGCCGTCAATAATCGTATCGTCTATTTGTACGACGAGACCGCCTCGCAAGGCGGGATTTACCGAATAGACAGGGAATACTTTTTTCTTCAGTTGCGCGCTCAATTGTGCCGTCAATTTTTGCTTTTGCCCATCACTCAATTCAACCGCCGAAGATATCGAAGGACGGACGTTCCCAAGCTTCTCGTCGTATAATTGCAAAAATTCGTCCGCGATGTTCATAAAGATGCCTTCACGGCGTTTGACGCATAAAAAAACGAGAAATTGCATCATCGCCGGGCTTAATTTACCGTCGAAGAGCAGATGTATCAAAGAAGTTTTCTTTGCTCTGCCAATAACGGGAGAGTGAAAGAAAACCCGCAATTCATGCGATTGTTTCAATTCCGCTGCCAATTTGTCCAAATCGGCGCGCAACGTTTCCAATGCAGTTGTATCCGCTGCACTGTCAATAAGCGCCTTAGCGTACCGGTATGCGACGCGAGTTTCTGTCATCAATTATTCGAGAGTCCTGTTTTCGATAATTCAGCGATTTCTTTTTCAATAATCTTCGCTTGTTGCGCAGGGTCGAGCCGTTGATCCAAAATCTTTTCGGCAACGGTAATCGCCATCGTCGCCACTTCTGAACGCAATTCCTGAATCGCTGCGCGTTTCGCGCGTTCGATTTCGGCTTTTGCACGTTCGACCATTGCACGCGCCTCATCGTGCGCTTTTTGCGCGATTTCCTGCTTCATCCGCTCGCCTGCATCCCTGCCTTCGGCAAGAATGCGCTGGGAATCGTCTTCAGCCTGCGCCAGGCGTTTATTATTTTCCGCAAGGATACGTTCAGCCGTTTCCTTGGCATGCTCGGCGCGCTCTAACGATTCGCGAATCGAATTTTCACGGTCCGCCAACGCTTTGAGCACAGGCTTCCACGCGAATTTCCGCAAGAGAAACAATAACGCCAAAAACGTTACGATCGTCCAGATCGTTAATCCGGGATTCAGTTCAAGCATGTGAGACCTTTAGCGAAGCGATAAGAAAACGCAATAGGATTATTTGGTTTGCAGCAAGAAACAGATGACCTCGGCGAACAAGGCGATACCTTCGATAAGCGCCGCAGCAATAATCATCGTCGTCTGGATTTGCGATGCCGCTTCAGGCTGTCTGCCTTCGGCTTCAAGGGCTGACGCGGCGAGTTTGCCGATGCCTAATCCTGCGCCGATGACGGCGAGTGCTGCGCCTAATCCTGCTGCTAAGTGTGCGAGTGCCATTGGGTTCATTACAGATGTGCTCCTTTTAGAATGATTGGGTAAGAGAATGATTGATAATATTAAAAAATCAATGCTGTGCGTGCGCCGGCGCATGGTCGTCTGCGTGGTCATGCGGCAAACCGATGCCGATGAATAAAGACGTTAGCATCGTAAAGATATACGCCTGAATAAACGCCACAAGCAATTCCAAAATGTTTATAAACAACGCGAAACCGACGGAGAGTGGCGCGACGAAAATAGTCTGGAAGAAAAAAATCAAGCCGATCAGCGAGAGAATAACAACATGACCCGCCGTCATATTTGCGAATAAACGGATACAAAGAGCGAATGGTTTGGTAAATAAACCGAGGAACTCCACGGGAATCATGATGAACCACATCATCCAATGCACGCCGCCCGTTAAATGCTTCAAGTAGCCGCCAATTCCGTTTTCACGTATATGCGATATCTGAATAAGCACGAACGCAATAAGCGCAAGCCCTGCGGTTACACTCACATCGCCCGTTACGGAGTGACCGAATGGTATAAGCCCGAAAAGATTACAACCGAGGATAAAGAAAAAGAGCGTAAGGAAAAATGGCATCAATCTCCTTCCAACTTCCCCCGAAGTCGGTACGACAATTTCATCGCGGACGAATATGATAAGCGTCTCCAGTACGTTCGCCAGCCCCTTTGGCACCTTGCTTTTACGGTACTTCTGCGCCATCGAAGAAAATATAAATAGAACGATAGCCCCCACGACCCAGAGAATAGCTACATTCCGGGATACGGATAAATCCAATGTGGGCTTCATACCGTTATCAACCCTCACCGGAACTTCCGCTTTCAGGGTGTATTCATGCGATTCTTCCAGCGATTCTTCATTCGCATAATAATGGATTCCATCCGTATCGTAAAAGAGATACGGAAGATGCAGTGAACCGAACGGCGCAAAACTCCACTCCTGTCCGTTGCGGAGCTCCTTAATCATCTCGCTGAAAACATTGCTTTTGTTTTCAGCGGCGGCGGGAGTTGCCGCAAGTGCGAGACTATCGGCAGCGGTCGTTGCGACGGAAGAGGCTATGTGTTCATCAAACATCATGCTTGCGGCATTATCCCTGCACGGTGTATAAGCGTCTGAATTTCAACAATCATAAATACAAAATAACTTATCAAGAGTGAAGCCGCCAAACTTTCAGGCGGCAAAGAAATAACCCCGATCAATATCCAAAGAAGTATGAGAATACCGAACATTCGGATTACCATGCTTCCCAATACCATTGTAGCAAAAAGCCTCGCAGGCTTGCCGACACTATTTGCAATTATGCGATATCCCACAATCACGTTCGCCAAACTTATTGAAAAACCGATTGCAGCCGATACATATACAATCAACTCACCGTGAGCGACAATGTAAAGCGGATAAAAACCTCCAGCAATTATAACCACGGACGCAATAATCACACCCCGTGCAAATTTGGGTTTGCTCTTCATTTCTTGTTCTTGGCGCTATCTGCTCCCGGACGCCCCGTATCTCCATTTTTCTTTTTGCCGAGTGCAAGAGCAGTTTTTATGAAATTATACAATCCGCCAATCGCTCCGAGAAATAAAAAAATTGTTGTGTACCGCTCTCCTGTTTTGTTCGATGTATCTATCCAATATCCGATCAAACCAAAACCAACGACGGCTGCAGCGAGTTGCATCCCCATTCCGGCATACTGCATACCGGCTCGCAAACCGTCAGGATCGCCATCCGCATTTCCGCCGAATATGCCCGATGGAAATTTTAACTTCATGGCAATTCGCGTATCCACACGTGTCCGCATCGCACGGAAATACGAATACGGGACATCATTAGTAATGAGTTCAAAAAAGGGAAGCGCAGTATTATCGCGGTTTGTAGATTCTCCCGTCGGGTTATATCGAACACACGGAGAAAACATTTTTACGGGAGCCGCAACGGAATTTGAGGTGCAAATATAAAGATGTATGAATGGATATGCAATTATAAAAAATTGCCTGTAAAAAAATGGAGATCTACTGGGTATTCAATGTCTTTTACGGATTCAACGAAGTATTTGCGCCGCGTCCGGTCATTTTCCGGATTACAAACATTGCTAACGCATAGATAACCATAGAAATAATCACAAGACCGAGGAAGGAATAAAACGGGGTAAGAAATGGTGAATCTTTCCATGTGAAAATCATTTTGAACAGGAAAAGCCCCGCTGCCATAGACACGATTGCGACAAACAACTTGAACCATGTAGAATTCGGCAGCATTGTCCCCATATTCGAGGATTGAGAATCGGAGGGTAGTTGTGCGTTTCCAGAATTTGCGCTCTGTATATTTGTTTTCATTAGCCGTTAAATGGGAAAAAACGATAAAATCTCAAGACTACCGAATGATTGTCATCATTCGTTCAATTGCTCCTCCGTTGGCTTCCAAGACGTAGAAGTATTTCCCCGCATTAATGTTCCCGGTGCTAAGCACAACATGATGCAAGCCCGCCTCTGCCGCTCCACGATAGAGATTCGCCACACATACGCCTCGTACGTCATACACATTCAACACCGCGCGTTCAATGAAATGATCCGTCGAAAAATCAATGCCTGTTTGTTCGGAAGAACTGGCGGAGCCGGCGCCGATGGGATTAGGATAACATTGGCTGAGAGTTATTCCTTGCAAAATAATATTATTTTCCTTCACCGACGTTGGCGCAGGATTCCCCGTTACAGTAATATAAGTTGTGTCAAAGGATTTTCCGCCTTCCCCGTATTGAGTAATCATCTGGATAGTCGCGGAATCACGCAAGAGATTATCCGGTTTCCACGCCATGTTAATTGTTCCATTTACACCGGGCAATAGGGTAATTGGAACTTGTGAAAGAAGGGTAAGCGTACTGCTCCCTATTCGATTTATTTTTATAATTTTTGCAGTATCCGGTCCAGAGTAAAGCACGGTTAGGGACGTATCATTCGTGGAGCCCGCTGAACGATAGTTAAATTCGATGGCGGTCGTTGAAAAATCAACCGGTGACGTTGTTCCGTATCCTTCTGTATAGAGGGCATGAATCAGCGAAGTATCATCGGCAATGATATCAAGTTGAGCCGTGTAATGAATTTTGGTCGTATCCGGTGTAAACGAGATTGTATCGAATAGGCTTTGCCCCGGTGCGATTGCTGTGCTGTCCATTATAGGCGTACCAACAAACGCAACACTTCCGGTAAAAAACACCGAGTCAAGATGCAATGTATCCGTACCGGTATTGAGAATGGAAATAATGCGCGTTTCGATGCGATGGTCGTTAACGAAGCCAAAGTTAATCTCCTCGGTGCTAAACGCTAATGCAGGAGCCGTTCCAATGCCGGATAAAAAAATTGTAACCGGCGTCGGGTTTGAAGGTGTCAGATTGGAGGAATCGTTTGCGATGAATTTATATTGTGCGGTTATGAGACCGGTGTCGGTAGGGCTAAATTGAATCGGAAGAAGAAGCGATGAATCGGGCGCCAACGGAAATAGATCGGAGCCGGAATCGGAAAAATTGGATGCGCCTTCCAAATAGAATCGTTCCCCAAGCTCTTTAAATACAAGTTGATCCGTTCCTGTATTTTTTAATTGAATGAACTGCGTCTTTGTGGAATTCACGCGCACTCCGCCAAAATTCGCGGTATCACCCGATATGACAGTAAGATGAGGGAATTTGCCGGCGCCAAACAACTGTACCGTTGATATCGAATCCGCGAAGTGAGCATTGCTATAAATCGTCAACGAATCCATCACGGAAAAATTTGAAAGCGCCGTGTATTTCACTGTAACGGCTTTACTTGCGCTATTCGGAGCGATAATAAGCGGCAACCCATTCTTCACTGTATATGAAAAGGATTGGCTGTTTGCCGTCCCCATGCTGATATTTGTTATCCGCAGCGTATCATCACCGGTATTCAATATATCAAGCGTGTCCGTTTTCGAGGTAGAGACGTGGATGGTGCCATAATTTATTGATGAAAACGATGAATTAGATGAATTATTGGTTGAGATATTCGGTGTGTAGCCAATCCGCTGACCATAAATATCCAAGCCGGAAGTACCTATCGTATCATCATACAAAATACACGATTCATGAATCGTGTCGCCGTTCACAAAGGTGAATGACGTGACAACCGGATTCGTCATTGAGCTACCATCGCCCGGCGCACATTGAATGCCATTCGTTGACCATAACGACATCCCGGAAGAGTTTACGTGCACGACTCCCAACCCGCCGGCGGCTCCTACAGTTTCCAACCATACCACATGTGCGCCATCTGCACCGTCTCCCGTCAAACCGATATTGGAAATTGCACCGCTCGGATTTGATGCGATAAGATTGCCGTTGGTGCTCCATACCGGACCGTTCGCGCTATTGATATTAACACGCTGCGCGTATAGGGCGGATTTGGGAGCATTTCGCAAATCCTGCCATGCAATAATAGCGCCCGTACTATCATCGGAGACGATAGATGGGAAGGTTTGATTATTCGGGGCGTTGCATACCGATACAGGTATGCCAAGATTCCATACCAAATTCCCGCTGCCATCAACGGCTTGTGCATAAATATCGGTATCAGTTGTTTTACTCGCGGGATCGAATGCCTGCCACGCAACTATCGCAATACCGGCATTGGGTCCGCCGATATTTGCCGTCATAACAGGATTTTGTGAACTCTGCGATTGTCCCGAAATTTGCACGCCTTGTGTTGTATTCCAACCATACGAGCCGCTCGGATTGATATCTTGCGCAAAAACGCTTTTGCTAAACGGTGGCGACTGCGCATTGCGGCTATCCAGCCACACAACCATTATGCCGCCGTTGCCATCGGAAATGGCTGTGCATTCGGTCTGATCGCCGGTTGTATTGACACATACATTTACGGGTGCGCTCCATTTCAGGCTACCGGTTGCGCCATCAACCATTTGCGCCATGAGTTTTTGCCCCGATTCCACGCCTGTATTCCCCGGAGTTGAATCTTGCCACACAATGTAATAACTTTTGTTGCTTGCACTCGGAATAATATGCGGAGCGGTTTGGAAGCTTGCGGCGGAAGAGACCGCTACCGGATTTGCTCCCCATGCCGGCTGACCATTGGCAGAATATGCTTGAGCATAAACTTTCCAAACGCCCGAGCTATTATCCTGATAGGCGATTGCGCCTATATTGCCGGTAACTCCGACAGCATCGCCAGTAACGGAAGGATTACTTTGAGGTCCAGCGGATGCAATCGTAACCAACCGACCGCCGTTTGGAAAATTAGCGGATTGCTCTCCGCTTGTATCTATCGTCGTGACACGGATTAACGAATTCGAAGTACTGTGATCTTCCCATGCAATGAATAATGTGGTTGCCATGGAAACGACGGGAGTAACAACTAATGCAGTATTCTTGTCGCTATTATTAATGACTGATTTCCCAGTTGAGGACCATTGTAGTGTTTGGGCACGTGCCAATGGAATCGTACATGCCAGCGACAATACGCACGCTATCCGCCGGAAATGGTGCATATTTATTTACGCTTGGGAGTAAACATTGTTTTTCCCATTTAATGCAATTCATTGAAATCTCTTCCCGCCTACAAAGAATTCAGTTCATTTGTAGGCGGGAAGAGATTTCATAAATTCGTTATTTTAATGAACAATATTCAACTGTCGGGCAATCGCACCGCTGCCGGATGTCAAAACATAGTAATATGTTCCGGCTGTTAACCCACCGGGCGAGAAGAGCACGCGATGCACCCCGGCATCCACAGCGCCTCGATAAAGATTTGCTACCCGCTCGCCAAGTATGTTGTAAACGTTCAATTCAGCATATCCAATAAAATGGTTGGAAGTGAACTCTATAACTGCAGGCGTTGCATTACCTCCTGAACCTGAGACGATTGGGTTCGGGTAACTTTGGCTAAGAGTAACTCCTTGTGGGGCAACTGCGCTTTCCCAAACGGCAGTTACCGTTTGTTCACCCGTTATGATTACGTCCGTTGTATCGTACAACAAACCGGGCTTACCATATTGGGTAATAACCTGAATCGTCGCTGAATCCTTAGAAAGCGTATCCGGCGTCCACACAATATTGATGTCTTTGGAAATATTTGGTACCAATTGTATTGGCGTCGCTGTTGTAACGGCAAATTTACTGCTTCCAATGATGGTTAATGAAATCACCTTTGCCGTATCCGGACCTGGGTATGTTACCATGACAGTCGTATCAAACGGACCAGCAGAAGCGGTTCGAATCCCATAATCCACATCAGTTGTTGAGAAAACAATTTTTGAAGTCGTGCCTTTGCCGGAAATATGTAATATATGTATTGCCGATGTATCATCCGCCACAATATTTAATTGTGCAGAGTATAAGACATTAGACGTAACCGGCAAGAAACTAATGGTATCATTCACACTCTTACCCGGCGCGACAGCGGTGCCATTCGCGATTGTGGAACCGGTGTAAACAGCGCTGCCCGTAAGATATACGGAATCGAGGTGCAATGTATCCGTGCCTGTATTCGCAATAGAAATTACGCGTGTTGACGTGACGTTATCTTGCACAATCCCGAAATTCACAGCCTGCACGGGGGAGGAGGCTGCTTCATACGTCAAAGTCGGGAAAATACCCGTTCCTGATAAATATATATTCCGCGGCGTTGTTCCTGTAAGATTCGATGAATCATTCAAATACATTTCATATTGTGAAATGAATGAACCTCTTGCTTGGGGCTTGAATTGAAGATAGATATTGACAGATGAGTCGGGCGCAAGGGTTTTATAGGATGAACCCGAATCCGTGTAATTCGCAGCGCCGGACAAATAAAATCGTATCGCATCAAATGAGAAGGTCAACGAATCCGTTCCAATGTTTTTGATAGCCATTGTCATCGCTTTTGAAGTGCCAACACGGACGCCGCCGAAATTTGCAGAGTCTATTGGGAGAATAGTATCGTGCGGAAATTTTCCAGCGCCCATCAATACCACGCTAAATAAAGAATCAGCCCCGGGTGTATTGTTGCTAATAATGACATTATTGGTGACCGGTATATTGGAAAGAGCCGTAAAACGGGCTACTATAGCCGTATCCTTCCCCCCCGGAACAACCTTGTGAGGGAGAACCGGCTTTATCGTATCTGTGAACGATTTGACAGTACTTGAACCAAAAGCTAATTTCGAGATTGTAAGCGTGTCATCACCGCTATTAACAAATATAAGAGTATCGAATTTCGTTGTACCAACGTGTAACGTATCAAAGTTTACCGTATCCAATATCGTTGAAATGATAGGTGTATATCCGATTCTCTGCCCATAGATATCTATGGCATTCGCCGTGCCCACGGAATCCAAATACAAAAAACAGCCATCGTTCACTGTTACACCATTGACGCCTGTGTATTGGAATGTTGTCGCAAGGGGCGTCATCATACCATTACCACCACCGGGCGCAAATTGGTAGCCGCCTGATTGCCACTGCATAGAGCCGGCAGTATTCGTGCGCATCGCGAAACCAAGTCCTTTTGTGTTTACTCCGGGTGAAGAAAGTTTTACCCACGTTGACAACACCCCGCCGAATCCATCGGGCGTCATGTTAAAATTTGAGATCGGGGAAATAGCTCCGCCAGAGACAGATGCAACGAGATTGCCGTTTGCCGTCCAAAGCACTCCCGTAGAATTCACATGCTGCATGTATATAGCGGATTGTCCAGCCGTCCGCGTATCCATCCATGCAATAAATGCTCCGGTGGCTCCATCGGAGATGATCTTCGGTGACGTTTGGTTGTTTGCCGCATTTGCGACAATAACAGGGCTACCGCCGCCCCATGTTAGTGTGCCTGTAGTACTAATCTCCTGTGCAAATATCGAAGTATCCGTCTGTTTCACTTGTTGGTCATACGCCTGCCACGCAATAATTGCGCCGCCGGAACTTGCCGCAACAACGGGATTATTTGCAAATTCTGTCATCGAGGAGACTTCAACGCCTGGAAGACTCCATTGAAGCTGCCCCGTCGAACTAATATCTTGAGCATAGATATTTGGGTTGGGTGTAGGTGAGGAATTCCTGCCATCAAGCCACACAACAATAATGCCTCCACTTCCATCGGAAACAGCGGTGAATTTCGTTTGATCGCCCATGTTGTTGCAAACACTTATTGCACCGGGGTTTTGCTGCGAAGGCAAACTTAATTTACCGTTTGCAAGTATTAATTGAGCCTTTATTTTTTGGCCAGCCAAGGGGCTCAATGCGTTAAGCCCCGGGGTTGAGTCTTGCCACACAACCCAATACCCGTTTACGCTCGGAACAATTTGTGGGTTTGTCTGGACGCTTGGAGAATCTGAAATTGCAACAGGCGAGCCCGTGCTGCCGCCCCATATCGGCGATCCGCTCGTTACGTATGCTTGAGCAAAAACTTTCCATCTTCCCGAGCTGTCGTCTTGATACGTTACCGCACCGATGCAGCCTGGCAGCCCGCCATTTGCACCGGTTACAAAAGGATTGATTTCGGGACCGGGAGGGGTTGTGGGACCATCGGGATTACGATTTACTTGCACGCCTTGCGTACCGAATTGTACGCCGGGAGAGGCGCCCGATGTATCCATGCTTGTTACATATATCAACGAATTGGTCGTTGACGGGCTGTCAAAGTCCACCCACGCCATAAATACATTGGAAGGCGCAGTTGCGGATTGAGCGGCGGCAAGCGAAGTCTGGAGCTTTGGCTTACTCAGAATGTTCTTTCCGCCGTTCCATAATAACGTCTGTGCGAAAACGCGTGGCACACAGCATGTCAAAACTGCGAATGCGAAAATGCCAAGGATGTAACGAAAGCGGAACATTTTTGCCTCCAAAAAAGATTGATTACGATAATACAAGGGAATATGAACAAGATTTTATTTGAGCTGGCGGACGGACTTGAACCGACGACCTGCTGATTACAAATCAGCTGCTCTACCAAACTGAGCTACGCCAGCAAGAACCGCAAATTGCAAAAAAAATCCAATGAAACAAAATTAAAAATGATTCTGCAAACCTTTTGTATAACTGCACACGCGTTTCAATTGAATTTCGCGCGCAACTTTCGTATATTTTCGTAAAATAATTTATATGAACTCATCAAGCCTTCCCTTGTCCCCGCTGGATGTTTAAACGGTACCCTCTTTTTATTATCGCGTTCGCGGCATGCTCTTTCTGCACGCAGCTGGCATCGGCAAATTCATTTGCCACACAGCCTGAAGAGAATGTGCGCCGGTCAGAGATGGCGACTCCGACGCGTGCGTATATTGATCTCGACGGTGATTGGGAATATTCGGCGGACGGCTCCGAATGGTCATCGCTGCGAATACCGTGCTCACTCGAGCATACCGGCGTTTATTCACTGCGCAAATCTTTTTCCCTTTCCGATAAGCAGATTTCCACATACACGTGGAAAATTTCGGCGCTCGGTATCAACTATCAGTGCGATATTTATATCAATGGGCAATTCCTCACCCATCACGTCGGCGGCTATACCGGGTGCATGGAATTTATTCCGGACTATATGCTTCACGCGGGGGGAAATACCATCCGCATTGATGGGAGTAATGAGCTAAGCACCCGTGAAACATTACCGGAAATGCCGGGAGCGTTATCGCCCAGAAATTATGGAGGCGTCTATCGCGACATTGCGATAATTGGCATGCCCGTCGTCCATATAAACGATATTGAAATCCACACGAACGCTGATCCGGCGAATCTTTCCCTTACTGTGTTTATCGAGGCGGGTAAATTATCACACGCCATTTCCCTCGATTCCCTCTTTCATGGGCAGACGCAAGCGACGATAGCGGTGCGCGCCGAAATCACCGAATCGTCGGCGGCAACTCCCCTGCTTACGACTCAGGAGTACACCGTAGCTATTGCCGATTTTCGGTCGCAGCAAGTGCGCATTCCCATTACAATTGCGACGCCCCATCTATGGTCGCCAATTTCTCCGTTTTTATACCATGCACGATGCAGTATTTCTATCAATGGGATTGTGCTCGATGAATCCACGGAGGAATTTGGCATCCGTAATTTTACATCCGACGGGACAAAATTTTTACTTAATGGCAGCCCGTGTGAAATAAACGGCGTGATGTATGAGGAAGATTTGCAGAACGAAAAAAGTGCAATGAATTCCGCGGACTATATCCGCGACATCGAACTTATAAAAACGCTTGGAGCGAACGCAATCCGGCTCGATCATCCCGCCAGTCCGGTGTTGCTTACGATTTGCGATGCTTATGGAATAATGGTATTTGAACAAATACCCGACCAAAACGTACCGGCAGCGATTCAAGACGCAAACAATTACATAATGCTTGCCAAAAATTGCGCCCAAGCAATGATTCTCAGGGATCGGAATCACCCTTCCGTTATTGCCTGGGGGCTTGCATCGTTAGCCGACCCTGATAAAGAGCAATCATATTTCGATCAGGTCTCATCGTTTATTCATTCCTTTGATAACCGGCAAACGTACTGCACAACGTGGGATATAAAGAGCACAAACCCATCGGTGAATTTTTGTTTTCTCGATTTGTTTGACGTAAGCACGGATGATTTCCAGCAGAAAATAGCAACATGGAAATCGTTGCATCCCAATGAGCCGTTCGTCGTCGCCCGATACGGCAAAGCCATTAAGCCCGACGATCATAACGGATACACCGATCCGCTGTCCGCAGAAGCGCAGGCGAAATATTTGCTTACATGTTTCACCGCACTGCAACACGAAAATGCCGCCGGCGGGTTCATTTCGTCATTCGGCGATTGGGGAGCCAACCGTCCGTCGCTTCTCTCCATTGAAACGAATCCTTCGGTCAATTTCACGGGTCTCGTTTCCTACAGCCGCGATGAACGGCGGCTTTCATTCGACGTCGTAAAAGCCATGTACACGGGCGATAAAATCCCGACAATAATTGTCGGAGAAGACCCCTCCAGCCCGCCCATTATTTATATAATCGTCGGATTACTTTTTCTCTTGGCGTTGGTGTATCTTGCCAACAATAGCCGGCGTTTCCGCGAAAATTTCAGTAGAGCGGTTTTCAGACCTTTCAATTTCTACGCCGATATTCGCGATCAACGAATATTATCTACGTTCCAAACGACCATACTCGGAGTCATAACCGCCGGAACGTATGCGATGTTCGTTTCCAGCGTCACGTATTACATACGGATGAACGTTTTGTTTGATAATCTGCTCAACGTTTTACTTCCGTGGAATGCCGCGAAATACCCCATCGCGCGCATGATATGGAACCCGGTGGAATGTGTCATTGTGTTGACCCTTCTTTTTTTCGCAATGCAGATTATCATCGCGGGAATTATCAGAGGATGCGCGATGTTTATCCGTCCGCGGATATTTTTTGGCGACGTATATAGCATCGTATTATGGGCGGGATTGCCGTCCGTCATACTCATCCCGTTAAGCATGATTCTCTACCGCGTTATGATTCTCCCGCAATATGTCGCGGTAACGTCATCGCTTGCCGTTTTCACCGTGTTTTGGATTTTATTCCGCGTCTTGCGCGGCACTGCCGTCGTTTTTGATATTCCATTTCGCAGGGTCTATACCGGAGCGCTGGCATTATTGCTCGGCGCGGGCGCGCTTATCGTGTATTATTACGATTCACGCTACTCGGTGATAGCGCAAATTACATTGATCGTCCGCCAAATGTCGGCATAAGTGCCGTCGGGGGCGCATACATTTTATGAAGCATGTATTTATCGAAACTTGAGATACTCGGGTTCAAATCGTTTGCCCGAAAAACTTCCCTGAAATTCACGTCGGGTGTTACGGCGATAGTCGGACCCAACGGGTGCGGCAAGACGAATATCGTGGACGCTATACGCTGGGCGCTCGGCGAGCAGCGCGCGTCATTGCTGCGTTCGGACACGATGAGCGACGTTATATTCAACGGCGCGCGCGCGCGCAAAGCGCTCGGCATGAGCGAAGTCTCTTTGACAATCGAGAACACGAACGGCATCCTCCCCACCGAGTTCAGCGAGGTCACTATTACACGCCGCGTTTTCCGCTCCAATGAAAGCGAATATCTGCTCAATAAAACGCGGTGCCGTTTGAAAGACGTTCTCGATCTTTTTATGGATACAGGATTGAGTACGAATGCGTATTCGGTCATCGAATTAAAAATGATTGAGACAATCCTGAGCGATCGGACGGACGAGCGGCGCAAACTGTTTGAAGAAGCCGCCGGCGTGACAAAATATAAGGCGCGCCGCAAAGAAGCCCTGCGCAAACTCGACGACGTGCAACAGGATTTAACGCGGGTTAACGACATTGTCAAGGAAGTATCGGCAAAAGTCCGGTCGCTTGAACGGCAGGCGGAAAAGGCGTCGGAATATAAAACGCTGGCGGATACCTTGCGCGCAAAAGAAATAAACTTGCTCGAACGCGAATACGCAGCGCTCCTTATGCGCCTTGCACTGATGGAGCGGGAACTCGCGTTATCCTTGCAGGAAAAGGACACGCTCGATACGGAAATTCTCCGGCGCGAAGAATCCCTTCGGGGAAGAGAAGATGAACTTAACGCCATCGAAGAACGGCTCCGCGCAGCGCAGCGCGAAGCGACGGCATGCGCCGAAGCCCTTACGCGAACCGAACAGGCGATTGCCGTCGCCGAAGAGCGCGCCCGCGCCTCGCGCGAGACAATTGAACGCGCCCAATCCGAGATTACTGAGATCGTCCAGCGCAAGACGGGGCTAGCAGAGCGTTCCGCACTCGCGACCACGCGAATTGAAGAGCTTGAGGAGGCAATACGCGAAGCCGCCGAAACTGACGCCAGAGCAGGCGCGGAACGAGCCGACGCATTAGCGGCGGTAAGCGCAGCCCGCGAAGACGTTCGCCGCGCACAGGCTGCTGTCATCGAGTCAATCAATGCAATCAATGCGCGCGCCAACGCCATCGAACAAGCCAATACGCGCTCGGAGCAGCTGCGCACCCAATTGGATAAATTGGAAAATAACCGCCGCGCTCTTTCCGGCGAACTGGCGCGGGTAGGCGCGGAGCGCTCCGCGCTTGAAGAGGAGGAGCGGAAATTGCGCGATATGCTTGCGGAATCAGAACAGGCGTTCAAATCGCAGCAGGAATTGAAAGAACGCGTGAAAAACGAAATTGACGCCTTACAGAACGAGTCGTTTGAAATTCAAAGCTCGCTCGGGAAAAAACTTTCCAAGATTGATTTTCTTTCTAATCTCGTCGAACATTCGGCGGGCTACAGCGAGGGCGTGCAATTTCTTTTGCAATCGAATGAATGGGCAGCCGAGCGCCGCATAACGGTTGCGGATGTATTTACCACCGGCTCTACGTATCGCGCCGCCATTGAAGCGGCATTAGGTGAAGCCGCACGTTTTATCGTCGTTCCTAGTTCAAGCGACGCGGCAAATGCGATTACCGCCCTGAAAAGCCATCAAAAAGGAAAAGCGACCTTTGTTTGTTTAGATAGGATACCCCGCCGCGACCGCGAAGCCGCGCAGCTTCCACAACATCATCACGTGCTGGGATGGGCGATAGACCTCGTCCAATACAATCCTGAGTTTCAAATGCTGGCGCAAACCTTCCTCGACGGCATCGCCGTTGTGCAATCGGAAGACATCGCCGCGTCACTTATCGAAGGCGGATTCGCCGCCGGATGCGCCACGATTAACGGCGAACTTGTCACCAAGCGCGGCGTCGTGCGCGGCGGCAGCAGGAACCAAGCCGAAGGCGCTATCATCGGCAAACGCGAGCAAATTGCAGAACTTGAAAACGAAGTAAAGGATTTGCAAACGCGGCTCGAAGAAGTTCTTCGGTCAATCGCCGAGAAAGCCGCGGTGTACGACGGGATAGACATCCAGAAGCAAGCGGCGTCCATGCGTGAAGCACAGAATGCCCTTTCTCTATGGGAAAGGCAATACGCGCAGTTGGAGGTTGCACAGCAAAAAACCGAGGAAACGCTGGATTATTCTTCCTCGGAAGAGCGCCACGTGCGGGCAGAAATTCTGCAATTGGGGTCCATCCTTGCCGCGGAAGAACCCAAACGAGCCGAGGGAATCGCCTTGCATGAGCGCACCCAGCGCGATTCGGCTGAACGAACGGAATTGCTCTCCGCGTTGGAAGAGCAACTTGCCCGCGCAAACGCTGGCGCCAATGAAGCCCACATCCTGCTTGTTCAGCGGCAAAGCGAGCGGCAGAACAACCTTAACGAACGCGCCCGCATCGAGGACGCCGTCCGCACGACCGAGACGACGATTGAAAAACGGACGATTGATATTGCCCGCGCAACGGAAGAGATTGAACAGATGGATCGCGAACTGCTCGAACGCGGCGGGGCGCTTTCGCAACAGCGCGCCGAACGCAACGTTTGCGAAGAGCGCGCGCGAACTATCGCCACGGAACTTTCGGAACGCCGAACCGAAACGCAGGCGATTATCGCCGCCATTCGCGAACAGCGGCGCACATTCGAAACCTCGCTAACTGCGGCGCACGAAGCGGAAGTAAAACTCTCCGAGTTGAAGATGAAAAGCGAGAACGTACTCCAGCGCGCAAAGGAGGAATTTGAAACGACGCTGGAGCATAAGCATTTCGACGACGAAATCCCGTTTCCCATGACCGACGCGCGCGAAGAGGCGCGCACGATGAAGCAGAGGCTGCGCAGTCTCGGCGCAGTGAATTTGCTTGCCTATGAAGAATGGGAAAAAGAGAAAGAACGCCTGACGTTTCTGGAGTCTCAGCGCGCCGATTTGGTGGAATCGGAAAAGACTCTTACCCGCACCATCGTGGAGATAAACGAAACTGCGCAAACAAAATTTCTTGAGACGTTCGCGCAGATTAAATCGAATTTCAGCGACATATTCCGTACGCTTTTCACCGACGGCGATCAGGCGGACATCTCGCTCTCCAACGAGGTGGACGACCCGCTCGAGGCGCCCATCATCATAACAGCCAAGCCGCACGGCAAACGCCCCCAATCAATTGACCTGCTTAGCGCGGGCGAAAAAACCCTCACCGCAATCGCGCTATTGTTTGCGATTTATCTCGTAAAACCAAGCCCGTTTTGCATCCTCGATGAAGTAGATGCGCCGTTAGACGACGCCAACATTGACCGTTTCATCCGTTTGTTGCGGCGGTTCTCCAACAACACCCAATTTATCGTTGTTACGCACAACAAGCGCACGATGGAATCGGCAGATACAATGTATGGTGTAACGATGGAAGAAGAAGGCGTTTCAAAACTTGTCTCCGTGCGTTTCACGGGAGGCAAACACTCTGAACCCGTTGCGGAGCCGGTAGTGGAAGAAAGCGTAGAGGACAGTACGGCGGTTGAAACGGAAAATAATAATTAGTCCGCTCTCCATAGTAAAGCATTGAATAGTGGGGCAGATTCAAAAGATGCTGTAACTATCAAAGATGTCATTCAGAGCGAAGCGATGAATCCATCATGATTACACAAGTAGGCGGCATGGGTTCTTCGGCTGCGGAGTTTACACTGAGCACAGCGAATGTGCTCCCTCTGAATGACAATTTACAAACTGACCCACTACCAAGCATTGCCTTCTGTGGGAGTGAGCCGGGTGAAATGTATGAAGAATCCATTCAATGAAATTTAAGTGAACTCTTTGTCATATCCTCCTTACTTCTTCCCTTCAATATCAAATACGTCTTTCAAATATGAGCGGATTTGAGCAAGACTTTCCGCTCTATCCGACAATTTAAAACCATCCGGTTTTGCCTCCCCCAGAAATATTTTCTTGCAATCGCTAATGCGGACGAGTGTAACCCAAAAGGTTACGGTTCCACTGCCTCCATTACCGCCGCCCATGCCTTGCTGATATGAATCTCCTGAGCCATCTGCTCCGGTGGGCATATTTTCTTGCATACCGCCGGCAGGGTAACCTCCTCCACCCGTGCCGCCACCGCCCGGATAGCCTCCTCCCCCGCCGCTTCCGCCCCCGCGATGATGTCCGCCGCCTTTACCTCCTCCGCCTGCGGATTGAAAATTCAACACCTGTCCATTCATTAATATTGCATAATCGGCTTGCAACCCGGAGCAATTGCCGGCAAGAAGCGCCGCCGAAGAGGCGCTATCGGTCAATTGGTGTGAAATCATCCCCCCATCGGCGATAATCTCACTATCGCACGATTCCATTATTCGCTCGTTTACGGTTTCCTTGCGGCGCTCCATCTGGGCGCCGGAAACTCCGCCGGAACCAGCCCCCCCTGAACCAGATAACGAACCATAGCCCTGTCCGTTATCGTAATAGCCGTTCTCATCAGGCACGGGCGCAGCGTTCGGTTGAACGAGCAATACCAGGCTTTTCCCTGCGACTAACCGGCTGATCGAAGTATCTTTCGGCAATGCGTTCAGCACCACATTGGGCGAGGAGCAACCCGTAATAATTGATGCACCGACAATTGAGACGGAGACAAGAACCAAAAGGAGTATAAGGGTTTTCATTTTCAAGAAATAGTGTACCATATTGACACAAAACCGCAAAAAATGTTTAATACTACTCTGTTGATATTGCAAACAAATAAGCATGTACATGCAAAAATAGTTGATTGTTGCTTCATACAATGTCTTTAATTTCTAAGATTCAGGAACGCTTGCCGATTTTACGTCTGAAGTTATTACCGAAAATGAAAGTGAGTGTTACAATATATATTCTCCACATCCCGTCAAATTACAAGCACTAAGATTACCGCAATTAAAAAAATGCAAGTTATCCGCAGGAAGTGCCGACACCCATAGATTACCTTTTCAATCGTAAAGACTATGCCGTATTGAATCCAAAATGAGAATACTCTTCACCGTTGTTGTAATGGTATTCGTGAATCGGTTTGTCTTTCTGATTGCATATTATTTTATCCTCATTCGCTCATTCTTCGGTCTTTCCGCGTTGCGGAATGCTTTGTAATTTTGTCGCTTGCCGTTATTGCAACGAAACAGCGTGAATGGCTCATTTTTACGAAAAGCTGCGCGACGCCCGCGAGGCAAAAAAACTTTCGCTCGCCGACGTTGCCGCTGCTACAAGAATATCCATAGATAAACTCGCCGCGCTCGAGCGCGGGCAATTGCCGCCCATGCCGGTCGCATACGTGCGCGCGTTCATCCGCGAGTACGCGCTATTCTTGAAATTAGACGCACGGCAGGTTCTTGAGGAATACGACGTGGAAGTTCACGGCAAGCATCCCACTCCTCCGCCGCAAGCGCCGCGCGCTGCCGCACAACCGAAACCCAAAGAACAGCCGCAAGGGAAGCAAGACCGCGAGCGCAAGCCGCCGCCGGAACCGCCCACCTCCGCTGCTCCCGCCGCACCGCCTGAAGCAATATTGATACCCGTGCAGAACGTACCGGTGAATATCGAGAAGATGCGCGCCCCGCATACAAAGCGCACCGATACCAATATGACGGCTATCATTTCCGTCCTTATCCTTATCATAACGGGGATGATTTTCGTGTATTTCTTTTACTGGTCGGAGCCTGAAACTCCGCATCCAACACCCCAGCCCGTAACGCAAACGCCGCCGATTGTTCCGCAATACACGCCGGCGGTTCCGGCAACACCGGCGGGGGTTCGGCAAGACTCGCAGGGAACGACGGTGGCATTATTCCCGAAAGACAGCCTCACGCTGGAAGGGATCCCCTCGGACAGCGTATGGGTCAGCCTCGTCGCGGATACCGCTCACGTTCAGCGCGGCGCCATCGCCAAAGGCGAGAAAAAAACGTGGCGCGCGAAATCGCATTTTCTTTTGACAGTCGGCAATTCGAGCCGTATTTCATTCCGGCTGAACGGTGCACCGCTTCCGTATGCGGACAACTCCCCCATGGTAAAGCGGAATATCCTTATTACCGCGGCAACAACGAAGATTGGCGAAGGAGCACCTGCACAACCTGCGCCCCCGATTCAAAAGAAAATAATTCCAGCGCCGGTAAAGAATAAGTCCCCACAGACTGCGAAACCAAAGAGCGCTCCTGTAAAAAGCGCCCAACCGGCGAAAACGCCGACACCCCAAAAGAAGACCAAATATCGCGGGCTGCCGAACATTCAAAAGGTCCAAATCCCTTAACGCGTATGAGTTCAAAGGCTGACGCGAAAAAATCTATCGAATCGCTGCGCACCCAACTGCGCGAGCACGACTACCGGTATTACGTCCTTGCAGAGCCCTCTATTTCGGATAGAGAATATGACAGGCTCTTTTCCGAACTTGGAGCCTTAGAAAAGGAGCACCCGGAATTCGATTCGCCCGATTCCCCGACGAAACGACTCGGTGATCAACCGTCGAAAGGCTTTCAGACAGTCGAACACCGTACGCCGATGCTGAGCCTTGCAAATACCTACAGCGAAGAAGAATTGCTCGATTTTGACAGACGGGTTCACGAACTGTTGGAAACGCGCGACTACGCGTACGTCGCCGAACTGAAATTAGACGGCGTGTCCGTTTCGCTCACGTATCGCAATGGAATGTTCGCGCAGGGCGCCACCCGCGGCGACGGCGCACGCGGCGACGACATTACACAAAACCTTCGCACTATCCGCAGCCTGCCGCTGCGATTGCACGCGCATGTTTCCGCTTTGCCGGCGTTCGAAACGCGCGGCGAAGTCATTATGGAGAAGGAGCTATTTTCCAAAATTAACGCCGAACGTGAGCGCGAAGGAGAAAAAACATTTGCAAATCCCCGCAATCTTGTTGCAGGCTCGCTGAAGCAATTAGATTCACGTGAAACGGCGGCGCGCCCGATGCGGATTTTCCTGTATTATTTGCTTCCAGAAAATGGGCAATCGAATCGGCAAATGAACAGCCAATGGGAAAATCTGCGCATGTTGAAAGAGATGGGGCTTCCCGTCAATCCGCATGCGCGGCTCTGCAAAACAATCGAGGACGTGAAAAAATTCTGCGATGAGTGGGCGGAAAAACGCGATACGCTCGAGTACGAAATTGACGGGGTCGTCATCAAGGTTGATTCGCTGCAGCAGCAGGATATTCTTGGCGCGGTCGCGCGGTCGCCGCGGTGGGCTATTGCATATAAGTTCGAGTCGCGCAAAGCGGAAACGACAGTAAACGGCGTCACGCTGCAAGTCGGCAGAACCGGCGTTATAACGCCCGTGGCGGAATTGGCTCCCGTGTTTCTCGCCGGTTCGACTATTCGCCGCGCGACGCTGAACAACGAAGACTACATCCATGCGCTCGACGTCCGCGCAGGGGATACTGTTGTCATCGAAAAAGGCGGCGACGTCATCCCAAAAGTTACCGCCGTCGTGAAGGAGAAGCGCCCGCCGCACGCGCGGGAATATCATTTCCCGCGCAACTGCCCAACGTGTAACGCGCGCCTTCAGCGCATCGAGGGTGAAGCGGGATATTATTGCGAGAATCTGCGCTGCCCCGACCAAGTGCGCGGTCGCATTGAACATTTTGCCGCACGCGGCGCAATGGATATAAATGGGCTTGGCGAACAAGTCATAGACGAGTTTGTCGCCCTTGAATTGCTCGCCGACGTCGCCGACATTTATGAACTCCATCGCCATCGCCATCGCGAAACAATCCTTGCGCGCGAGCGGTGGGCGGTAAAGCGATTGGAGAATCTACTCGACGGCATTGAAAAGAGCAAAACACAACCGTTTCATCGCGTCCTTTTCGCAATAGGCATACGATTTGTCGGCGCCGGTACCGCCCGCGTGCTTTCGGATGCATTCGGCTCGATGAAACGTTTGGAAAACGCAAGCGTTGAAGAGCTGCAATCCGTGCATGAAATCGGTCCGCGCATCGCCGAAAGCGTTCACCGGTATTTCCATTCCTCTGAAAACCGCGAACTGATTGCACGGCTTGAGCGTTCAGGACTGCAATTCGCCGGTGAAACGAAAAAAACAATTGCCAACGAAGTAATAGCGGGTAAAACATTCGTCCTTACCGGAACGCTTTCAGGAATGACACGCACAAAAGCGGGAGAATTGATTGTTGAACGAGGCGGCACTGTTACCACAAGCGTGAGCAAAAAAACGGATTTTCTCGTTGCCGGAGCCGATGCGGGCTCAAAACTTGAGAAAGCCCGTGCACTCGGCGTAAAAGTGCTTACTGAAGAAGAATTTGTTGAAACGTTACAGTAACGAATATAAATTAGTCGATTGGTATTATTGTATTTTTTCTTTTAGCACTGTCATTCTGAGCCAAGCGACGAATCCCATTGTCGAAAACGGACGAAAAATGGATTCTTTAGTCGCGGAGTTTACACTGAGCACAGCGAATGTGCTCCTTCAGAATGACAAGGTTGGTGGTTTTTCAACAACCTGTTAGAGTAAACACATAACATAAACATATTATTGTTGACTGTGAAGAAACCTGATAGAGCATATAGAGAGCAGACACCCAATCATCATGCAATTCTTAGATTGTATAGGTATTTGGCTGGATTCGCATTGCTTCTTGCAGGCATTGCAATACTCCCCCATTCCGTAAAAGCGCAGGAAGGCATGACGTTCGATGAGTTGGCGCCCAAATTGACGGACGCCTTCAACTCGGATATGATTAGCGATTTGCGTGCAAAACTGCCTGCGCCGGGTTCATATAAGATATGGGGATACGATGCCGGGGATTTTTCCGGCGATGGATACCCCGATTGCGCGATTTCCATTCAAATTCCGGGCGAGGGCGGAAAACGCCTGCACGTGTATTTCTTTGTTGACGATGAGGGCGTAATGAAAAACGTCGGCACGGAGACGCGCACGTACTTGCAGCTTCCAATCGAAGTCGGCGTAAACATCAACGACGGCGTATGCTCCGTTGTCGCGAAAAAAGACGACAAACGGTGGGAAATTATTTCATACTATTACCGGTTTGGCGAATTCATGGTTGCCGATTCCTTCGCGCGTGATTTCCGCAATCCCATAGCCGTTGAGCGCACGCGCGATTTCTTACACATGGAGGGAACCGACAGATTTTATAATTTTGATTCGGATTCAAATTATCTCCTTTCAAATTACCTGATTCTCCCCTGTTACCGCCGTGGCAACCTGCCGTATGTGAACGCACAGGCGGTCGTCTCCGATACAAGCAGCCGGTTCGTTGTCAGCGGTTCATATTATTGGACCGGCGCGCAGGATTGCAGTTTTTCCACCCAAACTGCGTATGACGACGATTTCCTGTATTTTCTTGTCCGCGTTACCGACGACCGTGTCATCACCTATGCCAAATCTCCCACCGGAAATGATTTTGTTGATATATGGTTGGACGCTGCGCTGACGCATCGTATCGCGACGGAACGACCTGATTCCTCGATGGTGTTCCGCACCCGCGCCGATTCCAATCTCTTTCACTTTACAATTGATCTGGGGAATTTCCTCGATAAAAAACCGCATATCAAGCTCGCTTCGTCGCAGCAGTTCAACGACGACCAATATGCCGCGATGCGCCTGATGAAATCGGTATCGCGCAAAACCGACGCCGGGTATTTGGTCAAGGTACGCATTCCATTTTCCGTCCTTGGCTTGGATGGAGCGCCTGTTGAGAATGACATTGCATCATTGGGCTGCACTGTTGTGGTGCATGACGTTGACAATGGATACCGTCCCGAAGAAGCCACGGAAATTGCAACATCGGCCTTCGATCCGAAAAACCCGACAAGCTATGGCGAGCTCAAACTTATCCCCCGCGATAAACGGTATGGCGTGGAACACAACATTTATTTGGACGACATCATCGAAAGAATCGGCGACGTAGGGTTCTAATGTTAAAAAAAACATCGCTCATACTAATCCTTATTGCCCTGCTGTGTATTGTCGCATGTTTTCCCAAACCCGCAAAATCGCAAACCGATTCATCGCTCGATAACGCCGGTGTAACATTTAAAAATATCTTCCCGCGTCATTGCGAATCGCTGCTTTTCTTGGATTCAGCGGGAACCACGATGCTTATTTCCACCCGCAACCAAATTTATAAATCCACCGACGGGGGTATCACGTGGGAAATGTTCGTCGAATTTCCCTATCCTATCGTCATCAAACAGATGATGCTTGCCGATACCGCACAAAGCGGAATTCTCGTTAACGGCGTCGGGGATTTGGGCGGGCTTTTTTTCCTTGAAGACAACGGGAAAAAAATATCGAAGGTGTTGAATTCTTATGGGCGGGGCATAACGATTTGCAAACCGGCGGAAAGCGGGGATATGTTCACCGTCTCGCAAATGCCGGCGGCGTTTTATATAAGCACCGACCGCGGAAAAACGTGGAAGAAACGGGGCGTTATTGATGAATCGGTGGAAGCGTTGACTTTCGAATCGCACATCTGCTCGCTTGCATCTATTCAAACGGGGAAAGTCTTACGGTTTATCGTTTCCTCTTCCAACCCCGCCGGATTATATATCTCCGATGATACTGGAAAAACGTGGACAGCCCCGGCTGAACGTTTATTAACAACGTCGGTAGAGGCGCCGCTTGTCATCAACGGCCTTTCCCATCATGAATTATATGCAATCCTGTGTACGAATACCTCCGTTTCACCGAGGAAGAGTCTTCTTGCAAGCGAAGATAATGGAAATACCTGGTCGGCAATGCCGTCGCCCGGGAGCTTGTGGTCAATTGCGGTAGAACCGGAAATTTCCCGCGTGTTTATCAGTCAATTCAACACGTATGACGAAGACTTTCCACAATCGGCGGTATTTGTTTCCGATGGCGTCGGCAAGAAATGGCGCCCGTTCGGGAATAATAATTCGATGAACATTTGGACGATATCTATTACATCGGACCATTCAAAAATCGGTATTGTATCCGAGAAAGGAGCTTTTCTCGCAAAATTGAAATAAACTGCCCGTATTGCATACCCCTTCTTTTTTGAGGATTTCCACCATAATTTTTTTCCTTTTCAGTCCTTGAATCCATTATTAATTAAGTACTTAAATAATACCTTGCACTGTTATGATTTATTTTCATAATATTATTTATGATTACACTGCGTCTTGGATTTATTCGCCGGAGGGAAAATGTATCGTTGTTTGTTCGTTGTCGTTGTCTGTTTTTTAGTATCCGCATTCATTGAATTCGCTCACGCGCAGGCGGGAGATGCTCCTCTCGGCAATTCGGTAGGGATTCAATCCGCTTCGCCTCGCAACACCAGCCCCGGTATAATCGGCGATAACGCCGTTCACAAGCCAACCATATCGCGTACTCCCGCGTCTCAAAATTTCCACCATAATCAGAATCTTCTTTTCACGGAGAACCTCGGGCAAGTTGCCGATACAAAAGGCGTCCCCCGCCCTGACATTTTATATTACAGCGGAACCGGCGGAGGATATCGCGTGTATCTCAGCAACCGCGGCATGAGTTACGTGTTCAAACAGAGCAATCCAATACCCGATACGAATTATTCAAACCCGGTTGAAGCGTTGGAACATGCTTTTCGCCCACAATACCGCATGGATGTAAATTTACTCGGTGCAAACACGTCATCGGAGGTTTCCCATGACGGTCAATCAACGGATTATGCGAATTTTTATTTCTCTCATTGCCCGCACGGCATACTGAACGTCCATTCCTATTCGACCGTAACGTATGCAAATATCTATCCGCATATTGATCTCGTATGGCGGGGCGGCAGCGCACGAATGGAATATCAATACATCGTCCACCCCGGCGGCAATGTGAGCGATATCAAGATGCAATATGAGGGAGCCGAGAAAATTCTTCTAACCGCCGACGGAAAAGTACGGTCGTTCAATCCGTTCGGACATTTGGACGAAGAAGCCCCGTATTCCTATCAAATATCCGATGATGAAGACGTGAACGTCGCCTCTAAAAATATTAACGTCGTCAAGCCGCAAACGAGTCCAAGCATACCCGTTGCGTTTCACAAAGATGGGAACGTTATCACATTCACCGCCGGTGATTACGACCCCCGAAAAACACTTATAATAGACCCGACTTTAGATTGGTGCACTTTTTTCGGCGGAGCCGGGACTGACGCTTGCCAGGGCGTCGCTACCGATACCTCGGCAAATATTGACATTACCGGGCAGGCGAATAGTATAAATTTTCCCGTTACTTTGGGGGGATGGCAAACTGCAATCGGCGGCGGGTATGATGCATTTGTCGCGCAATTCGACAGCGTAGAAAACCTGAAATGGTCAACGTATTATGGCGGAACGAACGATGAAATAGAATACAGAGGAATTGCCGTGGATGGCAATAATCAAATCATCATCACCGGAAAAACTTCAAGCGGGAATTTCCCTGTTTCCGCCGGTGCGGCACAAGGGGTATTGCAAGGCACCACCAATGCATACGTCGTGAAATTTCAGCCGTTCGGCGCGATGATGTGGGCAACGTACCTCGGTGGCAAGCTTGTTGACGGTGGGATGGACGTGGCGGCGGATGCAAATAATAATATACTCGTTACGGGATTTGCAACAAGCCCTAATTTCCCTGTCACGGGAGGGGCATTCCAGGGTAAATTAAACGGTCTTCTAAACGCATTTGTTGCAAAATATACCCCAACGGGCGCTCTGATGTGGGCTACCTATTGCGGTGGCTCAGTTTCGGATTCCGGCTTGGGTGTTACCGCAGACCCAACGGGAAATGTCATAATTACCGGAACGACAAATAGCCCTAATTTCCCGACAACAAACGGTTCTTTTCAAGCCGTCAATAACGGAGGCTATGATGCGTTCGTTGCAAAATTTACACCGAATGGGAATCAAGTATGGGCTACATACTATGGCGGGAGTTCAACGGATGCGGGTACGGCGGTAGCCTGCGATTTCTATGGGAACGTTTTCTTCACTGGACGAACGCAAAGTTTGAATTTCCCCGTTATCCCTACAGGCTATCAACCTCAAAACAATGGCTCGTACGATGCGTATATTGTTAAACTGAGTCAGGCAGGCTCTTTTATATGGTCAACATATTATGGCGGCAGCGGCGAAGACGAAGCACACGGAATTACAATAGATATACAACAAAACGTTCTCATTACAGGTTATACAGTAAGCGCCAACTTTCCCGTAACAAACAATTACTTTCAGCACAATACATCAGAGGTTGGTTTCATCGTTATCTTCGATAATGCAGGGGATTCGCTTATCTGGGCAACCGAAATCGGAGGTGTAGATACAAAAAGTTGGACAGTATCCAACGATATTGCAACGGACAACGTCGGAAGCATCATTATAGATGGGGCAACGAATGCCGTCGCAAGGGAATTCGTACCCTTGAAAACCCCGTGGCAAGGAACGGATAACGGGAGAGTGTCAAATGGCTTTATCGCCAGATTCAACAGCCATGTAGGCGATACTGCTATTACCTGCCAGGGTACGCCCGTTTTGATAGGGCAAACCGGGCAATTAGCAAGCGGATTATATCATTATTCATGGTCTCCAACGCAAGGGCTCAGTTCAACGACAACTGCATCAACCTATGCAACAGTTGATTCTGCGACGTTATATACGGAAACGGTTTCTACCTCAAACGGATCGTCAAAATTTATGTACTACGTGGAGGTTCGCCAACGTCCACATCTTGTCCTCACGTCAAGTTATTATATTTGCAAAAATGCAGGCGGGTTGCGCATTGGGGGCAAATCAACTGGCGGTGCTCCTCCATATACCTATCAATGGAATGCTTCGGCGACCTTGGATTCACTTTTCATTCCCCAGCCATTTGCAACCCCTGATACGACGACAACATATTCGGTAACCGTCACAGATCAATTCGGATGCATAGATACCGGAAAAGTAACGGTGAACGTGCGTCCGTTGCCATTTGCCCACGCAGGTCCTCCTGAATCAGTGTGCCAGGGTGATTCCACACAAATCGGTTTATCGGGTTCCGGAGGAAATCCGCCATATACATACAATTGGACGCCTGTTTCCGGAATAAGCAGCTCAAATGTTATCTCGCCTCGCGTTTCGCCCGATGTGACAACAACGTATTATGTCACCGTCGTTGATTCAACGGGATGTATATCGGATCAAGATTCGGTGGTGGTCACAGTGTTGCCGCCGCCGACGTTAGCGGTAGGCGACGATTTTAACACGTCCATTTGTGATGGAACTTCCATTACAATCGGCGGAGAAGCAACCGGCGCTGCGCCGTTTACATATCAATGGTCGCCTCCGTACGGTTTGGACTCTACAAATGTCGCCTCGCCCGTCGCAAGTCCGACACAAACGACATTTTACAACGTTCTTGTAACGGACGCCAATGGTTGCCAAAATCATGGACAAGTTGGCATCTATATTAAGCCGTTGCCCCATCCGTATATTACCTTCTCTGATTCCGTCGTTTGCGCGGGCGATTCTGCGACGCTGACGGCAAACGATTCGAATTATATTTCGTACCTGTGGTCAACGGGCGATTCGACGCAAAGTATTAAAGTCGCGAAATCCGGAAATTATACCGTTCAGGTTACTGGCGCGGACGGCTGTGAAGCCACCTCCGCTGTGCGAACGATTACCGTCTTGCCGGTTCCGCCAATTCCAAAAATAAACGGCGGTGATTCCGCCGCAATATGCAGTGGAAGTTCCATCAAGCTGACGGCTCCATTGGGATACGCAAATTACGCATGGTCAACGGGCTCGCACGAGCCCAGTATCATTGTCACCGATTCGGGCAATTATACCGTCTCGATTACAAATGCGAATGGATGCCAATCTGCATCGCTTCCCTATTTCGTAAAAGTGTATCCATCGCCTGCGCCATCTATTACCGGTCCCAGCGCCGTTTGCACGAATTCCACTGAATCATACAGCGTGCAGGATAGCAACGCATCGGGCAATAACGTTTCCTACGCATGGTCCCTATCCCCAAATGGAACTATTATGTCTGGCAGCGGAACAAATTCGGTTACTATAAATTGGCAGGGAGCCGGAACAGGCGCCATCAATGTAACGGAAACGAACACTATTACCGGATGCACGGGAACGGCTCCGGAAATCAATGTCAATATCGGCTCATCACTGCATCCGCAAATCGCCTCCACCGGTGGGACGATACTTTGTTCCGGCGATAGTTTGCCACTTGATGCAGGAGCCGGCTATGTATCTTATGCATGGTCAACGGGAGCGACGAATGAAGCGATTGAAGCCGCTCAGGGTGGAACATATATTGTGACAGTGGTTGATGCAAACGGGTGCCAGGGCTCGGATACCATCCAAATTATTGAGATGCCGACGCCTGCTCCCGTTTTGCATGGTCCCGATTCGGTGTGTCTCAATTCCGTCGTAACGTATGCCGTCAAAAATGTTGCTGGGGATGTATATGACTGGACAGTCCTTGGCGGGACATTATTAAACGGCAGTGCAACGAATAGCATAACAGTGCAATGGGGCGGGACTGGAACCGGCTTCGTTAGTATCATTCAATCGAATTCACATTGCACTGGCTCGGCGAGCGACAGCGTCGTCATCGGGAAAGGAATTTCTCCGCAAATTATGGCAAGCGGACCTACAGGCTTTTGCATTGGCGATAGTTTAAAACTTACTGCTCCCGCGGGCTATTCATCGTATTTATGGTCGGACAGCGAAACGACGCAAACTATCATCGTCAAAAATTCCGGTACATATACGGTCACCGTGAGCGATACCGACGGATGTTATGGCACGTCCGCACGATTGACGGTCACGGCGGCGACGTCGCTTAATCCTGTTATTACTCCGCCCGGTGGATTTTGCCCCGGCGACAGCCTTATACTTGACGCCGGACAAGGGTATGCTACGTATCATTGGAACCCAACCGGCGATACAACGGAAACAATAGTTGTCTCCGATTCGGGAATATTCACCGTATCGGTTTCAAATGCCAGCGGATGCACGGGAACGTCCACGCCGGACACTGTTGCGATATATCCTGTTCCCATTGCCGCGATTATCCAACATGGCGATACACTCACGGCGACACCCGCTGCACAATACAAATGGAGCGAAAACGGTTTTACTCTTTCGGGGGCAACGCAACGGAACCTTGTTGTGACGAATTCAGGAAAATACACTGTAACGGAAACGAACGCGCAGGGCTGTTCATCGGAGTCGAATATCTATTTGGTTAACGAGCAGCCCGTCAATATATGTGCATCCGTGGAGCCTCCAATCATGGTTCCGAATCAATTGGAATTGGCGTCAATTCAATTGATGGATACTGTAAAATTACCGTTGGATTCACTGGTTTTTGACCTGCATTACGACCCGACGTTATTATCGTTCGGGACTGTACTTGCACGCAGTCAGTGTACGTTTTCGTGGCGGACCATGCAACCCGGAGTCATCAGTGTGAACGTCAATGTGTGCCCGGATACGATTTTCCCCGGTCCCTTGGTTGCGGCAATGCTGATTCCGCTCGTTCCACCATCCGGCGATACTTTCCAAACAACGATTACTGTGGACAGCGTAAAAGCGTATCCCGGCAACCTTGTCGCATCGGGCGTTTGTTCATATATACTGACGATTCTCCCGCTCTGCGATCTCGGTGCAATCGTCTATAATGAAGGCGCGACATCGCTTTCACAAAACCGTCCAAACCCCTTTGAAGCAACGACAACGATACACGTAACGCTTACGAAAAGCGATGCGGCGGGCGCACAATTGCGCGTTTACAACATGCTCGGTCAGCGCGTTGCCGACTTAACAAATCAATTGACGCAAAACGGCGATGTAACATTTGCCGCAGGAGCATTGAATTCCGGCGTGTATTACTATGTATTGGAAACAAGCAGCGGGCGATTGGCAAGGGAAATGTTGGTGGTGCGGTAAAATTGTGGAGCGGTGAGAACAGAATTGGAATTAGGATTAGTCCCCTCTCCCCGCTTCGCGGGGAGAGGGGACTAGAATAGAGCGTGTTCATTCATCGCAATTTAGGAAATAATCAATGACGAATGAAAAGGGAGAGGACGATTTGTTCCACTCTCCCGTTGGCGAGGGGAAACCTACAGGGAGAGGGTAATTATATCAAAAAGGCGCGTCATTATTGACGCGCCTTTGTTATTTCGCAATTCACGCGTTCTGAATGCTTCAGCTTATATCCCGTCTCGTTCGATTTCATGCCGCCTGTGCCCTCTACCTCTATGTCCGCGATGAGGCATCACCGGCTCCGGGTTTAAGCGGTAACATGCACTCTGGACGGATGTTTCGGAACTGAAACACACGGGTTGGCTGAACGCTTGCGGAGCAATTGAGAAAAGAATTGCCATCAATATTGCGACGACGCCGATAGATTTCAATATTTTTTTCATTTTCGTGTTAATGGAATAAGGAATGTTTGTTGCGCCACATTGGCGCCACTCGTGAAAACTTTTGAGAAGGATTTTGACGCCTGTATTATTTCTTAAATAATTTTGTGAGTATCATTCTCACTCTGCATTCAACGTATTGCCAACTGCCGGATATTATCACCCAATACATTTCGAAATTTTTCCCTTGAATATATGAACCGTCACGGGGAATTTGTTGCTTGTTCTGTCGCTCATTGAATCCCGTATTTCTTACTCATTCAGAAACGGATGATGACTGTTTAGTTTAACGTAAGGATTCTTCGCGCGGGGGTGGTGCTGTCGATGTGGTGAACAGTCGTCGGAGTCGTGTTACTCAACCCATTGGGAGCGCATATTTATAATTTTACAAATACTGCTATCTACCGATTCAAAAACAATGTAATCCGTGAGGGGCAAATCGGATTTTTCGTCCATAATCGTATCGCATCCGGCGATAACCCGCACGCGCCCTGCGCAGGAAAGGATTCGCATCTGCTCCCAATCGTCTGAGAGCTTTATCGCCAGCGGCTTTCGTTCCCGCCCCGGTATATCCACGTAACTTGCATCCTTTCCAAACGTGAAGGTAATGCCTTGCGTCGCGGCGACACCCGTATCTTCCGAGCGAATGCGAAAGCGCATGGCATTGCCATCGCTTACCTTGAAAGCGAAAGCGGCGGAATATTCCGTCTCCCCATATTTCCGTGCGGCGACAATTCCATTGGGCTGTATCGTAAATCCGCTGCTCTCATCTTGATCGGCGGTGCCGTATCCGGTAATAATATGACAATTGAAAAACGGCGAGACGTGATGCGTCGTAGGTGATGAGTCGGCAACAGTGAAATTATCCGACGCACAACCGGACAAAACCAGCACAAGTGTTGCCGCCAATAACCCTAACCTTTTATTAATTATTGTCACCATGGCGTCAAATCGCCAAGATTGAAGATGTGCCCGCCTAATCCGATGCCAACGCCGAAATATAAATCCGAGAACGCATTTGCATACGGCAGCCAATGGGACGTAAATATGCCGCCGCGCGATCCGTCCACGTACCCAAGCGTTAGGTTCACGCGTAATAATTTTAAATCCAGCGAGATTCTATCGGCGATGTTCCAAAATGACGACGGGTAATAATTGATTTCGGCAAACGACTCATTCGTCAACTCATCGGGTATCAAAAGAATGCGGTACCCGAGCCGCAGCGGCAGTATGCCCAATCCGCCGTGCGTGGCGCTGGGCGCAATGAAATTTATCAACGAGGTGCCGATATTGACATTGCCTCCAAAATGCCAAATGGGATACTCGACAGTGGCGAGCCGGGCGGCAATGCCCGTGAGAAAAGACGAACTCGGACCAAACAGCGAGGAATCGCCCCGCAACGAATGCAACACTGTAAGATTGAACGGTGTTACCTCGAGCGACGATTGTGTATAATCTTTCCACTCATGCTGTGTTTCCGCAACGGTGTTCACAAAATCGAGCATGGAGACGCCAAGCCCGAAGTATGGGAAAGAACTCGATTGACTGACGTGATGACTTTGCAAAGAGCTGTCCAATTGTCCGAACAGCTGTGTTCCGGCTATGTAACCCAGATATGCGTGAAAATTCATTCCACCCAGCGAGCCTACGTCGAGCGTAACCCCAAGATTGATGTAATTCATCGGGGTGGGTATAATTCCGATGCCGACTGTCGGCTCCACGATGACGTAAGGGATCTGTTCGCGGAGGAAATATCGTTTGCGGATATAGATGGGAAATATTCCCGTAATCGCTTTTGAAAAATCCGCCTCCGGCGCCCATATTTCGTACGCGGCGGTGCCAATCGTCCAATTGGGGGAATCATGGAACCATCGTAATCGCGTTTCATAAGGGAAAAAGCGGAGCATTTCACCGGTAAACGTTTTTGAATTGCCATGCTGCGCAAAACTGGAGTCCGCCAATCCATATACGCCGAACAGCCCTCCGCCGATGCCGTTGCTGCTATTGCCGGTTCCAAAAAGCCCTGCGGCTTCAAACACACCCGCGCGGAGAAAATTCGGATAATAACGGTCGTGGGTGCTGTCATATTCCGTGACGGGATGTTCGATAGTATCCATGCGGGTAGATGGATAGACAACGCCGTTTTCGCGCTGACCGGGCGCATTATTGGCTTCCTTTATCATCGTCGTATCGCGCATGACAATCGTATATGTTTCCGTCTCCGTGCGCGTCAACGTTGCACAGCCGCCAAACACCAATGCGACTGCGATACATAGACATAACAACCGGCGATTCATTGGATGCTCATTGTTGTTCATTATTCGATTTATTATTGCCCGTTGTACGCCGCTCAGTGATTTTTGCAATCTCCGTGCGGCGGCATCGCGCACGATACAATTCTTCGGGCTCGTCAGGTTTTCGCGGCAGCGGGTTTCGCCTCCCATCGGAGCGAACGACGAGCATGTTTGCGGGGACTCCCCGCGCAATGAGTTGATCTTTCACGAATTGCGCCCTCCACAATCCCAGGCGATCGTTGTATTTATCGCTTGCGCTGGAATCTGTATTCCCGACAAGCGTAATTGCCATAATCCTGTTTTTGTACGTTATCAGGTTAGAAGCCAGCAGATCAATTTCTTGCGACCACGCAAGCGCACTCGGTAAGCCGCTGTCGGAAAGCGTCTTTTCATAAGGATGTTTCGAATCATTAACCGGAAATTGCAATCGCAGCATAAGCGTTTCGGGAAGCGCCAGCGTAATGCGCACAATTGAATCCTCCGCGGGTGGTTCATCGAAAACGCCATAAAAATAATTCGGCGCCTGCGCAACCAACTGGTAATTCTGATAAGGAGACAGCTTAATTTCAAATTTGCCGTCCGCATTTGTCATCATGGTATTTACAATGCTGTCCGGCGGCGGCAAATGCACAGTCACAACGGCGGAATCAATCGGTTCGTGCGTTCGGGCGTTAACCACAGTACCGATGACCAACGATGAGTCTGTTTTTTTGGGAGGAACGGGTAACGGCGCAGGCGGTGGAGTTGGCGCGACAGGCTTTGGAGGCGGCGGCAACAATTTTTTGGGCGTCACGGTCTCATCGGGCGCTGTCGCTATAAGCTTTTTTTCCGGTGATGCGAGCGCAATCATGCTCCGTTTTGAAACGTTGATAAGCTTCAACATGTACATGTCAAAACCGCCGTCGCCGCCCGTCTGGTTCGACGCATAATACAGCAAAGAATCCGAATATGTAGATGGGAATAACTCATCCGCGGGAGTATTCACCGGCTCGCCAATGTTCACGGCGTCGGAAATTCCGGACGCCGTTATACCGGCGCTGAAAATATCGTACCCGCCAACCGTCGCGTGCCCCGAAGACGAAAAATACAGTGCATTCCCATCCGGCGAGACAAACGGCGTCAATTCGTCGCATTCTGTGTTCACTCCGGTTCCGCAATTTACCGCAGCACCCCATTCACCCGCATGTTTTTTACTGCACCAAATATCGGTGCCTCCCACCCCGCCGGGTCTATCCGACGCAAAATACAACGTCTGCCCATCGGGGGAAATTGCGGGTTGCGCGTCCCACGACATTTCTTTATTCACATTATCGCTTAACGGAGCCGCACCGGTAATAACAAACGCATCGCCGTCGCGCTTAAGCCTACCTGAATAAATATCGTAATCGCCGCGCGTTCCGCCCGGACGCGGCGCGGCAAAATAGATCGTCATTGTCTTTTCGTCAATCGCACACGACCCGGCGTTGACAACGTTGAAATCCCCGCCGCTGCCAAGATTGTGCGCATTATTAAATTGTTCGGGACTGTCGGCGGGAGAAACGCTTTTGAACGTCGTAACCGACTGCCGTTGGCTTGCTGGATCTCGTTGATCCGTAAGCAACGAATATACTGCTTGTCCTTTTTTATAGAACGCCATTCCCCATTGATCGCCGGGGGTATTTATAGGAGTATCAAGATGAATAATCTTATAATAATAATCTCGCGTGTCGGGACCTATTGACGTGGTTGTATCGAATCGCACTGTGGCAAACGTTCCCGGCATGCATGAATGCACGGGAGGCTGCGGACATTGTAATTCCTGTACATTTTCAGGAGGTGCGCCGCATGAACACAATAGGACTGCAAAGAGCGCCGCCGCAACGACATTCGCACACTTCATTTGGCGATGCGATTGTTTATCGGCAATCATTCGTGAATATGGCAGTCAATAAAACAGATTTTATGATTATACCTACAAGAGACAAACAACAAACGGGAAAAATGGATGTATGGAAATACGAAACGGGGCTGTCTTAAAAAAATTGGGACAGCCCCGCAGCAATCCAAGAGAAATTATTGTACAAACAGGGTATGCGCTGCGTTATCGCCGCGAACGGTTTCCGCCGTTACCGCCGCCGTCACGTCGTTCCATCGGGCGCGCCTCGTTCACGGTAATCGTTCTTCCCTCAAGCTTCGTGCCGTTGAGAGATTTGACTGCATCCGCAGCCGCATCATCGTTTTCCATATCAACGAAGCCAAATCCTTTTGACCTGCCGGAGGCGCGATCAATTATAACGTTTGCAGAAACAACCGTTCCATAGGACGCGAATAAACTGCCAAGCCGGTTATCGTCAACGGAGTATGGAAGTCCGCCCACATAAATCCGTTTCGCCATAAGTGTATTTCCTTACCTAATGTGTAATGTGTTGAATATAAAGATGCCATGCAGGGCGCCGAACGCAAAGCGTAGCCTTTCCGTCATAAGCCCCACACGAATGTTGCAAATTAAAACAAATTGGAAAAAAAACCTAATCAGATACCCGTTGCTACGCGCGTTGTTTTGCCGCCGCAGGAATAGCGATCTGTAATAATTGCCCTGATTTTTTTTCGCCGTACCAGAGCGTATCGGTCGGGCACACGGAAATGCACACACCGCACCCGATGCATGAACTGGTGACGTTATCAAGCGTCTGCCCTTTCAGCGCATAGCGCATAACGTCTATGCCAACCTCGCAATACCGCGAACACATATTGCACGCGATGCAACGCCCCTTGTCGGAATCTATGCGGAAATATCCGACGTTCTTTTTCGTAAAAATCTTTGAAAGGACGTTCATGTACAACGCGGTGGGGCACCAATAGCGGCACCATATCTTTCCACCAAAGAACGGATACAACGCAACCGGGATGAATGAGATGAGCGTCCAATCCACACCCCATGAATACCCTTTTTGCAAATAATCGGAAAATTTTGCGCCGCCAAAAGTGAAATCTATTTTCAAAAGCGTCATCGCGCCCACAATAATTGTCAGCGCCAGCGCAATACCGGTAACCCAATATATGACGACCTCGCGTTCGATGTTCTTCTTTCCTTTGGGTGAATAATGACGAAAGGAATCGCCGACGGTTTCCGCGAGACCTCCGCAGCCGCACACCCACGCACAATATTTTTTCCCGGTCAATGCAACGAATATTGGCAAAAGTATCACAGTGATCCCCGTTCCCCACCAAAAATAAAATAATCCCGGGTCGAATTGCGGATCGAGGAAGCTCGTAATCGTGTGCGGCGCAAGTACAAGGGGCCATGCATACACGAGCGTGTAGCTCAGCCAATTTCGCAGAATAAACTCCGGCAGCACCCAGAAAAAAAACACCTGAAAAAACATCAGAGATATGTATTTTTTCGTCTGGATTGAATCGCGCCAACGGAAAATGGCTTTAATGCCAAAGACAATTACGAGAATAGAATAGATCGCCGGATACCATGCGCCAAGCGAGCGCTGCCAAATATCCGCCGGATGCGAGAAAACCGCGTACACGCCGAGCGCGGCAAGCGCGCCGCCCAAAAAGAATTCAACAATGCTCCGCCGCGGCAATTTCCCCCAACGCATGCCTTCTATTCCGTTCAATACGCCGCGGATACAATAAAATCCGCCGATAGCCCCCGCAATAATGCCGAGCATCGTCCCCAACCCGAACTCGCTGTATAAGGATTTCTTCTCGTAGTAAAACACCCCGCTTGCAACAAGCGCTATGCCGAGCCACGCGTATCGCTTCCAATCCCACGTATTCTCCATCTTCACGCCGAGCGCGCGAATCATCGTGGTATCCGCTTCAAGATGATCAACAAACGCGCGATCAATGCCGCTGTACGATTCGACAATATCGTTCTGTATTGTGAAAATTTCCGGCGGATCGCTCGGTCGCGCGGGATTTGTGCGATGGAGAATAGCGGTGTCTTTCTCAAGCCTGTCTATGCGTGTATGCTCATAAAGAGCAATGGGTTTTGTACGCACGTTGTTCATCAGGTGTGCGACCTCGCCGACGTCCAAATTCTTTGCAATCGCTGAAGAGTCTAAAATCGTTACCGTATTAGACTCGCTTAAGTCAATTGCACGCGCAACGGAGGCAGCCGTTACGCCGTTCACAAGAACATGCTTTTTTGTATATTTTTTTGCAGCGGCGTTTTCGTGCGCTACGCGAGGGGTAATTTCTTCTTCCGCGCCGAGTTTTTTAAGAAACGCCAATTTTCCCGTTGCAAGGATGACGCATCCCGCAGTGTAATCGCGCTGCGGCGTGGATATGATGAACACGCCTTTTTTCTTGAGGCTCTTCACTTCTTCGCGCTCATGGATATTCAAATGCAGAGATGCTATTTGCGGCGTCCATTTGGCAATGAGTTCTTTTGCGGTCGTATCGCCAAACCAAAGGTCGCCGCGGATATGCGGATCGCCGGTGGAAGGATAAAACAACGGAAGGTTGCTCTCGAACGCCCTGATTGCATGGAGTATTTCGCGCCGTTCAAGCAGTACGTACTTCACACCGCGTTTTTGCAATTCAATCGCGGCATTCAACCCTGCGGGTCCGCCGCCGATGATCGCGACGGAAAATTCTTCCGTATGCGGCGCAGTTCCAGTGGCGCTGTCTGCGATATGATGCGCGACGTCATACCCGGTATTGAGCGAGGCTTTTATATCCGGCGTGCCTGCAACGTCGCCAATAATATATAACCCGGCAATCGAGGACTGGAAATGCGCGTCCAACACAGGATAGCGATCCCCCATATCGGCAAAACCGCCGTTGCCGCGGAAGAATTTTTGTATGCCGTTCAACATCACATGCGCTTAGCGCCGTACAATCATAATTATACGATATCTGGCTAAGCTATAAATTATTCGGAATGCAATAGCGACAAAAAGGGAGAAAGAGGATTCTCTTTACGAAGAAAAAAAGCCTGCGCGATAGGCTCACCGCGCAGGCATATAAACAATGAGAGAAAGAGAAGATTACCGTGCGAATAACATTGCACGACGCAAGCTCGCCTCGTTTCCGTTCGTCGTTAATTCATAATAATAGACGCCGGATGAGAGTTGTGAACCGTCAAATCGCAGCGAATGGGAGCCTTCGTTGAACCATTGCGGCGCGGTGTTGGCAACTTCCCTGCCGAGCGCATCAAATACACGCAACCCGACAGCCTGCGGCGTTTGAAGAGAGAACGGGACGTTGGTAACGCCGTTATCGGCATAGAGTGTGAAAGGATTGGGGTAATTCTGCCCAACCACGAAAGAATATGATGCCGGTTCATTCACGGCAACAGTCGCCCCAAACTCAAACGTATTGCTTGGTATAACAATCAGGCTGTCATCGGCAATTATTTTGACTTCCGCAGCATTACTGCTCTTAGAAATTGTGGAAGGAATGTTCCACACATAAGAAGAATCCGTCGAAGATATGTTGCCGGCAATTTTAATCCATGATACCGTGTCGGCGTTCACGTTCGCTGTGTATTCCAGCGTATAGCCGCCCGGTGCGACGGAATCCGTGCTCGACCACTTGATTGTATCGGGGGAGCCGGGATGAACCACCGCAGGAATTGAATCCAATGTAACTTTTGCGCCATGAATGGTAAACGGTTTGCTTGACTTTGCGGCAACCCCGTCGGAAGTGCGCACCGTGATATAGACGTTACTCGCCGTAGGCATATATGGCACCGTCCATATAACGGAAGTAGGGTTATTCGTCAACTGCGATGCAAGGGTGTCAATCTTCCCGCTTGCAAGCACAACAATGACGTCCACCGTATCCGGGCTATAAATTGTCGGATTGGTGCATGTAAAGTTTACTGTATCGGTTGTTCCTTGTTCCAACACCTCGCCTGAGTCCGGCGAGGTTATATTCCATGTAACTAAAAAGTTGGACCACAATGTGAAAGGACCGTAATTGTACGCGGGGTCTAACGTATAGGATATTAATGTTCCGTTGGAGGTGCCCGTCCACACACCGAGATAACATAGAGAGTCAACTCCATACCCCATGTCGGATATGGCTTGACCGCCAAGCATAAATCCCGATATCGGCTGTCTGGGTTGATTCCCGGGATCAAAACTGGTCAGTTCTACCGTTTTTATGGAGTCTTTAAAATCCGAAAAAGTCATTTTCGTGTAATAATCGCCAGACGGCGTTTGCGTGGTATCAATATTAATAGTCAGTCTGGATTGAGAGGTTACTTTTATAATTTCGCCCGGGGTGATTCCGGAAAACACTGACTGAGCATCTACCATCAATGGCAATGCCGAGGCAATAACGAAGCTGCAAAAAATAATGAAACAAGACTTCATCAATGTAGCCCTTATGATAATAATGGAACAAAAGAATTACGTGAATTTTACCAAAACGTATGAAACGCTATTTTTTGAAAATTACACAGAAATTCCGTGTTAATCAAGTAGGAAAATTCGTCAAGAAAGCGAGAGAGGTGGGACTTCCCCTATTGACCCACCGGTGTTTGAACGGTGATGGCAACGGTGCGGCAGTAATATCTGCCTTCGGGCAGCGCGTTGTCATATTTTAATTGCGACTCGCCAATTCCTTTGCACTCAATGACATTCGCCTGTGGTTTGCTTGCAAGAAGGAGACGTTTCACGCTTTGCGCGCGGGATTCCGACAGTTCCTGATTGTGTTCCGCTTCTCCGAGACGGTCAGTCGTGCCGATGATGGCGACGGTGGATGCGGGTCGGACGGCGGCGGCAACGAACGTGCTCATCATCTGGTGATTCTCCGGGCTAATATCCGACTTATCGAAATCGAATACGATAAGACTCAGCCTGCCAACTTCAACGTTGTTTTTTTGTTTATAAACAGGCACGTCACGCTGGGACGTTGTCTCCAGCCCATTCACGTCGCGCACTGTGAGCGCACATGAGATATGGTCGGTGTCGGAAAGAATCCTTGCAACGGAATCAGGCAGCTTCCATGTATAATCCTTCGGCGGCGCACCCATGCCCCCGAATGCTGCTATCGGCGTGCTATTCCGATGCGCTTCCAACGACCACGACGCTGCGCCTGCCTGCGAGAGAGCGCCGAGATTAAACACCATCAGCGGCGGAGTCATGCTGTATTCGGTGAAATTGGCGTGGACAATCGGGCTGAAGATGTTATCACCGAGGCTTGTGATTTCAACGCGCCGGTTTTCAGCGTCGCCTTCAGGATATTTTTCATCGGTCGGATTTGCGGGCAGCCCGCGCGCCTGCGTACGGATTCGCGAACCGTCAATTCCCCACGCCGATACGAGATACCGCTTCACCGCGTCGGCTCTCGCAAGCGCATCGGTCGTATCCTCCGTTTCCTTTCCATCCGTCGTGCCGGTTATAATGACCGTCGTACCGGGATCGTCTTTCATACGTTTCCCTGTCACGTCAAGTATGCTGTGATAAATATCCGGTGCGTTATCCGGGAGATTCTCTTCGTGGAATGTCGCAATGCTGTCGCCGCCGCGTCGGATGTACCGCGGTGGTATCTGCGAGGAATTTTCATCGAAAAATATATACGGCAAAATCGGGAATGTTTCCGTCACTGTCGTTGCAACGATGTGAATATCCGCGGCGTTGGAAACGCTCAATGAGACATTGGGCGCGGGAGGCAAGGGGGTAACTGCGACCGGAGCGGCAGGCGGAGGCGGGCTGCCCGGTTCAGGCATCGGCGGCGGGGGTGGCGCCGCAACGTGCGGCATAATGCCAATTTTAACCGCTACTCCCGCCGAATACGAAATAGATTTCCATGATTCGCCTGCTACCACCTGTGTAAACGGGAACGACACCGTAAACTCGGGCGAAATAAATGATACCGGCCCAATTGGGAAGTCGTACCCGACCCCGCCAATAGCGGCAATGCGGAGTTTTGTATTGGCAAGTGCGCCTGCGGCGTCAGTCTGGGTGCGTAAACCGTCGAGATAGAGATACCCTTGGGGGGAGAGGATTTGTTCGCTCTCGACGTACGAGGCGCCGAATACCGGGAGAGCCAACGAAGGTCCCAATAAAAATCCTAAAGGAAAATCAAAGGGCGCGTATCGCACGGGCAAATCAATAGTCCCGTAATTCAACGTCGTCGCGTACGTATGCTGGCGAAGGAGCGGAACGATTGTTCTTGATGATGGCTGATATACGTACAATCCATTATCTAATTGCGTTGTGAACGTTCCTCCAAGCGCCTCAAATCCTCCGCGCGCGCTGAGCCGCAATTGGTCGAGCAATGGAAGTTCAAAGAGAAGTCCGCCGCGAAACCCTGAGCCGGAACCGTTTGCAAATGCTCCGCACTGCGAACTCCCCGGCACAATATCGAGCCCGCCTGAAAGGATATTCCCGCCGTACCCGGCATGTCCGCCAAGCCAATAAAGCGGCTGCGCTTGGACAGCATGGGCAGTAAACAGTGAACAGTAAATAATGAACAGTGCGCCTGCCGTGAGATTCTTAAGAATATCACGTTTGTTCAATATAAATTGATGCGTTCTTTTGATTTGCACTTTATAATTAATCTGTTCACGTTTCACCGCACAACACTCAACATGCGCGCAGCATGGAAAACTCCTGCGTCAAGCGAATAATAGTAAACACCCGGTTGCAGGTATCGCGCGTCGAACGTGCACGAATGCGCGCCGTTCATTTCAAATGCATCCACGGGAACGGCAACAACGCGCCCAAGCATATCGAACACGCGAAGCAGAACCGGCGTGTTTTCCGTTATCGAATATGTTATCGTCGTCAGACCTGAAACGGGATTCGGCGCGTTTTGCGAAAGCGCACTCACCGTATCCGTCTGTATCAGACTCGTAAGAAAGCAATGCCCGTTCAGCGTCACCGTCGTCCCGCAGCCCTGCCCAATCAACGATTGTAACAACGCCGTATCGGCGGCAAACGCGATGCTGTCTATGGAAATTGTCGCAACCAAAGAATCCGGCACGAGCGCCCGGAACGTGAGCATCCCGATTGCGCCGGAATCGAGGTTTTTACATGTTGTAAGCGAGACAATCGCCCCGGTTGCCGTATATGTAATTTTTACGGAGGCGCATGAATCCGCCTGCGCGCTTTGCAGATAGACTGCGTTGACGTCATAGTTCACGATAAGGTTTACGTTCACCGGGGTTTGCGGAACAAGTTCGCTCGCGATAATAGAAAGCGAGAAGGTATCGCCGATGCTCGCGGCGCCGATGGAATCAACGCACATTTCAATAAGCGCAACGGGCGTGAAACCGCTGCCGCGAACGGCAAAAGTGGAATCCCATGCGGGGCATGGCGACGAAACATGGACGGCTATAAGCGAGGAATATTGCACCGCCGCGAGCGGCGTAAAATCAACGCCAACGGTAAGCGAATCGCCCGGCGCAAGCGTTACGGGAAGAGCGGGTACCGTGATGCGGAAAACTCCGGCGTTATCCAAAAGCGTAATCGAATCAATGACGATTGGCGTTCCTACGAATGCGTCGTAAAGGTATAAGAACTGCGTTGCCGCCGCCGAGCGCACCGCTATCGCGCCAAAATCGAGCGCAGTATCGCTCGTCGTGTATTCCTGCTGCAAACTCCCGGATAAAGTAACGATTGATGTATCCGTCCCGGAAGCTGTTGTCGTTATAATCGTCAGCGTCGCATTCGCAAACGCAGCCGACGCAAGACGGGGGTAAAAATAAAATCGCACGGAATCTGTGGTTAACGAGTCAATTACAGTCGGCAGACCCACAAAATTCAATCCCTGCCATGAGAACGCACTGGAATCCGCTCCTGTTACGGTAATTGAATTTATCGTTATCTGATGGTGGCTTTGGTTTTGCAGCGCGACGTCTCGATACGCCGTATCGCACAACGTCGTCTGGGGCAGCACGATTGTCGTCCACGGGAACGTTATATCGAGTATAACGCCGCTGCCCGTTACCGCAATCGAATCGGTTTCAATACAGGGGCAGCTGACGTGAAGATATAACTGCCCGTTATACGCAATTTGCGCCTTCGGGGAAAAACGCACAGTGACGATTATCACTCTCGTGGACCCAAGTGAATCGGGAAGCGCCGGAACTGTGGATATGACTGTATATCCCGGCGGCGCAGTGATGGAATCAATACAAACCGCCGCGACGCTGGCGTTCTGAATCGTTATAGGAATGTCATACGTCGTGTTAATTTCCACGCTCCCAAAAGGCGTCACCGGCGGTGCGTCAAAAATAACCGTCGTTCGCGTTGCCGCAAGTCGAACGGTGACAACCGGCATTGCGGGATTATCGGTAGTAAAAACCGCCGTTCCCGTATAGCCGCCATTTGCGGCAACACCTGCGCCGCAAAATTCCACCGCAAATTTCATAGAGTCGCCCGGGCTGATTGTTTGATTCGCCGGCGGCTGGGGAGCAAACGAAAAGCCGGCGCCATTCGCGGCGGCGGCTTTTATCGTGAGCGCTCCGCCGCTGCTGTTCGTAATGGTAACGGTATCATATCCGCAGAGGCAATTGAACACTTCGCCATATTCAATTGATTCGGGATAAACTGCGACGGGACCAAGCACGCCGGTTCCTTGCAATGGCACTTTAATGATATTGTGGCAGGTCGTATCCTGCACCAACAGCGTATCATAAAATATTCCCGGACCGGAAGGCGTAAATGTCACGGTGACCGTCCCGTTCGCACCTGAAGGGAGGTAAAGGTTATCCGAAGACGTTATCGTGAAAACTTTGCCGGAGTCTAAAAATGAATATGTTCCCGCTTGCGTTACGCCGTTGTTCGTTACCGTGACGGACGATACCGACGACGTGCCGATGAAAACGTTCCCGAAATTGAGCGAATCCGGAGCGACGCCAAGATTAATCTGCAGGACGTTTGCCGAAACGTAAATCGTATGTGAAAGCGTACACCCGCCTACGTTTGCCGTGATAACGACCGAATCGCTGTAAAAACCGGTTGCGCCGGTTTGCAGCGTAATCAATATCTGTTGATTCGCGCCCCCTTGTATTTTCATCGGTAGAACCGCGGACGACGCAAACACTCCCGACTGGCTTTGGATATTTGTAACGACGAGCGTTTGCGATTGCACCGCGTCGTTCGTTATTTTCACAAGTTCGCCGGCGTATGCGTTGGCGCTGCACAAAAACACGTTGCCGAAATTCACCGAATCGACCGTATTCAGATAATCTTCCATCGTGCCCGTCAATACAATCGTACCGCTCCCCGGACAGGAATCGCGGGATATAATATGCAGCGTGTCTATATATGTACTGTCCACAGCGGAATGAAAGCGAATACTCAGGCTTACGCACGCGCCGGGCTGCAAGGTATCCGGCGGCGACCATCCGCCAATAAACGCAGTATCGAAGGCGGAGGAATTTTTTGTGATGCTTTCGATTGCAATCGGCGCCATTGATGAATTACAAATTTGGAAAATAGAGTCCTCAAACAGCGATTGTTGGCAACCCCTGAGCGTATCATAATCTATTCTGCCAAGCGAAAGCGTAAGCGGCGTAGCGCGCTGGATGATGACGGGAACGAGCAGCATCGGAGAACAACTTCCCGCTGCGGTAATATTGATTGTGTCGTTCAGCAGTCCAAGAGATTGTGTCGTTACCGAAAACGTGAATTGTTGCGGTACGTTTCTATCCATTGTCGCGGTTGCCGGCGTAATGGTGATTCCGCTGCCCGCGGATGCGCTCAACTGAATCACGTCGCCGCAGACGGACGTATCGGTTATGCTGAACGTAAACGTTGTATCAGACGAACAAAACAGCGAGAATTTGATGGTGTCAACCGATGAAATTAAAAATTGCGGTATCGTCCGCATTGAGGGTGTTACATCCGCATTATTTCGCAACGCGCCGCTGTTCCCATACACGCTTGCATCGCAAAGTGAATCGGGATAGACCCCGCCGTTGCACCGGTAATACGCAATCAAACCCGGCTCCGCGCCCGTGAAATGATGATACAGGCTGCATTGCAAAGAATCCGCGGGGCGCGCGACGTTCCAAATCCGTATCTCGTCCAATTGTCCCGAATATGTGCGGTAATTTGCCGGAGCATTCAGAAAGCCGTTGAAACTCCCGATCTGGAAAAACGGCAATGACGTGTTGCGGAGCGAAACGGCGGGATATTCTTTGTTATACACGCTATCCGCACGGATGCCGTTCACGTAAAGGCTTACACTTTTCGTCGCGGAGGACCACGTTGCGGCGACGTGCGTCCACACGGAATAGTTGCCGGCAATGCTCCAACTCGCGACAGTATTTCCGGGCGTTCCGGCGTTTGCCGCGCCGTCGCTTACCATGAATCGCAGGGTGTCCGTCTGGTCAATCAACAGCAGCCATTCATCGTCGCGGCTGGTGCGCGGGCCCCAATTGCCGCCAACGATTTGCACCATACCGGGCTGGCGCGTGGCATTCATCCACATTTCCACCGTGAGCGCGCCGAGCGAATCAATCGAGGCAAACACCGCATTATTTGGAATATCCACGTACTGGTTCACTCCGTTCAACGTCAGCGCGTTGCCGGTGCAAACGTCCGTGCTATCGCACCCATATGGCTGCGCCTGGAGCGCCGCCGTACAGAAAAAGACTGTGCCAAAAAATATTGCCGTATCAATACGGTGCATTTCATAAAAAACAATTCAATGGAATACGGGATTCGAAATCAAACGACTAAACAAAATATACTGCATTCTGCGCGAATACAAAGGATACCTGAATGCAATGGGTTTTGTTACACTGCGCAATGTATCCGCAAAAATAACTGTTCCGCCCGCAAGAGAAATTTTCTCCCAATCCGCATCATAAAATTCGGTATTTTTTACCCGTTGGTAATCTGCCTAAATTGTTGAACGTTTCATTAACGTTCATTATTCCATTCGGAGGCGTTCTATCGTTGCTCGTTAAGCCGTTTTCATGCCGTTACAAAATCACAATGAACACGCGTAACATATATTGCGCCGCCGCGATAGCCACATTACTCTTTGCATGTAATACAAACCTCACAGCGCAAACCGCGGCGCAAGTGATCCGATGTGCCAATTCGTACGGAGGTTCGCTCGATGATTTTGGAAGCAGTATAAGACAGACGAATGATGGCAAATTTATTGTTACGGAGAATTCATCTTCGGGCGATGGAGAGGCTATAGAAAATCATGGCGGGGATGACTATCGGGTAATGAAACTTACTTTGACTCCCCCCATTATCTCATCCCCGCAGTTTCAAGCGCTCCCGAATTTGCTCTGCGGAACGCAGGAGTTTGATACGCTTTGGGTGCACAATACCGGCGGCAGTCCGCTGGTCATCTATTCGGATTCGTTGACACGCAATAATACCTATTTTTCAATTGTATCGCCAATTATCTTGCCGGATAGCATTGCAGTTGGGGACTCACTGCCATTTATCATAAGCTTCTTTCCGTACGTTTCAGGAGTTCCTTTCGTCGGCTCGTTTGGCACAACGTTATATTTATACAGCAATGACACTGCATCGGGTCATTACCCGTGGACTGTCGCCATCAATGCACGCAAAGACAGCATCGGATTTAATCTTGAAGGCTTGAACAACGATACGCTCGATTTTGGCATGCTGGACTGCGGCGCAACAAAAGACGAGTCGTTTTCTATCTTCAATTTATCCTCAGTGCAAACCTCGTTCACTCCCCATTCGGGAAATCCATTGTTATTTGTCGTCAATGGAATTACCGATTCGAGTTCATATATTATAATCACCGTCCATTTCACGGGAGGCATATCCGGGACAAGTATCGTGCCGCTCTTCATTACCGACACCTGCGGAAAGACGGATACTGTCTACATGAAGGCTGTGGTGCACGGCATTTCCGTTGCGCTTGCACAAAAGGATACGACGATATGCGGCGCCGGTATTGTTGACCTTGCCTCACCGGGAGTGTATGCATCATATCGCTGGTCGGACGGCGAGATAACGCCAAGCATCTCCGTGACGAAGTCCGGCGCATATTCGCTTACGGTCGTGGATAACAACGGCTGCTCGGCAACATCCAATACTGTCAATGTGACATTCGTTCCGTTGCCGGTTCCTACAATAACTTCCATCGGTTCGCTTTCGTTTTGCACGGGCGATAGTGTGATTCTATCGGCGGCGTCCGGCTATGCTTCGTATATATGGTCTGACGGCGAGACATCGCAAAATATCACCGTGAGAACACCGGACGCATTAAAGGTCACAGTCACGAATGCCGCCGGGTGTACCGGCGTTTCACAATCTGTCATCGTCTCCGTCGGTGATTCGCTGGCTCCGGTTATTGCCGGTGCATCGGGATTTTGTCCCGGAAATAGCACGACGCTTGACGCCGGCGGCGGGTACGATAGCTACCAATGGTCAACCGGAGCGACGACAGAAACCATTTCCGTCAATACACCGGGGCAATATTCCGTAAGAGTCAAAAAAGGCGGTTGCGCAGGCACGTCGGTGGCGATGAATGTTGTCGCGTTTCCCGCGCCTGCACCGTCCATTACGGCGTCGGGTGCGCTTTCATTTTGCAAAGGCGACAGCGTAATCCTTTATGCGCCGAGCGGATATGCATCGTATCTGTGGTCCGACGGCGAGACTACGCAAGATATTATTGTAAAACAGTTTGGGACATACAGCGTGACTGTCACGAATGCAAACGGCTGTGCAGGCTCATCGGCGCCGGCATCTGTTACGGCGGGTATGTCCCCTGATGTACAAATCACCTCTCCTCCAACAATTCCCGTTTGCCCGAACGAAAGCGTGTCGGGGCAAGCAACGATTCATAATTATTCGGCGGATACCCAATCGCTGTCACTTTCCGGAGGCGCAAGTCCTCTATTCGGCATTTCACTTGCCGGCGTAACGCTTGCACCGGGGGATTCGGAGCAAATTACGATAACGTTTCAAGGCTCGCCGGATACCGGCATATACACTGCTTATTACGCATTCGTTGACGCATGTGGCGGGGCGCACAATGGAACCATGACTGTGCACGTCGGGCAATTGCCGCCGGTGCTGCTCACCATGCAGCCCGATAGCACTTCAATGCTCATCGGCGGCGAACTCAAAGTTTATATGCTTGCTAATCCCGTTTCATCAATTTCCACCGGCATATCGTTTACCGTTGCGAACGAGCCGACGGCGCTGCATTTGGAATCCGTCTCCTCCCCTTGCAGCGTGCAAATCACCAAAAATAACGACAGCGCGGCAATAACCATATCCGCGTGCCCGCAGTTACAAAACGACACTATTGCGACATTGTATTATCAGACGCTCATCGGATATACGACAACTCCGTACATCCGCTTGCAAAATGTTTCCACGACGAACACATGCGATACCGTAGAAGGCATGGGAAACAACACAATAATGCTTTCACTGTCCGGCTGCGATTTGGGGCAGGCGGTGGTTACAGACTACTCAACCTCTATCAATTCCGTGTATCCCAACCCCAACAACGGCATAGCCACGGTGCAGTACACTACCGTCGAGAAGGCAAACGTCACGCTTTCCCTCTGCGACGAGATTGGGAGAACGGTGCAAACGATAGTGAATACACAACTAATGCCGGGAACATATACGACTGAGTTTTCACTAAACAGCATCATCAACGGCGTGTATTTCCTGACGATGCAGGAAGGCAAATATTACACGGCGCGCGAGGTGTGGGTGCTGAAGTAAGGGACAGTGAAGAGGCTAACAGTGAACAGTGGAAAACTGAAAGTGGAAAGTCGCGGAAGGGCGCAATTTCTGAATGTGTATGTACTAATTATTCCAAAAAATCTTTTGCGCGCTCGCCAAGAAGCGTTGCAATAAGGCGCATTTGTGATTCCGATTTTTCACTGATTTTTTTCACTTCTTTCTTAATTTTTATAACTTTTACGAGGATGAATACCGGAATTATAAAAAACGGTATGATTCTGTAAAAATATAAATTAAATAAATTATTTTCTCAAAAAATCCAACTTTACCCAATCACCGGGTGCTCGTTCATATTTCCAGAAATGCCAACCATTAGCAGTTTTTCGGTTGCAAGCGGCACTTGCAGCCAACGATGGAGAAGTAAATACCTGACCTTTATAACGGATTGTACCATCGGCACGAATAATAGCTTTAATAATAGTGCCCTTGAACTCTGCCCGTAACTGTGTTCCTACATTTTTGTAATTTCCAAGTATCGCTTTTAACTGCTCGTTTTTCTGATTATTCCTTTTAATTACATGTTTCGCTGTATCATTTCCAAATAATAAATCCAATTCTTTTTTTTGCGATAATCTGAATTGATTTCTCAGTTTCCTTGAGAGATTCTCAGATTTTGAAAATTTTCCTTTTTGCTTATTCCCGGGTGGTCGTGTAGTTCGTAATATTAGTGATTCTAATTCCCTTAAATGGTGGTCACCGATCATCAGATACACGCTAAAATGATCCCATGAATCGCCATGCCTATCCCTCAGGTGTTGTTTTAACCGATTATTAAGATTACTTGCAAGTCCAACGTAATAGAGTTTGTTTTTACGGTAAAGAGCATAGATTCCTTCTCGCCGCCTTACCAATCCACGAATTACAGGTTCATACTTTTCAAGTGCTTCACGCGAAATATTCTCAAGGTGTTGAGAGATTAGTTGTACTCGATTAGCTCTTGCTCGCTTTTGTTTTAGCATTCTTCAATAAATTATTTTCTTCATTTTAA
>Ga0206853_1008_pt1 | contig 65250 bp, 48 predicted proteins | sample Alteio_BWOrgCont_52_FD_152859 | JGI IMG/M metagenome (GOLD analysis project Ga0206853, IMG submission 152859) | Enriched cells from forest soil in Barre Woods Harvard Forest LTER site, Petersham, Massachusetts, United States -... | ecosystem: Environmental > Terrestrial > Soil > Temperate forest >... | reverse complement strand
TCCCGCTATTGACTTATCTTCAAAATCGGCGGTGATTAAGGTTAGTTTATATTTTTCTAATATTTTTTTCAAATCAATGGGTGGCTTGCATCCGTCGGGATAGGCATTTTGTAAAGCGGATTCAGCCGCTAATTCTATTTTAAGGATTGCTTCTTGTGTCATGTTCGCTCCCATCTCGAATTTGCTGCCATTTTTGCTATTTTTGAACGGCGTGAGGGCGACAACGATTTTGCCCGCGCCTGTCCGCCCTTGCTTGCCCCTAACGCTCCTAATGCTACCGCTGCTTGATTACGTCTATCTGACGGCGGAACAATTTCACCCGTCGCAAGCGCAACGGTCTGAAACGCCCGTTCCGCAAAATCCATCTTTTTATGGGATTTGAGACGTATCATGCTATAAATACTCCGTGTTAATGTTAAGACTGTGTGAAGGCTGAATGAAATTCAGTTGCAAAAATACAACAAAAAATTACATAAAGTAAATACACAATTTCATACCTTCAATTTTACTATTTTGTTGCGCCGTTAACTTTTATATTTTTTAAACCCTTTTCGCTGTCGTTTGGTTTCATTGCAGAAATTTCAAACTGATGCACTACCAAACAACGTTGAGGTAATTTACGGTAAACTGATTATTGGTATTGGGTACGGTAAAAACAGTATTGCTCGTTGTTTGTGAGGATGGCGGAACGAATAAAAGCGATGGATCGCCGAGCGCGATGTCTGTCCCACTCAGAACAATATCATCGTAGTAACCGCTGTGAGAACATTGTGCGACGAGAACAGGCGACGATGCTTGTATTAGTGAAGCCTGAGTTAACACGATGTCGTAAGGTTGCGATTGATTCAATACGACAGGTGGTCCATTGTTGATGCTAACGTTGGTGCCATTGGTTGCTGCAAGAATCCGAAACGCATCGCCATTTTTGCGGACCGCAAACGGAACTGTATAATAGGTGGTGCACCAAGTGCCTGTTGGCGGCAATTCTTCATAAAGAGGATTGGCGCAACATACATTGCTTGGAATATAGTTGTCTGAATTTCCTGTAAATACGGCAACTGGATTATTGGATTCGATTGTTGTCCCCGAAAAATCGCTTTGCGGCGATGCAATTCCCTGTACTTCATAGACGTCGCCTGATTGTAACGTAACGTTGATGGGCGTCCCCTTTGGGGAGCCGTTCAGCGTCTGAGAAGTTGGGATGATCGTTATTTGCGTATTGTTACTTGGGGCAACAATCAAAAATTCGGGCATCGAAGGCTCCGTTAGCACACTATATTGATTCCCAAGAGTGGCTGCTTCCCGGAGCAATGTCGCTTCACATTGTGTCGGTTCATAATAAAACAAATCGGCAATTATATGGTGGCCGGAATGAATAAGTATCGAACCCGTACCAATTTGCTCGTCTGCGGTTGGAAAAGGAGTGAAAGAAATGCTCACCGGCGAGCCTGCAGAAACGGAATATGACTGCGTGCCGTTTACGGTCGTAATCGTAACCACCGACGCGGTATCGCCCGATATGGTTATATAATACGTACCTTTTTCATCGCCAAGATAGGGGAACGCACCCCAATAATCATATCCGGGTGATTGCCCACGCAAGAGCACGGGAGAGGCAATCGCTATAAGTAATGATAGTAATGATATACGCATGATTCGCAACGTGAAAAGCGGAATCGCCGTGTGCCGTTGAGATGTACAAGCCAAGCGTCTGCTTATTTCACGTTGTCTAACCAAACAATAATACATAAAATATCCCTTCAAGTCAACACTCAGCGCCATTATTTTTTAGCAACATCTGTTTTATGAAACTTTTATGGTCTTTTTTGCACGGATACTCGTTGCGACGAAATAATTATATTTGCAACTCTTATGAAGGAGTATTTTAACAACGCGCCTTTCTTTGGCGCTACTATCCACAGAATCGTTCTATGAGTGAAAAAGAAACGCCCGTTCGTGTTGCAGCGGGCATTATACACAAGAACGGGAAAGTACTTTTGTGCCAACGCAAGCCCGGTGCGCCGCTGGAATTGCTATGGGAATTTCCCGGAGGAAAAGCATTCGAGTACGAAGCAATAGAACAGGCTCTTTCCCGCGAATTGAACGAGGAATTGGGAATTGCGATTCGTGAAGTCCGCCCTGTTTATACAACTCGGGCAACATACGGCAGCGCCTCGTTCGACGTGACTTTTTTTATCGTGGATAAATACGCCGGCGCTGTCACGAATTATGAGTTCCATAATCTTGCGTGGGTACCACCGAAGGATTTGGAGAGATACAAAATACTCGATGGGAACAAAGAGATCATCGAGCAAATATCCAACGGAACAATACCGCTCTCGCCCCCCGAATTAGAGGATGAACTCTAATCTCCAGGGCGGCAGTGGCAGATATTACCCTGAAAATTCGCAATCATAGCGTTTGTTTGTCAAAGACCGGATTAACGCACCCCCTTGCACCGAATCTGCCCCATTTTTACGCACTTTTTCCTTTGTTCTATTCTTCCGGCGCATTAGTTTTGCGAGTTGGCGTACTATCGTCATCAATACCGACTGACCCATTATAACTATATTCACATGAACTATTGGCTTTTAAAATCCGATCCGGAAACGTATTCATACGGCGATCTTGAAAAAGACGGAAAGGCTGTATGGGATGGCGTAGCGAATAATCTCGCTCTCCAATACATCCGCCAAATGAAGAAAGGCGATTTGGCGTTTATATACCACTCCGGCGAAGACAAGCATATCATCGGTATTGCCGAGATTACAAGCAACCCGTACCCTGATCCCAAATTAAAGGACGGAAAACTTGTCGTTATGGATTTAAAGCCCATCAAAACGCTGGCACATCCGGTAACGTTGGCGGCAATAAAAGCGGACGCATCATTCGCAGATTTTAGCCTCGTGCGTATGTCGCGGCTCTCGGTGATGCCGGTAAGCAAGGAGCGATGGGATAAAATTATGGAAATGGGAAAATAAATACCGTCAGAAACATCAATATTGAGGCAGTATTATAACTTCATCTCTTACATCAAAATAGTCAATGCCTAATTACGTGTATTCATTCGGCGGCGGGAAAGCTGCTGGAAACGCATCTCAGAAGAATCTTCTTGGCGGCAAAGGCGCCAATCTTCATGAAATGACGCACATCGGTTTGCCGGTGCCGCCGGGCTTCACCATCACAACGGAAGTATGTACGTATTATTACGGGAAAAAGCACACATACCCCCCCGAATTGATGTCCCAGTTAAAATCCGCAGTAAAGAAAATTGAGAACCTCACGGGGATGAAATTCGGAAGCGCTCAAAACCCTCTGCTTGTTTCCGTCCGTAGCGGCGCACGCTCATCCATGCCGGGCATGATGGACACGATTCTCAACCTTGGTTTGAACGATGCAACAGTTGAAGGATTGATCGAACAAACGGGCAATCCCCGTTTTGTATATGATTCGTACCGGCGGTTTGTGCAAATGTATGGCGACGTCGTACTTGGCATGAAACCGGAATCGAAGGATGACAGCGATCCGTTTGAGGAAATTATTATCGCAAAGAAGAAATTACGCGGCGTGGAAACCGATACGGAGCTAACCGCCGATGACCTGCGCGAATTAGCCGGTGAATTTAAAGACGCGATACATAGCCGCACCGGCAAGCATTTTCCTCAGGACCCGGAAGCGCAATTGTGGGGCGCCATCAGTGCGGTGTTCGGTTCGTGGATGAACGACCGTGCCAATGTTTACCGTCGTTTGAACGGCATACCTGAATCGTGGGGAACGGCGGTGAACGTTCAGGCAATGGTATTCGGCAACATGGGCGTGGATTCCGGGACTGGCGTTGCGTTCACACGCAATCCTGCAACCGGCGAGAATGCATTCTACGGCGAGTATTTGATGAACGCTCAAGGCGAAGACGTCGTTGCGGGAACACGCACCCCGCTGCCCATGTCTGCGATGGAAAAGGATAACCCCAAAATGTATGCGCAGCTTATGCGCGTGCGAAAAATCCTTGAGCGCCATTACAAGGATATGATGGATATTGAGTTCACAATCCAGCAGGGGACTCTGTATATGCTGCAATGCCGCATTGGAAAGCGCACCGGATTTGCGGCTATCCGAATCGCGGTCGAGATGGTGAACGAAAAATTAATCACGCCTGCCGATGCGTTGATGCGCATCGAGCCGGAACAGTTAAATCAATTGCTCCGCCCAATATTCAATACGGAAGAAAAAAGCGCCGCTATCTCCGAAGGAAGACTGCTTGCAACCGGTTTGAACGCCGGACCTGGTGCGGCGTCGGGCAGAGTCTATTTTACCGCGGAGGATGCGTTTTTGGCGCATACCCGCGGAGAACGCGTTATTCTTGCTCGTAACGAGACTTCCCCTGAAGACATCAAAGGCATGGATGCTGCAGAAGGAATAGTGACCTCCCGCGGCGGTATGACAAGCCACGCCGCGCTTGTCGCGCGCCAGATGGGAAAAGTGTGCGTCGCCGGATGTGAAGCGTTGCAAATAGACAACAAAAAGCGCGTGATGCACATTGCCGTCCCCCACGATACAGAAACTCATTATCCTCATCTTGCCGCGCATTTAGAAACAGTCTCCGATGGCGAAGCGAAGCGAACGTTCATACGTATTAATGAGGGCGGCTTTATTTCGCTTGACGGTTCAACCGGAGAAGTCATCCTTGGCGAGGTGCAAACACAACCAAGCGAAGTATTGCGTGTGTTGATTTATAAGACGCTTGATGCCGCGAATTCGCCCGTGTATAAAATATATGAACGCTTGATGAAATGGGCGGATAGCACCCGCACGCTCGGCGTCCGCTCAAACTCCGACCAGCCCGACCAATGCCGGAATGCAATTGCGTTCGGCGCGGAAGGAATAGGTCTGTGCCGCACCGAACACATGTTTTTTGGCGGCGACCGCATTGACGCAGTGCGCGAGATGATTCTTGCGGAAACTACCGAAGGCAGGCGTGCCGCGCTCGCAAAAATATTGCCGTACCAACGCAATGATTTTCTAGAAATTTTCCGCGTCATGAACGGCAAGCCGTGCACCATGCGGACGCTTGATCCACCGCTGCACGAATTTCTTCCGCACACGGAGAAGGAAATCAATGACCTTGCCAAATCATTGGGTATAAGTCCTGAAACGATAACCCGGCGCATGGACGATTTACGGGAAGTCAATCCCATGCTTGGTTTCCGCGGCTGCCGGTTAGGATTGCTCTATCCCGAAATCACCGAGATGCAGGCGCGGGCGATCTTTGAAGCGGCTTCGGCGGCGAAGAAAGAGGGAATTCGCGTCAATCCCGAAATCATGATTCCGCTTGTGGGGCATGTTAACGAACTGAAATCACAAACAGACGTCGTCCGGAAGATGGCGGAAACTGTCGCAAAAGAAACGGGCATGAAGGTTCCCTACCTTACCGGTACGATGATTGAAATTCCGCGCGCAGCATTAACGGCTGATGCGATTGCAAATGTTGCACAGTTTTTCTCGTTTGGAACGAACGATTTGACGCAGACGACATACGGTCTCTCTCGCGACGACTCGAATAAATTCATGCCGTTCTATCTTGAACACGATATCCTTCCCCGTGATCCGTTCCAGGCGATTGACCGCGACGGCGTCGGGCGATTGATGAAGATTGCCGTTGAAGATGGGCGCGGAGTTAACCCCGGTCTGAAGCTCGGTATTTGCGGAGAACACGGAGGCGAGCCGACGAGCGTCGAATTTTGCCACACTCTCGGTTTGAATTACGTCTCATGCTCGCCCTTTCGTATCCCTATCGCTCGGCTTGCCGCTGCACGTGCGGCGCTTGCGTACCCGGCAAAAAAATCGCCTCGTACGCGTGCAGCCGCTACGAAGAAAAAGAAAGCAGTAAGAAAATAATTTTTAATCTGGATGTTGAGCGCTCGTAATTTTTGCTATGCGTATCGCGCTTGACATCGTTCCCGCGCAGCATTCAATTGACTCCGGTTACGGGCGCTATATGTATCAACTTGTGCCCGCAATCGTGGCGGCTGACGCCTCGCGAGAGTATCTTGCCATTCTTGGGGAAAACGGCAATGAGGAATTGTTACCGCGCGCGCCGAATCTCACAATCGCGAAGTGTCATTCCCGGAACCAAAATATCAACCAGCAATGGTATGCGGCTCGTGCGGCACAACGGTGGGGGGCAGATCTCCTTCATAACATGGGTGCGCCTGCAACGATGTTATGGCGTAAAAAATTGATTCTCACCATCCACGATATAGCAATTGTTCGCCATCCCGAATGGTTCCCAGCCCGGTGGAGCACGTTGCAAAATTTCCTCTATGGGCGGCTTATGAAAAAGCATCCCTATATTGTTACTGTTTCGGAATATTCTAAAAGCGAATTAATAGAATATTTCCATTATCCCGCAGAGCGAATCAAGGTTGTTTATCCAATACATGGATTCCCGGCGTCCGCTATCACCGCCGAAGATATCTCCCGTGTGCGTGCTCGATACAACCTGCCTGAGAACTATTTTTTATATGCCGGGGTCATAGAGCCGCGAAAAAATCTCGTAAGGCTTGTGCAGGCGTTTGATGAATATTGCGGAACCCCAAAAGATGGCGTTTCGTTGGTGATAGCCGGGAAAACCGGCTGGCATGCCGCCGAATTGAAAGGTGCAATTGACCGAAGCCCTTTCCGAAATCGCATTACATTACCGGGATATATTGCTGAGCGTGATCTCTATCCGATGATGGCGGGTGCGCGTGCGTTCGTATATCCTTCTCTTTACGAAGGATTCGGGTATCCGCCCCTTGAAGCAATATTGGCGGGTACGCCGGTTTTATCCTCCAATTGTTCATCTCTTCCCGAATCCGTCGGGAACGCTGGCTTGCTCGTTAATCCGACTGATACGCACGCAATTGCGCAAGGGTTACACCGTATTGATACCGATGAAGCCTTACGTGTGACTCTTAAGGCGAATGGCATGAACCACCATCTTAAATTCTCTGCGGAGAATACAGTACGCCGGGTTCTACACCTGTATGATGAACTTGAATACATCGGATTTGAAAGCAAAGGGAGTTAATATTCACCTTCTATATGTTTAATGAAATCCAAGTAAATAATTATCAATTATAATATTCAAACATCATTTTTATTAAATTTGAGACTATTGCAAATTGATTCTGAATTGGTTATTGACGGCGGGTACACCGCGCGGTAATACGTAAAACATAACAATTCGATAACCGTCATGGTGTTGCATGACGGTTGTTTGCTGTGTATATTTGTACATATTATTGTATAAATATACAAAGTGAAAACAACTGTTTCTATTGCCGGTGCGTCCGGTTACACTGGCGCCGAACTTCTGACGCTGTTATTGAGGCATCCAAATGTGGAAGTCGCGCATGTCTATGCCCACACATCGGCGGGCAAGAAAATCGCTGCGGAGCGCCCCGCGCTTGCAAAAGTAACCGAACTCTCGTATGAACCGCTTGATGCGGCGGGAAACGATGACAGCGAAGTCGTATTTGTTTCGTTGCCGCATGGAGAATCGCAAAAGATTATTCCGCAATTTATTGGGAAAAAGCGTATTATAGATTTGGGAGGTGATTTTCGTCTTCGGAGCGCAGACGCATACAGCCGATATTACCGTTCCGAACACACTGCGCAGGAGCTTATTGGACATGCAGTATATGGGATGCCAGAGTTAAACGGGGTCGAAATAAAAAGCTCTTCATTCGTTGCAAATCCGGGATGCTACCCCACTTCCGCAATCCTTGCGCTGGCGCCCCTCGCGGCGGCGCAATTGCTTCCGCCCCGTGTCGGGATCGTCTCGTTGTCGGGCGTTTCGGGTGCGGGGAAAACACCCTCTCCGGCAACGCATTTTCCTGAGGCAAACGAATCTGTTTCTGCATATAAAGTGGGCACTCATCAACATACGCCGGAAATAGAGCAGGCGCTATCCGTTCTTGCCGGTTCGGATATAACGCGACGTTTATACCGCATTTGCTTCCCATAACACGAGGCATTCACACAACAATTGTCCTGTCGGCTCTGCATAATTATACATGGATGGACGTTCAAATGATGTATGAAAAATATTATGCTGCCGCCCCTTTCGTAAGGCTATTGCCGCAGCCACCGCGAATTAAGGATGTTGCATTTACGAATTTCTGCGATATCCATATCGCGCATGACGCCCATGCGGACACGCTCGTCATTCTTTCGGCGATTGATAATTTGGTAAAAGGCGCAGGAGGGCAGGCGATTCAAAATATGAACATCATGCTCGGATTCCCGGAAACGACCGGGCTTTTATAACAATAAGGAATTTCAATAAGATAATGAACGAAGAATCATTTCCCGTCCCAAAGGGATTTTCCGCTGCGGGAATTTATTGCGGACTTAAAAAAGCGAAGAAGGATCTCGCGCTTGTCGTCTCGGAAGTCCCGGCGGTTGCAGCAGGGGTATATACCCAAAATAAAGTTTGTGCTGCCCCCGTTGTCGTTACGAAGGAGCATTGTGCGCAGCCGGTCGGGGTCAGAGCAATCATTGCTAATAGCGGGAATGCCAATGCATGTACCGGCGAAAGCGGCATGGAGAACGCCCGGCGCATGGCGCGAGCGGTTGCAGAACAACTGCATTGCCGGGAGCAGGAGGTGCTCGTCGCATCCACCGGAGTTATTGGTCAGCAACTGCAAATCAATAAGATTGAGACTGCGGCGCCCGCTCTTGCGGGGGAGCTTTCCTCAGCGCATTTTAGAGACGCCGCCGAAGCGATCATGACCACGGACACGTTCCCCAAAATGAGCGCCCGGCAGTTTATGCTTGGCGGTTCTACGGTCGCAATTCTTGGATTCACAAAAGGCTCCGGGATGATCGCCCCTAACATGATTGGGGATAACGGAGCAAAACATGCGACAATGCTCGGATTTATCTGCACGGATGCGCGCATCGGCAAAACTGCTCTCCAAGCAATGCTTTCGGATGCAACGGAACGCTCCTTCAATAGCATCTCCGTGGATGGCGACACAAGCACAAACGATATGGTGTTACTGCTTGCGAATGGTGCAGCCGGCAACGAATCGCTTGAATCGGACAGCAAAGATTACGCGATTTTTTCTGATAATCTCGAATCCGTTTGTGTAGAGCTTGCACAGATGATTGTCCGCGACGGCGAAGGTGCTACAAAATTTATTGAAATTCACGTCCGCGGGGCTGCGACGGATGAATCCGCGAATATAGCTGCTCGGTCAATAGGCGGCTCCAGTCTGGTGAAAACGGCGATATTTGGCATGGATGCAAATTGGGGGCGGATCGCAGCTGCGGTTGGATACTCCGGCATTGATTTTATCCCTGCAGATATGGAAATTAGTTTATGCGGCTTATCCGTTCTAGGGAAGAATTATCACAGCGAATTTGACGAAGCGGAAATGAAGCGGCTTCTTTCGGAAAAAGACATAACGATTGACGTCAATCTCAACGGCGGCACTGGCGAGGCGAAATTTTGGACGTGCGATCTATCGCTGGATTACGTCCGCATCAATGGAAGTTACCGGAGCTAAAATGGACACAACACATCAGAACGGAACGCACCTGCGTAAAGAAGAAGTCCTCATTGAGGCGCTTCCCTATATCCAGCAATTTGAAGGCAAAACGTTCGTCGTGAAATACGGCGGCGCCGCAATGGGGGAATCGCTTCGCGACCAGTTTGCGCAGGACGTTACACTCCTAAAAAAAATCGGTATTCGTATCGTTCTTGTGCACGGCGGCGGAAAAGAGATAACCGACCTTGCCGCACGGCTCGGCGTCGAATCGCGATTTATGAACGGACAGCGCATGACAACCGAGCCATTGCGCGACGTTGTGCAAATGGTTCTTGCGGGGAAATTGAACAAGGATATCGTTGCTATGATAAACCGCTTCGGAGGGCGCGCAGCCGGAGTATGCGGTGTGGACGGGACGATATTGCACGTTTCAGAGGCAAGCAAGACACTTGGTTTGGTTGCGGAAACAATTGAATGCGACCCATCGCTGCTGACGATGCTGTTGGATAACAATTACATGCCGGTGCTTGCTCCGCTTGGCGTTGGCAGCGATGGGACGATTTACAACATTAATGCGGACGTTGCGGCGAGCATAGTTGCCATTGCACTCAAGGCGGAAAAATTAATATACATGAGCGACGTCGAAGGCATCGTTGTGGACGATCTCACGGTAAATTCGATAAGCAAAAGCGGCGCCGACCGGCTCGTGAAAGCCGGGTTGATCAGCGGCGGTATGATACCGAAAGTGTTTACCGCGTTTGAGACAGTGGACGCGGGCGTGAATAAAGTCCATCTCGTTGACGGGAGAATCCCTCGCGCTCTGTTGCTTGAGATATTTACAGACCGCGGCGTTGGAACAGAATTCGTCCGTGAACCGATATGATTCCCGACTTTCTTACCCCCGTCGCATCTCCCGTGCCAAAACAAGATTTTCTTGCGTTCGCCGAGTACACCGCCGAGGACATCCTCGAACTCTTTGCATTTACGGCATACTTGAAACGGATGCGCGCGCACAATAAAATCTTTCAGCCGTTGCAGGGGAAAAGTGTCGCAATGCTATTTGAGAAGCCGTCGCTGCGAACGCGTGCGTCGTTCGAGGTCGGCATTCATCAACTGGGGGGGTATGCAATGCCCCTCTCAAACGAAACCGTCGGTATCGGTACCCGCGAGTCCGTTCCAGACATCGCTAATTTGCTTTCGCGCTATAACGACGCGCTCGTTGCTCGAACGTTCAGCCACGACGTCGTGGTGGAACTCGCGCGTGTTGCGTCCATTCCCGTTATTAATGCGCTCACGGATAAATTTCATCCCTGCCAAGTATTGGCGGACGCTTATACGCTCTATGAGATAAGTAAACTCCGACCGGGAATTCGGATCGCATTCATCGGCGATGGAAATAACGTCGCAAACTCGTGGATAGAACTTGCCGGCATACTCCCGATGAATTTGGTGATTGCGTGCCCGGAAGGATATGATCCTGATCCTGCGCTCGTGGCAATCGCGGCGGCGGGGAATAAAGAAAGCCATATTGAAATTCTCCGCGACCCCTTTGAAGCCGCGAAGGAGGCAGACGTACTGTACACCGACGTTTGGACAAGCATGGGGCAGGAAGCGGAATACGAACAACGGATGCGTACTTTTTCAAAATATAAAATTGACGACGATCTGCTGAGCGCGGCAAAGCCGAATGCCGTCGTGATGCATTGCCTGCCTGCGCACCGCGGCGAAGAAATTACCGACGCTGTGATAGACGGACTTCAGTCCATTGTCTGGGATGAGGCGGAGAACCGTTTGCACACTCAAAAGGCACTGCTTGTGAAACTTCTTGCACCAGTCGAGTTCACCGATTTCCAAATGACGAGACGGCTGAAAATCGCGGCGCAGAATGCGCATGTATAATTTGAACCGCATCGAATAAAATGTTTCAATCGAGAGCGCATGACTAAGCAGGAACGCCATCGCTTCATTCGGCAGATCATTCATGCGGAGGACGTTCACACGCAGGAAGAGTTGTGCGATGCCTTGCGCAAACGCGGCGTTCGCGTAACGCAGGCAACGCTCTCGCGCGATTTAGCAGAATTGGGCGTCTCACGCGTTCGCACCGAAAACGGCACGAAATATACAATTCCCCAAACCGCACAGCCAATGGCGCTCCGTAGTTTTGCGGGGTTTGAAATATTAAAGATAGATTCGAACGAAACGCTTGTCATAATTCGCACGCTTGCGGGGCACGCGCACGCCGTCGGCGCATATCTTGACGGCATCGAGCACAAAAATATTCTTGGCACGATTGCAGGAGATGACACCGTGATCGTCATTCCATCATCGCAATCCGTAACGAAAGGCGTCGAGAAATTTATTTATCAACTATTGGTGTAAATATTCGTTGCGCGCATGCACATTCGTTGTTATCAACCGGAAGATGAAGCAGCCATCATTGATTTATGGAGGCGCTGCAATTTGCTCCGCCCGGTGAACGACCCCGCAAAAGATATTTTGCGCAAATTGCGCGTTCGCCCGGATTTATTTATCGTTGGCGTTGAGGGTGCGGATATTGTTGCAAGCGCCATGGCGGGGTATGAAGGACATCGGGGCAGTGTGAATTACGTCGCCGTTTCACCGGAATTCCGGCACAAGGGATATGGCACACAAATTATGCAAGAAGTTGAACGAAGGCTCGGAGAGGCTGGCTGCCCAAAGATAAATTTGAATGTACGCACGGGGAATGAATCGGTTATACGATTTTATCATCGTCTCGGTTATTCGGTTGATGATGTCATTTGCATGGGCAAGAGATTAGTGCACGACGGAAAATAAAGGTTTATGCAAAGCTGACAGTTCCTCTGACGTAGCATTGTAAAAAATTAAAACCTAACTTTCATCAATTATTTTACGTGACATTTCATTTTATGGCAAAAGAAAAAATTGCAGTCGCCTATTCGGGCGGGCTTGATACGTCGGTCATGGTGCGCTGGCTTATGGAAAATTACGACGCCGATGTGATAACAGTGACCGGCAATATCGGCACCAATAAAGAACTTGCAAGCGTGAAGCAAAAAGCGCTTGCAACGGGTGCGAAAAAGGCGATTGTCCTGGATGCGCAACGCGAGTTTATCGAAGAGTATTGTTTCCCGGCATTGAAAGCCGGAGCGTTGTATGAAAACGCGTATCCAATGGCGACGGCGCTCGGAAGACCTTTGCTTGCAAAGATTCTCGTTGAAGCGGCGGTGAAGGAAAACTGCACGGCGGTTGCGCACGGCTGTACGGGAAAAGGCAACGACCAAGTCCGGTTCGAGGTTACGGCGAACACGCTTGCGCCCTCGCTCAAAGTCCTTGCCCCATTACGCGACCCGAAATGGACGTTCGAATCGCGCGAGGAAGAAATCCAATACGCGCAAGAGCACGGCATCCCCGTTACCGTTACAAAAAAATCTCCCTATTCCATTGACGCGAATCTCTGGGGCGTCAGCATCGAGTGCGGCGCGATTGAAGACCCGATGAAGCCCCCGCCGCGAGACGCATTCCAAATCACGACTGACCCGCAAACTGCGCCGGATAAACCGGAAACGGTTACTATCGAATTTGACAAGGGTATTCCCGTTGCGGTGAACAAGAAACCGCTCGCGCCCGTCGCGCTCGTCGAAAAACTCAATGCCATCGGCGGCAAGCACGGCGTTGGGAGGATTGACCTTGTCGAGAACCGTTTAGTCGGCATCAAGTCGCGCGAAATATACGAGGCGCCCGCGGCGGTTATTCTGCATTTCGCGCACCGCGAGTTGGAACGGCTGACGCTCGATAAACCGACGGCGCGGTTCAAGGATGCGATTGCGCGCGAATACGCCGATCTGGTCTATAACGGCTTGTGGTTCACGCCCCTTCGTCTCGCGTTCGACGCATTCGTGGATGAGTCGCAGCGTACCGTCAGCGGCACGGTCATCGTGCAATTATACAAAGGCGGTATCACGCTGCACGGACGGTCGTCGCCGCACTCGCTTTACAACGAAAACCTTGCAACATACACCACGGCGGATACGTTCAACCGCGGCGCGGCGGAAGGGTTCATCCATCTGTGGGGTCTGCCCGCCGCCACTGCGTGGTTGGCGCGGGAGAAGGCGATGGGGAAGAAATAACGTATGCGGGAATGTTGAATACGTTTTTTGAACATGAGATTGATTAAATTTGTATAACATTTATTCGCTTTTTCTCATGTTTTCATTTCCTTGAGTGAATTGGCAGTGGGAGAGACTCTTGATGAAATGAAAATACAAGCACAACTGACAACAATGAAACATCCTCTAAAATATTTTTATCTTACCGCGCGTTTTTACCGCGATAAAGAAGACAAAAGCGTCTGGATCGGCGAATGCGTTGAACTGAGCACCTCAACGTATGGCGATTCCATCGAAGAGGTTCAGGTAGAATTGAAGGAATTGGTTGCCCTGCATCTCCAAACGCTGGAAAAAATTGGCGAGCGCGAGCGATTCTTCAAGGAACACAACATCGTCGTTCACGAGATATCCTACCTCACGCCGTTGCAGCAGCAAATACCGAGCGCGCCAACCGGCAAGAAGAACGGCAAAGTGTTTTCTGAAATGTGCTTTTTGCCCGCGTAATTCATGGCGCATGCGCTTCCTGCGCTCCGCATGGGGGATAGGGTGAAAAACGTCTGAATTAGGATTTACAGGATTTTAAGGATTATAGGATTCGTAGCCATTAAACTAAATGGAAAAGATTGACGATCCCTTGACGTATAAAATCATCGGGTGCGCGCAACGGGTGCATGCCCGGCTGGGTAATGGCTTCCAAGAGAAGGTGTATCAACGCGCGCTGGCAATCGAATTTACGAATTCCGGGGTGCATTTTGTCCGCGAGATGGAGATGCCGCTGTATTATGACGGCGAAAACGTCGGCTCGCGGCGTGTTGATTTTTTGGTTGAAGACAAGGTAATGGTTGAACTGAAAGCGCTGACGGAGTTCGAGGACGTGAATATCGCGCAGGGATTGAACTATTTGGTTGCTTACAAACTCGATTTGGGCTTGTTGATAAATTTCGGCGCGAAGAGTTTAGAAGTGAAGCGCCTTCGGCATCCGTCGAACAAATTTCATTATGCAAACGAAAGATTCGATTCTCCGATAAACCCAGAAAATGAATTGGATCCGAACTCTAACCCAATCCAATAATCGGTATAATCCCATAAATCCAAATTCAGACAATGATTAAACACTGTGCGCCCCTCCCCCTTGCCGCGCGCCTGACGGGTGTGCTGGCAGTGGTGCGGGCGATAATGAAGAAACATGTAGTTGTATGGCTATCACTTGTTGTCTTCATACAATTGGGTTGCAAAAAATCGAACCCAACGACCGCAACAACACAAGGATATTATTCTTCGGGTTACGAAACAGGTATAGCAGATACAATTGTTTTAAAATATTTTTATAATAATGGAGTCATTCTTGATTCCATTATTGAACCATGGATAGTAGATAGCCAGTTATTCCAAATTGCAGGTCCCGTAAATTATTTAAATCAAACGGATAAATACTTATGGGTTAATTTGTATGGCCATTCTGCTACAAATGGTGAAGGGATGATAGATTTGTCAGCACTTGATACAACGAAAGGCATTTATAATCTGTTTGAATCAATCCTTGATCCTTATTATTACAACATATCCATTGCATCCGACACAGATGTAGCGGGATATTCAGATTCTATCTCATCTTATTGGGCTGCAGGTAATATAAAGTTTGAACCGGCTCTCGTGAGTGGTACGGCAAACTTAATATCAACAGCCCCTTTTAGTATTACTTTCAACACCATATTTACGGAAGGCGGAGCCCCTTCCTTACCCCGATACGAGTTAAGTGGGGTTATATATGATAGAAAGTGATCTATTTTAAAAATTTCATTTTAATTAAAGAATCACAATGTGTTATTATGTTATAAGCCAATTTATAACAATTGATTTTCCTGCATGGATTACAGCAATTGCTACTTTATTAATCGCTATAATCACCTTTGCATATACCATTTATTCGCGCAAGTTATGGACTAGTACACGTGAAACCTTAGGATTTAATCAAAAATCGTTTGAATTATTAAATAGTCCTTCATTGGGAATCGCAGAGTTTCGCAAATACCCGGGAAATGCTAACGGTATAGTAATAATAGAAACAAATATTAAAAATTACGGGAATCTTCCGGCAAAAAAATTTACTGTTAAAATTGATATAAGTTCGGAGAAAGAAAGAACATTACATAGTCTAATAGAAAAGCTACTTCCTGTTGATGCAAATTTATCAACTCCTAAAAAAACTCTCTCTCCTAATGCTAATTCAATAATATATTCAAATAATATTTTCCCGGATAAGCGTATATTCCTTACAATTGAATTATCTTATCAAGGTATAGATGGGAGTATAAAAACAGAAAAATATCTTTATCGGAATGATCCTGATTCTGATGATTTTTTCTTATTAGATTAACAATAATAAGAATGATAAGAATTCGTGCGTTTTCAGATTTTAATGCCAAAAAAGCACTCCCCCCAATCCTTCCTTTGGAACTCCCGCTCCCGCGAGCCGCTGCATGAGAAAGCACTGCGGTACTCGTCTTCCATTGCGATAGACAAACGCTTGCACGAGTATGACATTGCCGGCAGCATTGCCCACGCGCACATGCTGGCGGCGCAGCGTATCATCACGCCCGCGGAAGCGAAGAAAATCGAACGCGGTCTGCGGCGCATTGCAAAGGAGATTGAAAACGGCGAGTTTGACTTCGATTGGAAGAAAGAGGACATCCACACTGCGATTGAGTTGCGGCTGAAGGAACTCATCGGCGAGACGGCGGGGCGCCTGCACACCGCCCGCAGCCGGAACGATCAAGTGGCGGTGGATGAGCGCCTGTTCCTCCGGGAGGCGATTGCGTCAATTAACAATTGTATTATAGCCGCGCAGCGCTCCATCCTTGCGCTCGCGGAAAAAAATTCCCGGCTCGTCATTCCCGGCTACACGCATTTGCAGCAGGCGCAGCCGGTTCTTGCGGCGCATTATCTGCTGGCGTGGATAGAAATGCTGGAGCGCGACGCGGGACGGATGCGCGACTGCCGCGCGCGCATTGCGCTCTCTCCGCTTGGCGCGGCGGCGTTTGCGGGCACCTCATTCCCCATTGCGCCGGAGCAGACTGCGCGCGCACTCGGATTTGACGGGGCGTTTGCAAACAGCATTGACGCCGTCAGCGACCGCGATTATATCGTAGAGTTCGTCGCCGCGTGCGCAATCACGATGATGCACGTCAGCCGCTTTGCGGAGGACATGGTGATCTGGAGTTCCACGGAGTTCGGCATCATCACCATCGGCGACGAGTTCACCACCGGCAGCAGCATCATGCCGCATAAAAAAAATCCCGACATCGCCGAACTGCTGCGCGGCAAAACCGGGCGCGTCTATGGCGCGCTCATGGCAATCTTAACCACGATGAAAGGCGTGCCGCTCGCCTACTCCCGCGACTTGCAGGAGGACAAACAGCCGATGTTTGACGCATTCGACACCGTGAGTGAATCGCTCAGCGTCTTCGCTGCGTTGATGCACGCCGTCGAGTTCAACGAAGAACGCTGCAAAGAAATCCTTTCGCACAGTTATATTACTGCCACGGAGATAGCGGATTACCTTGCGGCGAAGAACGTCCCCTTCCGAGAGGCGCACCGCATCACCGGCGCAATCGTGCAATTCGCGGTTGAACAGGGAAAGTTTCTGCGGGATATTACTCTTGAAGAATACAAGCGCTTCTCTCCCATGATTGAAAAAAACATTTACACGTACTTGCTGCCGGAGGAAAGCGTCGCCCATAAACGTTCAGCGGGCAGCACTGCGCCAAACGAAGTAAAAAAACAGTTATCGCGCTGGAAAAAACGCTTACATAGCGGTGCGTGAAGGGGATGCGATTCAATCGCCGCTGTCAAACGGAAAGTTGTTCGCCGGAGAATTGACTTGAAGAGAGACAGGGATAGCTTTCATGCGTTCGGAAGGAAAGGGCTTCAATAGCTCAAGAGATTCGCGAAGAGGCTGGCGAGTATCAAGCCAGCGCCGTTCATCGCGTTGATTCAATATCACCGGCATCCGGAAGTGTATCGTCTCCATCAACGAATTAGGCGCTGTGGTAATAATGGTGAATGTCTGGATTGGGGTGCCGTCAGGTGCAGACCACTCCGCCCATAAACCGGCAAAAGAAAAAATACTTTCATCCTGCAAAGTTATAAGGTACGGCTGCTTCGCCGTTCCTTCTTTTTTCCACTCATAAAATCCATCGGCAATCACGAGACATCGCCAATATTTAAAGCTGCCTTTGAATGAAGGTTTCTCCGTAATAGTTTCAGCGCGTGCGTTGATAAGATTGTTGCCGATTGATGGGTCCTTCGCCCATAGAGGAATCAAACCCCACTTGTAAAAACTTATCTCGCCAAGATTCACATTCGAGATGACGGGCAGGTATTGCGACGGCGCGGCATTGTAATTCGGACGGTATAAGTCCATAGGTATGCCCGCCCCGTAACGTTCTTCGATTTCGTCAGCGGTGTGTCTGATTCTATATCTGCCGCACATGGTTATGTATTGTTGAATTTGGAAAGGGCAAACTTACAATAATTTTATTCGGTGCAAGAGTCGCGGATTTGCTATTTCCCTCCCCCCGCGCTTTCCGTATTTTTCTATAGGAAACTAAATGACAAATATTCAGCAGGCAACGTTCGCAACAGGATGCTTTTGGTGTACAGAGGCGATATTTACCCGGATGGACGGGGTTGTACAAATATTTCCCGGTTATACAGGCGGCACAACCCCTAATCCCACATACGAACAAGTATGCACCGGCAGAACGGGACACGCCGAGGCGGCGCAAATAACTTTCAATTCTGACATTGTTTCGTATGACGAATTGCTCGCCATGTTCTGGCGCGCGCATGACCCGACAACATTAAACAGGCAAGGGAACGACGTCGGCGCCCAGTACCGCTCCGCAATATTCTATCATGACGCATTACAAAAAGCAGCGGCTGAACGTTCCAGAGCCTCTGCCCAAGCGAATTTCGCGGGAACGATTGTTACGGAGATCGTACCGTTAACCGTGTTTTATAAGGCGGAAGATTATCACCAGAAGTATTTCGCGGACCATCCCGATGCGTCGTATTGCGCGTTCGTCATAAAGCCCAAACTGGAGAAAGTATTTGGGAAAGCGACTAATCACTAAATTTTCATAAAAAAGCGGGCGGATGAATTCATCATCCGCCCGCTTTCGTTTTCAACCTGTTTATATAAACCCGCTATTTCACCACAACCATTTGGCGCATCACCTTTTTATCGGGGGCTGTCAATTCGTAGAAGTACATCCCCGGTTGTAAATCGTGTACGTCAAACGTAACCGTGTGCAGCCCGGCGGACATAGTACCATTTACCAGTTCCTTCACTTCAACGCCCAACGCATTCGTAACGAGCAATGTGACGTTGCCTGCAACGCCCGTTTGAAACTGTATGTTGGCAACATCGGCAGTCGGGTTTGGCGTGTTTTGGAACATAAACGTCCCGTTCTGGAACACGATGTTTGAAACGCTCAAGCCGCAGATAGAATCATAGGTGATCACCGCGCTGTCCGGGCAGAACGATACGCTTGGATTCGTCGAATCCTGTCCCGCAAGCACGTTGAATTTGAACCCGCCCAAGTCGGTTTGGTCGAATCCGATTGTCGTAGATAGAGCCGAGCCATAATACGGGGTGAACTTGATTTCTGCGATGTCGCCAGAATCCGCAAGGAACGACGTCCCTGGATTACTTAAACCAAAGGTTATTACACCGGGCTTACTGATGTACGGCTGAGGATTTAACGTCCATCCGGTTGCGCCGCCAACGCCGGAAGCGCTTTCAAATTTCAGCCGGGACGGGTCAAAAGAAACGCTGGCGCGGAACGAGGCTATGGAGTCAGCCGCGCTCTTCATCGCAATATAGGCGGTAACCGTATTCCCAAGACTATCAACGGAAACATGCGGCGGCACAAGATACACACATGTACCGCTGAGGACGTACGCCCTGCCGGAGAGAATTATCGGGGAAGGTTGTGGGTTGGAAACAAACATCACCGTATCCTGAAATGTACCGACTTGCTTTGGATCAAAACAATAGAGAATGAGGACGGAATCATTCTGATGCAAAGTGAGCGGTAATTTAGCACCGTTCAATAAGGTGACGGAAAAATTTCCGCTTGCATCGCTTTGATTGAAACTCGTAATCGTTATGTCGCTCGTGCCGGTGTTTTTAAAATAACAGGTGTCACATGCGGACGCCCCGACAAGCAAAGCGCCATAATTTTCAGAAAAACAACTTTGATACAATCCCTGAGTGTATGTGCTTCCTTGTAAATAGATGGTATCTGTTTGCAGGGTTTGTTTACAGTATAAAACGAGAGTATCATATTTTGGCCCAGTTCCCGGCGGATTGAATGTTACCGACCCTGTCTTCAAGGTATCATCCGGACCTAAAATTATTGTATCGGGAGACATGGTAAATCCGCTATTAGGATCGAGATTTGTAATAATAATCGTGTCCGTTTGCGCGCCATAATTTATGAGCGTAAAAGTATCCTTGATTGTCGCAGGGGTGCCGACGCCATACTCTATATTTGAACCAAAATTCAACATACCGGGGGTGAGTGTAAATCCATTTAGAATACCGCACGCGTCTCCAAAATGCGTATTGTTTCCGTTTGAATCCGGTTCACCGGGGCAAAATGGATAAAAGCATTGTACAACAGCCTTCGACCTATCGCCGGCTTGTGTTGGACAGAATGTTATCTTTATTTTAAACTTTCCTCCGATCGGAACATAATATGGAAAAGTCAGTACAGCAGGTGAATCGGGAGCCCACGAATAATCCCCCGCATCGGGACCGGTAATCTTAATGTTATCAAGTTTCAATGTATCGTAGAGATTTCTATATGTGACAACGGTGTCCCTGCAATCACCGACACGAATACAATCCCCCGCGTTTGCGCCAAAAAATGCGTCGGTATCGTTGAGCGAGGCGCCGGTAAGCACCCAAAAGTATTGTATCGAGTCAATAATGTCCGTGTCTTGATCGTAAAAATACAGTTTCACGGAATCGCGTTGCCCCCATTTATTGAGAAACGTATTGGGGACAAATAACACGGATATCCGGCACGAATCGCCAGGTTCCATTAAACCGTTTGGACCGCACCCATTGGTGCCAGCTCCTGAGAGAAAAGATATAGTCGCTTCGGTTGAAGGGAGTAGACTAAAATTTTGTGCCCATTGCGTATTCCCAGTGTTGACTACTGTGAATGACGGCGTAGGATAATATGGGACACAAATTGTATCCAATTCGACAATTTGGGTTGATGAAGCACTATGCGCAGTTGGTGTTACATTCAATCGAATAATTATCCCGTGCCCCGTTAATTGTCCTCTTTGCGTGATCGGTGTGCCACTCCACGTTACAGAAGCTGTGTCGTAACCAGTATCAGTCGGGCAAAATTCAAGTGTTAAAGTTACCGTATCCCCGGGATAAAGTATCTTATTCTGTGAAAGATTGATAAAAACATTTGAATTAATAAGACTGCTAATATCAACTGGTACTTCGCCTGTGTCAATTACAGTCAAGGTCTGTGTCGCGCAATGCCCGACGATAACGTCGCCAAAATCTAAGTTCGTTCCGCTTGGGAAGAATAGCCCCGAATAGGCTCCGTTTCCTATCAATGTAATCGTCGGCTCAAGCGTGTTCGCACCTGCCGTAGAATTTGGATATCTTGCGACAGCTATCCTTAAGCGGGAGCCGCCGGGTGCATTATCTACCGGACTAAACCGAAAATGCAGTGAATCACTGCCATTGGGAGTGATGCCGGCGGAGAAAAAATCCAGGTCGTCAAATTGGGAGGATACACCTGGCGGAACGAATTCCGTTAGCGACGGATTATCCAGAGTAATCGCCGTTGAGTTGCTATTCGATACTATGGTCGCTATCGTATCCGACGATTGATACGCAACTTTCCCGAAATCCAAAACGCGCGGCGTTTCGACCATCGAAAAATTGGAAGAAAATTTTAATATTGCTCCGCCGACTCCCGCCGTCCAACCGTTTCCAAAATCTTTCATCGTTACGGCATTCAGCGTTAGGGTTGTTCCGCTTATCTGGCTCGTCCACGTCACACCACCGTCTTTTGTATAATAAATTAACCCTCCGGCGCCGGCAACCCATCCGTTCAGTGCGTCAATAAATCCTATTGCATTAAGCGCCGTCGTTGGGGAAAGCGGCGGCGTAAAATTGTTTTGTGTTGCGGTAGCCCACGAAGTGCCGCCATTGGTAGTGCGTGCGACATATCCGGTCCCTGCAATCCATCCGTCTGCATAGTCTGCAAAATAAAAGTCGTTCTGCATAGAATCTACACCGCTGGAGGAGCGGATACCCTGCCACGTCGCACCGAAATTGATTGTTCGATAAAGGCTGTCATTCGCGCACAAAATCCACCCGATTTGGTTATTGAGGAATTGAACCTTAACGAGATTCAGATTTGATATTGTCTGTTGACTCCATGCCCCACCCGCGTTTGTTGTCTGCAAAAGCAAGCCTTTGTCGGCGCAAGCCCATGCGGTGGTATCGTCCAATGCGCGGACGCAATAGATGTTCGATGTAAAGTTGTTGAATGATTGAGTCCATGTACTGCCGTTGCTTGTTATATAAATAACGCCCTGATTGCCGGATGCATATCCATGAAGAGAGTCGCTAAATGAAATTCCAAAAAAATTATTACCGCCGCCTGTTATGATAGAACCGTCCTTCCAAACAGCCCCTCCGTTCGTTGTTATGGAGTAAGCACCGCTGTTTCCACATGCAAATCCGTGTTTTGTGTCAATAAAGCAAATATCGTTCAAAGTCGAATCCGAACCGTAATCGCGCTCAACCCATTTTTCGCCGGTGTTCGTCCCATTCGTGAATATCTTTCCATTCGCACCCACAATGCAGCCATTATTCAATGTCCATGCAATGCCGTACAACGGAGCTGTATTGCCAGAAAAGAATTGATCCGGGTTCCAATTTGAACCTTTCGTCGTTGTGGCAAGCACCTGCCCGGTATTCGCGCACGTCCATGCATACACTTGTGGTGGAGTGCCGCCCTGGCATGCGACGGCGTCAAATAAGTATGGCGCATAACTTGTAGCCTGAGGAGACCACGTCAAACCCTGATTGGTTGTGAGCCATACGTAACCATTCCCCTGATTATCATATCCAACAGTCCAGCCATCCTGCGTGTTGCCGAGATTGTTCACGCATACGCTGCGCAATTGCAAGTCTGCACCGTTCGGAATTGCGGGTAATGTGGATACTTGTGTCCACCCGCCAATACCCGAATGGCTTGTCGTCAGAACTTGTGCATTATTGCCAACAGCGATTCCCACGCCTGTTGACGGATTTTCCACGAGAGAATTTGTGTAAAATGTTACGCTATAGAGAGTTGAAAAACTGTGATATTGAATAGTGAATTGGAGGGCTTGATTTGCCACGCTTCCCGGAAGAGTTGCGGTTACTATATATCCGCTATCGCCGCAGAGAAATACTTGATCCGCCATGCTGCCATCGAAAAAACACGCAGCTCCACGCCACGTAATTTTACTGGTAATGGAATTGAGCTGATCCTCCGCATGGAAGACATTCCAGGTTGTTCCCCCATCGGTAGTGAAAGTATAGGTGTCGCTATCGCCGGCGGCGAGCGCTCTCAGCGAATCAGTCGGTGAACAACAGATACAATACAGATTGGCGCCCGTCCCGGAAAATTGCTCAGCCCACGTAGTGCCGTAATTGGTCGTTTTTAGGATCGTTCCACCGTTCCCGACTGCAAACCCGGTGCCATTGGATAGGACGGTATTCACAGTGAAATTATCGAAAAACGCCACGGCGTTCAGATCGTTTCCCTGCGGGCTTGGATGCTGCCATGTCCACTTTTGTGCATGGAGCGTTGTGGCGAAGAGAATCAATAAAATGCTTGTAACGAATTTATTCATCGAAAAACGGATAAAGAGAGCAAACCTAATAATTCATTTTACAAAATGAAATTTATGATTTTTCCCATGAATTTACAAGGGGCGCGATTGCACAACCCGAATCTCCGGTTTTGAACGGAATGGTGTTTATTCCGGCTGCGCGAGTTTTTTCAATTTATCAATTTGGATTTGTATGCGCTCGTCGTTGTATTTCTCGAAGAGGACGACCGGTGCGCCTGTACTTGTGCCAAGTGCGGCGATATGATATCCGGATGGTATTCGCAAATCACCCGCCGACGACCACGAGTCGAGCGCCGTCTTTTCGATGCCGAGCATCCGGAATATTTTTTCCGAGGTGAAGGGAAGTATAGGCTCGCATAGAATGGCAAGGCTCCGCAGTGTCTGGATACTGATGTTCACTGTCACTGCGCAGCGGTCGGGCTGCTCTTTGGCGGATTTCCACGGCGCGCTGTCGTTAAAAAATTTATTTGCGGAGCGGGCGAGATTCAGCGTTTCGGCAACGCCGTCGCGGAACCGGAAATCATCATAACACCGAGCAATATCCTTCGGCGCGGCGCGCAAACGCCACAGCATCAGGAATTCATTCGCTGTAAAATACATCGCATATTTTTTTCGGACGTCTTCGTACGCAAGGCTTCTCTCAAAATCTCCGTCCGCGCCAAGCGCGTTATACGCAAGATCCAAATCTTCGGCAAGCAATGCGCATACGGCTTCGCGTTTTTCAGGCGCAGCGGGAAGAAGCTCGGGCGTTATACCGCCGAAATTCTTCCATGCAAACGTTGATGCGCGATTCACAAAATTTCCGAGTATATCCGCCAGTTCATTGTTGTTGCGCGCCTGAAAATCTTTCCAATAAAAATCGGAATCGCGCGTTTCGGGAAAATTCATCGCAAGCGTGTAGCGCAACGGGTCCGGAGGAAAATCGAGGAGATATTCGTCAATATCAACGGACCAATGGCGCGACTTGGAAAATTTCTGCCCTTCAAGATTCAAGAACTCGTTCGCGGGAACGTTCTCCGGCAGGATATATCCCCCGTGCGCGTGCAGCATGGAAGGGAACATCAGCGTATGAAACACGATATTATCCTTGCCGATAAACGCGATGTACCGCGTCCCTTCATCCTGCCACCAGATTTTCCAATCGGCTGCGTTTTGCGCAGCCCATTCTTTCGTGTTGCTGATATACCCAAGCACCGCCTCGAACCACACGTATATTTTTTTCCCCTCAAACTCTTTTAAGGGCACCTCAACCCCCCAATCGAGATCGCGCGTGACGGCGCGGTCTTCGAGACCCGCCTTCAGCCATGAGCGGGTTTGTTGAAGCACGTTTTCTTTCCACTCGCGCGCGTGGGACTCGATGTACATCTCAAGAAAATGCTGGAAATTCCCAAGGCGGTAATAAAGATGCTTCGATTCGCGCAGCACGGGAGTTGTTCCGCACATTTTGCAGCGCGGTGCAATAAGTTTCAAGGGATCGAGGAACGTGCCGCATTTTTCGCATTGGTCGCCGCGCGCATTTTCATTGCCGCATACCGGGCAGGTTCCTTCCACGTAACGGTCGGGGAGGAACATCGTGTCTTTTTCACAGAACAACTGCGGTTCCGTTTTTGGGATAAGCATCCCCTGCTTATTATAAATGGCGAGAAAAAAATCCTGTGCGGTTTTGTGATGTATTTCCGAGGACGTTCTGCCATAAGAATCGAATGCGATGCCGAGCTTCGCGAAAGAATCCCGCGCAAGCGCATGGTAGCGGTCAATGATTGTTTTCGGCGGAACGCCTTCCGTTTCCGCAGAAATAGTGATTGCGACGCCGTTCTCATCGGAGCCGCAAATGAAGAGTGTTTCCTTCCCCGCAAGCCTGCAGTAGCGGGCGTAGATGTCCGCCGGAAGGTATGCTCCGGCGAGATGCCCCAGATGCAAATGACCGTTTACGTATGGCAATGCCGCGGTAATTAACGTCCGTATATATGGTTTTTCTGTCAAAAGATTCTTTCAAAAAATTTAGTGCGAAATTCCCAATGAATTCCGTTCAAAACAAACTCTAACAATGGGAGAATGGAAGATTCACACGTAACATACAAGTTATAAGAAAATTAATACCATGAGCAACTCCGCATGGGGATAAAATACATCCCCTAAAAGCGGGAGCGATTCACGGCGGAACGATTTATAAAACATTGTAATTTCGTGTTGCGTAAATGGAAAAGGCAATTTCGGGAATCAATCGAGAAAGCGTTTTTCACAGTAAGAAGAACAAAGAGAAATTTTCCAAATAATTCATGAAAAAAGACGAAATATTTGCGTGCGACAAGTCGAATATGTTCGACGTTTTGAAGCATTTCCCCTTGCAAGTAGAGGAAGGAATTAAAATTGGGGAGACCGCGCAAGTTCTCAATCCGATGCCGAAGGGAAGGCATTGTGTTTTTCTGGGAATGGGCGGCTCGGCGATCGGCGGGGATTTGATCCGCAGCTATATCATGGCGCTCAATTCGGGGCAGGATAAACCGGAGGGCGATAGTGTGCATCGGATCATTACCGTCGTGCGCAATTACACTCTTCCGGATTTCATCGCACACGAGGATCTCGTCGTTGCTTCGAGTTACAGTGGGGGCACAGAGGAAACGTTGAGCGCCTTTACACAGGCTCAAAAACGAACCGGAAATATTCTTTGTATTTCTTCGGGGGGAACATTGTCATTTGAAGCGCGGGCACATTCGTATCCACTCATTGTCATACCGACGGGTTTGCAGCCGCGTTGCGCATTGGGGTATTCTTTCTTTCCTGTGCTTGTGGCGTTAAACAATGCCGGTTATTTCGGGAAAGACGCGGCGGCAGCAATAAAGTCGGGGATAGACGAAACGATACATATCCTTCATGAAAAGTCCGCGATGTATTCCGATTACGAACGCGGCAACCCCGCGCTTGCGCTTGCATTGCGTCTGCACGGCAACATTCCGGTAATCTATTCTCCCGCGGAGTTGTTCGATACCGTGGGTGCGCGCTGGCGCGGGCAAATGCACGAAAACGCGAAAAATCTCGCGTTTGCAAACGTTCTCCCGGAGATGTGCCATAACGAAATTGAAAGCTGGCACTATCCGAGTGACTTCACTTCAAAAATGTTCGTTATCTTGCTCCGCGACAAGCATGAACATTCCCGCGTCGAATTACGATTCGACGTATTGAAGAAATTGCTTGCGGATAAAACCGCGGGGATTGCGGAAATAGACACGGATGGGGAAAGCGCGCTTGCCCGTATGTTTTCCCATATTTATCTTGGCGACTGGGTGAGCTATTACCTTGCAATTCTGAACCACACCGACCCTACGGAAATACCGAACATCTCCCGGCTAAAACAAGAACTCTCCGCCGTACAGAATTGAGAAAAGTATTTCTCACTCGATGGAACAAACCGGTAATATCCACAAAAAAAACGCGGCACGCAATTGCATGCCGCGTTTTGCTTTACGCGCAATTATATTACAGCGATTATTTTTTCGGGGTTGATTCCGTCAATGACGCGACATCAATTGTTGTACCTTTCACCGTACCGGTAACGGAGACGAGGAAGCCTTTGTCTTTTGTTGTTTTCGTCAGTAACGCCGTTGCTTGTGTATTGCCGGCTTTATCGAACGCATAGAATTTGCCTTTGCTGTATATGCCGTAGCCTGCTGCGACGCACGCCGGTTTCATGTCGCAGGATTTTGGATGCCCCATTGCATCCGTCATTCCCTGTTTCGCCGGCTCTTTTGCGAATTTCCCGCCGCATGCGGCGTCGCAAAGGTAACCCGTCCACGTTTGGGCTTTTGCATTATCCGCAGCGAATGATGTTGAAAGCGATACGCCCATAATAAAGGCGATAGCAAGAAAGATTGATGTAAATGTTTTCATTGTAGTATGATTTTTTTGAGAATGAATGATTGTTTTGTAAAAAATGATTGTTACACGCACGTAAATCACGCGAGCGCTTCAATCGTAAAAATTGTATTCTCTTATAACAGACTACAAACTAAAACATCCTCTACAAAGTTCCAACTCCAAAAGTAGTCTGTTCTGTCGAAAATGATTGTTCTGTAAAGGATTGAAATGAAACATTATCGTTTCTTGTGTGTTAACTTTTATATTCACATATGCTGTAAAAAAACATCAAACCTGTCATTCAGAGGGAGCACGTTCGCTGTGCTCAGTGTAAACTCCGCGACCGAAGAATCCATGCAGCCTACTTGTATTTCTTATGATGGATTCATCGCTGCGCTCGGAATGACAGGGTTGAGTGATTACGACACCTTGCACCTTTGTCAGAATGACATTACTAAAAGGTCTTTTTCAACAATCTGCTAAATACGTAACTTGATTATTGATGACGATTCGACGCGTGAGTATAATCGGAGCATTGTGGCTATTATTGATAATGGCGAGTCTTGTCAATGCTCCCGGCTGCCGATTGAATTCGTTACCGCCGGCGACGACAGTCGCGCCGGTTGACTCCTCGTTCTATGGCAGGATGGGAGACAGCCTTGGAGTGTCGGTGATTATGGATTCACTGCTCTCGCAAGTACGTGCCGATCCCGCAATTTCGCATTATTTTACCGGAATTGACACGACGGCATTTAAAATCGGAATGGCGGCACAATTATGCCAGTGGGTCGGAGGACCATGCACGTATGCCGGCCCTTCTATGGATAGTGTGCATCGCGGTTTAGATATAGACACGGCGCAATTCAATGCGTTTATTTCCGATTATTTGAATGCGATGAACTCCGTGGGCGTAGCTGATAGCGATCAGAATCGCGTCCTAACCTACTTGGTTTCCTACGAAAATGAAATCGTCGGGAAATAAGAATAATCTCTTTTTCGTGAGATTTAGCCGGACGAGATTCTTCGTTGCGCTCAGAATGACAGTTGTGGGGATTTGTCAACAGCCTGTTAAATACTAATACCCATCGCCGGACGTCGTTACTTTCCCTCTGAACGACCGGAAAATAAATATGAAATAACCAATCGTGAGAATCATTCCGAGGCTCCACCACACCATTCCAACGGAAAGTCCATAATCGTCTGCGGCGGCATTATAAATCGTAATACTATATTGGGAATCCGTCGAGGCGGGAAGCAACGCAGGATACACGCCATAAGCAGTGGCGGCGAGCATGGACGCAATGAATATGGATGAAGATATAAACGCGGCTTTGTCGCGCGATTTGGAACGATAGATGTACATTCCTGCAAGCCCCATGATTCCCGCGAGTGGAAGCGCAATCCCTAAAGGATAATCGCCAAATTTTCCAAGTAACCCCGGATGAATGGAAAACGTTGCCCACGCCGCAGCCAGCGAGAGGATAACCACCGCCCACCATGATTGCGCAGAAAACTTTCTGCATCGCGCTTGCACCTCGCCTTCCGTTTTTACGGCAAGATAATTTGCGCCGTGATGTGCGAGCGAGCAAAGGGAAACCAAACCCAACAGCACCGTGTACCAATCGAGTATTCCGGAGTCGGGAACGACGGTGAATGTCGTCCAAAATGGTTCAAAGAAAAATCCATTGGGTTTTATCGGCACACCCCGAACAACGTTACCCAAAGCAGCGCCGAATACAATCGCAAGCATTGCGCTGGAAAGCCAAAAAACGCCGTCCCAGAACGAGCGCCATAGCGGCGACTGGCTGTGCGCACGAAACTCGATGCTTATGCCTCGGAGAATCAGAAGCCAGAGCACCAGCATGAGCGGAAGGTAAAAGCCGCTGAAACTCACCGCGTATAACAACGGGAATACGAAATAGAGCGTACCGCCCGCGGCAATCAGCCATACCTCGTTGCCGTCCCACACGGGTCCGATTGCGCGGAGAACCATTCGCCGTTCCTCGTCGGTCTTTGCGACAAACAAATGAAGTATGCCCGCGCCGAGATCGAATCCGTCGAACACGACGTACGCCGCGAGCATCAGCGCAATAATGATGAACCACGCCGTCGCCATCAATGCATTCCGCCTTCCTGTGCGGCGTCAACGCCGCGATTAATCGTTCGCAACACCAGCAGGATAAACAACGCACCCAATACGAGATACAATCCGAGAAATCCCAATAGTGTGAACATCCCGCTGCCCGCCGAAACAACGGGCGAAAACCCCGCCGACGTGCGCATCAATCCGTAACAGAGCCACGGCTGGCGCCCCAATTCCGCAGTCGTCCATCCGGCGGTGTTGGCGATATACGGGAACGGAAAACTCAACATAAGAATCCACAACATCCATCGGGCGGGGTAGAGTTTCCGCCGCCATAATAGAAATGCGGCAATCATAAGAATTGCGACGAATATCGTTCCCAATCCGACCATGATATGATAGCTGTAGTAGAGAAGCGGAATATTCTGGGGCCAGTCGGCTGAGGGAAATTCGTCCAAGCCGCGAACGACCGCCGTCCAACTTCGGTACGTTAAAAAACTGAGGACGGACGGGACGACGATTGGATTGTCAATCGTTTGGGTTTCTGTGTTTGGTTGTCCTATAATGACGACCGGCGCGCTGTGTTCCGTCCTGAACAATCCTTCCATTGCCGCGAGCGTTGCCGGCTGGTACTGTGCAATCATGCCGCCTTGCTTATCGCCGCTGGGGAATACTTGAAAAAGAACGGCTATCAAGCCGGTGATAACGCCGATACGGAGAAACGCTTTTGCGTGGTCGGAGTACCGTTTCAACAGTAAATAATATGCTCCGACGGACGCCATCACAAATGACGCGGTAATGATTGCGCCTGCCATTGTGTGAAAATATTGCCAGAATACCCACGAGTTCGTAAGCAGCCCCCAAAAGCTTGTCAGATGCGCCGCGCCGTCTGAACCGATAGAATATGCGACGGGATGCTGCATCCATGCGTCCGTGGCGACGATGAAAAACCCCGAAATCCAGGAGCCGATGAACACGAGTAATGCCGAATAGAAGTGAATTTTCGGACCGAAGCGTTTCTCGCCGTATAAAAACATGCCAAGAAAACTCGATTCAAGAAAGAATGCGAATACTCCTTCCATCGCAAGCGTTTGCCCGATGACGCCGCCGGCGAATTTCGAGAACACCGACCAGTTTGTCCCGAATTGAAACTCCATCGGTATGCCCGTAACCACACCGACGGCAAAATTGATTGCGAATATTTTCCCCCAGAACCGCGCCGAAGCGGCATACATTGGGTTGCCGGTGCGGCGGGCGCACGCCATTAAAATCACAATGAGCAGAGAAAGCCCCATAGTGAGTTGGGGGAAGATATAGTGAAATGTCACCGTCAAGGTGAACTGAAGCCGGTCAATCAGAAGCGCGTCGTTCATTTGGTTCGCTGATTCGTAAGACTCGAATAATGACGTAAATTAACCAAATAGTGTAATCCGGAGGAAAGTGAGAGGTTATGACTTCAGTTTTAAGAAGCCGTAGCAACAAATTATAGAACGAGCCTCCTTGTTGAGAATTGCATATTCCTTGTATCCCGCTTATGAATCTCCTAATTTTCAATTTGAAACCAGATGATTTTTGAGATCGTATAAACCATAGATATGGAAGGGAAAAATCAGGATACCGAGTTTGCCTCAACTACGCGGCGGACGATCTTTCTGACGATTATCGGCATAACGTGCGCGATTTTATTAGGTATGCTCGTCTATATGCAGTTAGTCCGAGGAGCATTCTATGGGCAAAAAAGTGAAGCGCAGGGAATTAAACCGTTAGTTATCGAACCGGTTCGCGGAGCCATATACGACCGCAACGGAGTTCTGCTTGTCGGCAGCCAGCCGTCGTTCAGCATCATGGTAACCCCGAAAGAAATTACGCCGGATGCAATTGAAAAACTTGCGGAAATTTTGGACGTTCGCGATAGTTCCGGTGCAATTGATGTAAAATATATAACCGACCGGCTTGCACCATATAAAGGTTCGTTCGAGCAGGTGAAAGTATGGCGTGATGCAACGGCGGGCATGATTGGCAAAATTGAGGAATGGCACGACCGCCTGCCCGGAGTCGTCTATATATCAGAATCGAAACGACTGTATTTGACGGACGAGCGGCTTTCGCATACGCTCGGTTACACGAAGGAAATTACCCAAAAGCAATTGGAACGCGACACCACAAAGTATTACACGCCGGGTGACGGCATCGGTGTGGCGGGGCTTGAAGGGGCGTATGAAGATTCCCTGCGCGGCGTGAAAGGCTACGAGTTTGTGGCGGTGAACGCGCTTGGGCAGCGTGCTTACGGTATCAACGAAGGGCGCAAAGTGCTCGATGCGAAAGACGGCTATTCGCTCACGCTGGGCGTTGACTCGAAACTGCAGGAGTATGCAGAGCAATTGATGGCGGATAAACGCGGCGCGGTCGTCGCGATTGACCCGCAGAACGGCGACGTGCTTGCGATAACGAGTAAACCGGATTACGACCTGAACGATTTTAACGGACGAACGCCGGCGAAATTATACAGCCAGATGCTCAACGACCCGGATAAGCCGATGTATAACCGCGCAACGCTTACGCGCTACCCCCCGGGTTCTACGTTCAAAATGGTATCCGCCATAGCCGCACTTCAGGAGCACGTGATAGACGATAAATTCACGTTCAATTGCCCGGGATATTTCACATTTGGCGACCATACATTCAATTGCGACAGGCGTATTGCGCACGGAACGATTAACGTTGAGAACGCCATCCGCGTTTCCTGCGACGTATTTTTTTACCAACTGATTTTGAAAGAAGGTTTTGAAACGTGGCGCAAATACGCACAAATGTTCGGATTCGGGCAGAGGACGGGAATTGATATCGGCGAGGAGGGAACAGGGCTCATCCCCTCGGATGAATATTTTACGCGCCAATACGGCACACCGAAATGGCCCCGCGGCGTGCTTGTCAGTTTGGGTATCGGGCAGGGCGATATGGGTGTGACGCCGTTGCAAATGGCATGTTATGCTGGCGCACTCGGTACAGGGTCAATGTGCAGACCCCACGTTGTCAAATCTATTTATAATTCCGCAACGAAACAGACGGATACCGTTTTGCCGCAAAAGCGCGATATACCGATTGATGACGCAGTATGGACGGTTATTCGCAAAAGCATGTACGACGTTGTGAATGCTCCCGGCGGGACGGCATATACTGTTCGCATCCCCGACGTTGTCATGTGCGGAAAGACCGGCACGGCGCAAAATCCGCACGGCAAGGATCACGCCTGGTTTATTGCGTATGCCCCCGCCGATCACCCGAAAATCGCTATTGCAGTGCTCTGCGAAAATGCCGGCTGGGGTGCGGAAGTCTCCGCTCCTATCGCAAGCAAATTGGTGGAATATTATTTAACCGGGCGTCGCCGCGATTTGACGCCGGCGGATTCGCTGAAGGCGGCGCAACCGCAACAGCCGCTTCATGCGGATGTTTTGGGACAGTAGTTTGTGTCCCGATTTTCGATGTGCTGAATAGAGAGCTAAAAGATTATACACCGCGCATGAATATTGTTTTTATGGGAACATCGGGATTCGGCGTGCCGAGTGCGGAGGCGATTTTAGAAAGCGGACGAACGATTGCCGCAGTTGTTACGACGCCTGATAAACCGCAGGGAAGGGGGCTGCGAATGCTCCCCAGCCCGGTAAAACAATGGGCTGAGTCGCACTCGCTGAAAGTGCTTCAGCCGGAGAAATTACGGGATACAGAATTCATAAGTGAAATGCGTGCGATAGCTCCGGATGTTATCGTCGTTGTCGCGTTCCGCATTCTCCCGCCTGAAATCTTTGGCATTCCGGTGCGCGGCGCGTTCAATCTTCACGCAAGCCTGCTTCCCAAATACCGCGGCGCGGCGCCGATTCAATGGGCTATTATCAATGGCGAGCGGGAAACAGGCGTTACGACGTTCTTTCTGAAAGAAAAAGTTGATACCGGAAATATTCTTGTGCAAGAAAAAATCACCATCGGCGAGCGGGAAACGTTTGGCGAATTACATGACCGGCTTTCAGTGCTTGGCGTAGGCGCGGTCGTGCGGACGTTGGAATTGATTGAAAGCAGCAATGTAACTGCCATCCAACAAGACGATACAAGAAGCACACCTGCTCCAAAAATCACAAAAGAAATATGCCGTATTGATTGGCGCAAACCTGCGGCTGAAATATTTAATCTCATCCGCGGGCTTTCGCCTTCACCGGGGGCGTGGACGACTCTTCACGGAATCATTATAAAAATTTTCCTTTCCGTTCCGGTAGAAGTTCCCGGAGTTTCTCCGGCGCCGGGAATATGCGCCATCGGAGGAACGCGGTTGTTTGTTGGCACGGAAAACGGCACGTTGGAAATCCTCGAAGCCCAGCGGGAAGGACGCGGACGCATGTCGGCGGCGAATTTTATCAGCGGCAGAAATGTTCATCAAGATGATATATTCAAATGATTCCCTTACGAAAATTTCCGTTCGATAAGCGGGTGATGGTGGTCGCGCACCGCGGCGACTCGGGGCATGCACCGGAAAATACGCTTGCGGCATTCAGGCTGGCTATCGCAAGCGGCGCCGACATGGTGGAGCTTGACGTGCAATGCACGCGCGACCGGCGGTTGGTTGTCTTCCACGATGGAACGCTCGGAAGAACGACAAACGGAACAGGATACATATCCCGGAAAGATTATGCCGCCATTTGCCGGTTAGACGCAGGCAGTTGGTTCGCCGAACAGTATTTGGGTGAACGTATCCCCACTCTTGAAGAAACGCTTGCATTGCTTGCAAAGAAAATGTATGTGAATATTGAGATAAAGCCGGTCGCAGCGCGGAAAGACTTGGTTTCGCTCTTGATTGCCGCAATCCGCAAACACGCAATGGAGCAGTATGTTCTCATATCGTCGTTTCACCACGGTGTTCTCAAACGTATTAAAGATTCAGCGCCTGATCTTGCCACTGCAATCATCCAAAAGCCGGGCGTAATAATACGGCGACCGGTAACGTCTGCCCGCCGTGTTCATGCAGATGCAATAGTCTGTGCCGTGCGCCAGCTTTCGCGTGTCCGGTGTGACGACGCACGAGACAACGGGATGCCCGTCTGTTGCTATACTGTGAATACCCGGCGTGCGCTTACCACGGCGCTTCGCTGCGGGGCAAGCGCAGTGGTTACGAATTTCCCCTCCGAAATCATCACGATGATGAAACGGGTATAAAATTACCCGTGAAACAATTCCTCCAGAACGGTGTCTTTGTAAACGTGTAGATGTACGAAAAGTGTTCTGAATCAAAAGACACTTCATAATTGAGTCAAAAAAGATGCTTCTAACCTCGAAAAAAATGGGGAGCAGAGCATGAAAATAAGAGGACTCGCTCACAATGCGTATTATTGAATCCCTTAGTGTTCGATATAATACAATCTCACAATTCGTAAAGACCTCAGATGAAGAAATTCAAAATCGTAAGCCTATTTATACTCCTCGCGGGAAGCGCGCTTGCACAATCCCCACCGACAAGCAAAGGTAAAGAGTTCTACGGGATGGTAATGCAGAACAGCGGTTCAGTCGGCAATGGACAGTATTTTCGTGTGTTTCTATCTTGTCCTTACACGGCAAATGCCGAGGTAAGTATCACAGATGGCAGTTTTGACCAAAAATACGTATTAACACCGAACGTTGTCACTACTATAAATCTCCCGGCTTCAGCAGAAGTGACAACAAACGAGACGCCGCAATTAAAAGCAATTCACGTTGTTGCGGATACAGAGATAAGCATGTACGTCATCTATCATAAGCCGTTTTCAAGTGATTCCTATCTTGCATTGCCGGTTACGGCGCTGGGTACCGATTATATGGCGGTGAGTTACCAGTCGAGTGCGCAAAGTTTCGGAGATCCGAGAGGCTCGGAATTTGGAATTGTTGCAACGGAAGACACTACCATTGTTACGATTACGCCAAGTTCGTCAACGCAAAACAATCATCCTCTTGGCAAACCATTTTCTGTGACTCTTAATCATGGGCAGACGTATCTGGTCTATGGGAATGCGAATGATATGTCGAGCGACTTGACTGGGACCGCCGTATCGGCAACGAAACCGATCGCATTTTTAAGCGGGCATGATCGCACAGAATTGTTTCATGCTGAAGGCGCAAGTCGGAATTGTCTTGTAGAACAAATTCCCCCGAATAATACTTTGGGAACGTCTTTTCTTACCGTACCTTATGCTGGACGACCTTCCCCGGTGCCCGATTATTTTCGGATAGTTGCGCCGTACAACAATACCGCGATACAAATAAATGGAACAACCGTCGCGACAATCAACGCCGGGAAATTTTATGAAGTTTCTTCTATTGCCCCACAACAGATACTAACAACCAAACCTGTTCTCGTGGCGCAATACTCGCAATCTGAAACGGACCCATCGGGCAATTATATTAATGGCAGAGAAAATTATCTCAATTGGGACTGGGATCCGACGATGTGCATTATTCCGCCTACCCAACAATATTTGAATGATTATATTTTTGCGAATTCGATAGATACTGCGTTTAAATCTAATTATGTCAATGTTGTCATTGCGGATTCCGCAACATCTTCGCTGGTATTGGATGGAGTCGCAGTAAAGACGCCGTTCAAACAAATTACGAATACAGGATTCTCGTATGCCCAAATATCAACAGGACAAGGTTCACACCATATCTCCGCAGAGGCACCCTTTGCCTTGTATATGTATGGAACTGGTCCCGCGGACGCATATGCCAACACCGGCGGGGCGGCGTTTATCAATTTATATCAGGGGAATATTACAGTCTCCCTGCCACAACTCACCGGTTTGGCTGGCGGACAGCTGTATATTCCATTGACGATTGACAGTTCGCAGAATCTTGAGCTTGCCGGTGCGAAACATTTCCACGTCGTTCTCAGCTATGACCGAACAGTGCTGGATCCCTTAGATACCAACAAAGGCGTTCTTGCTGGCAATAACAACGTATTCTCGTTTACCGATACACTCACCGATACTATCGGCGTTATCCTTACCCAATCGTTTATGCCAACATTTGGCGATGCAGACACAATACCTCTCGTTATTGATAGTTTTACAGTGGATAGTAAAAATGTAACGGTCAATGCAATCAACGGACAGCTTATTATAGCGGGAGATTGCCCGACAATTCCGACGCGTATCATTTATATCGAGCCCCCGACGCTCAGCCAGAACACCCCGAACCCCGCGGCGCAAACTGCAAATATTACCTATACGCTTACCGAGCAGGGAAATACCAATTTAACTATTTACGATATGCTTGGACGGAAAGTAAAAATGCTTGCGAATGCGGTGATGCAGCCGGGAACATATATCGCAACGGTTGATGCTTCATCGCTTGCCCCCGGTGTGTATTATTATATTCTTCAGACGCCGACGCAGCGACTTTCCCGAACGCTTATGATAGAACGGTAATGCCATAATTGTGAGACGGAAACAAAAATCAATAAACAGGGGAGCCGCGATGCGGCAGCTAGATATCGTGCGATTACTTTTTGCACGAAAGGAGTTGGCAGCGCTGTAACATTTACGCTATCATAGAGTATTCTTAGCTCTATCGTGCGCTGTCTTCTGATTCACGTTCGTAATTATTTATATGGATTCTATCTAAATAAGTCGTTTTGAAATGAACGGAGAAATGCTTAAATTGAATAAGCATTATACAGCCAAACGAAGGCACATTCCACGCGGGCGGAAATGTTCGCGCGCCCGCAGCCGGTTTACGATACATCTTTCGGTGCAATACGATGCGAAAATTATGGTGTGCCGCTTGGGTTGCGGCGTGTGTCGCCATTTCCGGGGCACAGCCGATTCCGACAAGCAATGGGAAAGAATTTTACGGCATGATTATGCAAAACAGCGGAGGCACAGCCGGACAATATTTCCGCGTGTTTTTGTCATCATCAGTGCTCGCCCATGCCTCAGTCGTCATGACCGACGGCAGTTTTTCGCAAAATGTTACCATCAACCCCTTTACAGTCGCTTCTGTTGATCTTCCAGCCACGGCGGAAGTGACATCTATTGAGACGCCGCAACTCAAGGCAATTCATATTGTCTCCGATACCGATATCAGCGTTACGATCATTTACCACAAGCAATATTCCACCGATTCATACCTTGCCTTGCCCGTGCCTGCGCTCGGCACACAATATGCCGCTGTGTGCTATCAAACGACGGCGACAAGTTTTGAAGACCCAAGAGCCTCGGAATTTGGGATCGTCGCAACGCAAAATAATACGAACGTTACGATTACTCCAAGTTCAACAACGTTGAACAAACATCAAGTAGGCACGCCATTCACCGTCACATTAAATCAAGGCGAGACGTATCTTGTTTATGGTGATCCCAATGATCTCAATAGCGATTTAACGGGAAGCGCTGTTTCGGCGACGCAGCCGATTGCTTTCCTCAGCGGTCATGACCGTACCGAGCTCATACACAACCAAGGGCAAAGCCGCAATTGCCTTGTCGAGCAAATACCGCCGAATTCTACATTGGGTACGTCTTTCATCACAGTTCCGTATGCAGGCAGACCGTTTCCCGTGAATGATATTTTTCGCGTTGTTGCAATAGTGAACAATACGCAAATTTTGCAAAACGGTACGATAATCAAAACAATAAATGCAGACGGTTTTTATGAGTTTGGCAATACGGAGCCGCAGCTGCTTCAAACGAACAATCCGGTTGTGCTTGCGCAATACTCCCAATCAATGACGGATGAAAAGGGAAACTACAACCTTTCACCTCAATTTGTGTGGGATCCAACAATGATGGTTGTGCCGCCGACCCAGCAGTTTATAAGCGATTATGTCTTTGAGAACACGGTTGATCCAACGTCATTTTCGGATGCGTACGTCAACGTCGTCATTCTTACAGCAGAAACTGGTACATTGGTATTGGATGGCGCGCAAGTTAAAAATCTATTTACCCCCATTGGGGGTACCACTTATTCGTATGCGCAAATCTCCGTTAAACAGGGAGCGCATCATATATCGGCTGCCGAGCCATTCGGTATTTACGTGTATGGCGCAGGTTGGGCTGATGGATATGCCAATGCTGGGGGTGTAGGCTTGCGTCCGCTCAATTCAACGCTTGTCGCGCAATCAGTTGATTTTGGGCGCGTGAAAGTTGATAGTTGCAAAGATTCCACATTTGTTATTAAAGATACCGGAGCGGTTGCCATTACTGTGACTAATCTTGCGGTGTCTGGAAATGATAGCAACGATTTTACGATTATTGGCGGGGCTCCGCCTTTTACAGTTGCCCCAAAGGATTCTCATATCGTCATTCTTAAGTTTTGCCCATCAACGTATGATACGCTGGAAATTGATTCCATGGTGGTTACAACGTTTGGGGTAGCGACGCCGATGGCTTCCGTACAGGGAACGGGTTTTATAACGGGGCTGACTGCAAAGAATTACGATTTTGGCAAAATATGGATTGATAGCTGCAAGGACTCTGCAATTATTTTCAGGGACACCGGCGACGTGCCGATTGACGTTTACAATTTAGAATTGACCGGAATAGAGCCTGCCGGAGTTCCGGTGACGGGTGATTTTTCAATCGTGAGCGGCGCGCCTCCGTTTATGATTGCACCGGGCGACTCTCATGCCGTCGTGTTCAAGTTTTGTCCTTCCGTTATTGATTCCGAAGAGATGGTCCAACTTGTAATATCCACCGACGCGGCAAATCCCCCCATTGTCACGTTGAAAGGCACAGGATTGGTCTATGGCTTGGTTGGAAAGAATTTGAATTTTGGCACATATTGGATTGACAGTTGCCGCGACTCGACAATATTTATTTCCGACACAGGCAATGGGGCGATCACAGTTTCGAGTCTCGTATTTTCCGGCGGGCATTCCGGCGATTTTTCAATAATTTCGGGCGGACCGCCTTTTACCATTGCCCCGGGTGATTCGCACGCAGTCGTTGTTCGGTGTTGTCTTACAACGATTGGGACCCCGGAATCAACACAGGTTATACTGACGAGCAATGCGGTTGCGCAGCCGAATATTGTTCTTCAAGCAACCGGAATAATTATGGGGAGAGTTACAGTGCAGTTGCCAAATCTTACAGTTATTCCGGGGTCGGTTATATCGCTGCCATTGACAATCAATAACTCGGATTACCTGCCCTTCAACAATGCGCGTCATTTCACCACGACGATTCATTTCGACGTAACATCCTTATATCCGAGGGATACTAACGTCGGCGTAATTCGTGGAGACGTGCGGTATATAACTTTTTCCGACACGCTCTTAGATACCATGGGAATATTGATTGCTCCTGAATATCTTACAATGTTTGCTGATGCCGACACAATTCCTTTGGTGATAGATAGTTTCACAACGGATGGTAACAACGTTCAGGTTACAACGATAAACGGACAGATAATTTTGACTGGATTTTGTCCCGCCGACCCTCCCGGACAAATAGTCGAAACTGAATCAACAACGCTCAGTCAAAACAACCCCAACCCGTTTGCAATGCAAACGACAATCAATTATACGATATCGGAAAGCGAGCCCGCTGAATTATTTGTGGAAGATGCGTTGGGGAGGAGAGTGGCCACCCTTGCAAAAGGCGATATGCCCGCTGGAAAATATTCCGCGGTTCTTGATGCTGCAGAGCTTTCTTCAGGTTTGTATTTTTATGTTTTGCAGACGCCGAATATTGTGTTGCGGAGAATGTTCGTCGTGGAAAAATGATCGCTTCCAGGAACCGTGCGTTTGTATTCTTTTTGAATCTGCGGTTAGGAGATTGGCATTCACAGGTTAATTCTAATACCAATGAAAACATTTATAGTAATATTATTGATAACATTGTGCGTCGCGGGATATTCGCAAACGATTGTACAATCGAGCCAAGGGAAAGAATTCTACGGCATGGTGATGCAGAACTCAGGAGCCGGCGATCCGGAATATTTCCGTGTTTTTCTCTCTTGTCCATATTCTACGCATGCCGAATTGAAGATTACCGACGGCAGTTATGATACGTCCTTTGCCATCCTTCCCAACGTCGTATCAACAGTTAACCTTCCCCTAAGCGTTGAAGATAATACAAACGAAACACCAATGCTTCAGGCGATACATATCGTGGCGGATACGAATATCAGTGTTTATGTAATCTATCACAAACTCTATTCGAGTGATTCCTATATGGCATTGCCTGTAACCTCTTTAGGAACGGATTATACGGCGGTATGCTATCCAACGAATGCAGAGTCTGACGCAATAAATCCAGGGGCAGATTATGTAAACGATCCTCATGCATCGGAATTCGGTATCATTGCAACGCAGGACAGTACAATCGTTTCGATAACGCCTAGCTCCTCGACAATGAATTCACACCCAGTTGGCGTGCCTTTCTCCGTTATCTTGAACCAAGGAGAAACCTATTTGGTCTACGGTAATCCTTTTGATGAGACAAGTGATTTGACGGGGAGCAGTGTTTCGGCAACGAAACCGATTGCATTTCTCAGCGGACACGACCGTGCGGAGATATATCATGGACAAGGTTTAAGCCGCAATTGCCTCGTTGAACAAATTCCGCCAACCGGTACGCTTGGGACGTCGTTCATCACGGCTCCTTATGCAGGCCGTCCTTTGGCGGAGAATGATTATTTTCGGGTAGTTGCCGTTGTTGACAGTACTGTGATATTGCAGAATGGAGTTGCAATGTCACCGATTAATGCCGGACAATTCTACGGTTTTTCAACAATGACGCCGACGCAGATTCAAACGAATAATCCCGTCATTCTTGCACAATATTCGCAATCAGAAACAGATGATAAAGGCCACTACGCCGGATCTTTAAATCAGGCTGAATATGATAAATGGGGATGGGACCCAACGATGCTTATCGTCCCGCCGACCCAGCAATTTCTCAGCTCATATATCTTTGCCAATCAAATGGACCCCGCATTTGATTCAAATTTTGTTAATGTCGTTATACCTGATACAGCTGTAGCTTCCTTAGTTTTGGATGGCGGACCGGTGGCTACTCCGTTCACTCAAATTGTTGGCTCCGGATACTCCTACGCACAAATAAGTCTTCAGCAGGGTTCGCATTTTATCCACGCGAGCGCGCCGTTTGGTCTGTATATGTACGGTATTGCCCCGGCAGATGCGTATGCCAATACGGGAGGTGCGGCGTTCAAGGTATTGAACGGTTTGCTCGTTACAACGACTGACATTGATTACGGCGGAGTGCCCATTAACATGTGCAAGGATTCCGTTATCGTTTTCAAGAATATTGGCGCCGCCCCTATTACCGTATGGAAATTGGCGTTCACCGATTCAAATGCGGCAGATTTTACCATCGAAAACGGTTTTCCACCTTTTACAATTGCCCCGGGCGATTCACAATTGGTTACAGTGCGTTTTTGCCCGAGCACACCCGGTGCGAGCGGGAATGTGAACGTGCTCATTACAAGCAATGCTGCGGAGCACCCTATAATCACGCTTCACGGCATCGGCTTGGAAGGCGGTTTGGTGTCGGATTTGATTTCATTGGATTGCGATACGGCGCGTACGGATTATGCGTACGGCGAATTCAGTTGCCAGACAAGTTATTCTTTCCTTATCCGTAATACGGGCAACGCCCCTGTAACCCTCGATTCAATTGTCGTTTCTGGGGCTGACGCGTCTGATTTTATCGTTACATCAATCCCCAGCGCACCAGCAACCATACCCAACGGCGATTCTGTTATTATAAACGTACAGTTCACCCCGCTTGGCAATGGCGTCCGAACGGCGACTCTTCAAACCTATAGCTCATCATTGGTGAACGTGATAATCCCATTGAGCGGTATTGGGGTTGGCGCTATGATTACGACTATTCCCGATTCGATTGACTTTGGCGCCGTGTGCGTGGATAGTACAAAAGATTCAACAGTCATGTTGATCAATACGAGCAAGTATCCTGCTGCATTGTGGGGCGTGCAATCTCCGGACGTCTATTACAGTCTATCCGGACAGGATTCTTCTGACTTCGGAGACAGCCCAAATTATCCATCGTCTGCAAATTATTTAATAATCCCCCCCGGCGACACATTGATTATACACGTTCAATTCACGCCGCAAAGTTCGGGATATAAGGTAACACAACTTTTTAGCTATTTGCCGGTATGTGTCGGTAATTCCAGCGTTGCACAAGCGAACGCTGTCTTAGTAGGGAATGCCGCATATCCGGCGCTGGGCTCAGGGACGAAATTGATTGACTACGGCAGGGTAAAAATCGGCAAAACGAGAGATTCGCTCATTACCTTGCAAAACTTCGGGGTAGTAACCGCGAGCGTTTCCCAATATTCATTATCAGGTGCGAATGCAAGTGAATTTGTTATCGAATCAAATCCCATTCCGCCGAATACTGTTCCTGCGGGGAAAACTTCGCTCATTAAGGTAGGTTTCGCGCCACAATCCCTTGGGGCAAAGCAGGCATGGCTTACTGTTGCGAGCGACGACTCGGCAAGAACAGAAAACCTTGTAGAATTAATCGGTGATGCAACGCCCTCGTCATACAACGTTCTTACAAAATCCGATACAATATATGGGCATATCGGCGATACCATTACCGTCCCTGTCATCCTTGTCACCCCCGTAGATGAGGCGGATATTGCTAAATACCAAATCGCACTGCAATATGATTCCACGATGCTTTGGCCCCTCAGTGTGAGCGTTGACAGTTCATGGAGCGGCGGGCGTTTCACTCCGGATTACACATTTTCATCGGGCAACACGAATGTTCTGGCGCAAGCATCGGATACGACGCTGACGGGAGCTGGTACGTTGTATAACGTACAGATGCAAGTCATGCTTGGCGATGCCTTGGAAACGCCGTTGAATCTTACGCTCGTTCGTTATACCGATAATTATGGCGACAGCACGGCGGTGAATAGTTCGATTGAGGAAGGGCTATTTGTATTGGAGGGATATTGTGCCGGTCAGGGCGGCTTACTGGAAGCATCGGGCAATTACGCACTTGGCGCAGTTTCTCCCAATCCCTTGAACGGTGTTGCGCAGGTCAATTATTCTATTGCGATTCCCGCTAACGTGAAGTTGAGTTTATACAATGTACTTGGGGAGGAAACGCAGCGAATTGTAGATGCAGATGAAGGCGCAGGGGTATATACTGCGTTTATATCATCTGAAAATCTTTCACCTGGCGCGTATATGCTGGTGTTGGAATCGGGGCGCTATCGTGCCATGAAAAGGGTTATGATTGTCAAATGAGTTTTAGGAATCAATTCACCGTTCAAGTCGAGAAGGTTGGTAGTATCCGCTCCGTATTCTTTGAATACATTGCGTTTTAACGAATGGTAGAGATAAAAAAAGAGCCGGCATTTGCCGGCTCTTTTGCGTTTTTAATTATATAACTTTTTACAGCCCGTATTTGAATTCGATTGAACCGATAAGACTGTTTATTTGCCATGCGCTGACCACTTTCGTAACACCATAATCATAAGAAATTCGCGGTGTTACAAGCAGCGGACCGAGAAGCGCTTCATATTGGATACTTCCAATGAGCCCGAGGCGAAATGCGCTCGCTCCAGAAATTGGACCGGAAGGAACGATAGTCTGTTCATTGGAACCTAAACCGGCAAAATCAAAAGTTCCTGATGTACCCGGTGCAGGCAGGAGGGTTTGGGTTTGGACATAATTGGAACTTGAAACAAGTCCGAATTTCGGGCCGATCGCAACGCCGAAATGCGGCAAGCCCGGTAGATTATATTTATACTGGACTTCAAAATTTATCAAATTGTATTTTGATTGCACGTTGCGTAGCGGATAGAAATAAACATCGCCACCGGCTCCGTTGTTTAGATTTGGATCAAAATAGGGCTCTGTGGAACCGGTTGAATTGAATGTTCCCGGTTTCTGCTCATAATAGACGCGGAATTGAAGCGATGTAGGTCCGCCTTCCTTGAACCAATATTCAGCCGTCAAACCGAAAAGCAGCCCGTTACCGGAGCCTTGGTTAAACTCTCCGCAATCGGGTATTCCAGAAACGGGTCCACCAAGCGTGAGAAAATTGCCGGTATTGAAATTGTCGTTATAACCGATCATCGGTCCAATGAAGATACGCCGCGCTCGAGGTCTGGGGAACAGCGGATTATCTTCAAGCTCCTGGGAAAAAGCTTGTTGCGACAACACCAAAACGAGGCATAAATACAGGGTAGCACGCATACGCATAAATAAGTCCTTTCGGGCGATTAGCAAATAATCAGGAATTTAAAAAGAAAATAAAAAAATAATTTCTATGTCGCAACATACACTGGCGGACTGTTCCGCCGCCACGCAAACACCGCGAGAAATTGGGAAACAAAAACACATTGTAAAAGTGCAAGCATGGGCATACCGTCAATGAATTCCGTAAAGTATATCCACACCTATGAGCAACGTTGAAACGCTCCATGAATCGGTTGAGAGCGTTTTTGTGAGACCGAGATCATAACCGACATACGGCATAATTTCACCCCATCCGACATTAAATTTATAGTGCGCGCCAGCCCATAATCCGAAACGGATTCCGCTTTGCGACGCGGGACTTCCGTTGCTGAGTGTCGTGTCGTTCTCACCATTGGCAAATGAAACATTCGGCGAAACGGACTGGTCTATTTGCAAATGCTGGCGGATGGTCATTCCCGAAACAATGCCGATGCTGGGACCGATTTCTACGCCTGCAAGCGAACCGGGGATTGCATAATCATACATCATGCGTATATCAAGCACATTGTACGTTACATCGGCGAGATTTTGTTCGGCAACTTGCTCCGGAGTGCCGGTTATATTGTTGAAATATGTTACCGGCCCATATTCCGCGGAAAAACTACCTGGCATCTGTTGATACGTAATGCGCACGCCGACGCCGCTTGATTTTGGATCGCCGCGGAATAAGTAATTACCGGAAATTCCAATTGCAGCGCCGCTCCCAGAGCCTCCGGTGAATCCGTTGCAATCAGGCGCCGATGCGCTTTGCGAATGGAATGTGCCGCCGACTGAATTTGCACTGTATGCGGCTGAAACTCCGCCAAACCATTGCTTCGGCAGTTCCGGCGCTTGCATAGGGCTATATTCCGTAGAAGCGCAACCCGTAAAGAGTGCAACCGCCGCAGAAGCCGATACAACGAACAATGCGGCGCAGATTCTGCGACGTACAATCCATGAATGACCATTTTTCGGGAACACCATCAATACCTTGTCATTGTCAATTATTACCGCATTATCATCATCGCACGAGTCAGTGCGCCATCGTTGGTTATAAGTCTATAATAATACAACCCAGCGGGGAAATCCTGCGCCGAAAATTCTGCACTATACGAACCCTTCCCGAGCGTTGTATTTACAAGCCGGGCAACTTCACGCCCGAGAGAATTATACACTGATAGGAATGCGTTTGTCGTATGTGCAATCGAAAATGGGATGTTTGCCGATGTATTACCAAAGGCAACAATAGGATTCGGGCTGCTTTGTCCAAGCGATGCAACATCTGAATAGACCACATTAACGCCGGGACCGAGCCCGCAAATAGAATCAAGCGTAAATAAACCGGGGACATATTGCCATAATACATAAGGTGGTATTGTACTGACGGTATCATACAGCGGCGCCGACGCCTTGGGCGCGTACAGCGCCAAATACTTGATATTCACGATTATGCCGCTGTCACCAGTCAAAATAGGAGCACCGCTGAGCGTAAAGATCGTCGAATCCTGAGACGACGGCATGAGGGAAGCCGTGTACCCGTTATCTATTGTATTTGTCAAATCAAATATGCTTGTGTTCGCCGCAACAGGTTGCATGATTGTGCGGTCGAACGATAACCCCATTGCAAGGCTGTTGATATTTCCTGAATCGAGCGGGGTCAGGTCGCCGGGGTTCAATGCAGAGGGGCGAGTGTATCCTTCGTTGGGAATGATAATCGGCACTTCAAACTCAGCGCCCGGCAATGCGTGCAAATAATTCGGAACAAGCGCGGTATAAATAACGACTTTTCCGATTCCCGTCAAATATCCTTCCACAATTGAATCCTGAGTATTATTAGACACTTCCAATGTGTCATAATACGTTATTGTATCCTGCGGGGTAAATTGCAAGAGTATCGGATACGTTCCGTTATTGGGTTGCACGGCAAAGTTTTGCGCAACGGAAGGATCAATCTTGAAGACTGTATTTTGAGACAGTGTAAGTCCCGTAACCTGTGCGGCAGTTGACCCGTTGTTATGCACAAAGATTGTTCCTTGGCGCGTCGTTGTAATGAACACCCTTTTTGCATCCCAATTGTCGACCGTTAACGCAGGGGCAACTCCCGTGCCTGTTAAGGTGTAGCAGATTACGGTATCGGCACATCCGGCGCCGCCGTTAAAATCAATACATAAATTCGATTGCCGCGCTCCGTTTGCAGTCGGTGCGAAGTTCACCATAATATGGACTGTATCGTTCGATGCATCCAATGTATCTGTGAATTTAGGGCTAGACAAATTAAAATCGGCAGAATCTCCACCAACGATTGCAACGGCGTATATTATCAGCGTATCGCCATACTGCTTCGGCACATTGAGTGCGACGGCAAACGAATCCGTGGAGAGACCAATTTTTTGCGTCCCAAAATTAATATTCTGCGATGACAATATCGGCAAAACGCCGATACCTTGCAAAGTGTCCATTTCTGGTGGGCTTTGGGCAAAAACCAATTGAATATACTCGAATATATTTCCTGTATCGTTTGGAATAAATCTATATGGGATCAATTGCGTCTGGTTTGCCGGCAGAGGTAGTGGCAACTGCGGAGGGGTTATATTGAACGCGCCGGAATCGCCACCAATGTATTTTATTGAAATAAGTGTATCAGCGGAATTGCCGTCATTGATAATCGTAACAGCACTATCATTGAAGAATTGGCATCCTTGAAGCCGCCGTCCCCAGTTGTATCCTGTGGGATGGATTCCCGGTGAGACCACAGTTGCAGTCAAAAGCGCGGTTGAATCGGCGCATGCATCATTCGCATCGGACGAGATTATAAGGGAATCAATATATGCGCCCGTCAAAGTTGTGGAAAAATCTATATGAAGAACATAACCGTTCGGCGAAGGGGTCAAATACAACGGGAACGTTGGCATAGGATTGATAGTAAAATCATTCCCAGCTGGACCGGAAATTTTTAACCCTGTTATCGTCAAAGTGTCTGTACCTAAATTATAAATAGTCACAGATGAATCAATTTGGACAACATTGGTTTTTGGGCTAATAGCCAATATACCAAGAGCAAGATTATTTGCGGAAACACACGGTTTGCCCGCACCACCGCCAACAACTGCCAATGGACGAGAAAAACACGCAAATTGCACCATTACAGTATCGCTGATAAAGGTGCTGTCATTGCCTGATGAAAAATTAACGTACAACAATATTGTATCGCCGGCAGGAAGCGAATCGGGTAACGATACACTCTTACCGGTAAGTGAGAAGGATGAATTGCCTTGCAACCAAAGTGAATCAATTCGTACGCCGAATTTATATGGATTAACGAGAGTTATTGTATCAGTTTTGGAAGCATTATTTGGGAGCTTTCCAAAATCACTCAAGTACGGATATACCGCGACAGAATCGGGTATATAATTAAAATAATATGTTGTATCGTTCCCAGCTTTATCTACCGCATACAGAGCCCCGTGAGCAGGGTTGCGTAAATTTGTTACTTGGATATTTAATTCTGTTGTAGAATCTCCGGGTATGTAATCAGCCGGATCCGCTAAAATTTCATCGTTAAAATTATACGTTGAATCAGGATAGCGCCCATGAACCCAACCGATACCGTTTGAGTCGTCGGCAAATTGCGCCAAATTACTCCTTATCGAATCTATGCTTGGATAGTCCGTTAAACTCGTATCAAGGACGCCGCAGGTTAATTGTCCTTGCAGCAAAGGAGGGACAGTATCTAATGATAACACCTTGAGAGAAAGAGCGCAGGGCCATGCGTATGAATTATAAGTACCCGTCCCAATGCCGTACGCAGAAAATTTAGCTTTCGCTGATAATCGGTGCACACCGCCCGGAATTTGAATGTGATATACCCAAAATGCGGTATCCGGAGCCACGGCTTTATTCTTGACATAATACGGTGCAGTTAAAGCAGTTACGGGTTGTCCATCAACAAGAAGACTGCTCTGCTGGCCTCCAGTGCCATCAATAACCACATTTACATAGTTGGTGAATCCGTCCGAATCGGGCGGGGTTGCATAAACGATACCTGTTGAATATTCTCCGAGTGTTTCCAATACGGCATCCGCTGGGTCCCCGCATGTGCAGGCATTCAAATCGCCATCGTATCCCTCGCTTGTTACATATTGCACCATCATCACGGGTGCGCTGAAGGACCAATGTGCGGCGGTATTGAGCACAACCGGTTGGTTTTGCTCGGTTATCTCGAACCACGGCGGATTACTGTTAATACCGACTGTTCCCTGTAGCGTCCCATTAAGGTAAATCTTGGTATTATCTTGAGACGGGTAGATTCTCCAAACGTCCCCCCATTCACGGTCGGGGGGTGGATCGAATGGATATGTAAAATATTCAGTACCCCACGTTGCAACCGGTGTTATCATCTCAAGGATTATATCGCAACAACAATTGGATGTTGGAACATCCGCACATTTTGATCCGGCAATCAGACCAACGGGCTTATTCGATGATATCTCGGACATCGAGAGATCCTGCGGGTCATCAACATTCCATTGCGCTTGTACCTGATACACCTGTCCTTTATTGAGGGTAACGGTGACGGCATCCCCGGCGTTATTCAGAAGATTTCCGTTCGCATCCATTGTATTTGCACTAAGGATAATACTGACAATTGTACTATCGTATGCGCTTACCAAAGCAAATTCGCTGGTTGCTTTCACTTGTTTCTCAGTTTCTGAGACAGTGGTTAAACCGTAATAGCCAGCTACGCGATATTCTGTTCCCCAAGACGATGGCGGTATCGCAAGGTATCCGTCGGAAGTATATTGTCTGTAGCTATATCCATAAACGACAATCGGCTTATTTGCTTTAATATGCACCGCTTTTGTCAGTACCGTTTGATTCTCAAAGTCCTGAATCTCAGCATTCAGATTATATTTTTGCGGTAAATCAATTTCGGTAACATTTAGAGAATCCACAACAAAATTTTCCTGCCATACTATCGTGTTGCCAGGACCTAATATCTGAATTGTACCGGTTGTGTTATAATTCGAGGCGATAAAGCACGTCATGGTTAAGGCTGGATAAGGGGTAACCGTTGGATCTAGGAGATTCTGCGGGAATGTGAGATAAAACTCCTGAGCAACAGACGTGTTCGCCAGCGTGTTTGAAGATGGGTGTGCGCTATCATGGGCAAAAGATTGTGTGCTGCCCCAAAGGATGATGCACGCACCGACGCAAAGCACACCGGTGCGGTTAATGTTCCTCCATATCGAAACGGATGTTTTCATCATGTCCTCCATTTCCGCGGTTTCGCGCGGTTATATGAAATCAGTTGAGTATGAAACTATATTGCCATACAACCGATGTGAACACGTTATCCACCGTGCATTTATCGCCCATTCACCAATCGCATACGCCCATCTTCATTGTTTGGCTTCGCCAGCTTTCCAATTAATTTTTAATGTTCGATGCGTGTATCAATAATGATTTGCACGGTGCGGTTGTAATAGCGCCCCTCGGGCAAGTTGTTTGGATACAACGGCGCGGATGATCCGACGCCGGTAAAATCCATACCTTCGTAACTACTGCCTTTTTTCGCTTTAATGGCGTCATACGCCGTTTGTGCGCGGGCGGTTGAAAGTTTTTGGTTGCGCCCCGGCTGACCAATAATATCCGTGTAACCGGTGATTTTTACTGTCGAAGTCGGTCGAACGCGGTCATATATGTATTCAGATAAGATACGGTCGTTCTTTGGACCAGCTTCTGGGCTGTCAAACTTGAATAGAATAAGATTATACGTTTCGATTTCACGCCCTGCGATATGCAGACTCTGTTGAACTGCGCTCGTAATTTGTTTTACTTTTACGGTGTCATAATTCGAGACGCGTAATTTGCCATCTTTGCCATACACGTTCATTCTTGCAATAAATGGGTCTTCGTCAACCGGAAGAGTATCGTTTTGTTTGTCTTTCCAATCATATAGAGCGCCAAGTGTGTCGGTAACACCGATTTTGGTCAAAGTATTCCATGGTTTTCCGCCGCGCGTCAATTCGATGTCACGATGGTCAACATTGTTATCGTTGATACCATTGAACATGCTGAATTTCGTTGTGGCGGGATCGGGAACGTATGTATTGCTTTCCTCGAGAACCGGTTTCAATATATCCCATTCGTGTGCATCATCCACAGCGATTTCAACCTGGCGATTTTCCTCCTGCCCTAACGTGTCTTTTTGATTCGAGGGGTGGCGTGGAAGGTCTATTCCCTGCACGTCAATACGCTTTGGATCTATTCCCCAAATATTGACAAAATAATCCCGGACGAGTGTTGCGCGTTTTTCGCCAAGTCCCGGTTGGTTTTCACCATCCGTCATTTGATTGGTTGCACCGTATACAGTGATTGTCGCATCTGTAAATTGGCGAAGACGTTTACCAATAATATTCAATCCCTGATAATATTTCTCGAGTGTACCACCAGGCAAGTGAATTTCGTCGAATCCGACGGTATCGCGGGGTGATTTGAAGAGTTTGTATCGCGCGGCAAATTGTGCGCTGCCGTCGTCAAAAAATATGAACTGTAACAGAGGATACAAATTACGGGTGAGGATTTGTTCAACTATCAAACCGCGGTATGATGCGAGTGCGGCGCTTTTTTTCGTGTAATTTGGGATGTCATAGACAGCGTGGAGAATGGGGCGGCGTTCCATAGGAATATCTTTGCGAACGCGTTGGTATTGTCCCGGTTTCATTGGGACGTCTAAACTGTCTACCACGGAAACATGCTGCGGTTCATCGCAATATATTTTGAAATGCCCGCCCGGGATATTCAAAACGAATGAATATTCACCCGTTGATTTGTTGCTGTGGACATTGGCAACTGTATCACCGGCCGAGTCTATATAAACGACGTGACCGCTAAGATTTTCATTGGAGCGGATGTCATACACTCTTCCTTCAACAAGCAATACAGTTTTTGGTTTCGGTTTGATAAACGCTTCCCAAACGTCTAAATTGCCGGAGCCGCCCGGACGGTTGGATGCGAAATAAATGATATCGCCTGACGCGGGAACGGTGATGAATTCGTCATCATACTCTGAATTTATAGGCGCGCCAAGATTGGACGGAGTTGCCCACCCGGTTTCGGTTTTTTCGGAAGTGTAAAAATCGTATCCGCCAATACCGCCTTTGCGATCGGAAGCGAAATACAGCGTTACGCCATCGGCGGCGATAAACGGAGAAACTTCATTATCGGCGGTATTAATTGGCGCCGGCAGATCCTTTGGTTCAGTCCAATTGTCATTGGCATCCTTCGTGGTGTACCAGATGTCAGTTCCACCCAAGCCGCCCGGACGGTTGCTGGCAAAATATAAAGTTTTGCCGTCTGCAGAAATAGATGGCTGGGATTCCCAATATTCCGTATTGACGATAGGACCCAGATTACGGACATTTTGCCATTCCGTACCCACAAGATCGGCTTCATAAATGTCACAGTTGCCCATACCGTCGGGTCTATTGCACCCTGTAAAGTAAATCGTTTGCCCATCAGCGGCGAGTGAAGAGACCCCTTGGTCCTGCTGCGTGTTGATTGAATTACCCGCATCAACAGACTGTGTCCATGTGCTGTCTTCATTCTGCGTTGTTGACCAAAAATCATGTCCGCCAATGCCTCCTTTGCGGTCGGAGGTCAGGTATAAGGTTTTACCGTTCGCGGTTATCGTCGGACCGTAATCGTTCGCGGAAGAATTGACATTCGTCCCGAGATTTTTGACGACGATATCTTTATCCTTAAAGAGTGAGTCAGGGACAGGGGCAGAAACAGCGCATTTCGCAAGCAATACGACAAAGAGGAGTGCGGCTCCACAGCGAACCAATTTTGTCATCGAGTATCAACCTTCGATTATGGAATAAAATAAGTTGTGAGAAAAAAAACAGGCTTCCGCAAAGCGTGTGTTCTTGCGACAATGCGGTCAATAAATAAATTTTAAAAAAGAAATTATAAACTTTCACGTTTCAAATCAAGTGCGAAGCGCATTGATATGATTATCACCCATGTAAAGCCTTTTCCGGGAAAATTCGGATGCTGGTCGTGTAACGTTTCTTTTTCGGTAAAAATGATAAGGCGGAGGGAGTAGGATTCGAACCCACAAGCCCTTGCGGGCGCCAGTTTTCAAGACTGGTGCAATAGCCGTTCTGCCATCCCTCCATGATTGTCCATAGCATGACAACCGAATTTTAATGGCAAATTAACAAATTATAGGGATAAATAAAATTTTTTTGCGGCGGGGATTTTGTAAATTCGCATCATGGTAGGGCTTATTCTTCTCCTCGGGATTCTCTTTTTTTTTCTTGTATTTCGGTTATTTATTGTTCGTTAAACGCGGTGAGGGGCAACGGAAAAATAATACGGGAATAGTATCCTGTAATATATGCAGCAAAAAACTTCCGGTAACAGATATGATTGAACGCGAGAAAGATGCTGGATTTATCTATTATTTCTGCCCGGAATGCATTGAAAAGCTTTATGCCGAGTACAACATCCGCATGCGTAACAATTGAGCATAGTCAATGTGAACCTATTCATTGGCTTATAGATAACGGGTGATTCATTGATTAATGCTGCCGCCAAAGTACACGCGACCATTTTTCCCCGTCCGATTGCCAAATTACTGCGCCTTCCTCATCTGTTCGCTCAATATCAATTGTATCGGCTTGAAAGCGCGTGAGCACGTCCGGGGATGGATGTCCAAAATTATTTTCACCGACCGAAATGATTGCCGATTTTGGCAAGATGCATGAAAGATAATCAGGGGTAGAGCTTGTGGCGCTCCCATGATGACCTGCTTTTAAAATATTCGCGCGGAGAAAATCGCCGTAACGTGATGAAAGCTCCTGCTCGCCTATCTTTTCAACATCGCCACTAAGGATGGCGGAAGTTGCGCCATATTGAAATTTCATGGCAATTGAGCCGTTGTTCAAATTTCCACCGATAGTTTTCCCGTTCTCGGAAACGGCAATCGAATCGGGGTATAATACGTACATCCGCACCAGAGAATCGCAATTAATGAGGTTACCCGTCGCAACACGTTTTACGGGAATGTGTTGCGCCACCACAATCGAATCAAGCAGATCCGCTGCCGCGCTGAATGTTCGCTCGCCGCTGTGATAAATGGTGTCAATGTCGAATTCGCGCAACAACTCCGGGGCGCCGCCGATATGGTCGGCATGTAAATGTGTCAAGAAGAGCCCATCAATATGGGATATCCCTTGTCTGCGTAAAAAAGCGGTCACCGCCAAATTCCGTTGTTCACGCATGTTTGCTGGTCCGGCGTCAACGACAATCGTTTTACCGTTCGGTAAGCGAATGACGATCCCATCACCCTGCCCGACATCCAATGCTGCGATAGTGAGTGCATGAGGTGCGAAAATCGGATTGCTAACTGAATAAGGGAATGCTGCATACGCCAAAAAAGACAGAATTGCGATAGAAGTGCGTTTTCCCAATGTTTTCCAATCGCGTGAAAAAATAAGGAACACTGTCGCGGCATAAAACAGTAAGGCTTGTGCGAATGAGAAAGGCGGGATATTTGCGTAGGAATGCGGAATTGTTCCGAACCACTCGACAATTCTCAGTAATATATGCACATATACTCGCGAGAAGTCACCAAGAAGGTAGCCCAACCATGGTATGGGTGAAATGACAGCAATAAAAGAGGATAGCCCAATTGCAATGCCCGCCGCGGGTACGACAATAAGACTTACGATTATCCCGGCAAGTGATACTTTCTCAAAGTATAATGCCGTTAGTGGGAGCGTACTGATCAGTGCTGCAAAGGATGCACAAAACAATTCCAAAGCCCAACGGCATCCCTTCCAACGCGATATCGGAATTTGTGAAGCTAAATTCCATAACCGTGGATATAATAAAACGAGCCCGAACGCCGCCGCGAATGACAATTGAAATCCTGCAGTGAATAATAGCGGAGGATTGGCAACGAGTAAAATACAAGCGGCAGAACCGACTATATTAATGCCATCAACTTTGCGTTCAAAAAATCTTCCCGTTACAGCGAGCCCTGCCATCAATGCGGCGCGTTGAACGGATGGAGCCAATCCTGCAAGCATGGCATAACCCGCCAAAGCACCGCACAAGAAAAGCCAATGGGCGGTTCTATTGGTTATGGGACTTAACACGCCGATGAGAATCAATAACATGAATCCGATGTGGAGCCCTGCAACCGTCAATATGTGGAATGTTCCCGTGTTTATGAATGCGTTATGCACGTCTTCGGGCAATTCGCTCCGTTCGCCGAGCAGCAATCCCTTCATAAAGTCGCCTTCCTCGCCCCCTATATATTCGTCAAATTTTGCAGCAATCGAGCGCCGTAAGGCATTCATCTTCGATTGCAAGACAGTAAACATGGAAGGATTCACTTCTTTTCCAATATACTCAATATTTGAAGCACCAAAGACTGATATTCGCGCCGATATGCTTTGTACCCGGAAATATTCCGCATAATTGAAATCACCGGGATTCTGGATTCCTTCTATTGCGCGTATTTTCCCAGAGAGAAGTAGATGGTCCCCTGCTCTGATAATTGGATGAATGGTATCGTTATGGGTTAAGGTGAGCCTGACGATGGCGTTTGTATGAGAAAATGGATGAACGCCGTGCTCATGCACAGCGTATATTTCGGCCCGGAAACTACACCCGTCATTATATTCTACTGGGTCTTCTAAGCAGGAAACATATAAAACATGCTGGGTGCGGTCCTCAAATCGGGCAATGTTCTGTGAATTCAATTCCAGCGACGGAATGGTAGCCGCCCCAAGAGCGAACCCCGCGGCTGTAATTGCTATTGCAACAAGCACTGAATCGCAATGCCGTGTGAACACATACCGACCGACTACTATCCCTGATACGAAAACGCATACGGATGCTGCCTCCAATGTATTTGCATGGATGTAATAAGAGATCCACAAACCAGCCGTTAAGCATAAAGCCGTAGTAAATGCGGGGCGGGAAAACATCAGGGACAAGACTTCTTGAAAATAGTGTCCGGGCTATTCGGGAAACATTCCCACAATTGTAGGCGCGACATCCATTAAAGAGCGGCACTCAGCAAATTGTTCGTGACCTGCGCCAATGGCGATGAGCGGGACGGGATTCCTCGTATGCGATGGCGTGGCAAGGTTCTCAACGTTGCCGTGGTCACTTGTAATAATAATAAGCGCCCGCGTGGTATCGAGTGCTTCCAGAGCTCCACCGAGCATACCGTCTAAGCGCTGTAGGGCGTCTATAGCATCGGACATGTTCTGCTTATGCCCGGCTTTATCGGTCAGGAAGTATTCAAATGATGTGAATGCATTTGCTTTGGTAATTGCGGCAAGGTTGATACCTGCTTCTCGCGGTGTTAGGGAGGGTATTCCCGCATAACCCATTTCCTGCCATCGCGAGCCGGTAATATCCGCAGATAGCGCGGTCCCCGATTCGATTTCTTCCACACGATGTAAGGGCTTGCCCGCTGAAAGAAATGCCGATGCAAATGCCGCCATCATTGCCGGGTGAGCGTCGTAATAATCGAAGTAACGCTGCGGGTAAGCATTCACAAACTCGGTTGGCAACTCCCGATTACCGAGTAGCCGAAAAAGACTTTTTTCATTGAGCAACGGACGCACCGTGGATGGTGGATATGGACCGAAATGAGAGCGATGCACTTCAGAGCAATTGACGCCGGTAAGTAATGTTGCCTGCCCAGTGCCACTTAGCGGTAATCCCGGTATGCCAAGTGTCGCAGCGATGGGGATGAGCAAGGATTCTTTCCCGCGTAATTCCGGGTTTTGCAGAGTAGGAATGGAGCCAAATAGCCTGACGAATGTTGGCAGATGCGCTGAAAAAAAAGGATTATCTTTCGATTCTTCCCCCATGCCGACTCCATCCACAAAGATGAAGAGTACGGATGTATTCCATTGATGATTCAATGGGGTATTCATTTACTTTCAATCAGTATCGTAACGGGTCCATCGTTGATAATCTCCACGCGCATATCCGAGCGGAATACTCCTGTTTGCACGTGTTCGGCTCCAATCAATTCACCGAGATGGAGTACAAACGCATTATAGAGCGGTTCGGCTTCTTCAGGCGGTGCTGCGGCCATATAGCTTGGGCGGTTCCCTTTGAGTGTATCCGCGTACAATGTAAATTGCGAAACGACCAACGCCTCACTGGCAACATCCAACATACTGAGATTCATTGTGCCGGATTCATCATTGAAAATACGAATGTTTGCCGTGCGCCGCGCAAGATACTGTGCGTCTGCAACGGCGTCTCCTCTTGCGATCCCGAGTAGAACGACCATTCCCCGCGATATTTTCCCGGTAATTACTCCGTCTGAAATTACCGAGCCGTGTTGCACCCGTTGTATGAGCGCCCGCATCAAGACAGTGGCATTAAGAGCTGCGCCAAGCAAGTAGTATGCGCTCTATGCCTGCAAGGTCGTGATGAACGGAGGTGCTGAAACCATGCATTGCCAAAATGCGGCAAATCTCGCCCGCCTGTCCGGCGCCAATTTCCAGTGCAAGGGTTCCGTTATCCGAAAGAAGAGCGGGAGCGCACGCTGCAATGCGTCTGTAAAATGTCAAGCCGTCGCCATTATCCGTTACGGCGTTTACCGGCTCATATTTGCTGATTTCGGGTTGAACGGCGGCAAACATTTCCCGCGACACATACGGCGGATTGGAAACGATGACATCGAATTGCCCGGTGATGTCGTTGTCGTTGAATATATCGCCGATGCGAAAGACAATGTTCCTTGCTTCAAGGCGCTCTGCATTTAGGCGGGCGACGGCAATCGCGTCTGCGCTTATATCGAGCCCAACAACCGATGCTGCGGGAAAACGTTTGGCAAGTGTGACGCCAATACATCCACTGCCCGTGCCAATGTCGAGCAGGCGCAGCGAATCACGCGATAGGTTCGCACACAGCCGCATAACCTCTTCCGTCAATTGTTCTGTTTCCGGACGCGGGATTAATACGCTTGGCGTTACTGTGAAATTAAATCCGCAAAATGCAACTGTGCCGAGAATGTATTGGAGTGGCTCCCGTGCCAAGCGACGCTTATATAATGCGCCGAACTGTTCGCGCTCCGAGTGCGACAATGGTTGATCGAAACGGAGGTAAAGGTCCAATCTATTACATCGGAGCGTATCGGCAAGAAGTATTTCGGCGGTTAAACGCGGGCTATCGACGCCGGCATTTTCAAAATGCTTTGTTGCAATTTCCAGCGTTTCAATTATTGTTCGCATGGGAATTCAATAAAATTCGTCGGCAAAGTTATGCAAATTGATAAAACGAACGGAAATATTATTTACCGCGTGTTGGCAGCGTCCACATGACGCCGATGAATGCATTCATTTGCGAAATGAGGGGCTCTTTGCCAAACGGATCGAGCAATCCGTTCTTTGGAGTTTGGTCGGCGCGGTTTGCAAGATTCACAACCTGATAATGTACGGAAACGTCGAGTGCCAATGCATTTGTCAGATGCGTAAGCACCCCAATGCGCGGTGTTACGCCAAATCGCATTTGCCATACCGCTCCTGCAAGATTTGTCGTTGTGCTTGTTTGTCTGCCAAGCGAATCCTTCGTCGTTGTAGTCAGGGAGCCGGGCGCGACCTCATTTATATCGAGTGTTAAACCGAAATATGGCGATGTGCGCCCGCCTGAATTAATCGCCTGCTCGACGCCGAATCCGAAGGATAGCATCCCCAACTCAGCCGATGTAGAAGTGAGAGGCGTGCCGGAAAATCCACTTGAATTGAAAATATTCGAATATCGAATTTCCCCGACGAGCGAAAAGTCAGGCGATGTGCGGACGATATGGGATACTTCGCCTTTCAACATACCGCACATACCATAACGCAGCCCAAGCCCCGGAGGGGCATAATCGCTGTAGTTATAAAAATAATCCGGTGAACTGATAACCATCGAAAATCCGGAAAAGGCGCCGATTGAGACAGATGAAGGGCTCGTCGCTGGAGTCGTCTGTGACCGCGGCGAGCCGATTTGAAGCGGTTGTGCGATTATCGGGTGAATGGGGACGAGCAGCGTCAGAAGGAGTATCGCGCATAAAGTCCGCAATTTCATTGAAATTAGGATAGATATTCCTGTAAGGATTTGACGTCCATGGCTTGTGCGCGCAACGATTTGATCGCCCGCACGGCGGCATCGGCGGCAGAGATGGTGGTAATGAAAGGGACGTTGTGCTCCAGAGCAGCCCACCCGATGGCATATTCATCCGTTCGGGCGGCTTCCCCGGATGGAGTATTGATAATTAATTGCACGTCGTCGCGGAGAATGATTTCCGTAACGTCCGGATGACCTTCGCCGATTTTGGCAACCAATGCGCATGGAATATTATGTTCCAATAAAAAATTCCGCGTTCCTTCTGTCGCGATAAGCCGAAAACCCAAATCATGGAACTCTTTGGCGATTGTGGCGGCTCGTGCGCGCTTATCCAAATCACGTAGCGTGAGGAATATTGTCCCGTCCAATGGCATGGGGTAGCCCGATGCAGCGGCAGCCTTTGCCATCGCTTCGCCGAAATCGGTATCCATGCCCATCACTTCGCCTGTCGAGCGCATTTCCGGTCCGAGCATGACCTTGAACTTGGGAAATTTTGCAAACGGGAAAACGGATTCTTTCACGGCGACGCGATTCATTGAAGACGGCGAAAAATCAACGATACCTTGATCGCGTAATTTTTTACCGACCATCGTTTTTGCGGCTATTTTCGCAAGCGGCACTCCAGTTGCCTTTGAAACGAAAGGGACCGTGCGGGAAGCCCGCGGGTTTACTTCCAAAACATAAATCGTATCATGTTGCATCGCATATTGAACATTTATCAAACCGATGACATTCAATGCGCGTGCAAGCTGCTTCGTATATGACACAAGTTTCTCAAAATGTGCTTCGGAGAGATTATATGGCGGAAGTACGCACGATGAATCCCCGCTGTGGATGCCTGCTTCCTCAATATGTTGCATCACTCCCCCGATGACGACGTCTTCTCCATCCGCAACTGCGTCCACGTCAAATTCGTAGGAATCCTCAAGGAATTTGTCAATCAATACGGGATGAGTCGGCGAGACGCCGACGGCTTGGCGCATATATTCGGCTATGGTTTCCGTGCGATAACATATTTCCATTGCTCTCCCGCCAAGCACGTATGAAGGGCGTACGAGAACGGGGTAGCCGATTCGCTCCGCAACGCGGATGGCTTCTTCGGCATTGGTGGCAGTTCCCCATGCCGGGCATGGAATTTCGAGAGCGGCAAGAAGTTCGCCGAATCGTTTACGGTCTTCTGCAAGGTCTATTCCTTCAGGGGACGTACCCAGAATTTTCACGCCGCTTGCTTCGAGCCGTTTCGCGAGTTTCAACGGCGTTTGTCCGCCAAAAGAGATAATGACGCCGTCCGGTTTTTCAAAATCGAGGATATTCATCACGTCCTCGAATGTCAGGGGTTCAAAATACAACTTGTCCATCGTGTCGTAATCGGTGCTGACTGTTTCGGGATTGCAATTGATCATCTGCGCTTCATACCCCTCTTCGCGCAGCGCCATAATGCCGTGAACGCAGCAGTAATCGAACTCGATGCCTTGCCCTATCCGATTGGGACCGCCGCCGAGTATGATAACTTTTTTCTTGTCGCTCCGCACGGATTCATTTTCAATCTCGTAAGTCGAATAATGATATGGCGTGTAGGCTTCGAACTCGGCAGCGCATGTATCCACCGTTTTAAAAACGGGTACGACGCCAAGCTGTTTCCGTAGGGAGCGAACGGCTTCATCGTCGGTATGCCAAATTTGCGCAAGCTGTCTATCGGAAAAGCCGTATTGCTTGGCTTTTAATAGAATATCGCGGGGAATGTCTTTCATTAGTCAGGCGAAATTAAGAAAAGTTTGGCAGGGTATAAAGAGTGGAATACGGGGCGGTCAACCGTAGCTTACAAGCAAGTGGCTGGAATATGCTTATGAAATAACAAAGGCAAGGGGGGTATGCCTCGCCTTTGTTAAAGTTTGTATGTGCTCGTGTTAGGTCGCGTTCGGTTCCATCGCGCGCTTCTTTGCGTTCTTCCGCTCCGTGTGTTCAAGGAAGCGTTTGCGTATCCGGAATGATTGGGGGGTAACTTCCAATAGTTCGTCGTCCCCAATAAAAGCGATAAACTGCTCAAGCGACATATTCAAGGGTGGTGTTAATTGGACAGCGCCGTCGCTGCCTGAAGCACGCATGTTTGTCAGATGTTTTTTCTTTGTTGCATTGACAACGATATCCTCGTCGCGGGCGTTCTCACCGATAACCATGCCGGTATAGACCTTGACGCCGGGACCGACGAACAATACGCCGCGTTCCTGTACGCTTTCAAGGGCGTAACCGGTCGTGTCGCCGGTTTCCAATGAAATAAGCGACCCGTGATGATGCGCGTCAATCGTACCTTTATACGGCGCATACCCGTTGAATACTTGGTGCATTGTTCCCGTGCCGCGCGTGTCCGTCAAAAATTGCGAACGGACGCCTATTAGTCCGCGCGTGGGGACAAGAAACTCGACGCGGATGCTGCCGCGCGAATTGATCATATTGGTCATCTCGCCGCGGCGTTTACCCATGTGTTCCATCACGACGCCGAGATATTCCTCCGCAACGTCAATGACGACGTGTTCGATAGGTTCTTGCAATTCGCCGTTTTCGCGCCTGAATAGCACTTCGGGTCTGCTGACTGCAAATTCGTAGCCTTCGCGGCGCATCGTTTCGATGAGAACCGCGAGTTGCAATTCACCGCGTCCGCTTACACGGAATACATCAGGGGAGTCAGTGCGCTCCACGCGCATTGCAACATTCGTATTTAATTCCTTAAACAGGCGTTCGCTGATGTTACGCGACGTAACCCATTTTCCTTCCGTTCCCGCGAACGGCGATTTGTTCACCATGAAGTGCATGGCAATCGTCGGCTCCTCAACGCTTGTATATGGAAGCGCTTCCGGTGCAATCGCTCCGGCGATTGTGTCGCCGATCATTGCGTCTTCAAATCCCGCAATAGCAACAATCTCGCCGGCTTGTGCGGATTGAATCTCAACACGCTTCATCCCTTCAAATGCAAAGAGTTTCGTAACCCGGCGCATCGAAATGTTGGTGCCGTCCTTTATCAAAGCAATCGTTTCACCTTCCGCGATGGAACCGCGCACGATTCTGCCGATGGATATTCGACCGATGTAATCGCTCCAATCAAGTGTTGTAACGAGAATTTGCAAAGGGCTTTCGATGTCAGCGAGTGGGGGCGGGACATATTTCACAATCGTCTCAAATAAGGGCGTCAAATCTGTTCCTGCGTGTTCCAATTCGTATTGTGCAATTCCCTGTTTCGCAATCGTATAGACAACGGGAAACTCTAATTGCGTATCGGTAGCGCCAAGTGTAAGGAACAATTCAAACACTTCGTCTAAGACCTCGTGCGCGCGCGCATCGTGCCTATCAATCTTATTGATGACAACGATTGGCTTCAGGTGCAAGTCGAGCGCTTTCTTGAGAACGAATTTCGTTTGTGGCAACGGTCCTTCTGCTGCGTCCACAAGAAGCAGGACGCCGTCAACCATGCTCAGCGTGCGTTCAACTTCGCCGCCGAAATCGCTGTGACCGGGAGTATCAACAATATTGATTTTTACGCCGCCCCAATGTACGCTCGCGTTTTTCGCGAGAATTGTAATCCCCTTCTCTCGCTCCAAGTCATTCGAGTCCATAACCCTCTCAACAAGCGCCTGATTGCTGCGGAATGTTCCGCTCTGGCGGAGTATATGATCTACTAATGTCGTTTTTCCGTGATCAACGTGAGCAATGATCGCGATATTGCGTATGTCGTTTCGAAAGTTAGTCATGTTTTGTTCTGTCATTCTGGCGGATCCCTATTTATATAATAAAGCTGAGGGATTACCACCGCATTCCCCAACGGTTAATATGATTGCCGTATTTTATTATTTCTTTTGTCCGTGCACTTTTTCGATAATTTCTTCGGAAACGCTGCGCGGCACTTCCTCGTAATGAGAAAATTGCATCGAATATATTGCGCGTCCCTGCGACATTGAGCGCAAACGCGTTGAGTAGCCGAACATCTCGGACAGTGGCACAAGCGACTTGATAACTTGTGCGTCTTTGCGCATCTGCATCCCTTCAATTCTGCCGCGTCGTGAACTCAAGTCGCCCATCACGTCTCCCATGTATTCTTCGGGGGTTACGACTTCAACATCCATCATCGGCTCGAGTATAATCGGTTTGGCTTTGCGCGCCCCTTCTTTCAATGCAATCGAACCGGCGATTTTGAATGCCATTTCAGACGAATCAACATCGTGGAACGATCCGTCGAAGAGTTTGGCTTTAATATCAACCATGGGATACCCTGCAAGAATGCCGTTCTGCATCGCTTCTTCGATGCCTTCGGATACGGCGGGAATGTATTCGCGCGGGATCGCGCCGCCGACAATGCCGTTCTCGAATTCAAATCCTTTGCCCGCTTCGTTTGGTCCCAATTCTATCCATACGTGCCCGTATTGTCCGTGACCGCCGGACTGCCGGATGAACTTACCTTCAACTTCCACTGTTGATCGGATCGTCTCGCGGTAAGCAACCTGCGGCTTGCCGACGTTCGCTTCAACGCGGAACTCGCGCCGCATACGGTCAACGAGAATTTCCAAATGTAATTCACCCATGCCGGCGATGATAGTTTGCCCGGTCTCCTCATCGGTGCGGACGCGGAACGTCGGATCCTCTTCGGAAAGTTTTGCAAGCGTTTCGCCAAGTTTTTCTTGATCGGCTTTTGTCTTTGGCTCGATGGCAACGGAAATAACCGGTTCCGGAAATTCCATGCGCTCGAGGATAACGGGATCGTTCTCATCGCAAAGCGTATCGCCTGTGCGCGTATTCTTCAATCCTACGATGGCGATGATATCGCCTGTATAGGCGGCATCAACGTCCTCGCGATGATTTGCGTGCATGCGAAGCACGCGCCCGATGCGCTCGCGCCGGGTCGTTGTAGAATTATACACGTATGAACCGGCTTTTATCGTACCAGAGTATATGCGGGTGAAGGTCAGACGGCCGACGAACGGATCCGTCATGATTTTAAACGCAAGAGCGCTGAATTTTTCAGTGTCGTCAATTTTACGGATGACGTGGTCCGAAAGATGGGGATGATGCCCAATTATCTCGCCGATGTCGTTAGGGGATGGAAGGAACTCAACGACGGAATCCAATAATTGCTGCACGCCTTTATTCTTGAATGCCGAACCGCAGATTACGGGAATAATTGTTGCGGAAATAGTCGCGCGGCGCAACACGTCCTTAACCTCTTTTTCAGAGATTTCCTTGCCTTCTAAATATTTTACGAGCAGCGAATCGTCAATTTCGGCTACGGCTTCGAGCATGTGCGTGCGATATTCTTTCGCCTGCACTTCAAGATCGTGGGGGATAGGGCTTTCCGTCCAGTTTTTCCCTTGCGATGTATCGTCGTATATGAGCGCCTTCATTGTGATGAGATCAATGTTCCCGCGGTACATATCGCCTTCGCCAATTGGGATTTGAATCGGCACAGCGTTGGCTTTCAAGCGATCTTTGATCATCGCAATGACGTTGTAAAAATCCGCGCCGACGCGATCCATTTTATTGACGAACGCGATGCGCGGCACTTTGTATTTATTCGCTTGGCGCCATACAGTTTCCGACTGGGGTTCAACACCGCCGACGGAACAGAACAAAGCGACTGCGCCGTCGAGTACGCGCAATGAGCGCTCTACCTCGGCGGTAAAATCCACGTGTCCGGGCGTGTCAATGATATTGATGCAATGATCATTCCAATGGCACGTTGTTGCAGCCGAGGTTATCGTGATTCCCCGTTCTTTTTCCTGCTCCATCCAATCCATGGTCGCGGCGCCCTCGTGAACTTCGCCCATGCGATGCAGCACGCCGGTATAAAACAAGATGCGCTCGGTTGTCGTCGTTTTTCCGGCGTCAATGTGCGCCATAATGCCGATGTTACGGGTTTTTTCTATGGTATATTTACGAGCCATCGAATTAGTCTGTTCTGCTTAATAAATGAGAAAATATAAATTTAAAATTCCGAAAAAATTCGTTACCGGAATGATACCGAATCATTATTTTTTTGTATTCGCCGGAACATCGAAATACGGATTACACTTAGTTGCGGGACAGGGTTACACATATACGTAATCCCCCATGCACATTCATTTCCCGCGCCCGGAAATTCACGTATTGGGTTTCAATGAATTATAACAGGGTTGCGCCGGCGGCAATCAAGCAATGTTGTCGGCGTTCGATAAAGGAGAGGATGCCGGAAATTCGCGTGGTTATTCGCGAATGATACCCAATGTTTTGCCGATTACCAACGAAAATGCGCAAACGCTTTATTGGCGTCCGCCATACGGAGAGTATCCTCTTTTTTCTTCA